>Ga0180430_10000004_pt1 | contig 347424 bp, 317 predicted proteins | sample SS_ome_9_FD_132999 | JGI IMG/M metagenome (GOLD analysis project Ga0180430, IMG submission 132999) | Hypersaline lake sediment archaeal communities from the Salton Sea, California, USA - SS_1_S_2 metaG | ecosystem: Environmental > Aquatic > Non-marine Saline and Alkaline > Hypersaline >...
CAGCGCAATCCGGAGACGGTCGACCCCGATCCCGACGACCTCTACCAGGTCGGCACGGTCGCCATGGTCATGCGCAGCATGCGCATGCCCGACGGCCGCCTGAAGGTCCTGGTCCAGGGGCTCGGCAAGGCGCGCATCGATTCGGTCATCGATCACCGGGACAGCACCTGGGTCCGCGCGACCGGCATCGGCGGCGACACCGAGGGCGCCGACGACTGGACGGTCGAAGGCGAGGCGTTGACGCGCACCGTCCGCACCCGGGTCGAAGAGCTGCTGCCCCTCAAGAACCTCCCGCCGGAGGTCCTCTCGATCACGACGAACGTCCAGAACCCCGGACGTCTCGCCGACCTCGTCGCGTCGAACCTGCGACTGCGGCTCGAAGAGGCCCAGGAGGTGCTCGAGATCATCGATCCGCTCGTGCGGCTGCGGAAGGTCGATGCGCTCCTCAAGCGGGAGCTCGAGGTCTCTTCGCTCCAGGCCGACTACGAGTCGAGCGCGCCCCCCGAGCCCCAGGACGAGTTCTCCCGCGACCATCGCGAAGCGTTCCTCCGCGAGCAGCTCCGCGCGATCCAGAACGAGCTCGGCGAGGTCGATCCCCGTGCCGAGGAGTTCGACGAGTACCGACTCAAGGTCGAGGAGGCGAGCCTCCCCGACGAGACCCGCGAAGAAGCGGTGCGTCAGCTCCGTCGCCTCGAGCGGATGCACCCCGACGGTCCGGAAGCCCAGGTCGTCCGGAACTACCTCGACTGGGTCGTCGACCTGCCGTGGGACCGCTGCTCCCCCGATCAGCTCGACCTCGATCGCGCGCGCCAGGTCCTCGACAAGGACCACGCCCATCTCGGGGTCGTGAAGGACCGGATCCTGGAGTTCCTCGGCGTGCGCAAGCTGCGCGAGGACAGCCGCGGTCCGATCCTCTGCTTCGCCGGACCGCCCGGCGTCGGCAAGACGAGCCTCGGTCGCTCGATCGCCCGCGCGATGGGTCGTGAGTTCGTGCGCGTGTCCCTCGGCGGCGTCCGCGACGAGGCAGAGATCCGTGGCCATCGCCGGACCTACGTCGGTGCGATGCCCGGCCGGATCATCCAGGGCCTGAAGACGGCGGGGACGACCAACCCCGTCATGATGCTCGACGAGCTCGACAAGCTCGGCGCCGACTTCCGCGGCGATCCGTCGGCCGCGCTGCTCGAGGTCCTCGACCCCGAGCAGAACAAGGACTTCAGCGATCACTTCCTGAACACGCCCTTCGACCTCTCGAAGGTCCTCTTCATCGCGACCGCGAACATGCTCGAGCCGATCCCGGCGCCGCTCCGCGACCGCATGGAAGTCATCCGTCTCTCCGGCTACACGCCCGAGGAGAAGAGCGAGATCACGACCCACTTCCTCATCCCGCGCCAGATCGAGGAGCACGGCATGGTGGAAGACCAGGTCTCGTTCACGAAGAACGCGATCACCAGCCTCTGCTCGGACTACACCTGCGAGGCCGGCGTCCGGAACCTCGAGCGCCAGGTCGCGGCGATCTGCCGCAAGGTCGCGCGCAAGCGCGCCGAGGGCGACGAATCGAAGGCCACGATCAACACGAAGAGCCTCGACAAGCTGCTCGGGCCGCCGCCCTACAAGAGCGACCACGCCTCCGAGGAGGCCGAGGTCGGGCTCGTCAACGGGCTGGCCTGGACGGAAGCGGGCGGTGAGGTCCTCTCCCTCGAGGCGAACCTGTCGCGCGGTCGCGGGCTCCTGCTGACCGGTCAGCTCGGGGACGTCATGAAGGAGAGCGGTCAGACCGCACTGTCCTACGTGCGCTCGATCCTCGGCGAGATCGGCGTCGACGAGCGCGAGTTCGGACGACAGCAGGTGCACGTCCACGTGCCGGCCGGGGCCACGCCCAAGGACGGTCCCTCCGCCGGCGTCGCCATCGCGACGGCGATCGCTTCCCTCGCGACGGGCGTCGAAGTCCGGGCCGACGTGGCCATGACGGGGGAGGTCACGCTCCGCGGTCGGGTCCTGCCCGTCGGCGGCGTCCGCGAGAAGGCGATGGCCGCGCTGCGCAACGGCATCACCACGATCGTGATCCCGGAGAGCAACGTCGCCGACCTGCGCGAGATTCCGAAGGAACTCAAGAAGCGCCTCGACTTCGTGCCCGTGAAGCACATGCGCGAGGTCCTCGATCAGGTGCTGGTCGAGCCCCTCGAGTGGCAGCCGCGCAAGCGGGTGTCGCTCGCGACGAGCCCCCGCACGGACGCGGGGTTGCCCGCCCAGGCCGCCGCTCCCGACGCTTCCGGGCGTCGGGACTGAAGCATGGTCCACCTCCCGTGATCGGCTGGGGGATCAGCTTCGGGGTCGGCGTCGTGGGTCTGTTCGTCCTGCGCGCCTGGCGCAAGGACGCCGCGATCCGGAGCGGTGAGGTCATGGACGTGCGCGACCTGCTGCCGGACGGGCAGGGGGACTGCCTCGTCCGGGTCCTGGGCGAGCGGCTCTATCGGGTCGAGATCCAGGTCGAGGCGACGATCGCGAACGAAGAGGCGATGTCCCTGCCGTGTCGTCTCGTCCTCACCCGGTCGAGCGATCACGGCGACGAGGTGCCGGTCTGGGAGGGGACGCGTCGGCTCGTCGAGCTCCTGCCCCTCGCGGCGGGGTCCCGGCCGCAGCCCGGCGGTCCGCGCCAGGTCTGGGGCAGCTTCCCGCTGCTCGAGTTCACGCCCGAGGCGATCACCCGACTGCGATTCGAGGTCGAGATCCCCGTCGCGGAAGCGGCGGAAGGGCAGCCGATCGCGCGGCTCGACAAGGCGAATCTCGTCGTCAAGGAGAACGTCCGACCGCTCGTCCTGCCGGCGAGGTGGATCGAGCGGATCGCGATCCGCCCCTTGTAGCGTCCCGGGACGCAAGGCGCTTTGCCGCACCGACGCTTCGTCCTACGTTCGACGGCATGGCGAAGCGATCCCCGCAGCGCGCGAAGACCCTCGCGGACCTCGGTGAGAGCGCGCTCATCGCGCGCATCGCGCGTCGCGCCGGACGAACCCCGGGACGGGACTGGGCGCTGCGCATCGGTGACGACGCGGCGATCCTGCGGCCGCGCGCCGGCGACGAGCTCGTGTTCTCGACCGATGCCTTCGTCGAGGGCAGCCATTTCCGCTTCGGCCGCGAGTCGGCGCGCACGATCGGCCGGCGCGCGATGGTGGCGAACCTGTCGGACCTGGCGGCGATGGGGGCCGAGCCGGTCGGGGCGCTGCTCGCGCTCTCGGCGCCGCGCGACGGTGCCGTCGCGGACTTCGACGGGATCGTGGCGGGCCTTCTCGACGAGGCGGAGCGCTTCGCCTGTCCGCTCGTGGGCGGGAATCTGACGCACGCGCGGGCGTGGAGCCTCGACGTGACCGTGATCGGGCGTTGCCGGCGAGGAAAGGCGCTGCGGCGCCGCGGGATTCGCGTCGGAGACGCGCTCTACGTGACGGGTACGCTCGGCGGGGCGGCGCTGGCCCGGCTGCGGGCGGACGCGACGGGCGGGGCGCTTCGCCGGGTGCCGGTGCCGCGGATCGAGGTCGGGCGGGCGCTCTCGGGGTGGAGCGGCGTACGCGCCTGTATCGACCTCTCCGACGGGCTCGCGACGGATCTCGGCCATCTCCTCGAAGGCACGGGGCTCGGCGCCGACCTCGATTCGGCCGCCTTGCCCCGGCCTCGGGGCTTCGACCGGGGCTGCGCCGCCCTCGGACTCGATCCGCTTCGGGTGATCTCCGGAGGGGGCGAGGACTACGAGTTGCTCTTCGCTTTCCGCTCGGAACGGAATCCTTCCGCCGACACGCGACGGATCGGCAGACTCGTCGCGCGATCGGGGATTCCGATCACCCGCATCGGTCGGATCACGCGCGCGCCGGGCGTCCGCGGGCTGCCCGGGCGTGGGCCGGGTCACCACTTCTGACGATCTGGCCCCTCCCAGACCCCGTCGCGGAGCCGGCGGGGGCTTCGCGGCCTCCCCGCGATTCTCGCTTCCCGGGGCCTCGCCGCCTCCCCGCGATTCTCGCTCCCGGGGACCTGCAGCAGTCAAGCGAGCGGCCGGGCAGGCCGATCTATCCGGCGTGCGACTCAACCTTTCGGGCAAATTCGTCCTCGGCTCCCTGATCGTGGCCTGCGCGGCCTCGGTCGTGCCGACCCTCGTGCGGAGCTTCGGCATCGATTTCTGGAGCGGCCCCGTCCGCTTCTTCGTCGCCCTCGGCGTCGGCGGCGGAATCGGCTTCGTGGCATCGCGGATGTTCGGCCCGAAGTTCGATGCGCTGCGGACGGCGACCGAGCGGATTCGCGAAGGCGATCTCCAGCTCGACGTCGTGCGTTCTCCCCACTCCGCCCTGCGCGACGAAATGGACGATCTCGCCGAGAGTCTCGCCGGGATGCTCGGCCGGCTCCGCCAGCTCGTCGCCGAGGTCCAGTCGACCGCCGGCGAAGTCTCGAACTCGTCCGCTGGGCTCGAGTCGTCCCTCGACCGACTCCAGGCGACCAGCGCCCAGATCTCGCAGACCGTCTCCCAGGTCGCGTCCGGCGTCTCCCAGGAGCAGGACCTGCTCGACCAGGCCTCGCTCCGCATGAACGAAATCTCGAGCGAGATCGATCTCAACGCGGGTCGCGCGCGCGAGGCCTTCGGCTTCGCCGCCGAGGCGAACCAGAAGGCGGGAACCGGCGTCGAGGTCGCGCGACTCGCCATCGAGAAGATGAAGGCGGTCTTCGAGCGCGCGGAATCGACCGGCGACAAGGTCTTCGAGCTCGAAGCCAAGACCCGCCACGTTCACCAGATCACCGAGATCATCACGAGCGTCGCGCACCGCACGAACCTGCTCTCGCTGAACGCCTCGATCGAGGCCGCCCGCGCCGGCGAGGCCGGTCGCGGCTTCTCCGTCGTCGCCGACGAGATCCGCAAGCTCTCGGAGAGCGCCGGGCGGAGCGCGGACGAGATCAGCCAGCTGATGCACGAGATCCAGGCCGATACCGCCATGGTCGCCGACGAGATGCGCGAGTCGAGCCAGGTGATCGGCGAGGGGCGCGAGGACGTCAACACGATCGCCGGCGCGCTGCAGCAGATCAGCCAGGCCGTGTCGGAAGCCGCGACGCGGTCGGAGGAGATCTTCCACGGCGCCGACAGCCACTCGCTGAACGCCCAGAGCATGGTCGCGGCGATCGAGGAGATCGCGAAGGTGGCGAGCGGCAACGGTCGCTCCGTCGCCGAGCTCGATCGTACGATGGACGGACAGCTGCGCACCGTCGACGAGATCCACCGCGCCTCCGAGCGCGTGAACGAGCTCGCCGACGAGCTCGCCAGCTCGCTCACGATCTTCCGCACCGGGGAAGGCCCCGTCGCTCCGGCCGTCTCGGCGCGTCGCCCGGCCGCCGCGCGGTCGGTCGAGCCCGCGCCGGCCTCGTCGCCCGTACCGGCCGATCTGCTCGACGTGGTGCCGACCGCGATGGCCGAGCGGGACGAGGACGATCCGCCGCCGGCGCCGCTGGAGGATCGGTTCTGATGGGCGCTCGAGCGACGTCGGGAGCGCGGTCATGAGCGCCACGTTCGACCGCGACGAGGAGAACCGCCATCTGATGTTCCTCTTCGAGGACGTCCAGTACGCGATGCCGATCGCCTGGGTGGTCGAGGTCGCGGAGAAGAATCGCGTGACGAGCGTGCCCTCGCTCTCGCTGCCGGTGGGCGGCGTGATGAACTGGCACGGCGAGGCGCTGCCGCTGGTCGCGACGGAGCTCCTGCTCGGGAGCGAGAACGAAGAGGCCGGCGCTTCGCCCTTCGGTGCGTCGATCACCGTCGGCTACGCGCAGGAGCAGGTCGTCGTCGTCTCGGGCAGCCCTGGCAGCAACGCGCGGATGGGCATGCCCGTCGATCGCGTGATCGGGCTCGTCGACGGGGACGCACCGGAAGGACCGTCGCGCAAGGACGCGCTCGTCGTCGAGCGCCGTCCCGTCGACGGACGAATCGTTCACATCCTCGACCCCGCGGCCCTCGTGGCGCGCGGCGAAGAGGTCATCGAGAACGCCACGCTCCAATAGGGGGGCGGGCGCGTTCCATTTCGGGGGAAGACCATGGCACGGGTACTGATTGCGGACGACGCGTCCTTCATGCGGCAGATGATTCGCGAGATCATCGAGCCGGAAGGGCACGAGGTGGTCGGTGAGGCGACCAACGGCATCGAGGCGGTGGATCTCTACAAGGAGCTCCAGCCCGATCTCGTGACGATGGACATCGTGATGCCCAAGCGCTCCGGCATCGACGCGGTGAAGACGATCCTCGCCGACCAGCCGACGGCCTGCATCGTGATGTGCAGCGCGCTCGGACAGGAGACCCTCGTGATGGAGGCGCTCCAGGCCGGCGCCCGCGACTTCATCGTGAAGCCCTTCAAGCCCGACAGCGTCATCGCGACCCTGAAGAAGATCCTGGAGAAGGCCGACTAGCATGGCCCTCGACATGGCCAAGTATCGACGGATCTTCCTCGAGGAGGCGACGGACCACCTCGGGGAGATCAGCCGTGCGCTGCTCGATCTCGAGAAGGAGATGGGCAGCGTGGAGGCGATCGACACCATCTTCCGGATGGCGCACTCGATCAAGTCGATGGCGGCCTCGCTCGGCTACGACCCCGTATCGGACCTCGCCCACCGGCTGGAAGACCGGATGGAGGGCGTTCGCGCGTCGGGCCGGGTCCGGCATCCGGAGGAGCTCTCGCTCCTCTTTCGCGGGCTCGAGACCCTCGAAGCGATGGTCCAGGCCGTCGCGAACGAGGAGGCGCTCGTCCCGGCGGATGCAGGTCTGCTCGCCGAGCTCGCGGCCACCTCGGGCGAGGACGGGCCGACCCTCGAAGACGACTCCGCTGCCGCTCCGGCCGCCGCTGTCTCCCTCGAAGCGGTGGGGGGCGAGCCAAAAAAAGTCCGCAGCTAGAGCCCGACGCTTACGCGCCGGGCGAGGCGGAAGCCTCGGAGGCGCCCCCTGCGGCGTCGGAGGAGGCGCTGTGCCTCGAGAGCGTGTCGCCGAGGGCTCCGCAGGCGGCGGCCGCCACGGATGCTCCGGCCGCGCCGTCGACCGCTGCGAGCCCCGCGCCCCCGACCGTCGCCGTTCCCCTCTCTCCCACGGTCCGGGTCCGGACCGACACCCTGGATCGCTTCCTCTCGGCGGTCGGCGAGGTGATCCTCAGCTCGAGTCAGCTCCGGACGGGGGTCGCTCGCTATGCGAACGATCCCGAGGTCGCCGACGGCTTCGACCGGGTCGACCGCCGCGTCGCCGAGCTCCAGCGTCGCGTCCTCGAGCTGCGCACCGCGCCGCTGGTCCGGGTCACGGACACGCTGCCGCGGACGGCCCGGCAGGTCGCCGAGAAGCTCGGCAAGCGCGTCGAGGTCGAGATCGTCGGTGCGGAGCTCGAGCTCGATCGATCGATCCTCGACCGGCTCGGCGAGCCGCTGCTGCACCTCGTTCGCAACGCCGTGGATCACGGCATCGAATCGCCCGAGGATCGGCGTGCCGCGGGGAAGTCCGAGATCGGCGTGATCCGCGTCGAGGCGCGCCGCCAGAAAGACTCGATCGAGATCGACGTCTCGGACGACGGCAAGGGCCTCGATCTCGCCTCGGTGTGTCGTCGTGCGATCGAAGCCGGGCTGATCCACCCCGACCTCGTCGAAGACCTGCCGATCGAGGAGATCGCGGCCTTCGTCTTCCATCCCGGCCTCTCGACCGCCCACTCGATCACCGACGTGTCGGGCCGCGGCGTCGGCATGGATGCGGTCAAGGCGACCGTCGAGAGCCTCGGCGGCGGCGTCGAGCTCCGAAGCGAGATCGGCGCGGGGACGACGACGACCCTCGTCGTGCCGATCACCGCCGCCGTCCAGCGTGTGCTGCTCGTCGGGATCGGCGAGGAGCGCGTCGCGATCCCGATCGGCAAGGTCGAGCGGATCCTCGAGGTTCCGGCGGAGGCGATCGAGGAGGCGGCAGGGGAGGCCTTCGCCCTCGTCGACGACGAGCCGCTGCCGGTCTTCGATCTGGCGAAGGCGCTTCGGATCGAGGGCGTGGCGGGTGATCCGGCCTCGGTGCCGCTGGTGCTCTCCGAGATCCGGGGAGAGCGCGTGGCGCTCCGGGTAGCCCGTTTCGCGGGACAGCAGGAGTTCTACGTGAAGCCCGTCCCGGAGCTCCTCGCGAAGGTGCGGATCCTGTCGGGACTCACCGTGCTCGACGACGGCAGCCCGGTCTTCCTGCTCGACCTGAACCAGCTGGGGGCGGCATGAGCGAACCGACCGCCCCGCGGAGCCTGTCCGCGAAGCACGACCTCGACGCGCTCGTGGTCCTCGCCGAAGCGGGCGCGACCCAGGCGGCCGAAGCGTTCGCGCAGCTCGTCGGCCAGCCGATCGAGGCCCTGGCGCCGATCGTCGCCTTCGAAGGCACGACGGCGGGCGCCGGGGATCCCGACGCGACCGGCGTCTTCTTCGAGCTCGACGGCTGTCTCGACGCGATCATCGGCATCGTCTTCCCCGGCCGAGCGAGCGAGACCCTGCTGCGCCGGATCGTGGGGATCGAGAGCGGTCCCCTCGAAGCCCCGATCATGGAGTCGGCGCTCATGGAGGTGGGGAACATCCTCGCCTCGCACGTGGCGAGCGCGATCGCGGACCGGATCGGGGAGCGCCTGCTGCCTTCGATTCCGTCCCTCGCGATGGATCACGCGCAGATCGAGCTCGAGGCCTTCGTCGAGCGGGTCGTGGGCCCCGATGCGCCTCGGATCGAGACCGGTCTCGCCAACGACGGCGGGACCGTGAGCGGCTATCTCGTCCTCGTGCCGACGGGCTGATACGCTACCGCCTCCCGCATCCCCACGGAGGTCCCGCCTTGGACGCCGCACGTCTGCGCGCGCTGCTCGAAGAGGTCCGTGACGGCCGAGTCGATCTCGAAGCCGCCGCCGACGAGCTCTCGCGCCTGCCCTTCGTCGACACCTCGATCGCCCGGATCGATACCCATCGCGCCGTTCGCCAGGGCATTCCCGAGGTCGTCTACGGGAAGCAGAAGACCGCCGAGCAGATCCTCGAGATCGCGCGCGCCCTGCGTGACGCCGGTCAGGAGGTCCTGGTCACCCGGGTCGACGCCGAGAAGGCGGCCGTACTTCGGGAGGCGATGCCCGAGTTCGAGTGGGACGAGGTCTCCTCGCTCGCCTGGATCGGACCGGAAGAGGTGCCGATCCGGGGCAAGGGCCCGATCATCGTCGTCTCGGCGGGCAGCGCCGACCTCCCGGTCGCCGCCGAGGCCGTCGGCGTGGCGAAGCGCTTCGGCAACGAGGTCCAGCTCCTCCAGGACGTCGGCGTCGCGGGGCTCCACCGCCTGCTCGCCTCGCTCGACGACCTGCGGCGGGCGCGGGTCCTGATCGTCGTCGCGGGGATGGAGGGGGCGTTGCCCTCGGTGATCGGCGGGCTGATCGACAAGCCGGTGATCGCCGTCCCGACGAGCATCGGGTACGGCGCCGCGCTCGAGGGACTGACGCCGCTCCTCGGGATGCTGACGAGCTGCGCCTCGAACGTGACGGTCGTGAACATCGACAACGGTTTCGGCGCCGCGCACGTCGCGACGCTGATCAACCGGCTCTAGGAGCGCGACGTGAGTCGGATCCTCCACCTCGATGCGTTCTCCGGCGCCGCCGGGAACATGTTCATGGGCGCGCTCCTCGACCTCGGTCTCTCCCGGGCGAAGCTGCTCGAAGGCCTCGCGCCGCTCGGGCTCGACTTCAAGCTCGTCGTGAAGCGCGTCCGGCGGAACGGCTTCGCGTCCCGCTACGTGGACGTGCGCGTGCCGGTCTCGGCGAAGAATAAACGGGCGGAGGCGAAGGCCCATGCGCACGGTCCGTCGGCGCACGGTCACTCCCATCACCATCACGGGCACGACGCCCACAGCCACGGACGCCACTACGCGGAGATCCGCGACCTGATCGCGAAGTCGAAGCTCGGGGCGCGCGTGAAGGACCGCGCCCTCGCGATCTTCGAGGCCCTCGCGTGCGCCGAGGCGAAGGTCCACGGCTCGACCGTCGACGCGGTCCACTTCCACGAGGTCGGCGCCGTCGACGCGATCGTCGACGTCGTTGCGGCGGCGGTCGGCCTCGAGCTGCTGGGGATCGATCGGGTGACCTGCTCGCCGATCGCGGTCGGGCACGGCACGGTCGAGTCCGACCACGGCCGCCTGCCCCTGCCGGCGCCGGCGACCCTCGAGCTGCTGGTGGGTCTCCCGACGGTCCCGGCGGGCGTCGCGTGGGAGACGCTGACGCCGACGGGCGCGGCCATCCTCAAGACCGTCGTCGACGAGTTCACGTCGCTCCCCGCGATGACCGTCGAGAAGATCGGCTACGGCGCCGGGAACGACCGGCCGGGGCCGATGCCGAACGTGCTGCGGGCGACGCTCGGACGCCGCTCGGGACTCGGGCGCGATCGCGTGGTCTGCATCGAGACCAATCTCGACGATCTCGTCCCCGAGCACTTCGACTACCTGATGGAGCGGCTCTTCGAGGAGGGGGCGCTCGACGTCTCGCTCCAGTCGCTCCAGATGAAGAAGAACCGCCCCGGATTCCTCGTCCGGGTCCTCGCGCGTCCGAGCGATCGGGACGCCCTCGCGCGGCTCGTCTTCGCGGAGTCGACGGCGATCGGCGTGCGCGTCTCGGAGTGGGACCGGCTCGTGCTCGAACGAACGAAGAAGCGGCTCAAGACGCCGCTGGGCAACGTGTCGGTCAAGCTCATCCGGAGCCCGGAAGGCGACGTCGACTACTCGCCGGAGTACGACGACTGCAAGCGTCTGGCTCGCAAGCACGGTCTGCCGCTGCGCGAGGTCGTCGATCGGGTGCGGGCGCAGGCCCGGGAGGAGTGGGGCGAATGAGCGGGGCGCGCGTCCTCGGGCCCTCTCAGGTCACGGCGGAAGTCGACGTCTCGCCCTTCGACCTCGTTCCGTCGACCGAGCGGGACACGGGCGCGGCCGCGCTCTGTCTGCACGGGCTCACCGGCACCCCCTACGAGGTGCGTCCCGTCGCCGAGGCGCTCGTCGAGCGCGGGATCCGGTCCAAGGGGATCTGGATGGCAGGGCACAACGGGACGGTGGAGGACCTGGCGACGACCCACCGGGACGAGTGGATCGGTGCCGCGAGGGAGGCGCTGGACGCGCTTCGCCGGGAACACGAAACGGTCTTCGTGGTGGGGGTCTCGATGGGCGGGCTCACGAGCCTGCGTCTCGCCCAGACGGCCTCGGTCGACGGCCTCGTCGTGGTCGGCGTGCCGCTCGCGCTCGCACCCCCGATTCCGCAGCTGCTCCCCCTCGTTCGGCTCTTCGCGAAGGGCCGGCCGAAGGGGGTGTCCGATCTCATGGATCCCGAAGCGCGCGCGAGGCATCCGCATTTCCCGATGATGCCCTTCGACGCGGTGCGGGAGCTCATCCGGCTGCAGAGGGACGTCGTGGCGGCGCTCGATCGGATCCACGCGCCGATCCTCGTGGCGCACGGCCGCCACGACAAGACGGCACCGCCGAAGGACGCGGAGCGTCTCTTCTCGTCCGTCTCGACGCCGGCGTCGGATCGGGCGCTCGTCCTGCTCGAGCGTTCCGGGCACGTCGTCCCCGTCGACCACGACGGCCCGGAGCTCAGTCGCGCGGCCGCCGAGTTCCTCGCCCGACGCGCCGGGGGCGCGGCGGGAAGCGCCTAGCGCCCGGTCGCGCTCCGGTCTCGTTCCCGGCGGTCGAGCCAGGTGATCAGCGCCTCCTCGTCTTCCGCGGAGATGTCCGCGAAGCGCAGTCCGAGGCCAGGGAAGGCCCCCTGGCTCTCGGCGCGATAGAGCACCTCGCCGTCGAAGCCGACCTGACGGCCGAGCTCCGGGAGGGCGATCTCGCAGTGCATCGCGGTGTTGAGGTCGACCCGGGCGTCGGTCGCGAGGAAGACGCCGCCGCGTCCGACCTCGGTCGCGATGCACGGTGCGGTGATGCCGAAGAGACGCGCATCGAAGCGCCCCGCATAGCGTGTGAAGCGCCGCCGCCCCGGCGCCGTGACGAGCTTGCCGAGGCGGGCGACGAAGCGGTTCGGTTCGCGGGGCCCCACGATGTAGCCCGCGGCGCCGACGGCGCGGGCCGCTTCGCGCCGCGCTTCGTGGCGGGCCTCGTCGAGCAGGACGACGGGGATCCCTTCGATCCCGGCGACGGCCCGGGTCGAGGCGACGAGGCTCGCGCCGTCGCTTCGACCGAGCGCGTACTCGGAGACGACCAGATCCGGCGTCGTCCGCGTGAGTCGCATCAGGGCTTCGGTCTCGCTTCGCGCCGTCGCGAGGCGGAACCCCTGCCGCTCCAGGGCCTCCCGCAGCTCGCCGTCCTCGAGGAGCTTCGTCCCGACGAGCAGGACGCGAGGGCGATGGCGGCGGGCGGGCACGGGCTGCACGGTGCGTGAGCCCGCTTCGTCCGTCCCCGCGTCCGGGGAAGGCGCCCGCTCCAGACCCCGCGCCCGGTCTTCGGCCTCGCGTTTCTGCGCGGAGCGGCGGAGGGCATCGATGTGGGCGGCGAGGTGGCACTCGAGGTCCGCGCCGGATTCGAGGGTCCGGTCGAGACGCACGACGCGCTCGTTGCGGTCCTCCAGAGCGAGGCCGGAGAGCGGACCGCTACCGGGCAGGACCGCCTCGTGGCGATCGTTCAGGTAGACGCGGGCGTCGGGGGACTCGCCCGGAAGCGGGAAGGAGAGGCAGGCCTCGCCGCGGCGCCAGTTCGTCTCGAGGGAGAGCCCTTCCAGCCACTGCCGGGCGTCGCGGAGTCCTTCGACCCGCTCCCGCCAGGCGCGCCGGATCACGGCTTCGATCCCCGCCGCGTCGGTCGCGTCCCGCACGTCGAGGATCGGCAGCCCGAAGAGGGCGGCAGGACGCAGGCACTTGATCCGGCCGGCGTCGATCGTCGCGAACACGACACGCTCGACTACGAGCGGGCCTGCCGGGGACTCGAACGGGGCAGGACCCACAGGCAGCGAGACGAGCAGGCTGCGCTCGTCGGCCATCGCACGGACCGGCAGGCCCATCGCGCCGTAGCGCTCCTGCAGGTGCGCCGTCGTGCGCTCCGGCTGCGGTTCCGATGCCGACATTCCGTCTCCTTCGAGGAGTCTCTTCGACGCCGCGCGTCGCGCCCTTGACCGTTCGCGGGCCCGGATTCTCTTCAGGCATCGCGCCCTCCGCGTGTCGGAAGCGTGCCGGGGACGCGCCCGACCGGAGGCCCGGCGGCAACTCCGGCGCCAGACGGGGCGCTCCCCTCCTGGGTCTAAAGCCCTACTGGTATGGGGTTGATATCCCCCAAGCCTTGAAGGCGTGACCCAGGTCACCCGCGGAGAGCCCTCGATGCGACAGATCCTCTTTGCGCTCGCAGTCCTTTCGACCTTCGCTTTCGCCCAGAACGTGCTGGCCCTCTCGCCGGCGCCTCTGGACGCCGCTCCGGTCGTGGCCGCCGCGCCGCCCTCGGAGGCGCCGCCGATGGGCTCCCTGGCGATGCTCCTCGCCGGACTGGTCGGGCTGACGGCGGCCGGACGCCGGATCGAGGGTCGGACCGCGCTGTAAGGAATCCGCCCCACCTGGGCCTGACCCATCGTTCCCGGTGATCAAGCGCGGTCCTTTCCGCGCCGATGAGCATCCTGGCTAGAGCCCGCTCCGCCCGAGCGTGGCTGCCGGGATCCTGCACGTGTTCTTGGTTCTCTTCCTCGTCTCCGCCTCGTTCGCCGTGATCAGCCTCCGGCTGTTCCGCTCCGCCTGGCAGGCGAGGGGGGCAGAGGGATGGCTCGCGCTGTCCTTCCTCTGCGTGGCGCTGTCGATGCCGCTGCGTTGGCTGATCCAGCGGACCACGCTCGTCCCGCCGGAGCTCGAACCGGCGGCCTCGCTGGGCGTGCACGCGCTGATGGCCCTCGGGCTCTGCGCGTTCACGCTCTTCGTGCATCGTGTCTTCCGGCCCGAGTCGGGATGGGCGATGGGGATCGCCGGCCTGGTGATCGCGATCCAGATCGTCTCGCTTCCCGCGCTGATCCTCTTCGGGGGGCATCGGGACGAGCAGAGCTTGTCCGTTCTGGTCGTCGGGCTCTGCCGCGCGCTGCCCTTCGCGTGGGGCTTCCTCGAGTCGCTCCGATATCACGGGTTGATGAAGCGCCGTCAGGCGCTCGGGCTCGCCGATGCCGTCGTGACGAACCGCTTCGCGCTCTTCGCGGTCTGGACGGGTGCGCTCGTCGGGCTGCCGGCGCTGCTCTTTGTGGTTCGGGCCTGGCTTCTGCTCTCGACCGGGAGCGGGAAGCTGATCGCCGTCGACGGCACGCTCTCCGCGCCGGCGTGGCTGCTCGCGCTGGGCCTGCTGGGCTTCGGCGCCGCCGCCGCGGTCGCGCTCTGGCTGAGCTTCTTCCCGCCCCGGGCGTGGCTCGACCGCGTCCGAACGAGCGGCGTGGCGACGGCCTGATCCGCCGAGGCGCGGCCCGCGCGCCGGCGCCCGCTAGGCTAGGAGGATCCGGCCCGCCGCGTTCCGCGCCTCGGCCGAGCGTTGCCGAGGCCCCGCGTCGTGGAAGCCGAGTCCCTGGAAACCGAGGTCGCTGCGTCGACCGATGCGCCGTCTCCGCGCCTCGTCGTCGCGGGGGGCGTCGACGTTCCGCCGTCCGTTGCGGAGCGCGCGCAGGGGGGCGAAGCGGACGAAGCGGCGGCGTTCCTGCTCGGGGCGAGCGAGGGCGTCCTCGACCTGCGGCCGCCCGGCGAACACGCGCGCCCCGGGGTGCGCGCGGTCTTTCCGCCCGATCGCGGCGGCGCCGGTCCGAACCCGCTCGTCCGCGCGTTCGGCCCCCGCATCGTGGCCGTCCACGACCTGACCGCCGGGCTCGGGGGCGACGCCTATCGGCTGGCCCGGGCGGGCTACCGCGTCGAGGGCTTCGAGCGGGATCCGGTGGTCTTCGCGCTGCTCGAGAGCGCGTGGCGCGCGGCGCGAGGCGTGCCGACGGAGATCGCCGAGCGACTCTCGTTCCGGGAGGGCGACGGTCGGCTCGCGCTGGAATCCCTCGACGCGCTCGACCACGGGGTCTATCTCGATCCGATGTACCCGCCGCCGAAGCGGGCGAGCGCGAAGCCCCGCCGCGAGCTCCAGGTGCTGCGATCCTGGCTCGCGCCCGACACCGACACCCGGCCGATCGTCGAGACCGCGCGCGCCCGCGTCGCGCGGGTCGTCGTCAAGAGGCCGCACCATGCCGACCCGATCGTGCCCGGACCGAGTCACACGATCGAGAGCAAGCTCGTCCGCTTCGACGTGTACGTGAATCCGGCGCGCCTCTCGGGAGCGGACGCATGAGCGTCTTCTGGGCGTTCAGCGAGGAGGACGTCGCGGTCGGCGAGTGCGTGCTCTCCGGGGACGAGTCCCGGCATCTCGGCGCGCGAAGGCTCCGCCCGGGCGACTCGCTGGTCGTCTTCGACGGTCGCGGGGGGACGGGCGATGCCCGACTCGTCGAGGCGACGAAGCGCGCGGCGCGGGTCGAGATCGGATCGGTGGAGCACGTCCCCGCGCCGAGCGAGGGGCCGGTGATCGCGAGCGCCGTTCCGAAGGGCGACCGGCTGTCGACGATGCTGCAGATGCTGTCCCAGCTCGGGGCGCCGGTCTGGCAGCCGCTCGTGCTCGAACACTCGGTCGTGCGCAGCGTCGACCCCGAGGCGGCGCGACTGCGACGGATCCTGATCGAGAGCGCGAAGCTGGCGCGCCGCCCCTGGCTGCTGGAGGTCCGTCCGCCGGTCGGGCTCGACGCGTTGCTCGCAGAGCTGCGACCGGGGACGGCCTGCTTCGGCGATCGCGAGGGGGCCGCGGGACCGCTCCCGGCGGAGTGCGCCCTCGTCGTGATCGGGCCCGAGGCCGGCTTCAGCGAGGGGGAGCGCAAGGATCTCGAGCGGGCCGACGTCCGCCCGGCGGCCTTCGCGCCGCACAATCTCCGGATCGAGACCGCGGCGATCGCCGCCGCCGCGAGCGCGTTCGCCGGGCGTGGGTCTGGGCGGGGAGGGGACGCATGACGAAGGGAGCGGAGTCGCGGATGGACGGGGACACGCTGCTCGAGCAGATCCTGCGGGCGCCGGTCTACGACGTCGCCGTCGAGACGCCCCTCGACCCGGCGCCGCTCCTGTCGGAGCGACTCGGCAATCGCGTGTGGATCAAGCGCGAGGATCTGCAGCCGGTCTTCTCCTTCAAGATCCGCGGCGCCTACAACCGGATCCGCCGGCTGACCGAGGCCGAACGGAAGGCCGGGGTCGTGGCGGCCTCGGCGGGCAATCACGCCCAGGGCGTCGCGCTGGCGTCGAGCCGGCTCGGCGTGGAGGCCCGGATCGTGATGCCCCGCACCACGCCGCGGATCAAGGTCGACGCGGTCCGGCGGCTCGGAGGCGAGGCCATCCTCGAAGGCGACGGCTACGACGAGGCGGCAGCGCTCGCAGGCCGACTTCGCGAAGAAGAGGGACGCGTCTTCGTGCATCCCTACGATGATCTCGACGTGATCGCCGGCCAGGGGACGATCGCGATGGAGATCCTTCGCCAGCATCGGGGCACGCTCGACGCGCTCTTCGTGCCGGTCGGGGGCGGGGGGCTCGTCGCCGGGATCGTGGCCTACGTGAAGCGCATCTCGCCGAATACGCGGGTGATCGGTGTCGAGCCGGAGGACGCGGCGTGCCTCGCGGCGGCGCTCGCCGCCGGCGACCGGGTCGACGTCGGGCCGGTCGGGCTCTTCGCGGACGGCGTCGCGGTCCGTCAGGTCGGCGAGCGGCCCTGGGAGGTGGTGCGCGGGTCCATCGACGAGGTCGTGACCGTCGGCATCGACGAGATCTGCGCCGCGATCCGGGACGTCTTCGACGACACCCGTTCGATCGCCGAGCCCGCCGGGGCGCTCGCGATCGCGGGGCTCAAGCGCTGGGTCGCCCGGGAAGACGTGCGGGGGGCGACCCTCGTCGCGATCGATTCCGGGGCGAACATGAACTTCGACCGGCTGCGCCACGTCGCCGAGCGCGCCGAGATCGGCGAAGAGCGGGAGGCGCTGCTGGCGGTCACGATCCCCGAGCGGCCGGGCGCCTTCCGCGCACTCTGCCGCGGCCTCGGCGCGCACGGCGTGACCGAGTTCAACTATCGCTACGGCGAGGCGAGCGCGGCCCACGTGTTCGTGGGCGTCGCCCTGTCGGGTGGGGCGTCGGAGCGCGAGACGGTCATGGACGGTCTCCGACGCGAGGGCTTCGAGGTCGTCGACATGACCGGCAACGAGCTCGCGAAGCTCCACGTCCGCTTCATGGTCGGAGGCCGCGCGAGCCGCGCGCACGAGCGGCTCTTCCGCTTCGAGTTCCCGGAGCGTCCCGGGGCCCTCGCGCGCTTCCTCGACGCCGTCGGCGGGCGATGGAACATCAGCCTCTTCCACTACCGGAACCACGGGGCCGCGTTCGGGCGCGTCCTCGCCGGGCTCGAGGTCCCGCCCGAGGCATCGGACGAGCTCGATCGATTCCTCGAAGAGCTCGGCTACGTCTGGGTCGAGGAGACGGGCAACGCCGCGGCCGGACTCTTCCTCGGCTAGCGGCGCGAGGTCGGGGCGAGCGCGCTCAGAGCAGCCGCCTCATCTTCCGGAAGTCCTGCCCGATGTTCCAGGCGAAGAGAGGCTTCACGAGGCGCCCGAGGAGAGACGAGCCCTCGAAGTGGAAGTAGCGCGTCCGTCCCGGGCCTTCGGGACACGCCGCCATGCCGACGTCGCCGAGCCGGGAGGACATCAGACACCAGCCCGGCCGGAGGACGACGTCGAAGCGCTGCCAGGCAGGGATCGCCGGGAGCGGGCCCCGCACGTCCAGGATCAGGCGGTCGCCTTCGCGCTCGACGATCCGGGCTTCGCGCACGGCGGCTTCGACCCGGGCGGTGTACCGCTCGAAGTCGGCGACGAGCTCCCAGACGCGGTCGAACTCCGCCTCGAAGATCGTCTCGCTGGCGGCGACGTGGGGCAGGCCCGCCGCGAGGGCGCGCATGCGCGTGACCGGATCGAGCTCGGCGGTCGGCCATGCGTAGCGGTCGAGGTCGATCGGGGTGTCGAGGAGATCGGGGGGGGCGCTCACGGGGCCGGTCTCCGGCGCGGGCGAACGTCGATCGTCATGGGTTCCACCTCTTGCGAAACGCCTCACGGGCGCGGTGCAGTCGGGACTTGATGGTGCCTTTCGCGACGTCGAGCTCGGCGGCGGCCTCCGCCTCCGAGAGCCCCTCGAGGTCCCGGAGCACGAGGATCGCGCGCTGCTCCGGGGGGAGCTCCGCGAGGACGCGCGCCACGTCCCCGGCGACGGAAGGATCGACGAGGACGCCTTCCGTCTCCTCGAAATGGTCGAAGAGCGGCTCTCGCCGTCGGCGCTCCGCGTGGCGGATCGCCTCCCGGGTCGCGATCCGCCGGACCCAGCTCCGGAGCGAAGCCGGGTCGCGCAGGCTCGAGAGGTCGCGCATCACCTGGATCATCGTCTCCTGGGCGGCGTCCGGACCGGCGTCGAGGGCGATCGAGCCGCAGAGCCGTCCGACCCACGGCATCAGCCCGTCGAGGACGTCGCCCATCGCGAGGAGGTCACCGCGCTGGGCGGCCTGGATCTGGTCGAGGGTCGGCACCGAAGCAGGGGGCGGCGGAGCGCCGGAAGGTTCCCGGGTCGGTTCCTTTTCCGGTCTTCCGGGATCGGTCACCGGCGTCCTCCCGCGGGCGCCGTCAGTCCGAAACGACCGGGGCCGCGGCCGAGCTCGTCGGGGCGGGGCCGCCGCCGGCCTCCGGAAGCCGTTCGACCTCGTCTTCCTCGCGGAGGCGGATGCGTCCGAAGAGCTCGGGATACTTGCCCTTCTTGTCGCCGTAGAAGGCGCGGATCGCGTCCATGTCGGTGACCACGTCTCCGGTGGCCTCGATCGCCGGGCCGAAGCCGCCGACCTTGCGTTCGTAGTCGAGGAAGCTCATCACGATCGGGACCTTCGCGGTCCGCGCGATGTGGTAGAAGCCGGACTTCCAGTAGTCGACGTGGCCGCGGGTGCCCTCGGCGGGGACGACGAGGCCGAGGGCTTCGCCTCCGTCGAAGAGGGCGGCGAGGGTCGTGACGAGGTTGCCTCGCTTGTGGCGCTCGACGGGGAGACCCCCTACGGCGCGCATGAACCAGCCGAGCGGCGGCCAGAAGAGGGAGTGCTTCGCCATGAACGAGATCTTCAGCTCGAAGAGCTCGGCGAAGGCGAGCAGATAGAGGAAGTCCCAGTTCGTGGTGTGCGGGGCGGCGATCAGGACGAACCGGTCCGTGTCGGGACGAACGCCTTCCGGCTTCCAGCCCGTCATCGCGATCAGGAGTCGGGCGAGGAACCGCCGCACGGGCCGCTTCGACATGGCCGGGAGCGTAGCGCCGCCGAACGCCTCCGATCGGAGCTTTTACACACGCCTTACAAAGCGCCCACGCCCGGCGGCCCGGGCGCCCCGAGGCGGGCCGCGAGCGGGCCGTCTACACTCGGCCGCCGCATGACTCGCCAGCAACGTTCGATTCTGCTCGTCGCGATGGTTTCGCAAGGCGTCGCCGTGGGGCTCACGATCGGCATCCTGCCGGTCTTCCTCGAGCCCCTCGAGGCGGCGTTCGACGCGCCGCGGACCGCGACCTCGATGGGCCAGATCCTGATCATGTTCGCCCTCGCGGCGAGCAGCCTCGTGACCGGCCCGGCCCTCGACAAGGGGTACGCCCGCGGCGTGATGCTCGTCGGGATCGGGCTGCTGGTGACGGCGATGCTGATCGCCTCGCTCTCGTCCAATCTCTTCCTGCTGGCGGTCGCCGCGCTCTTCGCGGGCGCCGCGGTCCCGCCGTGCGGTCCGATCACGGCGGCGAGCCTGGTCACCCGCAACTTCGACGCCGAGCGCGGGCGGGCGCTCGGGCTCGCGAGCATGGGACCGCCGCTCGGCTCGGGCCTCTTCGCCGGCCTCGCGGGCTGGCTGCTCGGCCGGTTCGTCTGGAACGAGGTCTTCGTGATCTTCGCGGTCGTCGCCGCCGTCGTCCTGGTGCCGCTCGTCTGGTCGATCGTGCCGGCGCGCTACGCGACCGAGAGCGACGGAGCCGGCGGGAACGCCAACATGGCCGAAGTCGTCCGGAGTCCGGCGTTTCTCTGGGCGGGCGGACTCTTCGCGATCGCCGCCGGCATCGCGACGGGCTGGACGGTGCACACCGCCGCTTTCGTCGCGGGCACCGGCTTCTCGGAGACGGGCGCCTCCTGGGTGCTCGCGGTCCAGTTCTGGATGGGCGTGCCCGGCGCGCTGGTCTTCGGGATGCTGGCGGATCGCGTCTCGCTCACGGGGCTCTTCATCGCCATGCTCGGATCGACCGCGGCGGTCCTCGCGATCTTCGCGACGGGTCCGGGGACCTGGGCGGTCGCGGCGCTCTGTACGGTGATGGGCTTCGCGTCCGCCGGCATGATCCCGCTCTACATGGTGCTCCTCGGCCAGCGTCTCGGTCCGGACGCGATCGGCCGGGCGGTGGGGCTCTCGAACCTCCTGATGCTTCCGGTGATGGCGACCTCGGTCCTCTTCGCGGCCTCGGTGTTCGAGTCGACGGAGAGCTACGCCGGGGCCCTCGTGGTCTTCGCAGTCGGGATCCTCGGGTCGATCGGCTGTCTCTTCGGATCGAATCGGGAGGCAAGTCGCAGGGCGACGGTCGCAGCAAAGGCGGTGAAGGCATGACGAAGGAGTACACGTTCCGGGACGGGCGGGTGAAGGCGCCGGTGCTGCGCGCGCTGAACGCCGTGGGGCGCGCGCTCGAGGGCGTCGGTATGAAGCCGTCCCTCGAGCCCGACGCGCTCGTCGAGGCGGCAGTGAAGGCGGCGGGTGAGGACGATTTCGGCGGCGATTCCTACCGCGAGCCCCTCGAGCGCGTGACGCGGGCGATGGACGAGGAGGCGGGGCTCTCGACGTTCGGGCGGATGGCGACCCGCAACATGATCACGTCGCAGCTCACGACGCGGCTGCAGCTCCAGGCGTGGACGAAAGCGAACCCGCACGCCGCAGAGGAGAAGATCGAGCGGCCGTGGGTGATCCTGGGGCTTCCACGGACCGGGACGAGCATCCTCTCCCATCTGCTGGGGCTCGATCCGCTGGTCCGGCCGCTGCTCCAGTGGGAGACGCGCGCGCTCGTGCCGCCGCCGACCCTCGCGAACGAGCACACGGATCCGCGGATCGCGGAGTCGGACAAGACGATGAAGCAGCTGCTCGATCTGAACCCGGCGATCGGGGCGATGCATCCCTTCGGCGCGATGCTCGCGGAGGAGTGCATCCCGCTCATGATGCTCGACCTGCGCTGCCTCGGGATGGAGACCCAGGGCTACGTCCCGAGCTACGGCCGCTGGCTCCAGCAGTGCGACATGCGGCCCGCCTACGCGTGGCACAAGAAGGCGCTCCAGGCGCTGCAGTCGGCGAAGCCGACGATGGCGTGGAGTCTCAAGACGCCGAACCACCTCTGGAACATCGAGACGCTCCTCGAGTCCTACCCGGACGCGCGGCTGATCTGGACCCACCGGGATCCCGGCCCGGTGACCGCTTCGGTCGCGAGCCTCAACTCGACGATGCAGGGCGTGTTCGCTCGGAACCTCGACCACCATGCCGTCGGGCAGGAGTGGCTCGGCAAGCTGCGGCACGCGATCTCGCGCGGGATGGCCTTCGACGAGCAGGCGGAAGACGGGTGGTGCGTCCACGTCCACTACAGCGAGATGATGAAGGATCCCCTCGCGACGATGCGCCGGATCTACGCCCACTTCGGCGAGACCCCGCACGAGCTGCACGAGCGCCGGATCACGGCCTACCTCGCGGAGAAGCACCAGACCCACGCCGGCAAGCACGTCTACGACCCGGCGGACTTCGGGTGGAGCTACGACGGCCTCGCCGACGTCTGGAGCGACTACACCGGCAGGTACGGCATCGAACGCGAGAAGTAGGCGCGCTCGCTCCGGGTCCGCCCCGGGCGTCTCCGGTCCCGTTCTGCGGACTAGCGACCCTTGAACTCGGGCTTCCGCTTCTGCGCGAAGGCGAGCGGGCCTTCCTTGGCGTCTTCGCTCGCGAAGACCGCGTTCCCGTAGTCGAACTCGTAGGCGAGGGCCTCGTCGAGGGTCATGCCGTCGGTCTCGTGGAGCGTGCGCGTGATCGCGGCGACGGCGAGGGGGCCGTTGCCGGCGACGACCTCGGCGATCTCGCGGGCCTTCGTGAGCGCCTGGCCGTCGGGCACGACGTGGCCGACCAGGCCGATCTCGAGGGCTTCCCGGGCCGTGATGTGCTTGGCGGTCAGCAGGATCTCGGCCGCCTGCGTGTACGGGATCTGGCGCGGAAGGCGGACGGCGGAGCCCGCCATCGGATAGAGCGACCAGCGCGCCTCGGACACGCCGAACCGCGCGCTCTCCCCCGCGACCCGGATCTCCATCGCCTGAAGGATCTCGGTCCCGCCGGCGATCGCGACCCCTTCGACGGCGGCGACGATCGGCTTGCTCGGCCGGTAGCCGCGGAAGAGCGCCTTCCAGTGGATGTCCGGGTCCTCGGCCATCCGCGCCTGGACGTCGATGGCGTCGTCGCCGTCCCCGGCGTCGCCGGACATGCCCTTCAGGTCGGCGCCGGAGCAGAAGTTGCCGTCCGCGCCGGTCACGATGATCACGCGCACGTCGGGATCCGCGTCGGCCTCCCGATAGGCGTCGTACATCCGGATCAGCATCTCGCCCGAGAGCGCGTTGTACCGCTCCGGACGATTCATGGTGATCGTCATGATGTGTCCGTCGCGCTCGACGATCGCGTCAGGCATGGAAGGGCTCCTAGCCGAACAGGATCGCGTCGAGCGAAATGGCACCCGGGCCGAGCAGCAGGAACATGCCGCAGATGACTGCCAGGTTGATCGTGTACTCCGCGCCGGGCGGGTCGTTCGTGATCATGTAGCCAGCGCCCCGGTGGCCGACCACTCCGGCGACGATCATGGTGCCGATCAGCACCACGCAGGCCGGGCGGGTGACCAGGCCGAGGGCGAGCAGCGCGCCGCCGACCAGCTCGGAGAGCATCGCCATCCGCGCCTGGACCTGCGGCATCGGGACGCCGAGGTCCGCCAGCCACTGGCCGAAGCCGTCGAGGGTGCCGTTGCCGATGATCCCGAGCTTCCCGAAGGCGTGGAACATGAAGCAGACGCCGATCGCCACGCGTCCGACGAGGAGGGCCAGGTCCGTGAAGAGGGGGTTGGTGCCGGTGAGCAGGGCGCCGAGATCCATGGTGGGGCTCCTTTGAGCGTATTGCGAAGGCCATCGAGCGAACGGCCACGCCGGAAGGATGGCCCACGCTCGGGTCCAGCGGTTCTAGCACAGCGAAATCCCCGCAACTCGGCCCCGAACGTCCTGAGCGCCATCGAATTCGCGGTGGGTGATTGAGCCCCCGAGCGATTGCCCGCATACTCCCCACGCCCTCCCACCAGGCATGCGACGGAGAAGTCGACCGGCCCCACGGCTCCGGCCGGCCCGCGCAGAGGTTCCCGCGATGAGCGCGTCGAAGGATCAGGCAGGCGCCCCCGCCCCGAGCGGGGCGAGCGTCTTCCAACGCGTCGAAGCCAGCGCCGATTTTCCGGCGATGGAGCGGGAGATCCTCGCCTTCTGGGACGAAGCCGACGCCTTCCACGAGAGCAACCGCCGCCGCGAGGGCCAGCGTTCCTTCGTCTTCTACGACGGCCCGCCCTTCGCGACGGGCACGCCCCACTACGGGCATCTCCTCGCCGGCACGATCAAGGACATCGTCCCGCGCTTCTGGAGCATGCGGGGGCACCACGTCGAGCGCCGCTTCGGCTGGGACTGCCACGGTCTGCCGATCGAGGCGCTGGCCCAGGAAGCGCTCGGCCTCGCGGGCACGGGCGAGATCCTCGAGCGCGGCGTCGACGTGTTCAACGAACAGTGCCGCCAGATGGTCGACACCTACGTCGAGGAGTGGCGCAAGACGGTCACCCGGATGGGGCGCTGGGTCGACTTCGACAACGACTACAAGACCATGGACCTCGACTTCATGGAGTCGGTCTGGTGGGTCTTCAAGCAGCTGTGGGACAAGGACCGGGTCTACAAGAGCTACCGGATCATGCCGTACAGCTGCAAGCTGGCGACGCCGCTCTCGAACTTCGAGGCGAACCAGAACTACAAGGACGTCCAGGACCCGGCGATCACCGTCCGCTTCCGCGTGACCGAGGGGACCGAGAAGGTCGCCCCCGGTCTGCCCGACGGCCGATCGCTCTTCATGACGGCGTGGACGACCACGCCCTGGACGCTGCCCGAGAACCTCGCCCTCTGCGTCGGTCCCGACATCGGCTACGCAGTCGTCGAGGACCTCGAGAGCGGGGACTGGCACGTCTTCGCCGAGGCGCGGCTCGCCGCCTACGACAAGAAGCTCGGCAAGGCCCTCGCGAAGGGTGAGGGCGAGGGCGCGGAAGGCAAGACCTACCGGCTGGTCTCGAAGGTGGCCGCGAGCGACCTCGTCGGTCTCCGCTACGCGCCGCTCTTTCCCTACTTCGCGGACGAGGAGGGCGCCTTCGTCGTCCTCGAGGACGGCTACGTCACGACCGAGGACGGCACGGGGATCGTCCACCAGGCGCCGGCCTTCGGTGAGGACGACTTCCGGGTCTGTCGCGCCGCGGGGATCGGGCTGGTCGACCCGCTCGACGCCGAGGGTGTCTTCGGCGAGCCCGTCTCGGATTTCGCCGGCCAGTTCTGCAAGGACGCGGACAAGGCCATCATCAAGGCGCTCAAGGACCAGGGCAAGCTCGTCAAGCAGGACGTGCTCGAGCATAGCTACCCCTTCTGCGAGCGGACGGACACGCCGCTCATCTACCGCGCGATCGAAGCCTGGTACGTGAAGGTCGAGGATCTGCGCGACGACCTCGTCGCGAACAACGAGACGATCGGCTGGGTCCCGCAGACCGTGGGCAGCAACCGCTTCGGCAACTGGCTGAAGGACGCGAACGACTGGAACATCAGTCGGAACCGGTTCTGGGGCTCCTGCATCCCGGTCTGGGTGAACGTCGACGATCCCGGGGACACGCTCTGCGTCGGCGGGGTCGACGAGCTCGAGGCGCTCTCGGGCGTGCGCGTCGACGATCTCCACAAGCACACCGTCGACGCGATCGAGATCGTGCGGGACGGCAAGACCTATCGCCGTACGCCGGAGGTCCTCGACTGCTGGTTCGAGTCGGGCTCGATGCCTTACGCGAGCCAGCACTATCCGTTCGAGCGGGGCGACGAGCTGGACCAGTTCTTCCCCGCCCAGTTCATCGCGGAGGGCCTCGACCAGACTCGCGGCTGGTTCTACACGCTGCTCGTGCTCGGAACGTCGCTCTTCGAGAAGAGTCCCTTTGAAAACGTAATCGTGAACGGGCTGATCCTCGCGCGCGACGGCAAGAAGATGTCGAAGCGCTGGAAGAACTACCCCGATCCCGTCGAGATCCTCGATGAGTTCGGGGCGGACGCGCTCCGGGCCTACATGATCGACTCGCCGGTGGTGCGCGCCGAGGAGCTGCGCTTCGACGAAGCCGGGCTGAAGGAGATCGTGCGGACGGTCGTGCTCCCGTACTGGAACGTGCTCTCGTTCTTCACGACCTACGCCGAGATCGATGGCTACGACCCGCGGACCTGGACGCCGGAGCCGGTGGCGGATCGACCGGACATCGATCGCTGGATCCTGTCGGTCCTCCAGAGCCTCGCCCGCGACGTGAACGCGGAGATGGAGGCCTACCGGCTCTATACGGTCGTGCCGCGCCTCGTCAGCTTCATCGACGACCTGACGAACTGGTACGTCCGTCGCTCGCGCGCCCGCTTCTGGAAGACCGAGGACGATCGCGACAAGACGAACGCCTTCGCGACGCTCTACGAAGTGCTCGGCACCTTCTCGAAGATCCTCGCGCCGTTCATGCCGTTCCTGACCGAGGCGGTCTACCAGCGGCTCGTGCGCGTCGTGGAGGACGCCGCGCCGGCGAGCATCCACTGGTGCGACTATCCGGAGCCCGCGATGGAGCTGATCGACGCGGGCCTCGAGCGGCGCATGGCCACGGTCCGCGCGATCGCGACCCTCGGCCGTCGCGTCCGGGAGGATCACCGGATCAAGGTCCGGCAGCCGTTGCGCGCGCTGACCGTCGTCCACCGCGAGCAGGCGGTGCGGGACGACGTCGAGGCGGCGGCGGCGCTGGTCGCCGACGAGCTGAACGTGAAGCAGGTGGTCGTCGAGGAGGACGAGAGCGCCTTCGCGACGGTGACCGTCAAGCCCAACTTCAAGACGCTGGGCAAGCGCTGTGGTCCCAAGCTGAAGGAGATCGGCCCGGCGCTGGCCGACTGGGGCTTCGAAGAAGTCGCCCGGCTCGAAGCCGGGGAGACGATCGAAGTCGTGGGAGAGGCCCTGGCGCTGGAGGACGTCCTGCTCCAGCGCGAAGCCAGCGCCGACGCGGCGACCGCGACCGACGGCGAGTACACCGTCGTGCTCGACACCGCGCTCGACGACGGGCTGCGGCGCGAGGGCATCGCGCGGGACGCGATCAACCTGCTGAACAACGTGCGCAAGGACAAGGGCTTCGAGGTCTCGGACCGGGTCCGGATCGGCTGGGCCTGCGAGAACGACGACGTCCGCGCGGCGCTGGCCGAGCACGCGGACCTCGTCGCGCGCGAGATCCTCGCGTCGACCTTCGTCGGCGAGGCGGCGAGCGGCCTCGGCGACGCGCTCGAGCTCGGCGGCGCCACGCTCCACTTCTCGATCGCGCGCGAGGGCTAGGGCGCGGCCGCCCCGGCGCGCGTCCCGAGGACCCGGCGTCGTACCGGCCACGCGGGCGGACGCCCGGTCCCTGACCCCGCGTCCTCGACGCGCGGGGCGAGCGCTCTAGGATGGGTCGCGCCCATCCGGTGCGCTGCGAGCGCGCAAGGAGGGGGCGCATATCCCGCGCGCCGCGCCACGAGGAGTTCCGCCATGTCTCTGATCCAGACCGAAGACCGCGACGAAGGCGTGCGCATCCTGCGCATCGACAACGGCAAGCCGAACGCGGTCTCGACCGCCATGTCGACCGAGCTGATGGCCGCCCTCGAGGCTGCGGAGAAGGACACCAACGCGGTCATCCTCACGGGCCGTCCGGGCATGTTCTCGGCGGGCTTCGATCTCGGAACGATGGGCGAGGGGCCGAAGGCCGCGGCCGAGATGGTCGCCAACGGTGGGAAGCTCGCCCTTGCGATCTACAACCACCCCAAGCCGATCGTCGGCGCGATCAGCGGCCACGCGGTCGCGATGGGCCTCTTCATGGCGATGGTCTGCGACTATCGGATCGGCGCGGCGGGGAAGTTCAAGTACCAGGCGAACGAGACGGCGATCGGGATGACGCTGCCCGACTTCGCGATCCAGTTCGCCCGCGCGGCGCTCTCGAAGCGCCACTTTGACCGCGTGATCGTCCAGTCGGAGCAGTACGGGCCCGAGGGCGCGCGGGACTGCGGCATGATCGACGAGGTCGTCGAGGCGGACGCGCTCGAGGCTCGTGCCCTCGAGGTCGCGACCCACTTCGCGACGAACCTGAAGCAGCCCGCTTTCCGAAACAACAAACGCCTCTCCCACGGCCCCGTCGCCCAGTCGATCGCCGAGCGGCTCGACGCCGACATCCAGGCCGTGATGGGCGGCTAGGGAGCGCTCCCATGCAGCTCAACGGAATCGCCCACATCCAGCTCACCGTGTCGGACCTGCGGCGCGCCCGGGCCTTCTGGGCGCCGCTCTTCGAGCTCTTCGAGATGAAGATCCTGATCGACGCGGACAACTACTTCTACGGGATCGGGAGCCGGACGGGAATCGCGCTCTCTCCCGCGGACGAGGGCAAGGGCGAGCCCTTCGACCAGCGTCGGGTGGGACTCCATCATCTCTGCCTGCGCGCCCGGGAGCGCGAGCAGATCGACGAGATCCACGACGTCGTCGTCGGGCTCGGGGCGACGATCGTGCACCCGCCCCGGGAAGACGGGTTCGCGCCCGGCTACTACTCGCTGCTCTTCGAGGATCCCGACGGGATGCGGATCGAGGTGAACCACGTCCCCGGCAAGGGGCACCTGAAGAGCTGACGGCGGGCCCCGCTAGGCGGCGCGCACCTCGACCGGGATCCCGTTCGCGACGTGGGTCGCCGAGAGCACGTCGATCGACGACTCGTCGGTCAGGTAGTTCGCGCAGGCCCCGGGCTGCTTGTCCTGTGCGACCGAGAGGCGGACGCCGGGGAGGGCGTGGCCGTAGCCATGGGGCAGACTCACGACCCCGGGCATCATCTCGTCGCTCACCTCGCACTCGACCTCGATCTCGCCGACCCGGCTCGCGACCCGCGCGAGCTTCCGGCTCTCGATCCCGAGCCGCGCCGCGTCGTCCGGGTGGATCAGGAGCGTGCAGCGGTTCCGGCCCTTGGCCAGCGCGGGCAGGTTGTGGAGCCACGAGTTCATGTTCCGGATCTGGCGCCTTCCGACCAGGACCATGCGGTCGTCGCGACTCCGCTCTTCGAGGCCGGCCTCGAGACGCGGTAGATCTCCGAGGATGTACTCCGGGCAGAGGTCGATCCGGTCCAGGGGCATGCACTCCGGCAGACGGTTCGCCTGGAGCGGGCCGAGGTCGATCCCCTGGTCGGCGGCGCGCAGCTTCTCGAGGTTCAGCCCGTCCGGGTTCGCGCCGAACTGGTCGCCGTAGGGGCCGACGCGGATCATGCACTCGATCATGCGGAGCGGGCCGTGCTCGTCCTGGAGCAGGTCGTAGGCCTGCTCCGGCGTGACGTCCGGGCATCCCGTCCCCGGGCCGACCATCATGCCGAGCATGCCCTTGACCATCATGTCGTCGACGACCTCCCAGGACGGGGCGCCGTTCATCCGGGCGCCGAGCTCGCAGTAGATCTGCCACTGATGGCGCTGGTCCTCGCTCGGCTCGAAGAACTCCGGACTCCAGCGCGTGAAGTTCCGGACGCTCGTCGTCTCGAAGAGGAAGTCGTAGTTCTCGTGCTCGAGCTGGACGGTGCTCGGCATGATGAGGTCTGCGTGCCGACTCGTCTCGTTGATGTAGATGTCGAGCGAGAGCATGAAGTCGAGCTCGTCGAGGGCCTTCGCGAGGCGCTCGCCGTTCGGCGCGGAGAGGACGGGGTTTCCGATCGCACAGACGAAGCCGCGCATGCGCTCCTCTCCGGCGCTCGCCTCCTCCATCTCCTCGGCCATGAGGCCGCAGGGCAGCTGGTTGTCGACCTCGGGGAAGCCGCGCTTCACGGTCCGGTAGCGGCCGTGCGCGAAGGGCTCGAAGGGGCGCCCGGGCTCCGAACGCCCCGTGGCGGGGCGCGGGAAGAGCAGTCCGCCTTCCGCGTCCAGGCGTCCGGTGACGACATTCACGACGTAGATCAGCCACGAGGCGAGGGTGCCGAATTCCTGGGTGCAGAGACCGATCCGGCCGTACCAGGCGCCCTTCGCTGCACAGAAGTCGCGGACGAGCTGGCGGGTGGTCTCCGGCGCGATGCCCGTCGCCGCCTCGACGCGCTCCGGCGTGTAGTCGGCGCAGACGCGTTCGATCGTGTCGAGGCCGTCGGTGAAGTCGGCGAGGCGGCCCGGGCGGGCGAGGCCTTCCGCGAAGAGCACCTGGCAGACGGAGAGGAGGAAGTACGCGTCGGAGCCGGGCTTGATGAAGACGTGGTCGGTCGCGATCTCCGCCGTTTCGGTTCGGCGGGGGTCGATCACGACGACGCGGCCCGCGCCATCGGGACCGCGGGCGATCACCTCCTGGAGCCGCTTCTTCGCGTTCGGGCCGGACATCAGGCTGCCCTGGGAGACGAGCGGGTTGCCGCCCATGCAGACGAAGAAGTCGGTCCGGTCGAGATCCGGGATCGGAAACATCCAGCCGTCCCCGAGCATCGTGTGGAGCGCGACGTTCTGGGGCTGCTGGTCCATCGTGGCCGCGGAGAAGGAGCGCTGGGTCTCGAGGCCGGCGAGGAAGGGCGGGATGTAGAGCTGGGCGCCCACGTTGTGTCCGGTCGGGTTGCCGATGTAGTAGCCGTTGGCGTCGTTGCCGTACTTCTCCTTGATCTCGGAGAGCTTCGAGACGGCGAGCTCCATGGCCTCGTCCCACTCGATCTCGGTCCACGATCCGTCGTCGTTCTTCTTGACCGGCTTCCGCAGGCGCTCCGGATCCTCGTAGATCTCCTTCATCGCGAGCGCCTTCGGGCAGAGGTAGCCCTGGGACCGGGGATCGTCGGGGTCGCCTTCGACCCGCAGGACGGTCCGCGCTGCAGGGTCGATCTCGACCTTGAGACCGCAGCTGGCCTCGCAGGTCGGGCACGAGCGGGTGAGGGTGATCGTTCCGGAATCTCGGGCGGGCGCGGCCATGGGTGGAGAGCTCCTGGGCGGGTGGGCGAGTCGAGAGCCTATCGCAGGAGGCCGCGTGCTAGGCTGCGGAGTTCCCGCCCGAGAGGTCGTCCGGAGCCGTGCCCGCGAAACGCGTCAGGAGATCGCCCGAAGCCGCGCGCGCCGAGATCCTCGAGGCCGCCGAAGCGCTGCTCCGCGATCACGACTGGGCCCTCGTCTCGGTGGACCAGCTGATGGAGCGGACCGGGATGACCCGGTCCTCGTTCTACCACTACTTCAAGAGCGTGGACGAAGTCGCGGTCGCGCTCTTCGCTCGGGTCGAGGACGAAATCCGGACCGCCGTCGACGACTGGCTCGAGGGCGACACACCGTCGGACGATCCCGAGGCCGCCGCCGTCGACGCGCTGACCCGCATGTTCGACGTCTGGGCCGGGCACATCACGCTCATGCGCGCGATGGAGCACGCGGCGGGGCGGAGCAAGGCGGCCTACGAGCAGTGGCGGGAACGCGTGGTCGACGGCTACGTCGCGCAGACCGCCGCCTTCATCGAGCAGGCGGTCGCAGCGGGCCGGAGCGACGTCGCCGACCCGACGACCCTCGCCCGGGCCCTGATCCTGATGAACCTGTCCGTCGCCACGGACGAGGCCCGGCGCCCCGAACCCTTCTCCGCGGAGCGCCTCGGGCGCACGATCGGCTCCGTCTGGGCGAAGGCAATCTACCGGAATTCCTGACGTTTTCGGGCTCGAGAGGCGGGGCCGGCGGTGCCCGGGAAACACTGTTGACGCAGTGTCGATAAAGAGGAACACTATCCACGCATCGTCAATAGTGCCTGCCGGCGGGACTCGCCGGGCGGGCGCCAGCGAGGAGGGCCCCATGGCCAGCGCAGCTCCCCCGACCGGCCTCGAATCCCTCGACGTCCATCCCGGCTGGGCCCGATCCGGCCGAACGCCGCGTATCGCCGTCATCGGCGCCGGCATGTCCGGCATCGCCGCCGTCGTGAAGCTCCGCCGCGCCGGCTACACGGATCTGACGGTCTACGAGAAGGCGGACCGCGTCGGCGGGACCTGGCGGGAGAACCACTATCCCGGTCTCTCCTGCGACGTGCCGTCCTACTGGTACTCGTTCACCTTCGCGCCCAACCCCGATTGGTCCCACCGCTTCTCCTACGGCCCAGAGATCCAGGCCTACATGGAGAAGACGGCCCGCGACTTCGGCGTGACGGACGTCGTCCGGTTCGGGACCGCGGTCGCCGACCTCCGCTACGAAGCGCCGCGCTGGCGACTGACCACCGAGCACGGGGATGAAGAAGTCTACGACCTCGTGGTCTCGGCGACGGGCGTTCTCCACCACCCGGTCCTGCCCGACATCGAGGGGCTCGAGTCCTTCGAGGGCGAGATGTTCCACTCGGCGCGTTGGCAGGACGACGTCGAGCTCGCCGGTCGACGCGTCGGCGTGATCGGAACGGGGTCGACCGCCGCGCAGATCATCGGCGAGATCGGACCGCAGGTCGGGAACCTCTCGGTCTTCCAGCGCACGCCCCAGTGGATGGCGCCCCTCGCGCAGAAGGAGTACTCGGCCGGCTGGAAACGCTTCGCGCGGACCTTCCCGATCGTGCTCAAGGGGCTCTACTACTTCTACTACTGGTTCATGTCGACGCGGATCGGCGGCGCGGTGCTCGGCGACGAGAAGGCCCACAAGATGCTGTCGGACGCCTGCCAGAAGAACCTGGAGAACAGCGTCGCGGATCCCGCGCTGCGCGAGAAGCTCACGCCGGACTACGCGGCGGCCTGCAAGCGGCTGGTGATGTGCTCGGACTTCTACCCGGCGGTCTCCGCGGACAACGCCGAGCTGGTGACCGACGCGATCGAGCGGATCGAGCCCGGCGGCGTTCGGACGAAGGACGGCCGTCTCCATGAGCTCGACGTGCTCGTCCTGGCAACCGGCTTCGATCCGTCGCGCTTCATCCTGCCGATCCGGGTGACGGGGGAGGGCGGGGCGGACCTCGAGAAGCGATGGGACGGGGCACCGCGGGCCCACCGGGCCATGAGCGTCCCCGGCTTCCCGAACCTCTGGATGATCGAGGGGCCGACGGGCCCGGTCGGCAACCTCTCGCTGATCACGATCAGCGAGTACCAGATCGACTACCTGATCCGCTGTCTCGACGAGATGAAGGCACGGGGGCTCGAGGCGATGGCCCCGCGCGAAGAGGCCTTCGAGGCCTACAACGAAGAGATCAGGGAGGGCCTGCCCTCGACGATCTGGGTGCGCGGCGGATGCAACAGCTGGTACCTGGACAAGACCGGGCTGCCGAATCTCTATCCGTTCTCGCCCGCGCGGTTCCGCAAGGAGATGCGACAGCCCGACTTCTCGGAGTACCGGCTGATCGAAGAGGTGTGAGGCGAGACGCGGCTAGCCTCGCGATCGCATCTTCAGGCCGGCCCCTTCCCGCCGGCGCATCAACCCCTCTTGAACGGCGGAGGCCACGAGCCGGCCGTCGCGCGCGTAGAACAGGACCCGCCCGAGCGCGCGGGAGCCTTTCAGCACCGGGCTGTCGTGGACGGCGTAGATCCACTCGTCGATCCGGAATTCATCGTGGAACCAGATCGCGTGGTCGAGGCTCGCGGACTGGGTGTTCGGATCCATGATGCCCCAGGGCATCGGGTGCTGCGCCGCGACGACGATCGTCTGGTCCGAGGCATAGGCGAGGATCGCCTGGTGGAGCGCTTGCTCGTCGGGGAGGGGGCCGACCGCCTTGAACCAGGCGCGCAGCTCGGGCTCGCGGTCCCCAGTGCTCCCGGCGGTCATGTCGAGCCCGTCTTCGACGAGGATCTGGACCGGCAGGGATCCGAGCTGCTCACGGGTGATCGAGCCGCCCAACGCCGCCGCACCCCGGACGATGCCCTCTTCGTAGGCTTCGCCGCGAGGCTCCGCGGGGATCTCGACGTCGATCTGTCGGGAGGGGGCTTCCTCCGGCACCTGGAACGACATCGAGAGGTTGAAGATCGCGCGCTCGCCCTGGTGTGCGACCACCCTGCGGGTCGTGAACGTGCCCCCGTCGCGGATCCGATCGACGGCGTACTCGATCGGCTGCTCCGGGTCGCCGGGGCGCAGGAAATACGCGTGTGCGGAGTGGGCGACGCGCTCGGGGGCGACCGTCGCCTGCGCGGCCCGCATCGACTGCGCGAAGACCAGCCCTCCATAGATCCGGCCGTTCCCGGCGGGCGGGCTCGTCCCGACGTAGAAGTCGTCGCCGTCGTGGGGACTCGTCGAGACGGATTCGAGGTCGAGCCGGGAGAGGAGGTCGCGCAGGGTTTCGTCGTCGGGGAGCAGCATCGAGGGGAGTGGGTAGCGAATCCGGGCGCCACGAGGGGGGATGCCACGGAGCGGATCGAGGGTCTATCGTCCGGGGAGCGCGGGGCGCCGCGCGGCTCGCTCCCTGGCCGGTGAAGGACCGGGGCGAAGCGAGTCCGAGAGACGATCCAGAGAACCGACACGCACGCGGCCGACATCAGCGGCCGGTGCGACGAGGAATCCGACGATGGCCGAACTGCCGTTCCTGCTCTTCGATGCCGACAACCACTACTACGAGGCCGAGGACGCCTTCACGCGTCACATCGACCCGAAGATGAAGAAGCGCTGCATGGACTGGGCGACGCTGAACGGGCGCAAGGAGCTGCTCGTCGCGGGCAAGGTCAACCGCTTCATCCCGAATCCGACCTTCGACCCGGTGGCGCGGCCGGGCTGCCTCGACGACTACTACAAGGGGATCAACCCGGAAGGCAAGGGGATCCGCGAGGCCTTCGGGGAGCTCGTGCCGATCGATCCGGTCTATCGCGATCGCGACCTGCGCCTCGAGAAGATGACCGAGCAGCGGATCGAGAAGGCGATCTACTTCCCGACGCTGGGTGTCGGGATGGAAGAGGCCCTCAAGGACGACGTGGAGGCGGTCCACTGCGCCTTCGAGGCCTTCAACCGATGGCTCCTCGAGGACTGGGGCTTCGCGTACCAGGAGCGGATCTTCGCCGCGCCCTACATCACGATCATGGATCGCGACCGCGGGATCAAGGAGCTGCTCTGGGCCCTCGACAACGACGCGCGCTTCATCGTGATGCGACCGTCCTACGTCTACAACAAGGGCGGAAGCCGGTCGCCGGCGGATCCCTACTACGATCCCTTCTGGCAGATCGTGAACGACTCCGGGATCACGGTCGTCTATCACGGCGGCGACTCCGGCTACGGCCACTACATGGCCGACTGGGGCGAGGGCGGCACGATCCAGAGCTTCCACAGCTCGCCGCTGACGAGCATCGCGGGGGGACACAAGGCGCCCTTCGACCTGATGGCGGCGCTGATCTCCCATCGCCTCTTCGAGCGCTTCACGAACCTGCGCCTCGCCTCGATCGAGATGGGCGCGTTCTGGGTCCCGTGGCTGCTCCAGTCGATGGAGCGCGCCTACGGCCAGGAGCCGGGCAAGTTCTTCGAGGATCCGATCGAGACCTTCAAGCGCCACGTCTGGATCTCGCCCTTCCACGAGGACTCGGTCCTGAAGCTGAAGGAGCTGCTCGGCGCCGACCGCCTGCTCCTCGGATCCGATTGGCCCCACGCCGAAGGCCTCGCGGATCCGACCGACTTCGCCCTCGACCTCGACGGGTTCACCGACGAGGAAGTGAAGATGGTGATGCGCGACAACTGCGACGGGCTCTCGGTCCGCCGGCCCGCCTGAGCCCGTCCGACCGTCTCCGATCCGAACGCCAGAAGGAACGCCGATGCGCGCAGCACTCCTCGAGAAGCACTCCCAGCCCCTGACCTTCGTCGACGACATCGACGTCGAGGATCCCCGCGAAGGGGAGGTTCAGGTCCAGGTCTCGCATTGCGGGATCTGTCACTCGGATCTCACGATCGTCGACATGCCGGCCGGTGAGATGCTGCCCCAGGTACTGGGCCACGAGGCGGCGGGGACCGTCGTCGAGGTCGGTCCCGGCGTCACGCGTCTTTCCAAGGGCGACCGGGTGATGCTCACGCCCCTGCCGACCTGCGGCGTCTGCTACTTCTGCGGCCGGGGAGAGCCCCAGCTCTGCGTCGAAGGGCAGAACTTCATGACGGGGCTGCGGATGGACGGCTCTTCGCCGCTCTCGCGGAACGGCGAGCGCGTCTTCCACGGGTTCGGGCTCGCCGGATGGGGAGAGCTCACGACGGTCCACGAGCGCCGTGCCGTCAAGATCCCCGACGACACGCCCCTCGAGATCGCCTGCGTGGTCGGCTGCTCGGTCCAGACCGGTGTCGGCGCCGTGCTGAACACGGCCAAGGTGGAGGAGGGCGCCACCGTCCTCGTGACGGGCCTCGGCGGCATCGGCGTCTCGATCGTCCAGGGCGCGCGCCTCGCGAACGCCTCGAAGATCATCGTCTCCGACCCCGTCGCCGAACGTCGAGACTACGCAGCCAACTTCGGCGCGACCCACGTCCTGGATCCCACGCAGGACGACGTGGTCGCGAAGGCCCTCGAGTACACCGGAGGGATCGGCGTCGACTACGCCTTCGACGGCGCGGGGCACGAGAAGCTGATCGAGGACTGCGTCAACGCGACCCGGCCCGGCGGGACGATGACGATGGTGGGCGCGGCGATGGGCGCGTACACGATCCCGATGCCGGCGCTCTTCCTGACCCAGGAGAAGAAGATCCAGGGCTGCATCCTGGGATCCTGCAACAGCCACCGCGACGTCCCGAAGTTCCTCTCCCTCTGGCGCAAGGGCGCCCTCGACCTGGAGAGCATGATCACCCACCGCCACCCGATCGCCGACGTGAACGTGGGCCTCGACCACATGCGCGAGAGCCGCGGCCTGCGTCACGTCCTCGAGTTCTAGGGCGCGGAGGAGCGGCGATGAAGGCGTGGCGAGTCGTCCGCGAGGGGCGTCCGAGCGAAGCGCTCTCGCTCGAGGACGTCGATCCGACGCCCATGGAGCCGGGCGAGATCCGCGTCCGCGTGTCGGCCACCGCCTGCAACTTCAACGAGGTCGACGGCTGCTACGGCCGCTACAAGACCGTCGATCCCGCGCTTCCCTACACGCTCGGCATGGAAGCGGTCGGGGTCGTCACGGAAGTGGCGGAGGGCGCGCCCGCCGACTGGGTCGGCCAGCGGATGCTCGTCTGCGGGCGGGGTGCAATCGGGGCGCACGCGGAAGAGGTGGTCGGCCCCGCCGACATGGCCTTCCGCGCGCCGGACTCGCTCTCCGACGTCCAAGCCGCAGCCTTCTATTTCCCCTACCACGTCGCCAGCGCGTCGCTCCTCGAGCGCGGCCGGCTCGAGGCGGGCGAGACCGCGCTGATCCATGCGGGGGCAGGCGGCGTCGGCTCCGCCGCGATCCAGCTCGCCAAGGCCTGCGGGGCGACGGTGATCGCGACGGCGGGCAGCGCGGAGAAGCTCGACTTCTGCAGGGAGCTCGGCGCGGACTTCGCCATCAACTACCGCGACGGCGACATCACCGAGGCGGTCTCGGACGCGACCCACGGGCGCGGCGTCGACGTCGCCTGTGATCTCGTCGGCGGCGAGATCACGAGCCAGACGATGGGCGTGATGGCCTACGGCGGACGCCTGATGCTGACCGGCTTCTCCGGAGGGATCGACGCGGAGGACGTAGCGGGGCTCCTCCCGAGGCCGATCATCTTCGGCAACTTCTCCGTCGCCGGCGTGCTGATGAGCTACGGCGATCCCGATGCCTTCGGGCTCGTCGGGATCCACATGATCCCGCGGGCGACGGGAGAGGCGATGCACGAGCGGCTCCTTTCCCTGCTCGAGCAGGGCGCGATCCGGCCCGTCGTGGGGCGCGAGGCGCCCTACACCGAGCTTCCCGCCGAGCTCGAGCGCCTGGAGCGGCGGGAGACGATGGGGCGAACCATCCTGGACTGGTCCGTCTAGGTCCGAGGTCCGTCTTGCTCCGCCCCGGTCCGCCCGGTCCCGCTCGTCGCACGGGATTCGCGTCGCGGTGGATTGCCCGCGCGCTGCCGCTCGCGCGCGGCCTGCCCGCCGATCGGGGCCCTCCCGGTGGACTCTGCTCGCGATCTGCGCCCGATCGATGTGACGTGTCATCCGGCTTGGTCGCTAATGACTCAACCTATTCCCCGATATGCCGATGGATTCTCTGATGGACTGCCGGCTGCACGAGACCCGTGCGCCCGCTGGTCTGCTTCGTCGCGCGCCGCACGGACGGGAGAATCGCATGGCTTCGATCCACCTCCGCACCCTCCGTCGGGCCGCCTCGGTGACCACCCTGGCGCTGCTCTGTTTGCCGCTCGCCGTGAACGCGGGCGACGAGGAGATCTTCTCGGCGCAGGTACCCCCGAACGTGGTGCTCATGGTCGACAACTCGGGCTCCATGAACGCGATCATGGAACACGAGGCCTTCGACGCGTCCACCTTCGTGGCGCCGTGCGACGTGTTCAACGGACTCGGGGCCGGCGGCTCGTGGCTCGCGGACGACAACGGCGATCTCGTCCTGCGCTACTGCTGGAGCGCCGGCGACTGCATCCTGCGCGTCTGGCCCGGCTGGTACGGCGACTGGACCCCGACCCCCGACCCGACCGACGACCCCAACTCCGGCTACATCGAGCGCACGTTTTGCGGCCAGACGCGACGCCTGTACAACGACGGTATCAATGTGGGCTACGGAAACGACACGTGGTACTACCGACCCTGGGTGAACTTCCTCTTCAACATCGACTCCTCGGACACGGTCACGACCTACGGCGCAGGCGCGGTCACGGCGCAGGACATCCTCGACGACATCGACGATCCGGCCAGCGGCCAGAACTACATCACGGGCGACACCTTCGCCTCCCATCAGATCGCGCGAATCACGGCCGCGCGTCAGATCGCGCGGGACGTCATCTACCAGACGAACAGCGACTGCCCCGCGTTCCTCGGCGACTGCGGCGTGTACGAGGATCGCGTTCGATTCGGCATCGCGCAGTTCCACCGAAACTCACATGGCGGCTTCGTGAACGCGCCGGTCAACGCCTACAGCGCCAACCGCACGGATCTGAGCAACGCGATCAACTCACTCGACGCCTCGACCGCCACGCCGCTCTCGGAGACGCTGTTCAAGCTCTACACGTACTTCATGCCCCGTGACTCGGCGGACGTCCCGGAAGGCCAGGACGGATCGACGAACTGGCCGACCTATCAGTACAACGATTGGAATGGTGACTACAGCAGCTCCTCCGCTGCCCCCGATCCCATCGTGGAGGAGTGTCAGCGCAACTTCGTCATCATGATCACCGACGGCGATCCGAGCGCGGACAACTACACGACGAGTGGGTCGGAAACGCAGGGCTTCTCGAACTTCGACGACCTCGTCGGCGACTACGCTCCGGATGCCGTCGGCGACCCGGACATCGGCTCCGACGCGACGCCCGAGGAAGGGGCGCCGCCGTGGCCCAGTGCCACCGGTACGGGCTATCTCGATGACGTTGCGCTGTTCATGCAGGAGACGGACTGTCGTCCCGACTACCCCGGTACGCAGAATGTCGTGGACGTGTACACCGTCGGCTTCACGACGACCGGTCCGGTCAACTCGCTCCTCCAGAAGACGGCGGACAACGGCAACGGCCTCTACTTCAACGGGAACCAGGCAGAGGAACTGACCGAAGCCCTCGTGAGTTCGGTCCAGGACATCATCTCCAAGTCCCAGGGCTTCTCGGCGGCGACGGTCCCGGCGGCTCGCACCTCGGACGGTGGTCAGCTCTACACCACGCTCTTCCAGCCGACGAGCGTGCGGCCCTTCTGGCCGGGCAAGCTCCGGAGCTACACGATCACCGCGGCGGGTGAGATCCTCGACGCGAACGGTGCCTGTGCCCTCACGGATCTGACCGATCCGCCGAACTGTACGGGCGGTACGTTCGCGGACGAAGCCACGGCGCCCCCCCACTGGAATGCCTCCAAGGAGATGCCCGGCGCGAACGGCCGGAACCTCAAGGTCTCCCTTCCGGGGACGGGTAGCCAGACCGTGACCACCTTCGATCACACGGTCACCGCGGCGGACCTCGGTGGTTCGGGCGTGCTCGGGAACTACACCGACTACCCGCCGGCTGCGGGGGTCACCTCGGACGCCGACCTCGACGAGGCGGTCGTCGCATTCGCGGCGGGCTGTGAATGGGGCACCGGCCTCGCGGCGGGCGGCGGCGACGACTTCAGCGGCTGCGTCGACCGGACGCGCGTCGAGTCCGGCCTGACTCAGGCGGATCGCCTCGGCGACATCTTCCACTCGAACCCGGTCGTGATCGGCCCGCCGAACTCGTTCATCCCGGAGCCCAGCTACTACGCCTTCTCGAACGCCACGGCCAACGCGCGCCGCACGCGCGTGATCGTCGCGGGCGCGAACGACGGCTTCCTCCATGGCTTCCACGCGGGCACCTGGCGCACCGCGACCGGCACGCACGACGAGGGTACCGGGGCCGAGCTCTTCGGGTTCATGCCCTGGGGTGCGCGTTCCAAGATCGCGGATCTGGCGAAGGACGATGCGACGCTCCATCCGCTGAGCGTCGACGGCTCGCCGGCGGCGGCGGACGTCTGGATCGACAACGACTCCGATCCGACGGACGACAAGGAAGCGAGCGAGTGGAAGACCATCCTGGTCTCGGGCATGCGTGAAGGTGGGGAGCACTATTTCGCGCTCGACATGACGGATCCGAGCTCGGGGAGCTACCCGGGCTACATGTGGGAGTTCCCGATCGAGAGCGACACGACCTGGCGGGCCCGCATCGGGCAGACCTGGTCCCAGCCGATCATCACCCGCGTTCGACTCGAGAACGGCAGTGGCGAGATCGAGGAGACCTGGGTCGCGATCGTCGGCTTCGGCTACGACCCGACCAGTGACCCGAACGACCTCGCCCAGTACAACCCGCTCTCGCTCAAGGGGCGTGGGCTCGCGATGATCGACGTCGCGACGGGGCGGCCGGTCGCGGTCCGGAAGTTCGGGACCGCCACCGGCGACGTGAGCGACATGCTCTACGCGATTCCGTCGACGCCGGGCGTGCTCGACTACGACCAGGACGGCTTCGCCGATCTGATCTACGTCGGCGACCTCGGCGGCAACATCTGGAAGTGGGTCGTTCGCTCGGCCGGCACGGCAAGCCCGTCGTCGGCGCAGCTCTACCAGGCGAACTGGCCCTTCCGGAAGATGTTCGACGACGACCCGACGCGGACGGCCTGGGGCGTGCACCACCGGAGCTTCTTCTTCCCGCCGGCCGCCACGGTCGTGAACGGCATCCTGCATCTCGGCATCGGCAGCGGCGAGCGGACGAACCTGAACTGCTCGTCCACCCGGGACGGCTGCGTCCTGCTGAACCGCTACTACGTGATCAAGGACCGCGACGTCTGGGACGGGTCATCGCCCTCGATGCTCGACGGTCGCGCCGAGCCCGACGGGAACTTCACCGACGTGACGCTGGCCGAGGCATCGTGTCCGGCGGTCGAGCCCGAGGGCTACTACTTCGACGTGGTGGACGGCGAGAAGTTCGTGACGAACAGCGAAGTGTTCAACGGCTTCTTCTTCTCGTCGACCTTCACGCCGGACCTCTCGAACGCCTGTGAGCCGGAGGGTCTTTCGACGCTCTATGGCCTGCTCGCCAAGTGCGGTCAGGGCTTCTTCGGTCCGCCGAGTCCGACCAGCCCGATCGCCGGCATCGACCGGACGGAGGCGCTCGGACAGGGCATGCCGACCGATGCGCGTCTCTCGATCGCGCCGGGTGACGGCGGGAACCGCCTGATCATCAGTAAGCAGGACGGCGAGCTCATCAATCTCGAGGCGGGTGCTTCGGATTCGGAACACGGCACGATGTACTGGCGTGAGCTCGACTGAATGCCGCCTCGCAGGTCGGGCATCCAAGGCGGATGTGCGGAAGCGCCTTCGTTCCACCCAGCATCTCATTGAGGACTCAAGCATGACTCGCATCCAGCGAAACGGATGGCATTCTCTCGCCTGCCTGGGGGCGCTCGTCCTTGCGACGAGTCTCTTCTTCGCGACCGTCGCGATGGCCCAGGCCAAGGGGCCGCCCACCGGGATCGGTGATCCTAGGTCGGGCTACATGGTGGATGACGTCGACGTGTCCGCTCGCACGATCACCATGGCCGGCGACACGTTCAAGGTGACCTCGGAGAGCGACCTGCGGGATGCGAAGGGTCGGAAGACACGTCTGAGCTACCTGCGCGGGATCCAGAGCCACGGTGTCGCGGACATCGTCAAGTTCGAAGCGCGGCGAGTCGGCGGCGCGGGCGCTCAGCCGGTCATCGAGACTCTGCGGATCGTCGATCTCGCCCCGTAGAGCCCGCGGCGAGATGATCGCGGCTGCTCCGTGTGTGCTCCGCCGCGTGCGGTGGTGATCGCTCCGACGACGCCGGGGAACGACGGGCGGGCAGAGTCAGAATGGATCGGCGGTCGCGTCAGCTCGGCAGGTCGATCCGATACAGCTTCGCCGCGTTGTCCTGGAAGATCTTGCGCTTGCGCTCTTCGCTCCAGTCGGCGGAGATCTCGGCGATGTACTCCTGGACGTCCGGGTAGAGGCACGTCGGGTGGGGGAAGTCGGTCTCGAAGAGGACGTTGTCCTCGCCGACCACGTCGATCAGGTGCTTCGGCGCGACCTTCTCGAACCAGAAGCAGCCCCAGAAGTGGTCCCGGAAGTACTCCGAGGGCTTCTTCTGGAGCGGGACCTCCTGCTGCGCGCCGGTCTCGCCCCACTCGTAGTCGATCGACTCGAGGACGAAGGGCATCCACCCGATTCCGCTCTCGACGGACACGACCTTCAGGTTCGGGCAGCGATCGAAGATCCCGCTGTAGATCATGTTCGACATGACGCGGGAGTTCTCGACGAAGAGGGCGGCGGAGCCGAGGGCGAGGCGTCGGCGCATGCCGTTCGACTCCCAGGCGGCTCGGCCGAACATGTTGAAGGACGTCTCGCTCGCGCCGATGTGGAAGTTGATCGCCATGTCCGAGTCGTTGCAGGCCTCCCAGAACGGGATCCAGGCGTCGGCGCCGAGATCCGGGAGCCCGATCGAGTCCGGGTCGCTGCACATGACGATGCCGCGGAGGCCCATGTCCTTCGCGCGCTGGACCTCCTCGATGCTCTGCTCGATGTTCCACCAGGGCATGAGCGCCATCGGCAGGAGTCGCTCGTTGCTCTCCGTCTGGATCTCGCCCATCGCCTCGTTGTAGATCCGGGCACAGGTCAGGCGCAGGTCGTCGTCCTCGACCTTCATGAAACGCTCGCTGCCGAAGCCGGCGACGTTCGGGTAGAGGATCTGCGCGTAGAGGCCGAACTCGTCGAGGACCGAGACCCGCTGCTTCATGTCCCAGGACGCTTCGTGGACGTCCTCGATCTGCCAGCCGAAGAACTCGGTGCCGCGGGACTTGCGGCCGTTCTTGTCGATCACGGAAGCCGGGTTCGTGGTCGCGATCTCGACGCCGTCGACGACCCACCGGCGGTCCATGCCCTCCCCCTCGACGTGAGGGACGCGCCCCTTCAGCGCCGCCGGCGCCCGGGACGTCCACAGGTCGTGGGGCTCGGTGATGTGGGCATCGACGTCGATGATCGAGAGCTCGTCGGAGAGGGCAGGGGCGGCCATGGTCTACCTCGGGTGAGCCCGCGTGAACGCGGGCGGAGTCGGTCTCACGAGGATAGATCCCTGCCGGGCGCGCGAAAGTCGTGCGTCAGGTCGACCGCTTCGCGACGAGCATCGATCCCGACGTCCGGAAGAGCGGTCGCCCGTCCGGGTCCGACAGACTGTCCTCGACCGTCACGATCCCGACGTCCGGGCGGGACTTCGACGCCCGCGCTGCGAGGAAACGGCGGGTGAGCCGGACCCGCGTGCCCGCGTAGACCGGCCCGAGGAGGTGGAGCCCGTCTCCGCCGAGGCCCGCCGTCATCGCGAGGGGGCCGGGCAGGTCGTGGGAGAGCCGGGCCGAGATCGCGAAGATGTGCGGTGCGCACGCGGCGATCCGGCCGAAGAGCGACGCCGCGGCGCCCTCGTCGGACAGATGGTGGGGATAGGGGTCCCACCTCGCCGCGAACGCGATCACCTCGTCGCGCTCGACCTCGAACCAGCCGCTCGTGTGCTCGCTGCCGACCTCGATGTCCTCGAAGAAGATCGTGGGCTCGGCGCTCGTCATCGTCGACGGGTCCGTTTCAGCTCTTCGGGGGGTGGCCGATCATCGCGTCGGCGCCGATCGCAGGCTCGATGAAGCTGCCGAAGTTCGGGCCCCGGCGAAGCGCGTGACCGCCGTCGACGTTGATCGAGCAGCCCGTGACCCAGCGCGATTCCTGGCCGATCAGGTAGCGGGCGAGGTGCGCGACGTCCTCGGACTCGCCGACGCCGTTCATGGGCGTGTTCTCGATGTAGGACGTGTAGACGTCCGATTCGCGGGGGACGCCCTCCATGATCTCGGTGGCGGTGAAGCCGGGCCGGATCGAGTTGAAGCGGATGTGGCTCGGACCGAACTCGTCGGCGGCGTTCATCATCATCTGCTCGATGCCCGCCTTTCCGACGCAGTAGGCGCCGAAGTAGGGGTGGGTCACCTGGCCGGCGATCGAGGACATGCCGACGAAGGAGCCACCGCCCGCCTTGACCATGTACGGGACGGAGTGCTTCACGCAGAGCATCGTGCCGAGGACGTTCAGGTGGAGCACGCGGATGAACTCGTCGGTGTCCTGGAGGTGGTAGGGGCCCATACCGCCGCCGCCGCCCGCGTTCGCCACGACGCCGTCGAGCTCGCCGGTCGGCTCCGCCGCCTTCGCCACGATCCGCTGGACGTCGTCCTCGTTGGTGACGTCGCCGCTCGTGAGCTGGACGCTCCCGCCCTTGCCCGTCGCCGCGGCCGCCGCCTCGATCCGGGAGGCCGCGTCCGCGAGCTTCGATTCCGTCCGGCCGCAGATCGTCACGGCTGCGCCGTCCTGAGCCATGCGGAGCGCACACGCCGCGCCGATTCCCGTGCCGCCCCCGGTCACGAGGACGGCCATGCCTTCGAGCCCACCGCTCGGAATCGATCCCTTCAGCTTCTGTTCGGCCATGTCTCTCTCTCCTGCCGCACGCCGCCCGCGGCGTCGCGCTTGAATTCGTTCCGGATCGTCCCTTCGATCGCGCGCCGATTCTAACTCGCTGGACGATCCGCGCAGGCGCTTCCCGGCGGTCGTTTCGAGGGCCGATCGGGGAGGCGCCGCGCTCGGTCGGCTGCGTTACCGTACGCGGGCCCGACGGCGCGACGGAGTGCGCCGGGCACCATCCCCAGACAGATCGAGGAATTCACACGATGTCCATCCGACTGACCGTCCAGCTCCCCATCAAGGAAGGCGAAGCCGAAGCCTTCGAGGCCGCCGCGGGTCCCGCCCTGGCCAAGGTCAAGGCCGAGGACAAGGGCTGCGAGATGTACGACCTGTTCCGAAGCGTCGACGATCCGACCCGCTACGTGATGGTCGAGAGCTGGGCGAGCGAGGAGGACCTCGAAGCCCACAAGACCTCCGCCGCGATGGGCGAGGTCGGCAAGGCGATCGGCGGCTTCATCGCCGGCGCGCCGGTGATGCACCAGTACGAAGCCTGATCGAGCGTCCGATACCGCATCGACTCATCCGAGCCCCAGGAGATCCCAGATGGCCGCCGACGCCCCCTGCTACATGGTCGCGAACTTCCACATCCACGATGCCGAGAAGTACCGCGTCTACGAGAAGGGCTTCTTCCCGATCCTCAAGAAGCACGGTGGATCCTTCCACACCTTCGACGACGCCTCCGAGACCCTCGAAGGCGATGACGCGCGGACGGGGCGGATCGTGATCTTCCAGTTCCCGAACGAAGAGGCCGCCCGCGCGTGGTGGGCCGATCCGGACTACCAGGCCCTCTCGGAGCACCGCCGCGCCGGGACGGACATGAAGTTCCTGCAGCTCGTCCACGGACTGCCCCCGCGAGACTGAGTCTGCGAGACGCGTTCCGATCCGAACGGGTCGTCTCCCCTCACCAGGGAGGCGACCCGTTTCGCGTTCCGGGCCCGAGGCCGGACGAAGCGGGAAGGGGCTACTGCAGGTAGGCCTCGGCCAACAGCTCGTAGGAGCGGAGCCGGGCCTTGAAGTCGTAGCAGATCGTCACGACGCCGAGCAGGTCGGTTCCGTAGCGGTCGGCGATCGCATCGAGCTCGGCGACGACCTCGGCTGGGCTCCCGACCGTGGCGCGCATGCCGGAATGCTCGAGGAAGCGCTCCTCCTCCGGTGTGAAGACGTGCTCCGAGGCTTCTTCCGGGGAGACGATGCCGGACCGCTCCTGGTTCCGCGCCATCTGGATCCGGCCGACCTTCATGCTGAGGGCGTGCCACTCGGCTTCTTCCGTCGTGTCGGCGCAGAGGACCTGGACCGCGACGTGGGCGCGGGGCTCGGCGAGCTCGGCGGAGGGGCGGAACTCGCGGCGGTAGAGGTCGATGATGTCGGGTCCCTGGGCCGAGTTGCCGAAGAAGTGGGCGAAGCTGAAGGGCAGGCCACGCGACGCCGCGAGTCGTGCCGAGTCGACGCCGCTCCCGAGCAGCCAGACCTCGGGCTTGTGCTCGGTCGGCGGGCCCGCGCGCAGCGTGTGGAAGGGGTGATCCTCGGGGAGCGAGTCGCCGAGGTAGCCGATCAGGTCCTCGACCTGCTCCGGGTAGGCCCGCACGTCGATCGGGTTCGCGGGGTAGGCCATCGCGATCATCGTCCGCTGGTCCCCGCCCGGCGCGCGCCCGAGCCCGAGGTCGATCCGCCCGGGGAAGAGCGTCTCGAGCATGCGGAAGTTCTCGGCGACCTTGAACGCAGAGTAGTGGGGCAGCATGACGCCGCCGCTGCCGATCCGCATCGTGTGGGTCGCGGCGCCGATCTGCCCGATCAGGATCTCCGGGCTCGTGCTCGCGATGCCGGCGATGTTGTGGTGCTCGGCGACCCAGAAACGCTCGTAGCCCATGGCTTCGCAGGCGACCGCGAGCTCGATGGTCTCGCGCAGCGCGTCCGCGCCGGTTCCGCCTTTGCGGACCGGGGACTGCTCGACGACGGTGAGGGTCAGATCCTTCGGCACGTCGGCACGATAGAGGATCGGGTCGAGCCCGACACGGGCGTGATAGGATCCACGTCGTCTCTCGACCCGAAGGAGATCGGTCATGCGCGCAGCCTGCTTCCAGGAATCCGGCAAGCCCCTCGAGATCCGGGACGTGCCCGACCCGGAGCCCGGGCCCGGTGAAGTCCTGCTCGCGGTCAAGGGATGCGGGATCTGCGGCTCGGACCTCCACGTCACGGAGCTCGGCGGGGCCGTCCCGGCGGGCGCGGTCATGGGGCACGAGTTCGCGGGCGAGATCGTGGCCGTCGGTCGGGACGCGAAGGGACCGGACGGGCCCTGGAAGGTCGGCGACCGGGTGTGCACGATGCCCGGCATCAGCTGCGGCACGTGCGTGCGCTGCGTCTCCGGGGACGTCATGGGCTGCGCGAACCTGCGGATGACCGGCTTCGGCGACGTCGGCGGCGGGTATGCGGAGTACGCGATCGGCGCGGCGCCGCTCACCTTCCGCCTACCCGACAACGTCACGAGCGCGGACGGCGCGACGGTCGAGCCTCTCGCCGTCGGCCTCCACGCCGTCGAGAAGGTCGGCCTCGAGCTGGGCGAGGACGTCCTGATCGTCGGGGCGGGCCCGGTCGGGCTGGCGTGCGCGATCTGGGCGAAGCTGCTCGGGGCCCGGGAGGTCGTCGTGAGCGACTACGCGGCCCACCGCCGGGACCTCGCGGTCGCCTACGGCGCGACCGCCTCGATCGACCCCGGCAGCGAGGAGCTCGGTCCCGCCTACGAACGCATCACCGGTCGCGCCCCGACCCTCGCTTTCGAGTGCGTTGGTCGGCCCGAGATCGTGAGCGCGATCTCGCTCGTCATGGACCGCGGCGGCCGGATCATGTCGGCCGGCATGTGCATGGCGCCGGACACCTTCATGCCTCTCGTGTTCGGGACGAAGGAACTGTCCATGCACTTCGCGTCGTACTACACGCACCAGAACTATCAGCTGACCGTCGACATGCTCGCGGCCGAGCGGATCGATCCGCTGCCGATGATCACCGACCGGATCGGGCTCGACGCGCTCCCGGAGGCCTTCGAGGCGCTGCGGCAGCCCTCGAACGAGTGCAAGGTCGTCGTTCAGCCCTGAGTCGGGCGCCGAGGCCTCAAGGCGCCTCGATCTCGATCGCGTCGCTCCCGGTCGGGAGCGAGACGAAGGTCCCGTCGACCGAGAGCTCGATCGGGCCATCGTAGGCATCCGCCGTGCCCTCGAGGAAGATGCGCTCGAGCGGAGAGAGCGGCAGCGGCGGGACGATGTGGTAGTAGACGAGGGCGCCGGCGCCGGCGGAGGCGGCCGACTCGGCGGCCTCGACGGGCGACGCGTGGTAGTCGAGGATGTCCGCGGTCACCTTCTGCATGATCTCGTTGCCCGCGTTCGTCGCCGCGGTGTTCATCACGCCGACGAGGCGCTTCGAGAGCGCCTCGTGGAAGAGGACGTCGACGCCCTGCGCGGCCGCTTCCAGGTTGGTGGACTTGGAGGTGTCCCCGGAGATCGCGATCGATCGCCCGCCGTATTCGACTCGGTAGCCGACCGCGGGCTCCACCGGGGCGTGCAGGACCGAGAAGGCGGTGACGCGAACGCCGTCGCGCTCGAAGACGACCGGTGTCTCGCCCTCGGCGGGGGTCGGGAAGGGCCGCGCGCGAAGTCCCTTCGCGGCGTCGGGGGCCACCAACTCGCCGTGATGGGCCATCCGGTAGTCCTGATCCTGGCGGTAGACGGTGTTGAAGCCGTCAGCGATCTCCTCGACGCCGTCCGGACCGTGGAGGTCGAGCGGGGCCGACCAGTCGCCCCCGGCCCAGCGGAGCGTCGCCAGCTCGCCGAGGCCGTCGAGGTGATCGGAGTGGAAGTGGGTCAGGAAGACGCGCTCGACGACGCCGGGCGGGAAGCCGTTCAGCCCGAGGTTGCGCGAGGAGCCGGCCCCGACGTCGAAGACCATGGCGGTCCGACCGGCGACGACCAGCAGGCAGGCGCTCGAGCGGTTCTCGGAGGGGAGCGGGCCCCCCGCGCCGCAGACCAGCACGTGGAGTCCGTCCGGTAGCTCGCCGACCGGGTCGCCGAGCAGGTTCGCGGTCACTTGACGCTCCATGAGCCCGAGGATCTGGTTCGTGCAGGAGGACAGCACGAGCATCGAGTAGAGAAGGACGAGGACCAACAGGGTCGGTCGGATCGGGGACTTCATGGAAGGCTCTCCTTCGGCGTTGGCGTTGGCGTTGGGTTCGGCGTTGGCGTCGGCGACACGCGCCGGGTGGCAGTCGGGGCGCGGCAGGGCGGGCCCGGATCGATGCGGCCGGATTGTATACGATCGCGACTTCGTGCCCGAGAACCCGGAAGGACCGCATGCAGAACCCGAAGTCTTCTCCGCGCCTCGACGGCTTCCACGCGCACGTCTACTTCCGGAACGAAGCGGAGCGCGCCCGCGCGCTCCACCTCCGGGCGGCGATCGGGCGCCGGTTCCGTGGCGTCACCCTCGGTCGCGTCCACGACCGGAAGATCGGGCCGCACCCGATCCCGATGTACCAGGTGGCCTTCGCGGTCGAGGACTTCGGGGCCCTCGTGCCCTTCCTGATGCTCGAACGAAAAGGATTGTCCGTGCTGGTCCACCCGCTCACGGGGGATCCGCTCGCGGAGCATTCCGAGCAGGCCTGCTGGCTGGGAGAGCCGATCGAGCTCCGCCTCGCGATCTTCGAGAGAGCCCCCGGCGACGGCTAGAAGAGCGGGCCGCCGGAAGGGCTTCAGGCGTCCACGAATTCGACGCGGTCGTCGATCGACTGGCGGCGACCCTTGGGCAAGGCATCCGGCTCGGCCGGGTGACCCAGGTAGAAGATCCCGAGGCAGCGGTCCTTCTCACCGAGTCCCAGATATGCGTTCATCTCGGGCTTGTAGAGAAAGGGCGGGGTCGACCAGAACGCGCCGAGGCCCCGCGCGGCGGCGGTCAGGTGCATGTTCTGTACGGCGCAGGCGACGGCTTCGATCTCCTCGAGCTCGCGGATCTTCTCGATCTTCTGGCGCTCCATGCAGACGAGGATCACGACCGGCGCGCGTTTCGGCATCTCGCGCAGCTTGTCGGCCTTGCCTTCCTTCTGCTCCTCGACCGGAATCGCCGTCAGATACAGGTTCGCGAGGTCGTCTGCGAGCCGGCTGCGCGCCTCGCCCCGATAGACGCGGAAACGCCAGGGCTGGGTCATGCCGTGGGTCGGGGCCCAGTTCGCGTTCTCGAGGATCGCGCGGAGGTCTTCGTCCGCGACCGGGGCGTCACTCATCATCGGGGGCTTGATCGTCCGTCGGGAACGGATGATCTCGTCGAGGGCGGTCGGTTCCAAGGTCGGCCTTTCCTGTCGGGCTGGGATCGCCGGGCGAAGGCCCCGCGGCGCCCGGATTCTAGCGGGGATTCTCCCGGGAATGGCGGTGCGGCGGAGCGGGGGGCTGATCGCTCTTGCGCAGGCGCCCCGATCGGGCACCGTTGCCCGAGGCTTCGAGGAGCCGGAGCGAGGAGCGGGCGAGCCCATGCCGAACGAGGACGATACGGCGACCCGGCGCGGGGCCCCGATTCCGGGATGGCTCGAGGTGGCCCTGTCGGCCGCGGTGGTCCGTCGCGCCCTCGGCTTCTTTTTCGTCGTCGGGGGGATCCTGATCGCGATCAACCACGGCGATGCGCTGCTCCGGGGCGACGTCGACGGCCAGCGCCTCGTGAAGATGGTGCTGACGCCGCTCGTTCCGTACCTGGTCTCCACGGTCTCGAGCGTGGGCGCGATCCGCGCGGGGGCCCGGGAGCGGGCGGAGCACGACCGCGTCCACCACGCCGGCGAGTAGCGGTGCTCCGCGCGGGGGCGGAGCCGTCCCGGTCGCCGATCGCTGGGTTAGAATCCCGTCCCACCATTCGGACCCGATCGTCAGGGGAGACCCATGAGCAAGACTGAATACAGCGTCATCGAAGCGGGTGACGTATCGAACTGGTCGACGGACGTCGACGCCGCCGATGTCGTGATCATCGGCCTCGGTTGCGCGGGTGTCTGCGCGGCGATCGAAGCGCGGGAAGCCGGTGCGGACGTGCTGGTCTTCGAACGGGCCAGCGGTGGCGGTGGCGTGACGTCGATGGCCGCCGGCCACGTCTACCTCGGAGGCGGGACGCGCGTCCAGAAGGCCGTCGGGGTGGAGGACACGGTCGAGGACATGTTCACCTACCTGATGATGAACACGCCCGAGCCCGACGAGCAGAAGATCCGGCTCTACTGCGAGGAGTCCGTCGACCACTTCGATTGGCTGGTCGATCACGGCGTCCCCTTCAACGACACGATGTACAAGGGCAAGCACGTCATGCAGATGACGGACGAGTGCCTGATCTGGTCGGGGAACGAGGAGGTCTATCCCTTCCGGGACGAGGCGAAGCCGGCGCCTCGAGGCCACAAGGTCGCCCAGGTGGGCGAGGGCGGCGGCGCGCTCATGATGGAGAAGCTGATCGCGAAGGCGAACGAGCTCGGCGTCCGCTTCGTCTACGATGCCCACGTCCATCGGCTGGTGCGCGAGAACGGAAGGATCGCCGGTGTGACCTACCGGGTCTTCGGCGAAGACAAGGGCAGCGTCCGCGCGAACAAGGCCGTGATCCTCGCGGCCGGCCAGTTCACCGAGAATGACGACATGCTCGAGGAATACCTGCCGGAGCTGCTGGTCGAGGGGTACACGCGCCAGTTCACCCCGAACGACGACGGGGCGGGGCATCAGCTCGGCAAGGCCGCCGGGGGCGTCCTCAAGCACATGGACGGGGCGCTCGTGACGGCGGCGTTCTATCCGCCGGAGAGCCACATCAAGGGCATCCTCGTGAACCAGGAAGGCCAGCGCTATTGCGCCGAGGACTCGTACCACTCGCGCTCGAGCCTCATCACGACGCAGCAGACCGACCGGAAGGGTTGGCTGATCCTCGACGAGGCGACCTACCAGCCGGACCCGCCGGCGTGGGGCGCGTATCCGCTCGTGGATGCGTTCGAGACGGTCGAGGAGATGGAACAGGCCCTCGGGATGCCCGACGGGGCGCTTCAGGCGACGGTCGCCCGGTACAACGAGTACGCCGCGAAGGGCGAGGACCCGGACTTCCACAAGAAGGACAAATGGCTGCAGCCCCTCGACCAGGCGCCCTACGCAGCGCTCGACGCTTCCGTGGGGGCGGCGACGTACATGAGCTTCACGCTCGGCGGACTCGACGTGACGATCGACGGGGAGGTGAAGACCGAGGACGGCGGCACGGTCCCCGGGCTCTTCGCGATCGGCGGATGTGCGTCGAACATTGCGCAGGACGGCACGGGCTACTCGAGCGGGACGTGCATCGGCGAGAGTACTTTTTTCGGAAGACGCGCCGGCAGGGCCGCCGCGTCTTCCTGAGCTGCGGGCGCTCTTCGGAAGGCACGCCGGCAGGGCCGCCGCGTCTTCCTGAGCCGCGGGCGCTCTTCGGAAGGCGCGCGGGCTTGAAATCGATTTTCGATTCCGGTTCGTTCGACATCGGGTGCGTTGCCTCTATTATCCCCACACAACGGGAGAAGAATCCATGCAGGGCGATCCGGAGATCATCGAGGCACTCAACGACGTACTGACGGCGGAGCTGACCGCGATCAACCAGTACTTCATCCATCACAAGATGTGTGAGAACTGGGGTTACAAAGTCCTGTCCTCGAAGAAGTACGAAGAGTCGATCGAAGAGATGAAGCACGCCGACAAGGTGATCGCCCGCATCCTCTACTTCGACGGGGTGCCGAACATGCAGCGCATGAACCCCGTCCGCGTCGGCGAGACCGCGATCGAGCAGCACGAGCTCGATCTGGCCCTCGAGATGGAGGCGGTCAAGCGACTCAACGACGGGATCGATCTCTGCCGGCAGAAGGGCGACAACGGGACGCGCGAGCTCCTCGACCACATCCTCCAGGAGGAAGAGGAGTCGGTGGACTGGCACGAAGCCCAGCTCCACCTCGTCAAGGAAGTCGGCAAGGAGCGCTACCTCGCGGAGATGATCCACGAGGGGGCGTGAGGAGGGGGCCTCAGCCTTCGAAGGGGTCGACCAGGACCCGCGGCGGGATCACGCCGGCGTCGTACTGGGCCTGGATCTCGTCCATGATCGCCATCGCCTCCGGGGTCGCGGCGATCTCCTGGAAGCGGCGCTGCTCGTTCGCGAGCGACTCCGTGAGCGGGAGGTCCTGGGATTCGGCGAGTACCTTCTTCGCGAGCGCCAGCGCCGGCGCCGGGCGTTCGGCGAGGCGCCTTGCCCAGGCGACGGCGACCTCCTGGGCACGGCCTTCCGGGACGACCCGGTTGACGGCGCCGAGCTCGTAGAGGCGCGTCGCGTCGATGGCGGCGCCGTCGAGCACGATCTCCGACGTCGCCGTTCGGCCGATCAGCCTGGAGAGGCGGGCGATTCCGCCGAGTCCGGGGATCAGACCAGCGAGGATCTCCATCTGCGTGAAGCGCGCCTGGCGCTCCGCGACGCGCAGGTCGCAGGCCCAGCCGAGCTCGCACCCCCCACCGCCGCAGTCTCCGGAGATCGCTGCGATCGAGACGAGCTCGCTCTTGGCGAGCAGGTCGGACGCACGAAAGAAGCCGGCGCCGGATCCGCTCGTGGGCTCGCCCCGGAACATCGCCGTGAGGTCCGCGAGCGAGGCGTGCCCGAGCCAGTGTCCCGGCACGTCGGAGGCGATCACGACGACCCGGGCCCCGTCGTCCCGTGCGTCTTCGAGCCGATCCGCGAGCTGGTCGACGCAGGCGAAGGTGCAGGGATTGGGCGGCGGCCCGGACACCGTGAGGAGGGCCACGCCCTCGGCCGCGAAGCTCGTCCGGACCCGCTCTCCCATTCGGCTGCTCCTCGCGCTGGATCGCCAACTCGGGCGGATGCGGTGAGATGATATGCTCGTATGGGCCGGGGAGCACACGACCGGCGACGGAGGTCTCACGATGAGCGATGAGCAGGCACGACGCGGCGGCTTCGACATGCGGTCCCTGGCCGGCGAGCGCTACCCGCCGCCCGAGTGGCACCTCGAGAAGATCCAGGAAGAGATGACCTGCCCGGAGCCGAAGCATCGCATGATGCGGGTGATCAAGCGGATGGGCGACCAGACCGTTCCGGACTTCTCGGGCGTCGACTGGGACGCCGAGCTCGCCGCGTTCGACGAGGTCGAGTACCCGGCCTACTACCGTCAGCCCTTCCACAGCGTGCCCGGTGGCTACCTGTCTGAGGCGGCGGCCGTCGGCGATCGCGGCGCCATGGAAGCGATCTACGAGGAGGCCCATCCGAGGAAGTCGCTCGGGGTGCGTGAGGAGCTCGCGAGTCTGGTCCCGGCCGACGCGCGCCGGGTCGTCGACCTCGGAGGAGGCACCGGGGACCTCGGCGCGGCGATCGCACGAAGGCTGCCGAACGCCGAGGTCCGTTCGGTCGATGCCTCGCCCTTCATGGTGATCGCGGGCCGCGTGCAGAACGCCGACGTGCCCAACCTGCGCCTCGATCAGGGGTTCGCGGAGGCGACCGGACTCGAGGGCGGGAGCGTCGACGCGGTGGTCATCACGCTCGTCTTCCACGAGTGCCCCGACGCGGTCAAGCAAACGATCCTGGCCGAGGTCGCGCGGATCCTGCGGCCCGGCGGGACCCTCGTCCTGACGGATACGCCGCACGACGACCTTCACGACTATCGCGGCTTCTACGAGCCCTACAAGGAGCAGTGGCTCGTGTGGGACGAGGAGACGACGCTCGCGGAGGCCGGCTTCGTGGAGTTCGAGCGCCACGACGTCGCCCCTCCGCTGTGGAGCGTGGTCTGCCGGAGACCGGCCTAGCAGGGCCAGGGCCCCGGCCCCCGCCCCCGGCAGGGCCGTGGCAGCTTCTCTATCGTGATGATCCCCCCGCCGAAATCGGGCGGAGGTGAGGAGATCGGAACGATGGCAGATCGTGCACGTGACCGGCTCGTCTCTGGAGAGGCCTGGGACGACTTCTGTGAAACCCTCAAGGTCGCGGGGCGTGTGATCGAGGGCTTCGGCGACGAGCCGTCCGATCTCGAGCGGGCCGAGTGGTATCGCTTCCTCTCCCGGCTCACGCGCAACGGCTTCGAGCGGATGGTCGAGAACTGTGAGCCCGATCGCCCGCGGCTGCGCGACGCGCCCTGGCGCCAGAGCATCAACGTCCAGAGCCCGGACCAGGATCACCTGATGTGCGAATTCGTGGACGGGGGCCACGAGTACCGGATCCGCGGGAACCGCGGCACGCTGCCGTATTTCGTGATCGCGACGTGGTCGGCGCCGCAGCCCGCGGACCTCGGCGAGCGCGACTGGGCGGGAGAGGGCGTCGGGGGCCTGACCGAATTCGACCCCACGAACCTCACGACGACCTCGTTCCTGTCGAGCCGTGAGATCGAGTTCGATGCGAACGGAGACTTCGAGCTGATCCTCTCGCAGACGCCGCCCGAGGAGAACGGACTGGCGCTCCAGCCCGAGACGACCGGCCTGCTGATCCGAACCGTCTACCACGATCGATCCGCGGTCGTCGCGCCGACCTTCGAGATCGAGCGTCTGGACCGGCCCTCGCCGCGTCCGATCCGGGCCGCGGAGATGAGCGAAGGGCTCGCGAAGACCGCGCAGATCGTCCTCGGCTACGCGGAGCTCGTCCGGGCCTGGTGGTTCGACAACCTGTCCCAGCGGCCCAACACGATCGACTTCTCCGAGGCGACCTATCTGAGTAACGGCGGCGTGCTCGACCGGCTCCACGGCTTCGGGTGCTGGCGCAAGCCGGCCGACACGGCCCTCGTGATCCGGTTCATGCCGGCCGAGTGCGAGCACTGGATCCTGCAGGTCTGCAACCGCTGGCAGGAGAACCTCGACGTCTACGAGGACGGGCAGGGCTACATCACGAAGTTCACCGCCGACTTCGAGAACGACGGATCGATCCTGGCGGTGATGGCGGATCGCGATCCCGGGATCGGTGGCAACTGGATCGACACGTTCGAGCACGAAGCGGGGGTGTTCAGCCTCCGGCTGATCCAGACGGAGGGGGCGCCCGCGGTCTCGATCCAGGAGGTGGTGCTGGCGGATCTGGAAGCCCGAGGACTCGGGGCGCTCGAGGACGCGCCGGCCGTCCTGAGTGGCGGCCCGTCGGACACCTGAGCCGCGCCGCTTTCGGCGGCCCGTCGGACACCTGAGCCGCGCTCCGTCCGGCGGCCCGTCGGACACTTGCCCCGCGCTGCGTTCGGCGGCTCACCGCGCGGACCCGCCGGTGGATGGGGTAGGAGCGCGTTCGAGGCGATATCCTGACGCCCTGGCGACGACCCTTCCGGTCGCAGCCGACGGGGAGGGCGACGATGCTGCGGGATCTGGTCGAGAACGCGAACCAGTACTTCATCCGCCAGAAGAAGGAGTGGACCGAGATCCTGGTCGACTTCGAGACCCGCAATCAGTACCAGGTCCTCGGGGAGGATCAGTCGGAGGCGGGGACGATCTCCGAGATCTCGAGCGGGATCGGCGGATTCATGAAGCGGAACTTCTTCGGATCCCACCGCTCGCTCGACGTCCGGGTCCACGATGCGGACGGCGCTCCGGTGCTGCGGCTGGAGCGGCCCTTCTTCTTTTTCTTCTCCTCCCTCGACGTGCTCGCGGAGGGCGGCGCCCGGCTCGGCCGGGTCGAGCGGCGCTTCGGCCTCCTCTACAAGAAGTACGACCTGCTCGACGAGCACGGCCACTGCTTCGCGAGGATCGCGAGCCCGCTCTGGCGCCTCTGGACCTTTCCCGCCGAGCACGAGCGCGAAGGCGGGAAGGCCGAGGTCTCGAAGAAGTGGGGCGGGGCGCTCCGCGAGATCTTCGCCGACGCGGACACCTTCCGGGTCGCGATCGAGAGCGGGACCTGGACGGGTCCCGAACGCTGGGTCCTCTTCGCGGCTGCGATCTCGATCGACTTCGACTTCTTCGAGAACAACCAGGGCTCGGACGGGCTGTTCTCCTTCGGAGACTGAGCCCACTGCGCTCTGCCCTCGCGACGCGCCTTCGCGGGGGCGCGTCCTGCGCCGAGCGCTCGGGCGGAGAGGGGGCCGGGCTCAGGCCTTGCCGAGGACCATGCCTCCGCGGCCGCCGGCGACGAGGGCGTGCTCGGCGCCCTCGACCTGGTTCGCGGCCTCGCCCCGGATCTGACGGACGCCTTCGAGGATGTTGTTGACGCCGTGGATGTAGGCCTCGCCGAGGAGGCCGCCGTGGGGGTTCACGGGGATCTGGCCGCCGAGCTCGATGTGGCCTTCCTTCACGAAGTCCACGCTCTCGCCGGGCTCGCAGAAGCCGTAGCCCTCGAGCTGCATGAAGACGATCGGGCTGAAGTTCTCGTAGAGCGTCGCGACCTGCATGTCGGCCGGGCCGAGTCCCGTCATCTCCCAGAGACGGTTTGCGGCGCGGTAGTTCTCTTCGTAGCGCGACAGGTCGTCCTGGTAGTAGTTGAACATGACGTGGCCATGGATCAGCTGGGAGTCGACGATTCCCCGGATCGCGACCGGGGGCTTGGCCAGGTCCTTCGCCCGTTCGGGCGTCGTGATCACGAGGGCGACGCCACCGTCGCTCTCCTGGCAGCAGTCGAGCAGGCGCAGGATCGGTTCGACGATCCAGCGCGAGTCCTGGTGGTCCTGCAGGGTGATCGGTCTCTCGTAGAACCAGGCGGCGGGATTCGTGGCGGCGTGCTTCCGGGCGACGACCGGGTAGTGGCCGAAGTCCTCGTTCGTGAAGCCGTAGCGGTCCATGTAGCGCTGGAAGGTGAGCGAGTAGATCTTGGCCGGCGTGTCGAGCCCGAAGGGGAGGTACCAGTTCCAGCCGACGGTCGTCCCCGGGTCCTGGGGCTGCCCGAAGCGGTGTCCCGAACGTTCGTTGAAGGCGCGCCAGACGAGCATGTGCTTCGCGGCGCCGCTCGCGACGGCCGCCGCGGCCTGCATGATCGTCGTGTTCGCCCCCGCGCCGCCGAAGGGGGCGCGCGACCAGTAGTTGACCTCCTGGATCCCGAGCGCGCGCATGAGGAGCAGCTCGTCGCTCGAGTCGAGGGTGAAGGTCGCCATGCCGTCGATGTCCGACGGCGCGAGGCCGGCGTCGCGAATCGCGGCGAGACTCGCTTCGGCGGCGAGCTGGAGCTCGCTCCGGCCGGAGTTCTTCGAGAATTCCGTCTGGCCGATCCCGACGATCGAGGCCTGGTCGTGCAGGGAACGCGCCATCAGTCGCGGCTCGGGGCGGGGCGGAACTGCGGGAGGATCTGCGGCGCTTCGCGATTCATGCTCGGGTATTCGACCCAGGTAAGCTCGACCGGGAGCCCGAAGCGGACGTCTTCGAGGGTGCACTCCACGAGGTTCGTGACGAAGCGGACGCCCTCTTCGAGGTCGAGGACGGCGATGATCCGGGGGGCGGCGTCCGGCTCCGTGGGGTGGTGGGACACGATCCAGCTGTAGACGGTCGCTCGCCCGCTCGCTTCCCGGGTCTCCCACTCGAGCGCGTTGCACTCGGCGCACATCGGCGCCGGCGGCTGACGCAGCGCGCCGCACGCGCTGCACTGCTGGAGCAGGAACTGTTTGCGCGCGACACCGTCCCAGAAGTACTGGTCCACCCCGTCCGGCGTGGGCGCGATCACGCTCGACATCTACAGGTTCCAGACCCGCATGGCGTTGCCACAGACGATCTTCGCGCGGTCCGCGGCGGGGATTCCGTCGAACATGTTGTTCACGATCTCCTGGGAGCGCGGCCAGCTCGTGACCGGGTGCGGGTAGTCCGAGGACCACATGATGTTGTCGACGCCGAGTCGTTCGGTCGCGAGTCGGTAGGCGTTGGGCTCGTCGATGAACGTGAGGAACACGTTCTGGCGGAAGTAGTGGCTGGGCGGCTTCGAGATCGCCGGGAAGTCGTAGCCCTGGCGCGCCTGCAGGTCGTCTACGATGTAGAGCCACCAGTCGACCCAGCCGAGGCCCGGCTCGACGAAGACGACCTTGAGCTTCGGGAAGCGCTCGAAGACACCGCCCATGATGAACATGCCCAGGGGCTCGGCGGTCGTGAGCGCGACGGCGCCGACGAAGATCCCCTTCTGCGGCGTCGGGTCTCGCTGGGCCAGGCTCTCGAGCTGGGTGTTCAATCCGATGTGGAGACAGATGGGCAGGCCGGTCTCGCCGATCACCTCCCAGAGCGGGTCGTAGCGCGTGTCCCAGTAGTCGGGGAGTCCGAGCTCGGCGGGGTAGACCGGCAGCTGCAGGGACTTGCCGCCGGTCTCGGCGACCCATTTCACCTCGGCGATGGCCGCGTCGATGTCGTGGATGGGAATCTGGTACGACACGATCATGCGGTCGCGATCGATCTCGGCGAACTCGTGCATCGTCGTGTTGAAGGCGCGCGTCGCCTCGCGGTTGCCCTCCTTCAGCAGGTACAGGTACCGGAAGGCGCTGACTTCGCAGTACATCACCGACTTCTCGATCCCGTCCGCGTCGAGGTCTTCGAGGCGCGCCTTCGGGTCGGTGTGTCCGGCGCGGCCCGCTGCGGCGTAGTTCCGGCCTTCGAGCGAGTCCATCCGCCGGACCTCCGCCTCGGGCAGGTCCTGCTGCTTGCGCCACAGGGCGTTGGCCTCGGAGCTCATGGTCTTGGCCATGCCCATTCCGAACTCCATCAGCGCGTCGTCGTAGGCGCCGTGGAACTTCGAGGCGAGGTTCGCCTTGATCGCGTCGTGGGCGAGGTCGACGTGGTCGTCGGAAGAGATGAGGCGTTCGGCAGCGGCCATGGAGGGGTCCTCCTGCGTGGGGCGTCCGTCCGCGCAGGACGGTCGGGATGGGGTTCGCCTCGTCTTGATAACCGGCTCCGGAAAAATAGACAAGGACCTTTCGTATATTTCGGGAACGATCTAGGATCGGCTCGACGGGGCGTGCGAGCGCCCGGCGGCATATCTGGCACAGGAGAGAAGCTTGGGCGACGAGGCCCCCGAAAAGCCCCTGCCCACGGCGAACGGCCTGCTGAGGCACCTGATCGGGGCCGCCAATGCCATCCGTGCAGAGATCGGTGCAGAGATCGTCGCGCTCGGTCACGAGTATTCGCCCGCGGCCTCCCACCTGGTCGTCAATCTCCCGCCGGAGGGCCTCGGGATGTCCGAGCTCGCCGATCGCCTGCGGCTCACGCCCCAGCGGACGGGACAGCTCGTCCAGAACCTCGAGTCCTTCGGCTACGTCGAGCGCGTGCCCGCCCCGGAAGATGGTCGCGCCCGACGGGTCGTCTTCACCGATCGCGGGCGCGAGCTCCTCGCCGACATCGACCGGATCGACGAGCGCTATACCCGGCTTCTCGTCGAACGGCTCGGCCCGGAACGATTCGCGCGGCTCTGCGAAGACGTGGAGTCCCTGGACCGGGCCTTCCGGGAGGACGACGAGCTGATCGACCTGCGGCGTTAGGCGCGTCCCGTCCGGGACGGCGCATCGATCGAGGAGAGCACATGGTCCTGCTCAGTCTGGACATCGACGGCACGATGGAAGTGGGGGACCCGCCCGGCTGGATCCCGCTCGAGTGGATCCATCGCGCGAAGGCCCGGGGCTACGTCGTCGGCTCGGCATCCGACCGGACGAAGACCGACCAGCGCCTCCTCTGGGCGCGCCACGGGATCGAGCTCGACTTCATCGATCACAAGCACAAGCTCGACGAGGTGCGGGCGCGCTTTCCCCAGGCGACGCGCTGGATCCACATCGGGGACGGCGAGGCGGACTCGCTCTACGCGCGGATGCACGGGTTCGAGTTCCACTTCGTCGATGCGGTCCCCGAAGAGGGGACGCCCGGCTGGATCTTCTAGCGGAGATCCCGCCTACCGACCCGGACGGGAAGGGGGCGTCGCGGAGATCGGCGGCGCCGGCTCGAGATCCGAACAGGACTCGAAGTAGCCGCAGCGTGGGCAGCGGATCTTGCACTTGAGCCCGTCCATCGGCCCCGTGCAGTTCGGACAGACGTAACGACTCGCGTCTTCGCTCATGGTCCCCCCCGTTCGTCTCGCGATCCTAACCGATCGTTCGCGCCGCGTCGGCGCCGGTGTCGTCTCCAGGCGAACCGCTGAGCTGCATCCGCGCGAGCTCCGCGTAGAGTCCCCCCTCGGCCACCAGCGCGTCGTGCCGCCCGCTGGCGACGACGCGGCCTCCGTCGACCACGAGGATGCGATCCGCGCCGCGCACGGTGGCGAGCCGATGGGCGATCACGATCGTCGTCCGTCCCTCCATCAAGCCTTCGAGGGCCTGCTGGACGAGCCGCTCGCTCTGGGAGTCGAGGCTGCTCGTGGCCTCGTCGAGCAGCAGGATCGGCGCATCCTTCAAGACGGCCCGGGCAATCGCGACACGCTGCCGCTGGCCGCCGGACAGGGTCATCCCGTTCTCGCCGAGCATCGTGTCGTAGCCGCGCGGGAGCTCGCGAACGAACTCGTCGACGCGGGCGATCGCGGCGGCCCTCTCGACCGCCGCATCCGTCGCGTCGGGCCGGCCGTACCGGATGTTTTCCTTGAGGTTCTCGGTGAAGATCGCGGTTTCCTGGGGGACGATCGACATCCGCGATCGGACGTCCCTCGGGTCGGCGTCGCGGAGGTCCACGCCGTCGATCCGGATCGCGCCGCCCTGTGGGTCGTAGAAGCGGAGCAAGAGGCGCAGGACGGTGCTCTTGCCCGCTCCGGAGGGGCCGACGATCGCCACGGTCTCGCCGGGATCCGCGCGGAAGGAGAGCCCCGACAGCGCTTCGACCTCCGGCCGGGTCGGGTAGCGGAAGTCCACGGCCTCGAACTCGACGAGACCGACGGGCGGCTCGGGAAGCGCGACCGGGCTCGCGGCGATCGCGATCTCCGGCTCGACGGCGAGCAGCTCGAAGAGGCGCTCCGCCGCGCCGGCGGCGAGCTGGACGTCTCCCCAGACCTCGGCGACGGCCGCCAGGGCCACGGCGCTCAGCAGCGCGTACATGACGAAGGAGCTCAGCTGGCCCGCGGTCATCGAGCCCTCGAGCACGGCATGCGCGCCGATCCAAACGATCACGATCACGAACGCGAGGACGAGGGACATGACGAGGGCCGTGAGTCCCGCGCGGGCGAGCATACGGGCGCGCGCCGCGTCGAAGGCGACCTCGACGACGTTCCGGTAGCGGCGCCGATCGGCGGCCTCGTGGGTGAAGGCCTGGACGGTCTGGATGAACGAGAGCGCCTCGCTCGCGAAGACGTTCGTGTCGGCCAGGGTGTCCTGACTGCGGCGGCTGAGTCGCCGCACGAGCCGACCGAACAGAAGCAGCGGCGCGAGGATCAACGGAATCGCGATCAGGACGAGGCCCGCCAGTCGCGGGCTCGTCCAGAAGAGCAGGGCGGTCGCGCCCACGAGGGTGAACGCGTTGCGCAGCGCGATCGAGACGGTCGAACCGACGACGGTCTTGATCAGCGTCGTGTCCGTCGTCAGGCGGGCCTGGATCTCGCCCGTATGGTTCAGCTCGAAGAAGGCGGGGCTCTGTCCGACGATGTGCTCGAAGACCGCCGCGCGCAGATCCGTCACGACCCGCTCCCCGATCCATGAGACGAGGTAGAAGCGGACCGAGCTCGTCACGCCCGCGAGCACGCCGACGGCGATGAGCACCAGAAAGGTGCGGTCGATGGCGCCGGCGCTCTCCTGTCCGAACCCCGTGTCGATCACCGCCCGGAACGCCATCGGGAAGGAGAGCGTGACCGCCGTCGACGCGACGAGCGCGATCAACGCGAGGATCACCGTCCCGCGATATCGCGCCACGAAGGGCACCAGTCCCCGGAGCGGCTTCAGGTCCTTGCCCTTCGGACGGCGGCGGGCGGTCTCGTCGTCCGACGCGGTCGCCGGATCGTGGGGCGCCGGGGTCGCGGCCTCGTCGGCTTCGGCTTCGGCGGCCGGAGGCGCCTTGGGGAGCGAGGCGGAGGAGCTCAAGCGGATTCCAATCGGGGCGAGGCGGGCCGCCCGAGTCTAACGCTTGCAGGGGCCTCGCGTCGCATCCCTGGGCTAGGCTCGCGCTCCCGCACGACGACGGAGAGGGGACGCAGGCAGGATGGATCGTACGCTCGCAGGAAAGGTGGCCCTGGTCAGCGGGGCAGGGCCCGGAATCGGTCGCTCGACCGCGCTCGCCTTCGCCCGGGACGGCGCGGACGTGGTCGTCGCCGCACGCCGCCCCGGCCCCCTCGAGGCGCTCGCCCGGGAGATCACCGAGTCGACCGGCCGTCGCGCCCTCGCGATCCCCTCGGATCTGACCGACCTCGAGGCCAGCGCCGCACTCGTCGAACGAACGGTGGCGGAGCTCGGCCGCCTCGACGTGCTGGTCAACGTGGCGACCTCGAGCTTCCCGCGTCGGAAGATGGTCGATAGCGACTGGTCGACCTACGCCGGCTCGGTCCAGATGAACGTGGTCGGGACGATGAAGCTCTGCGCCGACGCGGCCCGGCGGATGGCCGAGCAGGGCGGCGGATCGATCATCAACATCGGCACCCTCGCGTCGACCGCGCTGCAGGCGAAGAACGGCGAGTATTCGTCGACGAAGCTCGCGATGGTCGGGCTCTCGAAGACCCTGGCGCGCGAGATGGGTGCGCAGAACGTGCGCGTGAACGTCGTGACGCCCGGCTTCACGACCGGAGAGGGGCTCACGCAGCTCTTCGAGCAGATGGCGGCCAGTGCGGGAATCACGGGCGAGGAGATGAGCGAGCGGGTCGCGAGGACGACGGAGCTGAAGCGCCACGTCGACCCCGACGACATCGCCGAAGCCTGCCTCTACCTGGGATCCGATCGCGCCCGGAACGTCACGGGAGTCGAGCTCCACGTGACGGCCGGCGCGATGATCGTCTAGTCGGAACACAACCCGCGGCGACCGTTCGACGGCGTCCGCCAGGAGTCCCCATGTCCGAGTCCAGTCACGTCACGATCGACGACCCTGCCGATGGGGTGCGTCGTTTCACGCTGAACCGTCCCGAGAAGCGCAACGCGATGGACAATCAGCTCCGGCGCGAGCTGCTCGACGGCCTGCGGGCGGCGGACGAGGACGCGTCCGTCAAGGTCTCCATCATCCGGGGCGCGGGGAAATGCTTCTCGTCGGGCTACGACCTCGGCAGCGATCTCGGCAGCGAGCAGCCCTACTGGACCTCGGAGGTCGGCATGCAGTGGGCGCGGCACGTCACGGCGGGCTGGACCTCGCTCTGGGATCTCTACAAGCCGGTGATCGCGCAGGTCCACGGCTACGCGATGGCCGGGGGGCTCGAGCTCGTGGGCGCCTGCGATCTGGCCTACGGGGCCGAGGACGCGAAATTCTCCCATCCGGTCACGCGCTTCGCGCTGCCGGACTTCGACTGGTTCCCGACCCATCTCCCGCCGCGCGTCGCGATGGAGCTCCAGGTCGCGGGCCGGGTCTTCCTCGGGACCGAGGCCGCGCAGGCCGGGATCATCAACCAGGCCTTTCCCGCGGAAGAGCTCGAAGCGAAGGTGCTCGAGATCGCGAGCGGGATGGCCGCGACGCCGTCCGCCGTCCTGGCGGTGAACAAGCGGGCGGTCCATACGGCGATCGAGGCCCGCGGCGGCCGCTCGGTGATCCGGACCCTCGGCGACCTGCAGGCCGGGCCGCATCTGCAGTCCCTCGGCGGGGAGGCGATCCTCGAGCAGGTGAAGAGCGGGAACAAGTCGTGAGCTTCGTGCCGGCGAGCAGCGCCGAGATCGACGCGGACTGGCTGACCGAAGCGCTCCAGCCGCGTCATCCCGGGGTCCGCGTGGCGTCGGTCGAGCTCGCCGACCGTGCCGAGGTCACGAACTCCCACGCCTGGCTCCGCGCGAGATACGCCGAGGACTCGCCGCCCGGGCCGACGTCGCTCTTCGGCAAGCTCCTTCCCAACGACCCGATGCGTCGAGGGGCGATCGCGCAGACCGGGATGGGGCTCCGGGAGGCGAAGTTCTACGAAGGCCTCGCCTCGAAGCTCTCCCTGCGCGTGCCCGAAGCGCACGTCGTCCGCTACGAGGAGGACGAGGGCGGAGCGTTCGTGATCCTGCTCGAGGACCTGAACGAGAGCGGGTGCACCGTGTCGAGCGGGCCCGAGAGCCCGACCCCGGACCAGGCCGCGAAGGCACTCGAGGACCTGGCGGCGATGCACGTCCGGTTCGAGGATCCCTCGGTTCGCGAGAAGGAGGCCGCCTGGGTGTCTGTGCCCGAGCCGGCGAGCGACTACGGCTCGATCCGCCTGCAGGAGGGGCTCGACCACCACCGGGACAAGCTGACCGACGCCTTCGCGGAGATGGCCGAGGTCTACATCGCCCGCCGCGAGGCGCTCCACGACGTCTGGCAGGAAGGGCCGCGCACGGTGATCCACGGTGACACGCACATCGGGAACCTGTTCTTCGACGGGGACGTCGTCGGCTTCCTCGATTGGGGGATCATCGCGCTCTCGACGCCGCTCCGGGACGTCAGCTACTTCCTGAACATGTGCCTGTCCGTCGCGGACCGGCGAGCGCGGGAGACGGAGCTGATCCGGCACTACCTCGACGTGCGCGAGGCCCTGGGCGGTCTCGCGATCTCGTTCGACGAGGCGTGGAAGACGCACCGCCTCCAGGCCAGCTACCTCGCGCCGGCCTCCTGCCAGATCGTGACCTTCCCCGAGGACGCGACCCCGAGACGAAAGAAGTTCGCCGCGGCCTTCCTCGAGCGCGCGAGCGCGGCCATCGAGGACCTCGAGAGCCGCGCCGCGCTCCGCGAGTTCGTGGGGATCTGATCCGCCCGGCGCGCCTCAGCCCGCGTCGCGCATCGCCTTCGTCACGTGCGACCACTTCTCGCGCATCGCCGGGTCGTCGAAGTGGTCGGCCGCGGTGTACGAGGTGATCCGCACGTTCGGGGCCACGTCGCGGTAGGTCTCGACGAGCTTCGGCCCGAGGTCGTTCCAGCTCGCCTCGATCACGTAGTGCGAGAGCACGTCGTCGGACATGAGCGCCTGCATGCCGGCGATGTCGCCCTTGCGCTGGAGGGCGTTCAGCTCCTGTCCCATGCCCTCGTAGCCGTGGTGCTCCATGATCGACTCGTAGCCCGGCGTCGACCCGTAGAACGCGCACATCATGCGCGCGTGGCTGCGGGTCTTCTCGAGCTCCTCGTCGGTGTCGCCGACCGCGGTCATGACCGGGATCGAGAACGTGATGTCCTCGAGGGAGCGGCCGCTTCGCGCGCAGCCTTCCTCGATCGCGGTCCGCTGGGTCTCCTTCACGAACGAGGGCGAGTGGAAGGGATGGACATGGATCCCGTCCGCGACCTCGCCCACGAGCCGACTCATGTAGGGACGCACGGCGGAGACGTAGATGGGCGGCGCCGGGACCTCGATCGGCCCCGGGCTCCACATGTCCGGAAGCAGCGAGAAGTTGTAGTACTCGCCTTCGTAGGAGAGCTTCTCCTCGCGGTTGAAGGCGCGGAAGATCGCCTTCACGCTCTCGACGTACTCCCTGAGGCGCGGGCCGGGCGGCGAGAACTCGGTGCTGTAGCGACGCTCGATGTGGGCCTTCACCTGGCTGCCGAGTCCGAGGACGAAGCGGCCGCCCGTGGACGCCGCGAGCTCCCAGGCAATGCCGGCGGTGACCATCGGGCTCCGCGGGAACGCGACGGCGATCCCGGTGCCGATGATCAGGCGCTCCGTGGAGAGGACGGACGCGGTGGACGCGAGGTAGGCCGAGCGACCGGAGTCGGTCCACCAGATCGCGCCGAAGCCCGCCTCCTCGACGCGGCGTGCGTGGTCGTGGCTGTCCTTGATGGTGCCGGGGTGAGCGATGATGTCGAGTTCCATGATCAGGCCTTCTCCGGCGACCCTTCCGGGTGCGCGGGCTCCATCGGGAAGTGGTTGAAGAGCACGTTGTAGGCGTGCCAGGTGTTCCAGTGCTCGGTCAGATACTTGATCCGGCCCTCGTCGTCGAAACGGAAGACGAAGCAGTAGACGTTCGTGTAGTCGCGGCCGCCGTGGGTCTTCGCGCGCATCGTGTGCTGGCGGACGACGTAGTCCCCGTCCGCGAGGACGACCTCGTCCTCGTTGCGGATCGTCGAGACGTCGTAGGCGTCGACGCCCCGGTTCGTCTTCTTCTCGGACGGGCCCGAGGTGGCGCCCGTCAGGATGCCGTTGATGGCGGCGCGTCCCTTGTGCTCGGTCTCGCCGCCCTCGCCGACGAAGGGCAGCCCGTTCCACCAGACCGCGTCCTCGGCGAAGAGCAACGACTTGTCTTCGCTGCTCGTCGTGTCGAAGAGCCGCTCGACGACGGCCATGTTCCGCTCTTCTTCCTCGGTGTAGCGAGGCATGTTCTCTCCTTCACGGCGCGATCCAGGCGCCTCCGGAGCGCGATCGTACCGAATGTCTCCGGGTCGCCCGGATTCGTGTGGTGGCGAAACGGAGCGGAGCGGCTAAGCGGCGCGCGGCGCCAGGGCATTTGACGGACCGCTCCGGATCGTCGAGATTCGTTCGGCGGCGCGCTCCCGGCAGGCGCCGCCGGGAGGAAGCCATGATCTTCGACATCGATGCCCACTTCGAGCCCGGGAACGATTGGCTCGACCCCTATCCCGCACTGCGTGCGAAGCTGCCGAAGTTCCATCCCGCCATCACCGCGGTCGAAGGGGTCGCCGGCGACCTCCTGCGGCAGGTGCCCGACGAGGATCGTCCTTCCCTTGAAGAGCTGCTCCCGCCGGGCCTGGCCGTGCTCTTCGGTCAGGAGAAGGCGGACGAGGCCGCGCGGCGCGCGGAGTTCGAGGGCAAGAACCAGCGCGAAGTCGCCGACGCGGCCGCCCGGGTCAAGTGGCTCGACGCGCAGGGCATCGACGTGCAGAACGTCATCTGCCTGGCGGGCTTCGGCTTCGAGCTCGCGATCGGGGATCGCGATCTGCCGCTGCTCCAGGAGATCACGGCCACCTGCAACGACTGGCTCGCGACGACCTGCGAGGAGGCGCCGGGGCGCCTGTTGCCGGTGGCGGGACTCGTCTATCAGGATCTCGACTGGGCAATCGCGGAGCTCACGAAGATGCGCGGGCGCGGGAGCCGGATCTTCCTGATCCCCGGGTATCCGGTCGGAGGCTACCCGCCGTGTCATCCGCACTGGGATCGCCTCTGGTCGGCGGCGACGGATCTCGGAATGACGCCGATGCTCCACGTGGGGCTCGAGCGGATGGACTTCGATCCGGGCTGGGCGAATCTCGGAACGGACACGACGAAGCTCCGCTACTTCTCCTCGAGCTTCGGTCACGTCGGCGCGCAGATGCTCGTCAATTCGTTCATCTTCAACGGCGTCTTCGAGCGGCACCCGAAGCTGACGGTGCTGCTCGCCGAGCTCGGCACGGGCTGGCTGCCCTACATCTACCGCGACATCGACGGCCGGATCGCACCGTCGAGCGAGCTCTTCCTCGGCAAGTACGACCTGCCCCTCAAGCCGAGCGAGTACCTCGCCCGGAACGTGAAGGGGACGCCGCTCTCGTGGAGCCGGGATCAGCCGGTGCTCCAGACGATGGCGGACCTGCCGGACGAGATGCTCGTCTTCTCCTCCGACTTTCCCCACTTCGAGGGCTTCACCGACCCCATGGGCTACTACCGGGAGCAGCTCGCCCCGCTCGACGAGCGGACGCGCGAGCGCTTCTTCGGCGGCACGATGCTCGACGTGTACGCGCGCATGGGCGACCCGATCGCGCCCCCGCGCTAGCGACGCCCGCCGGCGGAGGAAGGCCCGCCCAGTGCCCGGAGGCGATGAAAGCGTCAGTCGTCGGGGACGCCGAACGCCCGCTGGTAGCGCGCGAAGCGCGGGCGGAGCGTCGCCGGGGCCGCGCCGAGGTCGTCCTGGGAGTACCCGTGGGCCCCGTGCTTCTCGCGCGGATTGGAGGCGAGGGCGGCCTCGAGGGCCGCGTTCGTCGCCGCCGTGAAGGGCCGGTCGAAGGCGGCGTAGAGTTGGCGGGCCGTCTCGAGCGGGGCCTGCTGGAAGTCCCGGAAGTGGCTGTGATGGACCTGCTCGCGGGGGAGCCGGTCCTGCTCGGTCCAGTCGGCGAGCCGCTCGAAGGTCGCCGCGTAGCGCCGCAGGTGACTCTCCGCGATCGCGTCGGGGTCGACGACGTCGCTATGGGACCAGCGCAGGGTCGCGATCAGGCTCGTCAGCGAGGCGAGGAGGGTGAGCGGGTCGCGATGGGTGATCGCGACCTGCGCATCGGGGTAGGTCTCGAAGAGCGTCGGGAGCGCGTGGAGGTGGACGGGCGACTTCAGGACCCAGCGCGTCGGACCGTGATCGCGCTGGAGGACCTGGAGGACCAGCCGGTGCATCCGGTAGGCCTCGCGCATGTCCTCGTCTTCGAGGAAGCGCTCGAAGGTCGGGACATGGAAGCGGGCGGTCAGCTCCTCCGACTGGAACGCGAAGGTCTGCGCCGAGAGGCACTCCTTCGGCTTGCGACCGCCGTACTCGTGGATCGAGAGCAGGCCGGAGACGACCGTCTGCGGGCGGACGAGCTCGCGGTCGGCGAGGGCGATCCGGGGATCACTTGCGAAGCGCGCGGGGTCGGGGGAGGGCGGCGGGACCGGGCGGAGCAGCTCCCAGGCCTGGGGGACGCGATGGCGGGGATCGGCCGCCAGGAGCGCGAAGAGGATCGTCGTTCCGGTTCGCGGGGCGCCGGCGACGAAGAGCGGTGCCCGGACGATCTCCTCCTCGACGCCCGGGTCCGCGCGCAGGTAGTCCATCAGCTGGAGTCTTCCTTCGAGGACGCGGAGCAGGAAGCGCCTCGTCATCCAACGCCCGATCGGCGTCAGCCGCGCTTCCTGCGCGAGGGCCTCGAGGAATCGGTCGAGTCGCTCGAAGGCGGGGGCGGCGGGGAAGTCGGGATGACCGAAGGCGGCGTCGCCCTCGGAGGCGTTCGCGAAGACCCGGCCCTGCCGCGCCGCCGCTTCTGCGACGAGCGCATCGCGGGTCAGGGGGAGCGCCGCTTCCTCGGCGATCGGCGCGATCTCCCCCGCGTTGACCGCGCGGACCCAGTCCGGTCGTTCGGGCGGCGTCCAGGCCACGGTTCAGGTCCGGAAACGCCAGGCGAGGTGGCGCTTCCGCGCGCGGATCTCGTCGCGGCGGGTCGCGGCATCGATCGTCGGCGTGTCCGGGGGGAGCGCGTCGCGGACGCCTTCGAACGGAACGTGGCGCGCGGAGGGGGAGGGGTCGCTTTCGGGCCAGAACCACCGATAGGTGAGGAGGCCGACCGGGTGACCGGCGGTGTCGAGCCAGTTCGGGACACCCGGGTCTTCGTGGGCCAGCACGAAGCGGATCAGGCCGTCGGCGCTCGGGATCGCCTGCCGGTGGTTGATCGAGGTGATGCGGTGGATCGGATCGACCTGCTCGAACCAGCCCATCGTCGCGAGCTGGAGCCCCCAGTAGCGCGCGCGGGGGACGTCGGTCTCGATCACGAGGGCTTCGCCCGGCGCCAGGTTCCAGAAGAGGAAGGCATAGCGGGCGTCGGAGAGACCCTTGGCGACGGTCTGCTGGGGCGCGAAGACGTTGTCCTGGCCCTCGGCCCGGTGCTCCTTCAGGTAGTCGTTCCAGCCGAACATGCTCGACTCGACCTGCTCGAGGGCGTGGTCGAGCTGCCCGACGAGGGTCTCGGCGGAGGGCAGCGGGGCGGGCACGTCGTCGAGGCACTCGATCGTGAACGTCGCCGGCTCCGCTTCCTGCCAGTCGACGTAGTACTCGCGCAGGGAGAGCGTCGTCACGCCGTCGGGGATCGGGAAGAAGTCGGGATCGGAGCCGTCGCCGCCGACGAGGATCTCGAAGTCGTCGCCGGGCTCGATGCCCCGCTCGACGGACGTGATCGACGCCTTCGTCCCCCACTCCTTCATGTGCATGAAGCCGACCCGGAACGTGATCACGAAGTGTTCGCAGCTCTGCATGCGACCCGCGATCCGGTAGCGGCGCCCCGGTTCGACGCGCGCGTGATGATAGGCGTTGTCCTGGTTCGGTCCGCCCCACTGTGTGAAGAGGTCGTTGCTCCGGTGGAAGAAGGGCGTCGCGGGGTCGCCGTGCGGGATGGCCCAGCCGAGCCAGCAGGAGACCTGATCCGCGAGGTGGGCGATGCCCTCGGTCCGGTCGCGGGGTGCGTTCGGGAAGTCGTCCTCGAGGATCCGCTCGCCGAGCGCTTCGATGCGCTGGCAGAAACGTTTCCACGCCTCGACTTCGGGAGACTGGGGATCGGACATGGGCAACTCCGGTCTGTGGGGCGGGGAGCGGGAGCGCAGCGGGCTAGGCGCGCATGATCCCGCCGCCGTCGACCATGAAGGTCTGGCCGGTCATGTACTGGCTCGCGTCGGAGAGCAGGAAGGCGACGACCGGCGCGATGTCCGCCTCGGGGTCCCCGTCGCGACCGAGCGGGTGATCCGCGTACATCTCGGCGAAGGCCCGGGCGCGCTCGCTGTTCTCCTCCATGACGGGCATTCGGTGGGCGACGCTCGCCGGGCAGACGCAGTTCACGGTGATCCCGTAGCGGCCCCACTCGCGGGCGGCAGTTCGGGTGAGCGAACGGACGCCTTCCTTGGCGGCCGAGTAGGGCCCGTATCCCGGCACGCCGGTGTTCCCCATCGAAGAGCCGAAGGTCACGATCCGCCCGCGGCCCGCCTCGCGCATCGTCGGGAGGACGGCCTGCATCAGGAAGAGCGTGCCCTTCGGACCGGTCTCGAGGACGAGGTCGAAATCCGATTCGGTCACGTCTTCGAGATTCGTCACGGGGCGGAAGGACTGCGCGTTCGCGACGAGGCCGTCGACAGTGCCGAAGGCGTCGAGGGTGGCTTCGACGACGGCGGTGCTCGAAGCGGCCTCGCCCACGTTCGCCTGCATCGTCCGGTGGGGCACGCCGGCTTCCGCAAGCTCCTTCGCGACGGCGTCGAGCCGCTCGGGCTTGCGTCCCGTCACCATCAGCTGGCAGCCGGCCCGCCCGAGGACGCGGACGATGCCGAGACCGATGCCGCGGGTGCCGCCCGTGACGATGACGGTCTGACCGGAGAGATTCGTCGCGACTTCCTGGTTCACGTCCATCGCGACACGATAGCGGCGTCTCCGGCGAGCAGTCCCGCGAATCGCATGCCGTCGAGGTCGAACGGAGGCCCGCCTGGTAGGTCCTCCGCCTCAGGCGGGTGCGTCGACGACGCGGACGAGGGCGGTCGTGGTGATCCGATGGTCGCGTCCCGAATCGCGGAGGCGGACGCGGAGCATGCGGTCCGAAGGCGCCCCGATCCAGGCCGCTTCGCTCTCGACGGGACCCGCGGCGGCGGCCGCGAGGTAGCGGAGGTCGAGCGCGCAGACGGCCTGTGCCCGCCCCAGTCCGGCGTCCGCGCAGGCGAGCGCCGCGCATTCGACGGCGAGCGCCACCAGCGCCCCCTGGAGCACGCCCTCGGGATTGAGCAGGGCCGGGCGGAGGGGAATCCGGATCCTGCCGGCCGTGGGGTCCAGCACGGTGACCCCGACCTCCTCGGCGAGCGGTCGAGAGAGGGGATGACGCGGGATCTTGCTGGGTGTCACGAGCTCGGATCGATCCGGCGCCTCCTCGGGATCTCGAGCGATGCGGGAGAACGTGGTCTCGCCGTAGGCCCAGGGCGCGCCGTCCGCCTCGAGGGTGACGCCCGTCGTCACGAGTCGACGCCCGCCCCGGAGTCGTTCGGCGCTGGCCTCGATCCGCGCGGGCATGCCCGGGCGCGCGATCCGCAGGGAGAGATCGCTGGTGAAGGTGGCATCGACTTCGGCGATCTCGCGCGTGCATGCGGCCCCGAGGAGGTCGATCGCGGAGGCGACGATCGTGGCGCGGAGCGCGCCCGCGACGCAGATCTCCGGGTAGGGCGTGACGGTGAGGGCGAGCGCGGCGGGGTCGAGATCGCTGAATCCGTACCGCGTGAAGAAGGGCGGGGCTTCGCTCATCACGCCTCAGTCGAGTCCCATGCAGTTCGCGTAGTAGGTCACGGCGGCGGGCCAGTCCGAGAAGATCGCGCTCACGCCGACCTCGGCATGGAGCGCGTGGATCACCCGATAGACGTCCCCGTCGTTCGCGAGCGCGGGAAGGACCGGGTCGAGGTAGAAGTCGCGCGGTCGGTCTTCGACGCGGCCGTCCCGGATGCGACCCGAGCGTTCGAGGGTCCAAGCGATCAGCTCGAAGCCCGCGGCCTTCGCCCGTCGCGCGAAGTCGCTCGCCACGAGGCGACCGTCCCCGTCGAGCGCGAGCAGCAGGGAGGTCGGAGGGGCGAGGGTCCGAAAGCCTTCGTCGTAGAGCGCGTCGAGGGCCGCAACGCCGAAGTCTCCGCTCTCCGGGAGCCCGCCGACGAGCCAGACGGCCTGCGCGCCGTAGTCGGGCGCCGTCCGGATCCAGTGACGGATCACCTCGGGGTCGAAGCTCTGCAGGCGGACGCGCGAGGCCGGGATCCCCGCGTTGCGGACCTCGTCGACCAGCTGGTCGGCGAAGGCGGTGAGGGTGTAGTCCCCCTCGAAGGGCATCGCCGCCTCCGGTGTCTTCAGCTCGGGCGTCATGTCGTTCCCGAGCGAGAGGGCGAGGGCGAGGCTCTCCGCGTGGGAGACGATCCGCTCGCCCGTCGCGTAGAGGTCGGTCCGCGTGACCGGGGTCGACGACGCGAATTCCTCCGGGCGTGTGGCCCGCGGATTCGCGGCGTCCATGCGCGCTTCGAGCGTCCGGAGCTCGTCGAAGGTGTAGTCGTGGGTACAGCAGGTCGCGCGTGCCGGCGTCTCGTTCGTCGCGGGCTCGAAGGGAACGCGACAGCGATCCGCGAGGGGCGTCGAGAGGATGTCCGTGGTCGTGGCGAGGTCGCACTGCGCGTGTCTGCAGACGAGCACCCGATCCTTCGTGAAGGTCACGTCGCATTCGAGCTGCCCGGCGCCGAGGACGGCGGCGGCGCGATAGGAGGCGCGCGTGTGCTCCGGGAACTGGAGCGCCGCACCGCGATGCCCGATCGAGAACCGGCTCGGTCGGAAGGGACCTTCGCGGCAGGTCTCGAGGCGCTCCCGAAGCGGGCCGTCCTCGAGGAGATCGAGCAGGTAGAAGGGGCGGGGGCCGAGCTGGACGGCGCCCGTGCTCGGCGCGAAGCCCACCGGTCGCGGAGCGACGCAGCCGACGAGCAGAGAGACGATCAGGCCGGCGATCGTCGTCGAGCACGCGCGCGGCCCGGCTCGGCGGTTCACTCTCGCGGCGTTCGCGGCAGGCGCCATCGCGACGGGGATCTCCTCCGATTCGCCGGAGCGCCCGGCGGCGTTCCCGAGCGGGCTGGATTCCGTATGCTCGGGCCTCGCGAATCTAGCGCGTCCGGAGGAGCCGGACGGCCGGAGCCGCACTCAGGGGATGCCTACATGAAGCTCGGTTGCGCCATCGAATACGCGGGACGGACCGTCGAAGTTCCGGTCGAGAAGATCAAGTGGCTCGAATCGCTCGGCTACGACTCGGTCTGGACGGCGGAGGCCTACGGCTCGGACGCGATCACGCCGCTCGCCTACATCGCCGCGCACACCGAGCGCATCCGGCTGGGCACGGGGGTGATCCAGGTCGGCGCGCGGACGCCGACGATGACGGCGATGCAGCTCGCCACCGTCGACCAGATGGCGGGGGGCGGGCGCGTGATCGGCGGCCTCGGGCTCTCCGGGCCGCAGATCGTCGAGGGCTGGTACGGCTCGCCCTGGGGCAAGCCGAAGGATCGGCTGCGGGACTACGTGACGATCATCAACAAGATCTACGCCCGGGAGGGCTATCTCGAGCACGATGGCCCCGAGATCCGGCTGCCCTACGACGGCCCGGGCTCGTCGGGGCTGGGCAAGCCGCTCAAGTCGATGCTCCACTTCCCGCAGAAGCCCAAGATCTGGCTCGGGACCGGCGCGCCCGCGATGGTCAAGATGACCGCCGAGATCGCCGACGGATGGCTCGCCTTCGGCATGCGTCGCGGCAACGTCGACACGTTCAAGGCCTGGTTCGAAGAAGGCTTCGCCCGCGCCGGCAACGGCAAGGGCTACGACGACTTCGAGATCCAGGGCGGCGTCTCGGTCACGATCACCGACGACATCAAGGGTGCGCTCCAGGCCAACAAGCCCTTCGTCGCGCTCTACGTCGGCGGCATGGGCCACCCGACGCTCAACTTCCACCACAAGCGCATGCACCGCGAGGGCTGGGGCGAGGCGGCGGACCGGAGCCTCGAGCTCTTCCAGGCGGGGAAGCGCGAAGAGGCGATCGAAGCCGTGCCCGACGAGTACATCGACGAAGGCGCGCTGATCGGCGACGTGGATCGCATCAAGAAGCGCTGGCGCGACCTCTGGGAGGACATGCCCTACACGGGGGTCACCGTCCGGAGCGAGCAGGACGAGGCCTACGAGCTGATGGCCGACCTCACGGGCGCGCGCGACCAGGCGGACTGATCGCATCGCGCGGGCGTCACGCCGGGCGGTCGCGCAGGCTCGCGAGCGGGACGACCTCGCAGCGCGGCTGCTCGATGTCGCCCTCGGGCAGGAGGAAGCGCCAGTAGAGCGTGCCCGCCGCGTGGCCCTCGGTGTCGATCCAGTTCGGAACGCCCGGGTCTTCGTGGGCGACGACGAAACGGAAGCGTCCCTCGTCGTCGGACGCCATCTGCTTGCGGTTCAGCGAACACGAGCGGTAGCGATAGTCCGGCGCCTGCTGGAACCGGTTCCAGAACATCACGTTCGCGTAGACGCACTCGGGCCAGCGTCCCTCGACGACGAGCGCATCGTCCGGGCCGAGGACGACGAGCCCCGCGCAGTACGCGTTGTCGACCGCGCCGGCGCCGCCGCCCTCGCTCGGGATCCACTTCATCGGCTTCGGCAGGGTGTTCGGGACGAGTGAGAACCACTCGGGCTGCTTGCTCGGGTCGGGATTCACCGGGCGCGCGAGGGTCTGGCCGTGGATGAAGTTCCCGGCGGCGGCGAGCTTGTCCGCCAGCCGGTCCGGGCCGAGCGGGCGGGGGTACCCCGGCTCGTCGAGACACTCGATCTCGATCTCGACGCGCTTCGCTGGATCCGCCATGCCGCAGATCTCGTCCTCCCAGTAGTGGCGCGAGATGACGCAGTTCGGCTTGCCTGCCTCCATGTGGAGTGCGCCGGGGGTGGCGTCGGGTAGGACCTCGATCTCGAAGGAGCCGTCCTCCGCGACCTCGAACTCCGTGTGGTTGAGCGCCGAGATCACGCCGTCGTTCCAGTCGCCTTCGGCCTTGCCCGTGTAGACCGTGAAGCTGACGTAGACCTCGTCCTGCATGCGCCCGCGGATGCGGTAGCGGCGGCTCGGATCGAGCGGCGCGCAGTGGGCCGGGTTGTCGGCGCCTTCGCCGCCCCATTTGAGGACCGGGTTCGCCAGCGGCGCGAAGCGCGGGCGGGCGGCGTCGTTGTCGACCCAGACGTCGAGCGCGGCCTTCACGAGGTGGAGCAGCATGTGCTCGCCCTCGGCGACGTCCGCGGGCTCCGTCACGCGGCGTTCCTCGGAGAGGAAGTCGCGGTCGACCTCCTCGATCAGCGAGAGAAAGGCACGTAGGGCCTCGCGGCTCGCGAGAATGTCACGGGCGTCTCGGGACATCGCGCGGCTCAGTCGGTCGGCAGCGCGTAGCTCGGGGCGCGCTTCTCGAAGTTCGCCTTCACGGACTCGATCTGGTTGGGCGAGCCGACGAGCTGTCCCTGGAGATGGGCCTCGAGCTCGAGGCCCGTGCGGTCGTCCGCCCGCCAGGTCTCCTCGAGCAGGCGCTTGCCGCGGCGGATCGCGTCCGGCGACTTCGTCGCGATCTCGGCCGCGAGCGCGAGGGCGTCTTCGAGGGGGTGCTCCGAGACGTGGGTCGCGAGGCCGACCTCCCGGGCCGCCGGCCCGTCGAGGATCCGTCCGGTCCAGGTCAGCTCCTTCGCGACATCGAGGGACACGACCTCTCGCAGGGTCTGCGAGATGCCCACGTCCGGGATCAGACCCCACTTGATTTCGAGGATCGAGAAACGCACGTCGGGCGCCATGAATCGGATGTCCGCGCCGAGCGCGATCTGCGCGCCCGCGCCGTAGGCCACGCCGTGGATCGCGCCGATCACCGGCATCGGGAGGCGCTTCCAGACGATCGCCGCGCGCTGGAACGTGTTCTCCGGCCGGTCGCCGTCACGGCTCTTCAGCGTCTCCCCGGATCCCGGGGCGTCGCCGTCCCGCGCCGCCATGCCCTGCATCGATTCCATGTCGAGGCCGGCGCAGAAGGCGCGCCCGTTCCCCGACAGGACGACCGCGCGGACCTCTCGCTCGTCTTCGAGCGAGGCGCCGGCCTCGTAGATCGCCTTCCACATGGCGGGGTTGACCGCGTTCATCTTCTCGGGGCGGTTCAGGCGGACGTCGGCGACGTGATCCTTGATGTCGATCGTCACGAGGTCGGACATGGAATCTCCTTTCGGCGGGCGGGCGGGGCCAGACGGTGTGGCTTCAGGCTTCCGCCTGCTCCTTGGCGACTTCGGCGATCTTCTCCTCGACGATGCCGATCAGCGCGGCGGCACGCGGATAGCCCGAGTACTGCGCGATCATCAGCAGCAGCTCGCGGACCTCGTCGGGCTCGAGCTCTCCGTTCTTGAGCGCCGCCTTCACCTGGATCCCGAAGGTCATCGCCTCGCCCTTCTCGGCGATGATCCCGAGCAGCAGGATCCGGCGATCGCGGATCGACATCACGTCCCGCGCCCACTGCTCCGCGAAGACCTGCTCGAGCATGATGTCGGTGAAGACGTTGCCCTCCGGCGGCGTCACCACGTCGCCCGCGTAGACCTTCTTGATCATCTCGAGGCCGCGTTCGCGGCGGGTCTTCTCGGCCATGGAGTCCTCTCGGTCGGCTGTGCGCGCTGCTCTGGGGCGCGCGTGGGGAAGGGGAGCGATGATACTTCGCCGGCCGCGCGTCGCGACCGCATCTTCTCTGCACGCGCGGCTCAGTGCTCCGGTAGGGTCATCGCGTCCGCCGCGGGGCGCGTCGGTCGCAGGGACTCGAGCCGCTTCGTTCGCGTGGCCTCGAGCTCCTCGTCGCTGACGAGGACGGGCCCGTGGACGCCGGACTCCGCCCAGGTGTCGCACATCGTGTCCGGCACGCACATCGAGCGGTCGTGCGTGCCCCGGTAGCAGCGCTGGCCGGACGGACATTCGCCGGCCACGCAGCCGGTGGCGCCCGAGCAGATGTCCTCCCGAACGATGGCGCCATCGGCGCAGACGATCGGGCGGACCTGGAGGCAGATCCCACGGCAGCCATCGCGCGCCTGGAAGCCCGAGCCGGTGAACTCGCAGGGCGTGCCGATCGGATCGCCGCAGGAAACGGCCCATCCCAGCGAGACGATCAGACCGGCCAGCGTCGCGGAGGCCGCGCGACCCCGGCCGGGCGGAGCCGCGACGCGTATCACGCCTCGGGCTGCTCGATCGCCATGTCGGCCATCTCCCAGAATCCCCGTAGATTCGTGAGCTTGCCCGCTTCGTTCACGCGATACGTGAAGATTCCGGAGACGCGGGCGGTCACGCCGTTCGGAAACTTCGTGGTGAGCGTGAGGTGGTGGGCGGACTCCATGCCCGCGGTTCGGGAGTCCCGCACGTCGATCGTCAGGTCGTTCGGCCCGATGTTGGCGTCGAAGAAGGCGCCGAGCTCCTCCTTGCCGGCCACGCCCTTGCCCGAGGGATTGGTCGGCGCGACGCCGATCGGGTCTTCGACGAGCACGTCGTCCGCCATCAGATCGAGCCAGGCTTCTTTGTCCCCGGCCTGCGCGGCCTTCCAGGAGCCGCGGGCCGCGATCATCGCAGGGTGGTCTTCGGTCATCGTTTCGTTCCTCGCTCGGACGTCGTGCTAGGCGATCGGCCCGTCGGCCGTGATCTCGCCGCCGGCTTCGATGAAGTCGCCGATCACCTGGTAGAGGTACTCGCAGTCCTCCCGGGTCATCGTCGGGTGGCAGGGGAGCATGAGTCCATGCTCCATGATCTGATCGCAGGTCCCGAGGCCGTCCGGGTGGATGCGGTACTCGTGGTTCTTGAGCTGGGGGTGACGGGTGATGTTGCCCGAGAAGATCACCCGACTCATGATGCCCGAATCCTCGAGCTGGCGCTGGAGCTTGCGGCGGCTCCAGCCCGTCTCGGGCCGGATCTGGAGCGGGTAGCAGAGCCAGGTGGTCTCCGTCTCCGGCGTGATCGTCGGCAGGATGAACTTGTCCTCGTGCGCCCGCAGGAACTCGGAGTGCCACTGGAAGCGCTCTTCACGGAGCTTCCAGAGCGTGTCGATCTTGTCCATCTGGCCGAGGCCGAAGGCGGCGCCGCACTCGTTCGGGATGAAGCCGTAGGCGTTCTCCTCGAAGATGAAGAGACCGTCGTACTCGACGCCGTCGAGGTCCTCGAGGAAGCGCCCGTCGCTGTTCTCCATCTGCGTCCCGAACATGAACTTCTCCGACGAACGTCCCCAGGCGCGCAGGTGGAGGGCGCGGTCCAGGTACTTGTCGTCGTCGAAGAAGACCATTCCGCCGTTGCCGAGCGCGGTGATGATGTGGTGGATCGAGAAGCTCGTGATCGAGATGTCGGCGCGCGTGGCGGTCTTGCGGCCGCGCAGGGTTCCGCCGAGGGTGTCCGCGGAGTCGTGGATCACGAAGAGGTCGTACTCGTCGGCGTATTTCCGGACGAGGTCCCAGTCGCAGATGCCGCCCACCAGGTCCGGGATCAGGATCGCGCGGGTCTCGTCGGTGATCACGTCGGGGATCTGGTCGACGCGGATCTGGTAGTCGGAGAGGCCGACATCGAGGAAGACCGGCGTACAGCCGACGTGGTAGATCGACGCGACGTCGGAGGAGAAGGTGAGGGCGGGGGTGATCACTTCGCTGCCGAGCGGCAGGTTCGCGAGGCGCATCGCGATCATCAGCGCCGACGAGCCCGAGTTCACCATGACCCCGTGACGCATGCCCATGTACTCGGCGACGCGGGCCTCGAACTCCATGACCTTCTCGCCGGGCATGAGGCCCATCGGGTCGGCCAGCTGCGCATTCACGCGGCCGATCTCGTTCTGGTCGAAGAGCGCGCCGCCGTAGCGGACGATGCGGGGCTCGATGCGGGACGATGCGGACATGGTGGCTCCTCGAGTGGACGGCCGCGCGCGTCGCTGCGCGGGCCCGCCCACTCTAGGTCACCGCAGGTCCTTCCGGCTATCCGCTCCCGAGCGCGGGATGGGCCTCCGGGAGCGCGCAGACGGCCCCCTTCGAGAAGCCCTGCTCGGCGACGTCGAAGCCCCGATTGAAGCGCGCCCGGAAGTTCTCGTGGGCGATCGCCGCCGTCAGCTCGACCAGCTGCTCCTCGGAGAGACGCTCGAGCAGGCGGGCGACCTGTTCGTCGGTGGCCGTCGCCGGCGTTCGCGTGAGCGCTGCGGCGTAGTCGAGGACGAGCTTCTCGACTTCGTCGAACGCGTCGCTCTGCGCGGGATCCGCGAGGGCGTGGAGATGCGCTTCGGTGAGACCCTGCTCTCTGCCGACGGCAGAGTTGATGTCGAGTCAGAAGACGCACCCGATCATCGATGCGGCCTTCAGGCAGGCGAGGGTCTTGAGCCGGGCCGGCACGGCCGTCGCGCGATCCATCGCGACCTCGAGGAGCGCGGCGCCCCAGAGCGTTCCGCCGCTCCTCGCCATGATCCGCAGCGGGTCCGGCACGGCGCCGGCCTGTCTCGCCGCGGCCGCGAAGACCTGCCTCGTCATGAAGCCGGCGTCCGCGTCCCTCAGCCCTTCGATCCTCGCCATTGCGGTCCTCCTCCTCGTCGTCGGGCAGGAGGGGGAGCAGGCGCCCGAAAGGTTCCCTCCGTCGCGAGACGCGGCGTGACCCGGGTTCCGTCCCCGCCGTGGCCGGGAGCGCGGTCCCCCGGGCGTCGACCCGCCCAGGGAACGGCGCCTACTGCCGACCGCGCCCCGGATGGGTGAAGCGGAGCGCGCGCTCCTTGTCGATGTGCCCTTCGGCCGCCAGCCAGCGCACCGTATCCATCAGCGTCTCGATCGGATCACGGAACTTCACCCCGAGCTCGCGTTCGGCCCGGCTGGCGTCGAAGGCGACCCACTGGGTTGCGAGTCGCGTCGCCTCCCGGGAGAGCGCGGGGTCGAGATCGACGAAGGGACGGAGTCGGTCGCCCAGACGTCCGAAGAAGCGGACGGCGCGGCCGGGGATCCGGGCGCGCGGGAGTCGGATTCCCGCCGCCCGGTCGAGGAGCTCCGCGTACTCTTCCCAGGGAAGGAAGCGCCCGGTTGCGATGTAGCGGCCCGGCTGCGGGGGCGTCCGTTCGATGAGTGCTACGTGGAGGGCGGCGAGGTCACGGACGTCGACGGTCTGGAAGCCGGAGCTCGTGATCATCACGCTCGCCTGCATCATCTGCTGGATGCCGCGCATCGCCTCGGAGAGTCCCGGGTCGTCCGGACCGATCACGCCGGGCGGGTAGACGATCGACAGCGGAGCGCCCTGCGCCTGCAGCTCGCGCAGGTGCTTCTCGGGGGCCGTCTTCGAGAGCGCGTAGGTGTCGCCGCCCTTCACGATCGGGGTGGTCTCGTCCGCGACCTCGAGGCCGGTCGTGTCGAAGAGCGCCGTCGTCGAGAGGTGAACGATCCGCTGGAGCCCGTCCTCGAGCGCCCTGTCGATCAGGAGCCGGACCGAGCGAAGGTTGTCGCGGGCGACCTGGCGGGCCTCGGCCCGGGAAACGGCGAGCGCCACCGGCGCGGCGGTGTGGACCAGGCCGTCGCACTCCCGCAGAGCATCGACGGTCGCGGGCCCGGAGGTGATCTTGCCCACGACCAGGTCTTCGAGCACCTCCGGCGCGTCCGCCCACAGCTTTCGCGCCTTCTCCTCGTTGCGCACGAGGAGCTTCACGTCGTGCCCCGCGCCGAGCAGCGCGCGAACCGTGTGGGAGCCGATGAAGCCGGTTCCGCCTGTGACGAGGATGCGCATCTCGATTCTCCGGGCCGATCCTTCCCTGCATGTGAACCCGCGACACCGCGCCGTGTCAAGGGCGAACGGCGCCGATCGCGGGACGGCCGTCGTGAGGGGAGCTGCCCTCGACGCCTCCGGGGGCTACCGTCGTTCTTCCGACGCCTGGCCGTCGGAGCACCGGGGGGTGGCATGTCGATATCCGGATCCGTCGCCGCGGCCTTCTGGCCCGTGGCCCGGGCCTTCGAGCGCCAGATCGATTCGAGCGGAGGGGGCGCGGCGGTCTGCGTCTACTACGAAGGGCGGAAGGTCGTCGATCTATGGGGGGGCGTGCGGGACGAGCACGGGCGGCCCTGGCGCGAGGATACGATGTCGATGTCCTTCTCGACGTCGAAGGGGATCACGTCGACGCTGCTCAACCAGCTCGTCGATCGGGGCGAGCTCGACTACGACGACTCGGTCGCGCGCTACTGGCCGGAGTTCGCCGCGAACGGCAAGGGCACGATCAGCGTTCGCGACCTGATGACCCACCGCGCCGGGCTCTCCCGGATCCGCCCGCTGATCGACCGCGGGGAGCGGATCCTCGACTGGGAATACATGATCGACCGCCTCGCCCGGGCGGAGGCACGCCCCACGACCCACAGCGCCTATCACGCACTGACCTACGGCTGGCTGACCGGCGAGCTGATCCAGCGCATCACGGGGCAGCCGCTGGGCGACGTGATCCGCGACGAGCTCGAGACGCCGCTCGGCCTCGACGGCATGTACATCGGAGCGCCGCCCGACGCGAAGGCGCGGGCCGCGCAGCTCTCCAGTCGGCCGGGCGCCTCCCGGTTCGGCTTGATGGATCGGATCTTCTCGGACCGGACGGCGACGAACCTTACCCGCCTGGGGCGTCTCGTCGGTTCCCGCCTCGACTGGAAACACCTGCTCGATGCGCTCGTGCCGCCCGACGGCGCGGCGGCGCTCTTCGACGACGAGCGGATCCTCGACGTGCCGGTGCCCGCGGCGAACGGTCTCTTCACCGCACGCTCCCTGGCCCGACTCTACGCGGCGATCGCGGAGGAGGGGGCCCTCGACGGCGCACGCCTCCTCTCGCCCACCGCGGTTCGACGGATGAGCCGCGTCCAGGTCAAGACGGCCGACCGCGTCCTGCCGATCCGGATGTACTGGCGGCTCGGCTATCACACCGCCTTCACCTTCAAGGGCGGCCTGCGGACGGCGTTCGGCCACTTCGGCTTCGGCGGCTCGGGCGCGTGGGCGGATCCCTCCCGGCGCCTGTCCGTCGCGATGATCAACAACCGCGTCGGCGGCACGCCCTTCGGAGACGTCCGGATCGCAGCGATCGGCTCGTCGGTGCTGAAGGCGACGAAGCGGATCGAACGGGACGGGGCGAGCGCGTCCGTCCTCCGGCCGGAGCTCGTGGCGTAGAGCGGAGACGTCCGTCTCCGGCTGCCTTGCTTCGGTCTGGGGAGAGAGGGCACCGTGCTCGGACACGTCCGCGCGCAGCGGCTCCTCGCTTCGTCCCATCCCACGCGCGCGCGGACAACTGCGCGCGGCACCCTCTCTCCCCAGCCCTGCGGACGGTGGGGGAGTCAGACCATTTCAGCAGACGCGTGAACGTCCCGAGAACGGTCGCGCTCGCTTTGATGTCTGGTTGGGGAATGTCGTACCGGGAGCGCGGCGGGCGCGTGCGCCGCGCGCAGTTTGGCAGGCGCCGACGGGCCGCCAGTCGAGACCCGACGTCCGGCAAGCCGCCATGTTTGAGCACGGTGTACGTGCCCGCCGCGCTTTGGCACGGCCGACACCACTCAGCCGCCCAAGCAAAAGGGCGCCCGGACCGAAGTCCGGACGCCCTCTGTTCGAACGTCGTGCCGGCGGGCGCCGGCACGTAGGTCGACCCTACGCCTTGATGTTCGCCGAAGCCGCCTTGGCGGTCTTCACGATGATCGACGCGACCTTGTACGGGTCGGCGTTGGACGCCGGTCGGCGATCCTCGAGCCAGCCCTTCCAGCCGTTCTCGACCGTCGCGATCGGGATGCGGATGGAGGCGCCACGGTCGGAGACGCCGTAGCTGAACTGGTCGATCGACTGCGTCTCGTGCGCGCCGGTGAGGCGCTGGTCGTTGTCCGCGCCGTAGACCGCGATGTGGTCCGCGACGACGGGTTCGAAGGCCTTGCAGACCGAGTCGTAGACCGACTGATCACCGCACGTGCGCAGCAGCGTGTTCGAGAAGTTGGCGTGCATACCCGAACCGTTCCAGTCGCCCTTGATCGGCTTGGGCTCGAGGTTGATCGAGTAGCCGTAGCGCTCCGCCGTCCGCTCGAGCAGGTAGCGCGAGACCCAGGTCTCGTCGCCGGCCTTCGCGGCGCCCTTCGCGAACACCTGGTACTCCCACTGTCCGCACATCACCTCGGCGTTGATGCCTTCGACGTTGATGCCCGCCTCGAGGCAGAGGTCGAGGTGCTCCTCGACGATCTCGCGACCGACCGCGTTCGCGGCGCCGACGGAGCAGTAGTACTGGCCCTGGGGCGAGGGATAGCCGCCGGGCGGGAATCCGACCGGTGCGTTGTGGTCGTTGTCCCAGATGCAGTACTCCTGCTCGAAGCCGAACCAGAAGTCCGCGTCGTCGTCGTCGATCGTCGCGCGGCCGTTCGTCTCGTGCGGCGTGCCGTCGGAGTTCAGCACCTCGGTCATGACCAGGAAGCCGTTCTTGCGTCCCGGATCCGGGTAGATCGCCACCGGCTTGAGGAGGCAGTCGGAGGCTCCGCCCTCGGCCTGCTCGGTCGAGGAGCCGTCGAACGACCACATCGGGCAGTCTTCGAGGTTGCCCGAGAAGTCCTCGACGATCTTCGTCTTGCTTCGCAGGCTCTGGGTCGGCTTGTAACCATCAAGCCAGATGTATTCGAGCTTGGCCTTGGTACCCATTTCGGGGGGACCTCCATTTTCTTCGGATTCGTTGAACCGGCTTCGCTCGGCGGGGCGGGCTGGGCCGATTCGGGTTGATTGCTGGGAGCGCGCGTGCGTTCACAGGACGTTCGCGGAGACGCCCCCAGGGCGCCGACCGACTCGAGTGAGTCTGTTCGCGCACAATCGGGTCTTTCCTTGCTCCCTCTGCAGGTGCCCACGGGACGACTGGACCGTCGACGCACTCGGGGGGCCTGCGGAGAAAGCTCGGTTCGAGCTCCACACTCCGCTGGAGAAGCAACGACTGTGCCAAAGCCGGACCGGGGACTCAATGCCTCGCTCGCGCCGAAAACGGGCTGAGAGTCGCCTGAGTGCGGCCTCAGCTGCGCGCGGGCGGGCGGGCTCGCAGGAGGGCGCGGGGTGCTGCTCGGGAGTTGGGCAGATCCCGGCACGATTGCCCGAGAACTGGGCAGCGGTCGTGACCCCCGACCGAATCGATTGACGGTCGGAGTGGATCCTTCCTAGGATCGCGCTCGGCGTTCCCTTCGAGGACGCCTCGCGCTGGAGACCCGTTCATGGCTGCTTCGACCCCGCTCGCCACCCCGATGGAGCGCGCCCCCGACCCCGGGCTCGAATACGCGCCGATTCCGAAGTCCCGCTACACGAGCCCCGAGTTCGCGGCGCTCGAGTGGGAGCACATGTGGACGAAGACCTGGGTCTGCGCGGGGCGAGTCTCGGATCTCGATCGCCCCGGCGACTATTTCACCTTCGAGCTCGGGCCCGAATCGATCCTCGTGATCAAGCAGCCCGATGGCTCGATCCGGGCCCGCTACAACGTCTGCATGCACCGCGGCAACCGGCTGCGGGAGCCCGGTCGGGGACACGCGGAGAAGTTCTCCTGTCTGTTCCACGGCTGGGAGTTCGGGATCGACGGGACCTTGCTCGGGGCCCAGGACCCGGAGTGCTTTCCGCAGGGCGTGCCGGCCGAAAAGCTCTCGCTAAGGCCGGTGCTCTGCGACACCTGGGGCGGGTTCGTGTTCGTGAACCTCGACCCCGGGGCCGAGCCGCTCCGGACCTTTCTCGGCGTGATCCCGGAACACCTCGACCCGTACCACTTCGAGGACTGGAAGGTCTCGTTCGACGCGACGATCGAGATCGAATGCAACTGGAAGACGAGCGTCGACGCATTCAACGAGGCCTACCATCTCGCCGCGACGCATACCTGGACCCTCGCGTTCAGCGACGACACCCGGACGCTCTACGACTGCTACGACAAGCACACCCGCATGATCTTCCCGGAGGTCCAGGCGAGCCTGCGTCACCCGGGCGCCGACACCGTCACGCCGGAGATCAAGGAAATGTTCCTCCAGCGCGTGGGGATCACGGATTTCGAGGGCTCGCCCGCGGAGGCGCGCACCGCCTTCGCGGAGCAGCAGAGGAAGATCGCGCCGTCCCTCGGAGCGAACCTCGACGACCTCAACGAGGCGCAGCTCTGCGACGACTTCCACTACACCGTCTTCCCGAACATGACCTTCAACACCCACGCGCTCTTCACCTGGGTCTTCACGCACCGGCCGCACCCGACCGATCCGAACAAGATGTACTTCGACTTCTGGAACCTCATGAACGCGCCGGGCGTCGACGTCCCGCGGCCGGAGAGGCAGTTCTTCTCGACGGCCGCCGGGGACACGCTGGCGGGGGTGTGCGACGGGGGCGACCTGATCGACGAGGACCTGTACAACCTGCCGCGGATCCAGGCCGGCATGAACTCGCGCGCGTTCGAGGACCTGCATCTCGGCGAGCAGGAGGTCCGGATCCTGCACCACCACCGGACCCTCGACGAGTACATCGAGCGCGGGCGAGCGGTGGGCGGGCGTGTCTGAGGCCGCTTCCGGGGGAGAAGTCCGCTGGCTGGACGTCCCGGTCGGGATGCCGCCGGAAGGGCAGGTCGAAGCCTTCACCGCCGGGGGGCACGCGCTGCTGCTCTGCAACGCCGAGGGGACGCCCTACGTGCTGCACGACGAGTGTCCCCACGTCCGGGTCTCGATGGCCGGGGCGCTGATCCGGGGTACGCTCCTCGAGTGCCCGCTGCACGGCGGGCTGATGGACGTCCGGGACGGCTCGCCCCAGGGCATGCCGATCCGGCGCCCCGGAACCTGTTATGCGGTGCGCACGGAGGGGGAGGCCCTCCAGGTGGCGATTCCCGCTTGAAGGCCGCGCGCGATGCGCGCGGCAGACGAGGACGACGCATGATCGACCTGATCGTTCGAGGCGGCACCATCGTGGACGGCACCGGTCGCGCGCCCTTCGTCGGGGACGTGGCGGTCGACGACGGCCGCGTGGTCGCCGTCGGGGAAGTCGAAGGCGAAGCACGGGAGGAGATCGACGCGACCGGGAAGATCGTGACGCCCGGCTTCGTCGACATCCACACGCACTACGACGGGCAGGCGACCTGGGACTCGCTCCTCACGCCGACCGCGTGGCACGGCGTCACGACCCTGGTGATGGGGAACTGCGGCGTCGGGTTCGCCCCGGTCGCGCCCGGCAAGCAGGAGTTCCTGATCGGCCTGATGGAGGGCGTGGAGGACATTCCCGGGACCGCGCTCCACGAGGGCATCGACTGGCAGTGGGAGCGCTTCCCTGAATATCTCGATGCACTCGAAGGACGGCAGTACGCGATGGACGTAGGGACCCAGGTTCCCCACGGTGCCGTCCGCGCTTACGTGATGGGCGAGCGCGGCGCGAAGAACGAGCCCGCGACGCCCGAGGACATCGAAGGGCAGGCCGCGATCGTGAAGGAAGCGATCGCCGCGGGGGCGCTGGGCTTCTCGATGTCCCGCACGATCGTCCACCGCGCGGTCGACGGAGAAGTCGTGCCAGGTACCCACGGCGCCGAGGACGAGATCTTCGGGATCGCGCGCGTCCTCGGTGAGCTCGGCGAAGGCATCGTCGAGCTCGCTCCGGCCGGCATCCAGGGCGAGGATATGTCGGCGCCGGACAAGGAGATGGACTGGATGGGGCGCCTCTCGAAGGAGATCCAGCGGCCCGTCTCGTTCGCCCTCGTCCAGCACGACGTCGCGCCTCGGGACTGGAAGCGGCTCCTCGACCTCGTCGACGCGGCCAACGCCGAGGGCGCGGATCTCCGGCCCCAGGTGTCGGCGCGTCCGAATACGCTGCTGATCGGCCACCAATCCTTCCACCCCTTCAGCTTCCGGCCGACCTACATGGCGATGGGCGAGCTCTCCCTCGAAGAGAAGGTGGCGGAGCTCCGCAAGCCGGAAATCCGCGCGAAGATTCTCGGGGAGGAGTCGTTCTACGCGATCCCGCAGATCAAGGTCGTCGTCGAGATGATCGAGAACGGGATCGACAAGATCTTCCGGCTGGGCGACCCGCCGAACTACGAGCCGCCGCCGGAGGAGAGCCTGAAGGCGATCGCGGAGAGCCGCGGGGTCGATCCCTTCGAGCTGCTCTACGACTGGCTGCTCGAGCTGGACGGCAAGCAGCTGCTCATGCTCACGCTGCTCAACTACAGCGACTACGACCTCGAGAGCGTGCGCGAGATGCTCGAGCATCCGCGGACGGCCTTCGGGCTCGGCGACGGCGGCGCGCATTGCGGGGCGATCTGCGATGCCTCGATGACGACGTCGCTCCTCTCCCACTGGGTCAAGAATCGGACGCGCGGTCCGCGGCTTCCGATCGAGCAGGCCGTCAAGAAGATGACCGCGGACACCGCGGCCCTCTACGGTCTGCTGGATCGTGGCACTCTGGAGCCCGGCAAGAAGGGGGATCTCAACGTGATCGATCTGGACGCGCTCGAGAACGCGCTGCCCGAGATCGCGACGGATCTGCCGGCGGGCGCCGCCCGTTTCGTCCAGAAGGCGCGAGGCTACGAGGCGACGGTCGTCTCCGGCGAGGTCACGTTCCGAAACGGCGAACACACCGGCGCGCTGCCGGGGCGCCTCGTGCGCGGCGCCCAGAGCGCCTAGCCCCCGAAGGAGGCTCGAGATGCAGGTCACCTGGTCCCACTGCGTGCTCAAGGTGCGCGACATCGAAGGGATGATCGCGTTCTACACCGACATGCTGGACTTCGTGGTCGCCGACCGCGGTCCGCTTCCGATTCCGGGTTCCCCCGAGATCGTCTTCCTGAGCGGGAGGTCGAGCGATCATCATCAGCTCGCCATGACCAACACGCGTGGCGACGAGAATGCTTCGAGCCTCGAGCACAACGCGTTTCGCGTGGAGTCGCTCGCCGAGGTGAAGGCGATGGTCGAGAAGGTGTCGAAGGACCCGCGGGTCGAGAGCTTCATGCCGCTGACCCACGGCAACGCGATCTCGGTCTACTTCTCGGATCCCGAAGGCAACGGGCTCGAGGTCTTCTGCGACTCGCCGTGGCACGTGAAGCAGCCCGCGGCGCAGGGCTGGGATCCGACGATGTCCGACGAAGAGGTGCTCGCCGACGTCAAGGCGAAGTTCGAGAACGATTCGGAGTTCCGTCCCATGGAAGAGTACCGGGCCGCGAAGGCCCGGGAGTTCGGCGAGGTCTAGGCGGGGGCGCCGTAGTCGGCGCGCCTACCAGGTGTCGACGAAGCCCCGACCGCCCTTCGGGACCGGTCCGAAGGCGTCGAGTCCGCGGAGGATCCGGTCGCGGGTCTCGGCCGGGTCGATCACCGCGTCGAACTCGAGGGCCGCGGCGGCGTTCAGCGCCTTGCCCTTCTCGTACATCACGCCGACGAGCTTCTCGAATAGGGCGCTGCGCTCCGTCTCGGTCTCGCAGGCGTCGAGCTGCTTCTTGAAGCCCAGGTTGACGGCGCCCTCGAGCCCCATGCCTCCGATCTCGCCGGTTGGCCAGGCGACCGTGTCGAAGGGGGCCGTGAAGCCGCCGCCGGCCATGGCCTGGGCGCCCAGGCCGTAGCCTTTGCGGGTGATCACGCAGAAGAGCGGGATGCGGACGTTCGCGCCGACCGTGAAGAGACGCGAGACCTTGCGGACCTGCTGCCGTGCTTCGACGTCCGGGCCGACCATGAAGCCCGGGGTGTCGCAGAGCGAGACGACCGGCAGGCCGAAGGCGTCGCAGAGCTGCAGGAAGCGCGCCGCCTTCTCGGCGCCCTCGTCGTCGATCGCGCCCCCGAGATGCATCGGGTCGTTGGCGATCAGGCCGATCGGTCGCCCCTCGATCCGGGCGAGGGCGGTGATCATGCCCGGTGCCCAGGCGCGCCGCAGCTCGAGCACGCTGTCGACGTCGAAGAGACCGGCGATCAGCGCGCGGACGTCGTAGATGCGGCGCCGGTTCTCGGGAATCACGTGACGCAGGAGGCGCGGGTCGGGGGCCTCCCAATCGCGCGTCGCACCCTGGAAGTAGCCGAGGTATCGCTTGGCGACGACCGCCGCCTCCTCCTCGTCTTCGACGAGGATGTCGATCACCCCGTTCGGTGCCTGGATCGACGACGGTCCGACCTCTTTCGGCGCGTAGACGCCGAGGCCGCCGCCTTCGATCATGGCCGGACCGCCCATGCCGAGGCAGGCGTCCCGGGTCGCGATGATCACGTCCGCGCAGCCGGCGAAGGCCGCGCTGCCCGCGAAGCAGTAGCCGGACACGACCGCGACCCGGGGGACCTTGCCCGACAGCCTGGCGAAGGCGGAGAAGCTCGTGATGTTCAGGCCGGCCACGAAGACGTCGCTCGCGTCGGTGTCGTTGGGCCTACCGCCGCCGCCTTCGGGATAGAAGATGACGGGCATCCCGCCGTGCTCGGCGATCTCCAGGATGCGATCGATCTTCTTGTGGTGGAAGAAGCCCTGGGTGCCGGCGAGGACCGTCGCGTCGACGACGAGCAGAGCACACCGAGCTGCCTCCGCACCGAAGAGGTCGCCGTTCACCCGACCCGTTCCCGTGATGATCGCGTCGGCCGGGGTCTTCGCCTGGAGCTCCTCGACGGGCCGAACCTTCTTCATGGCCGCGATCGCGAAGCCGCCGTACTCGGAGAAGCTGCCGTCGTCACAGATGGCTGCGAGGTTCTCGCGGGCCGTTCGCTGTCCGCGGGACCGTCGTCGTTCGATGGCCTCGGGGCGAGCGGCGTCCTGCAGCAGAGCCTCGCGCGCCCGAAGGGCGGAGAGATCCGGCCGGATCGTGTCCAGGTCGATCTCCGCTCGCGCGTTCGTGTCGGAGATCGCGTCGGCCGATGCGTCGAGCGTCAGCAGCAGCTGGCCTTCGCTCACGACGTCGCCGACCTCGGCGTGGCACGCCGACAGGGTCCCGCCGAGCGGCGCTTCGATCACATGCTCCATCTTCATCGATTCGAGCACGCCGAGGACCGCGCCTGCGGCGACCACGTCGCCGACGGCGAAGTTCCACTCGAGGACGGTGCCGATCAGGGGCGCGCGGACCGGAGTCCGTCCCTCGGCCAGCTCGGGCTCGGGGACGGAGACCGGGCCGGGGGCGCTCGCTCGCCCGGCGTCTCCTGCCCGCGTCGCGCGCGCCGCCCGAAGGACGGTCGCCTCCTCGGCGAGCGCATCGGCCTGGGACTCCACGAACCGCGTGGTCGCGCGGCCGGAGAGCGCTTCCGGACGCGCCAGCAAGGCGGCGAGCCAGTCGAGGTTCGTCTCCGGGCCGACGATCCGGAACTCGTCGAGCGCGCGGGCGAGGCGGGCGGCGAGCCGCGCGTCGTCTCCTTCGGAACGGACGATCAGCTTCGCCAGCAGCGAGTCGAAGGCGGGGTGGGGCGCCAGTCCTTCGCCCATGGCGGAATCGATGCGGATCCCCGGGCCGCTCGGCGGGCGCCAGACGCTGATCGTGCCACCGCTCGGGTGGGCCGAACCGTCCGCCTCGAGCGTCTCGGCCAGCACCCGGAGCTGGACCGCCCGCCCGCGCGGCGGCGGGGGCGACTCGAGGCCGAGCTCGGCGAGCGTGGCGCCGTCTGCCAGCGCGAGCTGGACGTCGACGAGGTCGACGCCGGTGATCTCCTCGGTCACGGTGTGCTCGACCTGCAGGCGCGGGTTCGCCTCGATGAAGAACGTCTCTCCGCCGTCCCCGAGCAGGAACTCGAAGGTGCCGACGCCGACGAAACGCGCTGCGCCGGCGAGCGCGCGCGCCGCCTCGATCAGGCGGTCGCGGACGGCCTCCGGGAGATCGGGGGCGGGGGCGAGCTCGACGAGCTTCTGGTGGCGGCGCTGGAGGGAGCAGTCGCGCTCCCACAGGTGCCCGATCGCGCCGGTCGCATCGGCGACGATCTGGACCTCGATGTGGCGCGCTCGCTCGATCAGGCGCTCGGCGTAGAGCGCGCCGTGCCCGAAGGCGCGCTCGGCTTCGGAGACGCAGCGCTCGAAGCACGCCGCGACGTCGTCCGTAAGATCGATCCGCCGCATGCCTCGACCGCCGCCGCCAGAGACGGCCTTCAGCAGGATCGCCGCGTCTTCGGCCTGCTCGGCGAGAAAGGCTTCGACGTCTTCGACGGTCGCGGGGGCCTCGATGCCGGGCACGACCGGCACGTTCTGCTCCGTCGCGAGTCTGCGTGCGGCGTTCTTGTCGCCGAAGAGCGCGAGGGCCTCGGGCGAGGGGCCGACGAAGACGATGCCCGCGTCGGCGCAGGCCCGCGCGAGATCCGCACTCTCGGAGAGGAAGCCGTAGCCGGGGTGGAGGGCGTCGCAGCCCGAGGCCTTCGCGATGCGGATCAGGTCGGCGACGTCGAGGTAGGCGCCCGCGCCGTGGCCAGCGAGGGGGGCGATCGTGTCCGTCCCATATCCCGCCGCGAGGGCCGTGTCCTCGGGGGCATGGACGGCGACCGATTCGAGGCCGCGCTCCCGGGCGGAGCGGGCGATCCGGAGAGCGATCTCGCCGCGGTTGGCGATCAACAGGCGTCGCATCGGAGGCATGTTAGGTGATGGACCTCGTGATCGGGAGCGTGACGCTTGGCTCGACTTCCGGGCCGCGCGGCGCGCCGAGGACGAGGAGAGTGAACGCCCGGCCGGCGGCGTGGGCGTCCGGGCCTCTCGGATCGGGCACGCGAAGACGGGAGCGCATCGGACCTCCTCTCCCGCGTTCGGGACCGGCGCGGACTCCGGAGTATGGTGCAGATCGGGACCGGATTGGTCACCATCGGCGGTCTGCCGGGCGACTCCGCGTCGGCGCCGAACCCCGGAAACCGGAGAGGAGACCCATGCTCGACCTCGATCCCGATGCCCTTCTGACGACGACCCGCGCCGTCCGCAAACGACTCGACTTCGATCGGCCCGTGCCCCGCGAGCTGATCCAGGAATGTCTCGAGATCGCGTTCCAGGCGCCGAACGGCGGGAACATGAACAACTGGCGGTGGATCGTCGTCGACGAGCCGGAGCTCGTCGCGAAGGTCGCGGCGATCTACAACGGGGGCCTCGACGATTACGTCGCCACGCTCGATCAGAGTGGCGGCTACCCGGGGGCGGTCGTGCCGCGGGCGGACATGATCAGCACGTCGGTCGATCATCTGCGCGCGAACTTCCATCGGCTGCCCGCGGTGCTCGTCCCCGTCTTCGCGGGCCGGATGGAGAAGGCGAACGTCTTCTATCAGGCCAGCTCCTGGGGCTCGATCATCCAGTCGGTCTGGAGCTTCATGCTCGCCCTGCGGGCGAGGGGGCTCGGCAGCGCGTGGACGACCGGGCACCTCTGGCGCGAGGCGGAGCTGGCCGAGCTCCTCGGAATTCCCGCCCATTTCACGCAGGTCGGTCTCTTCCCGATCGCCTACACCCTAGGCACCGATTTCAAACCGGCGTTTAGAAAGGACTCCGACGAAGTGATCGCCTGGAACGGATTCGGCTGAGGCTCGCCTCAGTCGAGTTTCTTTGCCCACGAAACGGTGGGTGCGCTTGACGCTCCCGATCCAGGGGCTATGTAACAAGGGTCAATCGACTGACCGCCCGTCAAGTCACAGGACCCCCGTTCAATGAGTTCGTCGTCCCCGAGGGAGCTTTCCCGGGGCGCCAGCGCCGCCGGCCTCGCCGAGTCGATCCCTGCGATCGATCGGAGCGGGGCCGACGCGAAGGCAGACGCGTCCGCGCAGCGCGCGGGATCCCGTCAGGCCGAGCGTCGCGAGCGTCAGCGTCAGGAAGCCCGTCGCACCATTCTGGATGCGACCGAAGCGCTCATGATCGAGAAGAACGGCTCGGATTTCTCGATCCGCGCGCTCGGCAAGCGTGCCGGCTACTCCGCGCCGACCGTCTACCACTATTTCGGCGACAAGGACGGCCTGATCGATGCGCTCCTCGAGGAGCGCGTCTCCCGACTCGCGGAGAAGCTCGAGCGGGTCGCGCCGACCGGGGACGCCCAGGCGGACCTGCGGGCGATGCTGCTCGCCTACTTCCACTTCAGTGCCGACAACCCCAACGTGACCCGCCTCATGTCGACGCTCTCTCGCAAGGGGGAGAGTCGCGAGCCCGACGCGATGCAGCGCGTGAAGGACCACATCGGCGGCGCCGTCGATCGCTTCGGCCAGAGTGGCCGACTCGGCGTGTTCGATCGCGACAGCGCGGGACAGATCCTCTGGGCGCTCGCCTACGGACTCGCCTCGCTGCGTCTTTCCCAGCCCGACTTCAGTCTCGACGACCGCTTCGTCGAGCGTGCGCTGGATGCCCTGTTCCTCGGCATGGCCGAGATGGAGAACGCCAAGTGATGACCCTGCCCAACCCCGCTCGGAAGGGAAGCCGCGCCCGCGGCCTGACGTTCGCCTTCGTGGCCTGTCTGGCCGCAGGCACTCCGGGTTGCCGCGAAGAGGAGGTGACGGTCGAGGAGCTGCTGCCCTCGGTCTCCGTCTACGTCCTCGAGGCGCGTACCCTCGCCGAGGAGATCAAGGCCAGCGGGGATCTCGAAGCCCGGTTCCACACCGAGATCGCCGCCGAGGTCGAAGGCCGGGTCACCGACCTGACGATCGACGAAGGCGGCTCCGTGGAAGAGGGCGTCGTCGTGATCGAGATCGATCCCGAGCGTCGCAAGCTCGACCTCGCGGCGGCGAAGGCCCGGCTCGCGCAGGCGCGGGCGGAGCTCGCGAACCAGCAGCGGAAGACGAAGCGGATCCGCGAGCTGCGCTCGCAGAACGTGTCCTCGATCCAGCAGCTCGAAGAAGCCGAGACGATGCTCGCGCTCGCGCGCTCCTCGGTCAGCGCGGAGGAGGCCGCCGTGGGCGTCGCCGAGCGCCGCGTTGGGGATTCCTCGGTGGCGGCGCCTTTCGCGGGGCTCGTGGCGCGTCGGTCGGTCGAGCTCGGCGAGTTCGTCCAGGCCGGAACGTTGCTCTTCGAGCTCGTCGCCCTCGATCCGCTCGAGGCGATCTTCAGCCTGACGGAGCTCGACACCGAGCGGGTCCGCCTGGGGCAGAAGGTCGACATCACGGTCGGGGCGTTCCCCGGTCGCGTCTTCGAGGGACGGGTCACGTTCGTGGCGCCGACCGTGGACCCGGACACGCGCACTCTGCGCATCAAGGCCGAGGTCGACAACGCCGAGGGGCACCTGCGCCCGGGACTCTTCGCGCGCATCAACCTCGGCGTCGCCGAGCGTTCGAACGTGCTGATGGTTCCCGCCGAAGCGTTGATCCAGCGCGTCGGCGGCGCCTCGATCTACCGCGTCAAGACGACCGAAGGCAGCGAGGGCCGCGTCGAACGCGTCAGCGTCGAGGTCGGCTCGACCGACGGCGACTTCGTCGAGGTCCGCGGCGACGTCCAGGCCGGCGACGCGATCGTCCGTCGCGGCCACGGCGGACTCGCCAACGGCATGTCCGTGGTCGTCCGGGGCGCCTCGAAGTCCCAGGTGGCGGCGGGCGAGGCGGTGGCGGGGAGCGACTCGTGAGCCTTTCGGATCTCTCGATCGACCGTCCCGTCCTCACGTGGATGCTGACCCTCGCGCTGGCGACGTTCGGCATCCTCGGGCTCGGCCGTCTCGGCATCGATCGCTACCCCGACATGACGATGCCCTTCGTCGGGGTCGTCGTGACGATGGAGAGCGCTTCTCCGACGACGATGGAGGACGAGATCGTCGATCCGCTCGAAGAGGCGTTCGCGACGATCGAAGGCATCCATCACACGTACTCGGAATCCGCCCAGGGCATGGCGCGGATCATGATGGAGTTCGAGCTCGACTACGACGTCGACATCGCGGCGCAGGACGTCCGCGACAAGATCAACATGAGCTTGAACGACCTGCCCGATGACATCGATCCGCCGATCCTGGGCAAGGCGGACTTCTCGATGTTCCCGATCATCTACGCGCCGATCACGTCGGAGCTGGACCCGACGGACACGACCGAGTACGTCGATCGCCACATCCGCCCGATGATCGAGAGCATTCCAGGGGCCGCCGGCACGGAGATCTACGGAGAGCTCGAGCGGAACATCCGGATCTGGATCGATCCCGACGCGCTGCGCGCGCGAAAGCTCGCGGTCGGCGACGTGCTCTCGGCGCTCCGGCGCGAGCACGTCGAGCAACCCGGGGGCTACGTCGAGGGCAGGACCGTCGAGTGGGCGCTCAAGACCGATGCGGAGTTCCGATCGATCGACGAGCTCGGCGCGATGGTCGTCTCCTGGGACGGGGACGCGCCGATCCGGCTGCGCGACGTGGCGCGGATCGAGGACGGGGCCGAGGACGTGCGGAAGATCTCGCACATGAACGGCAAGCCGGGCCTCTCGATCGCCGTCAAGAAGCAGTCCGACGGAAACACGGTCGCGATCGTCGACGAGTTCATCAAGCGGATGGACAAGCTCCGGGGCAAGACGCCGGACGGGATCCACATCGTCGAGAGCGAGGGCTTCATCGACAACTCCCAGACGATCCGGGAGTCCTTCGAGGAGACGATCGAGGCGCTCTGGGTCGGCGGTCTGCTCGCGGTCGTCGTCGTCTTCGTCTTCGTGCGGCGCTTCCGGCCGACCCTGATCGTCGCGGCGGCGATCCCGATGTCGCTGATCACGACGTTCGGGATGATCTGGATCTTCGACTTCACGCTGAACACGATGACGCTGCTCGGGCTGACCCTCGCGATCGGCGTCGTGATCGACGACGCGATCATCGTCCTCGAGAACATCGAGCGTCACCGTGAGGACGGCAAGAACGCGTTGCAGGCGGCGCGCGAGGGCACGCGCGAAATCACCTTCGCCGCGATGGCGGCGACGTTCTCCGTGGCGGCGGTCTTCATCCCCGTCGCCTTCGCCTCGGGGCAGATGGGGAGCTTCCTGACCGAGTTCGGCGTGACCGTCTCGGTCGCCGTGATCATCTCGCTGATCGTGGCGTTGACCCTGACGCCGATGCTCGCCTCGCGGATGCCGCCGCCGAAGGAGCGGGGACCCGACAGTCTGCATCAGCGGCTCGAGGTCTGGTTCAAGGGACTCGAGGACTTCTACAGCTCGGTCCTCGGGTGGTCCCTCGCGAACCGGGGCAAGACGACCCTGATCGCCATCGCGGCGATCGGGGTGGCGATCCTGGCGGGGTCGCGCCTCGACGGAGAGTTCATGCCCAAGTCCGATTCGGGCTTCGTGAGCATCGAGTTCCGGACGCCGCCCGGGACGTCCCTCGAGGCCACGACCGAGATCCTGGAAGCGAACGAGAAGTGGCTGCTCTCGCAGCCCGAGGTCGCCTCGACCTTCGCGGCGATCGGGCCGACGAGCATGAGCATCGGCGGGCCCTCCGACGGCATGCTCAACGCGCGCCTCAAGCCGCGGGACCAGCGGGAGCGGAGCGCGGAGGAGCTGATGCGCGCGACGCGCGAGGCCCTCTCCCAGATTCCCGGGCAGGAGTTCTCCGTCGTCGACCCGATGGCGACGAGCGATCGCGACTTCCAGGTCGAGATCATCGGCAACGCGAGCCTCGAGGAGCTGGATCGCTACTCGGACCTGATGCTCGACGCGATGGTGGCCGAGGGTGGAATGGTCGACGTCGACAAGAGCCTGCGGGTCGGTCTGCCCGAGGCCCTCGTGGTCCCCGACCGCGACAAGGCCGCGGCCCTCGGCATCGACGCCGCGACCGTCGCGGAGACGGTCCTCGCCATGATCGGCGGCCTCGATGTCGCCACGTTCCGCGACGGCGAGGAGCGCCACGACGTCCGGATCCGGCTCGAGGAGGGCGAGCGGGCGACCCTGGACGACATCGGGCAGCTGTGGGTCCGCACCCGGAGCGGCGAGTTGGTCGATCTGCGCAACGTCGTCACGATCGAGCGGAGCGCGACTGCGTCGTCGATCACACGGACCGATCGCGTCCGGAGCGTCGAGCTGATGGCGAACCTCGACGGCATCCCGCTCTCGACGGCGATCGAGCGCGCCCAGCGCGTGGCCAAACAGGTCCTGCCGTCCACCATGAGCCTGCGGCTCAGCGGCGACGCGGAGGAGATGCGCGAGGCCGGCGAACAGTTCATGCAGATGGTGCTGCTCGCGATCCTGGTGATCTACATGGTGCTCGCCGCGCAGTTCGAGAGCTTCACGCAGCCGGTGATCGTGATGGCGGCGCTGCCCTTCTCGATGGTGGGCGCCCTCGGCGGGCTCTGGCTCTTCGATATGTCGCTGAACCTGTTCAGCATGATCGGACTCGTGCTGCTCGTGGGGCTCGTGACCAAGAACTCGATCCTGCTGGTCGACTACGCGAATCAGCTCCGGGATACCGGGATGTCCGCCGAGGACGCCATGCGGCAGGCCGCGCCGGTGCGGATGCGTCCGGTGATGATGACGGCGCTCTCGATGATCTTCGGCGTGCTGCCGACGGCGCTCGGCCTCGGCGCGGGGGGCGAGACGCGCGCGCCGATGGCGGTCGCGACCGCCGCGGGCATGTTCTCGTCGATGATGCTGACGCTGCTGATCGTTCCGGTCTTCTACCTCGGTCTCGAGAAGGTGCGCGATTTCTTCGCCCGTTGGCGCCGGTCCGACCGGACCGCCGGTGGCGAGCAGCCGGCCTGATCCGGCGATGCCCGCCGCCCCGAAGCTCTCGGTCTTCGTTGCCACGCGCTTCCTGGAAGAGGTCGAATCGGCGTTCTCGCAGGCCTTCGAGGCCACGTTCACGACCGAGGAGGACGAGCCCCTCGCGGAGCTCGCGCGACTCGCGGGGGAGGGGGCCCGGTTCGACGTCGTCCTCTTCTCGCTGAACGTCCGGATGGGCGCAGCGGAGATCGCCGGCCTGCCGGAGGGAACGAGGGCGCTCGCGACCTACTCCGTGGGAACGGATCACATCGACTTCGAGGCGGCCGCCGCCCGAGGCCTCGCGGTCTTCAACACGCCGGGCGTACTCGCGGACTCGGTCGCCGAGGACGCGATCTTCCTCATGCTCGCCGCGGCTCGGCGGGCGACGGAGAGCATCGATCTGATTCGCGAGCGCCGCTGGAAGGGCTGGACGCCGAAGCAGCTCGTGGGCGTCCAGCTCTCCGGGCGGACCCTCGGCATCCTGGGCCTGGGGGACATCGGAGAGCGCATCGCGACCCGCGCCCGAGCGCTCGGCATGCGCATCGCCTACCACAACCGTCGACCGGTTCCGGACGGCGAGGCCCGGGGCTTCGTCTACCGGGAGACGCCCGAGGCCCTCGTCGCGGACAGCGACGTGCTGATGATCGTCTGTCCGTCGACCCCCGAGACCCGGGGAAGCGTCGACGGCGCGCTGCTCTCCCATGCACGCCCGGACCTGCTGGTCGTGAACGTCGCGCGGGGCGACATCGTCGACGACGACGGCCTGATCGAGGCGCTCGCCTCCGGACGCATCCGTGGGGCGGCCCTCGACGTCTTCGCGAGGGAGCCCGACGTCGACGAGCGGTACTTCGCGCTGCCGAACGTGTTCATGGTGCCGCACATCGGCAGCTCGACGATCGAGGCCCGCCTGGGCATGGGCCGGATCCTGATCGACGGATTGACGGCCTGGCAGGCGGGGGAGCCGGCGCCCAATCGCGCCGCCTGAGCGGCTTCAGGATTCCTGGGCCTTCGCCCGTCGCGCGGCCGAGGCGTCCAGGATCGCCTGCCAGCGGAAGGGTGAGGCCCACTGGGCGAAGTAGTTGCGGGGGAACGCTTCCAGCCCCTCGATGCCCGCGTCGGTCGGCGGCTCGCGGTCGTCGGGCACGTACCGCGTTCCGAAGATGGCGTCCCAGAAGAGATAGACGTTGCCGTAGTTGGTGTCGGCTTCGCCGCGCTCCTTCGAATGGTGCCAGCGATGGGCATCGCCGATCGAGTAGATCCAGGACAGCGGGCCGAGACGGATGGCGATGTTCGCGTGCTGATAGATGTCGGCGCAGAGCGCTGCGACCGCCGTGAGCGCCAGCACGCGCTCGTCGATGCCGAGGGCCGCGAGCGGGATCACGCCGACGAAGCCGAAGCGGAACACCACCTCGAGGGGGTGGGCGCGCGTGCCGTTCAGGAAGTAGACGCGGCCGGGCTGGTGGTGGGTGGCGTGGAGGCGCCAGAGCCAGTCCACCTTGTGCATCACGCGATGGGCCCAGTAGTCGAAGAACTCGCGGATGACGGTCGCGAGGACCACCTGGAGCGCGACGGGCCAGCCGTTGGGCCAGATTCCGCCGCCGAAGAGCCCGGCGATCGTGTCCGCGGAGGCGATCGCCACGCCGATGGCCAGCGGGGCGCAGAGCGGCGGGACGATCACGTGGAGCGGGATGTAGAGCAGGTCGTTTCCCAGGTCGCCCTGGTTGCGGAACCAGTCGCGGTTCCAGGGCAGGACCCGCTCCATCACGCCGACGAAGAGCAGCCCCGCGATCGAAATCGGGAGGGCGACGGCCGCCGGCGCCACGCCCGCGTCCATCATCAGGACCGAGGCGATCAGGCCCGCCGCGACGGTGCCGGGCACGAGCCCGTAGGCGAGGACGATCTCCCAGGTCTTCTCGTGTCGGACGCCGTCGCGCATGCTCGCGGCTGCTCCTCGAGGGCTTCGGGTGGGGCGGTGAAGTCGGAGCCCTTCACGCTAGCGTAGGAAGTCCAGGAGCGGCGCGACGGCGCTCCATCGCGAGGAGATCGACATGGGCATGAGCGAAGCCGAAGAGCGCATCCTGAACGGCCGGATCTGGGCGGACTTCTGTGATCGACTGAAGGCGGCGGGAGACCTCGTCACTTCGGAGGGGACCCCGACCGACCTGCAGAACCGGGCCCTCGGATACCGGTTCCTCACGCGCCTCCTGCGCGGCGGACTCGAGCGGGCGGTCGACTATGCGGACCCGCAGTACCCCGGCTTCTATCGCCTCGCGGACGAGACGAAGGGAGTCCTCAACGACAACCCGGACAACTACTACGAGAACTGCGCGATCGACGGTCGTTTCGACTACCGGATCCACGGGACGCGGGGGACGGTCCCGTGGTTCTCGATCGGCGCGAAGGGCGGCGGCGGCACCGTCGACCAGATGGTCAGCACGGGCGAGATCGACTCGTCCCAGATCGAGCTGGACGACGACGGCACGTTCGAGGTCTTCATGTCCAAGGATCCGCAGCCGAAGAACTGGCTGAAGATCACCGAGGACTCGACCAACATCGTCGTGCGTCAGACCTTCGGCGACCGTTCGAAGGAGACGCGCGCGATGATCGAGATCGAGTGCCTGAACCCGGAGCGCCCGAACAACAACCTCGACCCCGAGCAGCTCGAAGCGCAGCTCTCCGGCGCGCTCAACTTCCTCGAGAATACCGTCCAGCTCGGCCTGATGTGGACGAGGGACTACAAGGAGCGAACGCTCAACCAGCTGCCGTCCCACGACCAGGCCGTCCTGCAGGCCGCGGGCGGAGACCCGACGATCAACTACTACCAGAGCCACTGGGCCCTCGAGCCCGACGAAGCCCTGGCGGTCCACATCCCGAAGCTGCCCGAGTGCCAGACGTGGAACCTGCAGCTCTCCAACTTCTGGATGGAGAGCCTGGAGTTCCGCTTCTTCGACATCTCGGTCAACAAGTTCACGGCCCGGTACGAGGACGACGGCTCGGTCCGGCTGCTGATCGCGCACGAGGACCCCGGTCCGGGACACAAGAACTGGCTCAACACCCTGGGGCACAGCGAGGGCGGCATGCTCGGTCGGATCGTCGGTGCCGAAGGCGGATGGCCGGCGGAGTGGAAGACCGAGGTGGTCAAGCTCGCCGACGTGAAGAGCTAGGCCGTACGCGAATGCGCTAGAAGGTCAGGCTCAGTCCGAAGGTCGGTCCGGCGAAGTCGAACTCGAGGTCCGAGGGGGATCCGCGGCCCTTCTCCTCCGCGAATTTGAATCGCCGGTAGCCCGCGTAGAGGCCCACGTTCCGGGTCAGGTTGAGCTGTCCACCGGCTTCGAGATCCGTCGTGATCGCTTCGCCGACCGTCGTGGCGCCCTGTGCGTAGAGGTCCAGCAGCGGCACCGGGCGGAAGGTCAGCCGCAGGCCGAAGAGGGCGCCGGGACGGGTCTCCTCGCTCGTCTGAAAGAAGCCACCCGGGCTCTGCACGCGAACCCGCGTTCGATCGACCCCGATCCCGAGCAGCGCCTCGACGGAGAACATGTCGCGGAGTCGGATGCCGGGGCGCGCCGCGGCGAATCCCCGCACGTTGTCGACGGCGACGCCCGCCGTCGCGGGGCCGGCCAGCGTTCCGTCGAACTCCACCTCCCGGCCGGCCGGAACGGGCTCGCTTCCGTGCCCGTTCGTGACCGCGACTTCGCCGACGACGCCGAACGTGAAGGCGACCTCCGGGAGCTCCGTCTCGGGCGCGACCCCTTCGAAGGGCGCTGACCTGGTCACGACGTCGAGGAGCGAGCCCCGTCGGCGGGTGTCGTTGCCCGGCAGGAATTCGTAGGCGACGCGGCCGCTCGGAGTCGGCCGGCCGCGGTCCTGGATGTCGAGGTCGATCGGTCGAGGGCCTTCGCAGGTGGCGGCCATCGAAACGAGCGCGACGCCGACGAGCGCGAGGAGTGAGGAGCAGCGAGCGGACATCGGTTCCCTCCAGGCGAGTCGGAGAGCGTACGGGAATCCTGACCGTGCCGGCGCCGGCGAACAGAACTAACGTTCAGGAGACGGCGAGTACCAGATGGGAGAGGCGTAGGCGCGATCCTGGATGGCCCGGGGGGCGCGGGCATCGAGCGTGATGCCAAATCGGGCGGCGTCGTAGGTCGACCACCGCGGTGTGGGGATCTCCAGAACGCGGACGTAGTAGAAAGCGTGCTGGCCCGGATCGAAGTCCTCGTCCTCCCACCAGGCCGACAGCTCCGCGGCGCCGATCGTGTTGGTGTAGGAAGCCTCCTCGGCGTCGACCGTCGAGCCGACGTCGCGCGTCCCGAAGAGGCCGCGTCGTCGCTCGCCCCCGAGCGCGACGTCGTGGACCGCTTCGCGAAGGGATCCGTCGGCTTCGCGCCATCCCTTCACGATCTGGATACGGTCGAGATTCGCTCCGTTCGGATCCTTGAGCGCGCGGACGAGAAAGCGCGGGCGTCCCTCCGGTTCGTCCCGGGCGGGAAGGTCACCGCCCATCGGGACGCCGCCGCGGTAGCCGCGCCGGACGAGGTCGGGTCGCGAAGCCTCGTCTTCGTCGAATCCCCAGCCACCGAAGAAGCGCAGCGTGATCCGGGAGCCCGTCGTCGCGTAGACCTCGCGCCGCCGCATGGCATCGAAGAGTGCGGCCCGGGTGTTCTCACGGGCCCAGACCGCGGCGTAGCCGGACGCCACCCAGCTCCAGGAGTGGATCCCGCTGTCCTCCTGCCCGGCAGGCGGCGGGGCGAGGCGATGCGGACCCGGCTCGAGCACCGAGAGCTTGCCCCAGAAGTCGTTCTCGGCGGCGGTCGCCAGGGAGGTATGGGCGTCCGTGCTGCCGATCACGCCCATCTTGTACGGATTCACTCCGAGGCGTTCCGCCTCGCCGAGGCCGTGCTTGAAGGCCTGGCGCAGGTACTCGTAGCGGATCTGACCTTCCTGCTTCGGCGTGGAAGGCGTTCCGATGTTGCCCGTGTCCCAGTTCTCGAAGTCCGCGAAGGCGTCGTCGGGGGAGAGGAGCGGGTGCGACTCGCTGTCGCCCTTGATCTGGGTGATCTCGGCGATCGGTTCGTGCCGCGCGCGGCGAAGGGCGTAGTCGCGGTCGAAGGGACGGCCGTCGCTCTGCTCGAGGGAGAACATCTGGCCGTTGCTCATGTTGGGGTTGTGCGGGATGGCGAGGATCGCGCCGCCGGTCTCCGCCTCGTACGCCTCCATGAAATCCCAGAGGTCTTCCGGCCGCTCTCCCTCGAAGGAGGAACGCGGGATCCTCCTCCCGGCGACGTCGCCGCCGTCGCGGTAGACGACGACGCGATGGAGATTGTCTCCCGCAGGCATCGCGCTCCACTCGAAGCCGATCAGCGCGCTGAAGCGCCCGGGCTCGTCGGCTTCGTCCGCCAGGCGGGTGATCTCGTCCCAGATGCTCCGCTTGAACGCGGCGTTGTCGACGATCGGCTTCGAGGCCATCAGGCTCGCGATCACTTCGGAGATCACGGCGTACTGGCTCGCTTCGTCCCCGCGGACGCCCTCCGCCAGACGGCGCCCGACCGGATCCGCGAGGAGCGCCTCGTTTCCGGAGCGGAGGGCCGGGAGCAGGCCCATGTACTCCGCGTGGTCCGAGACGACGAGGAAGTCGAGCGGGGCCTCGAGTCGCGCTGTCATTCCGTTGTTCGCGACGACCGCCTCGCCCTTCGCGAAACGATAGGCGTCGGCAGGGGAGAGCCGCGTGTTGCCCATCGAGTTCGCGTCGACGCTGAAGCTGCTGTGGACGTGGGTGTCGCCCCAGAAGACCTCGGTCGGGAATTCGTCGCGGGCGGCGGGGGCGTACTGCACGGAGGTCTCGGAAGCGGCGACCTGCGTCGGGACTGCCGTGAGCCCGATCACCACGGCGACGGCGAGCGTCGCCGATCGGGCGGGGGAACGAGAAGAACGAACGGGCCGGATCATGCGCATCTCCCGGAAGCTTCGAGGCCCGGTGCAGCGTAGTCCATCGACCCGCGGGCACGGTTCGAGCGGTCTGCCTGCAGGGAATGTGCAGAGAGGGTGCCGATTCGATCGAAATCGATCCCGACCGGTCACGCGCTTCCGCCGGAGTACACTCACAGAAGGGCGTATCGAGAGGGAGGGGCCGCATGGGCCTGTTCAAGAGAGGCAAGAAGGGCAAGTGGAAGTCCGGTGGGGATTCCACGGACGGAACGGATGCCACGCCGAACGAGTCGCCGGAAGCGCCTTCCGCCGAGACTTCGCCCCAGAAGGTGGGCGTCGTATCGGGCGTCCTTTCGACGACGGCGGAGACCGGGGAGAGCGGGAGCTCCCTCTTCGGTGACGTGGTGTCGCGGCGCTTCGGGCCGAACGACGACGACGGGGCGGCGAGAGGACTTCCGCCCCGGTACGAGGCCGAATCGATGAACGAAGACACGCCGAACGAAGACGGCACCGCCGACGGCACGAGCGATCCGCGCGGCCGCGATCACCTGCGTGCGGTCGCTCCCCTTTTCCCCGATCATCCGGCGACGCCGGACCTGGAGGTGGATCCCATGGCGCATATCGGACGGGCGACGACGATTACCGGCAACATCGTGGCCGACGAGGATCTGGAGATCCAGGGCGTCGTCGAGGGCTCCGTTCGCCTCGCGAACCACCAGGTCACGATCGGCGCCGAGGGCCACGTGAAGGCGAGCGTCGATGCCGAGATGGTGATGGTCTACGGCCGGATCACCGGGGACGTCGTCGCTTCGGACGTCGTGGAGATCGAGAAGGGCGGCATCGTCGGCGGCGACATCCGTGCCCCCCGGATCGTGATGCACGACGGGGCGATCGTCGTCGGCTCGCTCGACATGTCCGCCGCGCTCCCGAACGGCGGGTCGAACTTCGAGGCGCCGGAGCCGCCGCGCCCGCACCTCGCCTCGGTCACGCCCGCCGACGAAGCGGACGAAGTGGACGAAGACGGACCGGCGGATTCGTCGATCGACGACTAGCGCCCGGCCCGAGGGAGCGGGCTACGCTCTTCCCGGCGCCCGGTCGGGCGCGGAGGGCGCGTGGCAGACTCCAATTCCGTAGGGGCCGACGAGAGATTGGAGCCGGATCCGATCTTCGTGGTCGACGACCTGCGGCTGCGGGCCGGACAGCTCGAGCCCTTCCTCGAGGCCTTCGAGGCGCGCTATCGCGTGGGGGCCGAGGCGCGGGGCCAGCGCCTGCTCCAGGTCCTGGTGCATCCACCGACCCGCGCCCTCGACGTCCCGCACTCGGTCGTACTGCTCTGGCAGGTCGACGGGATCGCCGGCTTCTGGGGCGTGCGGAGCCAGAACGCGACGGAGGACGTCGTACGGTTCTGGCGCGACTGCGACGCGCAGTGGGTCGAGTCGCGGACGCGTCGCTACGCCGCGTCCCCCGCTTCGCTCCCCGCGCTCGATGCAGCCGGTCGGGTGAACGCGTGAGCGGAGACGCAGCCCTCGCCTTCGTCGTGCAGGTCGGCCTCGCGTCCGGCCTCGATTCCCGCGACCGGGAGGCCGTCGCCCGCGGGCTCGCCGAGGCCGGACGGGCGCTCGAGGGCGTCGTCTCGAGTCACGCGAGCGTGCATCTCGATCTCTCCGTCGGGGGGCTCGATCTGACCTGGGACCTTCGAGCGCGAGACGAGGACGCGGCACGACGTGTCGAGACGAGACTCGCGCAGGCGGACGGGCTCGCCGAGTTCGCCCCCGATCTCGCATCTCGCGTCGAGCGCCTCGAGGTCGGACGACCCTGCGTTCTGGCCTCCGGTGTCCGACACCCGGGACTCGTCGGGATCAAACGCACGCTCTGGCTGCGCGTCGAGCCCTTGGCGCCGGCCGAGGCAGTCGCCCGCTTCGAGCAGGAGACGCCGCTCCTCGCCGACGCCATCCCAGCGATCCGGAACTGGCGTTGGAGCCGGCTCCCGGCTCGCGGTTCGGGACCTGGCGCGATCCGCTGGACGCACCTCTGGGAGCAGGAGTTCGAGGCCGTCGACGGGCTCCAGGTCGACTACATGTCGAGCCCGGCCCACTGGGGCTACGTCGATCGCTGGTTCGACCCCGAAATGCCGGAACGGGTCGTCGACCTCTGGCTCGCCCACACCGCCTGTCCCGAATCGGAGCCGGTTCTCAGCTGGGGCGCGGCGGAACGGGTCGCCTAGCACGGACGGATCGAGAAGGGGAGCGCATGTTCAAGGGCTGGTGGATCGTCGCGACGCATTTCGTCGTCCTCTTCTTCACGGTGGGCTTCTATCAATACGGCCTGCCGCTGCTGGTTCCGCACGTGATCGAGCACTACGAGGCCGATGCGGCGACGATCAACGGGCTCTTCACGGTCCACGTCGCCCTCGGCCTGATCGTCGCTCCGATCGCGGGCCCGCTCGTCGACAAGTGGAGCGCCCGCGGACTGCTGCTGATCGGCGTCGTGCTCTTCGCCTGCGGCGTGGCCATCCTCGGCGTGGCGCCCAACGTGTGGATCTTCGTCCTGGGAGGGGGGCTCGCCCTCGGGATCTCGGGGTCGCTCTGCGGTCCGATGACCGGCTCGGCGGTGATCTCGCGCTTCTTCACGGCGACCCGCGGCCGGGCGCTCGGCCTGACGTCGATCGGGACCTCGGTCGGAGGCTTCGCGGTTCCTGTCCTGGTCGCGGGCGGTGTCGCGACGGTCGGCTGGCAGAACACCGTGCTCGCGGTCGCAGCAGCGACGCTGCTCGTGTCGCTTCCCCTGGTGGGCCTGCGCTTCTGGAACACGCCGGAAGCGGCCGGTGTGGAGATGGAGCCGGCACCCGAGGGCGGTGCGGCCCAGGGCGACGATCGCCCGGCGATGACCACGCGAGAGATCCTGAGCCAGCTTCCGTTCTGGCTCTTCAGTATCTCGCTGGCCCTCTTCATCGCGGTCTACACGTCGACGGTCTTCAACCTCGGCCTGCACTTCGCCGACCGTGGGCTCACGTCCGGGCAGGCCTCGACGCTCATGCCGCTCGTCGCCGTCGGGGGAATTGCAGGGAAGCTCGGCTTCGGGGCGCTCGCCGACCGGGTTCCGCTCAAGCTGGCCTTCGTCGCCGCGATCGGCGTGACCGCGACTGCCCTCGCGATCCTGTTGGTCGAGCCCGGCTATTCCGCATTGCTCGCGACGATGCTGCTGCTCGGCATCGCCACGGGGGGACTGCTGCCGGTCTGGAACGCCCTCGTGCCCCGCCTCTTCGGGCTCGCGAACTTCGGACGGACGATGGGGCTGATGGGGCCGGTGATCTCGCTCACGACGATGTCGGTCTATCCGCTGGTGGGGAGCGTGCGCGACGCGACCGGGAGCTACGCGGCGGTCTTCCAGGGGGACCTCGTCGCCCTGGCCGTCGCCGTCGCCGTCGTGATTCCGCTGCGGGAGGGCCGCGGCTAAGCCCTCGGTCGGGCCGATCGCGCGTTCGATCGTCCCGTGCGCGGACGTTATCCTCGCCGATCCACCACGCGATTCGCAGGAGGCCCGCATGTCCCATGATCTCATCATCCGGAACGGTCGGTTGATCGACGGGACCGGTGCACCGGGCGTGCGCGGTGATCTCGCGATCGACGGTGACACGATCACCGCCGTCGGCGTGGTGGAAGGCGAGGGCGAGCGGGAGATCGACGCCGACGGCCACGCGGTCACGCCCGGCTTCGTCGACATCCACACCCATCTCGATGCGCAGATCGGCTGGGACCCCTACCTCACGCCGCTCAGCTGGCACGGCGTGACGACCGCGCTCCTCGGCAACTGCGGCGTGACCTTCGCGCCCGTCCGGCCGAACGACGCGGATACCCTGGCCAACATGATGGAGACGGTCGAAGACATCCCCGCCCAGGCGATTCTCGGCGGTCTTCCCTGGAGCTGGGAAGGCTACGGGGGATACCTCGACGCGCTCGAGGGACTCGATCCCGCGATCAACGTCGCGGGCCTCGTCGGTCACTGCGCCGTCCGGTTCTACGTGATGGGCGAACGGGCCGTCGACGAACAGCCGACGGAAGCGGAGCTCGAGCGGATGGGGGAGGTGGTCGCGGAGTCGATCCGGGCCGGCGCCGTCGGCTTCTCGACCTCGCGCATCATCGGTCACCGCCTGCCCGACGGGCGCGACGTGCCGGGAACCCATGCGGCCCACGAGGAGCTCGTCGCGATCGCCCGCGCCGTGAAGGGTGCGGGCGGCGGCCTCATGCAGAATGTCCTGAACCTGGCTGGCGATTTCGAGGGCGAGCTCGAGCTGATCCGCAAGCAGGCGGAGGCGACCGGGGACCGGGTCCTCTTCTCGATCACGGCGGGCAACTCCGATGCCTCGGGACGCCTCTTCACCGATCGGATCGCGAAGCTCCGGGAAGCCGGACTCGACGTGAACGGCATCGCGATTCCGCGGGGCTCGGGCTTCGTCTCGGGTCTGATGGCGACGATGCCCTGGAACCACGGCGCCTGGAAGGTGCTCGCGGCCAAGGACTTCGCGGGGCGACTCGAAGCGATCCGGGATCCCGAGACGTGCGCAAAGCTCGTGGCCGACGCGCGGGAGGATCGCGGCTTCTTCGCCCGGACGCCGAAGTACTGGCTCGGCGACGGGGAGACGCCGAACTACGTCTTCGACGAGGAGAGCGATCTCGAGAACCTGGCGCGGCGCGCCGACGAGGAGCCGGCGGAGACCTGGCTGCGGCTCTCTCGCGAGAGCGACGGCCGCGCGCTCTTCTGCATGCGGCTGTTCAATCCGAACCTCCGGGCGGTCGCCGACCTGATCTCCCTGGGCGACGTCCTGCCCGGGCTCGGCGACGCGGGCGCCCACGTGGGGCAGGTGATGGACGCGGGCTGGTGCTCCTTCGTCCTGTCGCACTGGGTTCGCGAGGAGGGGCTCTTCTCGGCGGAGGAGGCGGTCCGGCGGATGACCTCCGCACCGGCGCGCATCCTGGGGGCGAACGATCGCGGCGTCCTCGCGGTCGGCAAGAAGGCGGACGTCAACGTGATCGACCTCGAGCGCGTGAGTGAGCGCATGCCGGAGTTCGTGCACGACTTCCCCGGCGGCGCGGGCCGTTTCGTGCAGCGGGGGCGCGGCTTCCGGGCGACGATCTGCAACGGCGTGCCGATCCTCGAACACGACGAGCACGTCGGTGCGCGGAGTGGGCGCGTGCTGCGGTCGTGACCGCGAGGGCAACGTGAAGACGGCCGCGAAGGGCCGAGCCGGCGCCTGGCGGCGCCGGGGCCGGAGCGAATGAGGAGGGCGAGAAGATGAGCGACGAGGAGGGGCGCGAGCGCCCGCAGGTCGACGAGGCGTACGCCTTCGATCCGACGGATCCGGAGCAGGCCAAGGACTTCGATCGGATGAGCCGGATCCGGAGCGAGCGGCCGATCTGTCGGCCCGCGGAGAATCTCGTGCTGACGACCCGCTACGCCGACACGTCGACGGGCTTCCGCGATGCGAAGCGGTACTCGAGCGTCGGCGACATGCGGGCGCCCGGGGTCGTGGTCCCCGAGGAGGAGAGCTTCCTGGGCGAGCTCGATGCGCCCCTCCATCCGAAGATCCGCCGCATCCTGATGAAGGGCTTCACCCGCCGCGGGGCGGCGGAGGCCGAGCCCTGGACCCGCGCCGAGGTGAAGCGGCGGCTCGCCGGGATCGCCGCGCGCGGCGAGGGCGATCTGATGGCCGATTTCGCCGTGCCCCTCCCGGGCTCGGTGTCGGCGCACGTGCTCGGGATCCCGGACGCGCTCCACGACGACGTCATGCGGTGGTGCAACGAGCTCCTCCACAGCACCTGGCCCACCACGGGCGAGACCGAGAAGGGGCAGGGGATCGAGGCGTGCTTCCCCGAGCTCGCGGCGTGCCTCGACGGATTGATCCGCGAGCGGGCGGAGAGCAGGGACGCGGCGCCGGACGACCTCCTCTCGCTGATGGTCCTGACGCAGGCGGAGGACGGCTGGTCGATCGGGGCGCACCACACCCGGACGCTGATCGTGAACATCCTCGCCGGCTCGCTGTCCGCCAGCTACATGCTCGGCAACCTGTTCTACCGGCTGCTGACCGATCGATCCTTCGAGGATGCGCTCCGCGAGGACGCTTCGCGAATCCCGAAGGCCGTCGAGGAATCGCTCCGGCTGGAGGCGCCCGTCACGTTCCTGATGCGGACGGCGCGGGAAGACGGGGAGCTCGGGGGCTGTCCGATCCACCGGGGCGAGCACATGATGCTCCACATCGGTGCGGCGAACCGCGATCCCGAGGTCTATCCGGATCCGGATTCGTTCCGTCTGGACCGCGAGGATCCGCCCGAACACCTCTCCTTCGGGATCGGTCCCCACGTCTGTCTCGGCAACCATCTCACGCGCGTCGTCGGGCGCGTCGCCCTCGAAGAGGTCCTGGCGCTCACGGCCGAGCGCCGCGTGCGCCTCGCGCCCGGCTTCGAATGGGAGTGCGTGAACCACCTCCAGGAGTACGGGCCGGAGCGGCTCGAGGTCCGGGTCGACGATGCGGACTAGCCCGCGACCAGCACTAGACGGCGAGGCGGACTAGACGGACTAGACGGCCGGGCAGCTTCCGCCGTCGACCATCAGCGTGTGGCCGGTGACGTAGCGAGCGTCGTCGGAGAGCAGGAAGCGCGCGGCCCGGCCGATGTCCTCGGTCGAGTCGCCGAGCCGGCGGAGGGGGTTCCGGCCCAGGATCCGTTCGGCCATGGCCGGGTCCATCTCGAACGCGCGCTCCATCGCCGGCGTCGACGCGAGGGGGGCGATCGAGTTGACGCGCACGCCGTCGCGTCCCCACTCCCGCGCGAGGGCCCGGGCGAAGCCGCGCTGTGCGCCCTTCACGCCCGCATAGGGAGAGAGCTTCGCCTTGCCTTCGAAGCCCGCCTCGGAGGTCATCAGCAGGAGCGATCCCTGGCTCGCCTTCAGCGCGTCGAAGCTGGCGTGGGCGAGGCTGTGGAGGGCGCGCAGGGCGACGTTCACGTGATCCTGGAAGTCCGCGAGGGAAACCTCTGCGAGCGTGACGGGAACGGGCGAGAGCCCGCTGGTCGCGTTGTGGACGACCCCGTCGAGTCGACCGTCCGCCTCGAGGATCGCCTCGATGGCCTCGGCCGCCGACGCGGCATCGCCGACGTCGCAGGGCACGAACCGTCCGTGGCCGCCCCGCTCGTCGACCTCGGCGGCGACTTCACGTCCTTCCTTCTCGCGCCGAGCGGCGATCCAGACGCGCCAGCCCGCCTCGCCGCAGGCGAGGGCGATCCCGCGCCCGACGCCCCCGGTCGCCCCCGTGATCACCACCGTCTTCCGTTCTTCGCCGGGCTGGGTCACAGCGATCGACCTCCGTCTGCAGAGAGAACGCGCCCGGTCAGCCCCGCCGCGTCCCGGGAGAGGAAGCTGCGTACGGCGCCGGCCACGTGGGATTCGATCGTGCCCGGAAAGCCGTCGAGGGGCGGGGCGGGCGCGATCGGGTCCGGACCGGTCAAGCCGATCGGGGTGGTGACGAGGTTGGCGCGAACGCCGCGCGGCCCTTCGGCGGCGGCGACCGAGCGGACGAGCGCGAGGACGCCGTCGGCGATCGCGAGCTCGGGGGTCCGTCCGGGGGCATCGAGGGCGGCGGGCGCCTGGCAGACGGCGACGACGGCGCCCCCGTCGGCGCATCGGCGCCCTGCGGCCCCGAGCGCGAAGTTCCAGAGCAGGTAGGGCGCTTCGAATCGCCCGGCCCACTCGTCGGCGTCGACGTCGATCAGATCCCGGGGCGGGGTCGCGGGACGCCAGTGGGCGACGACGATGCGCTCGCGGGGGGCGTCGGCCAGGACGTCGTCGCGCCAGGCTTCGAAGGTCGAGGGCGCCCCGACGTCGGGCAGCGGCGCGAAGTCCGCTCCCAGGCTTCGTGCGAGCGCTCGGGTCTCGTCGCCATCGCTGGCCAGGAGCAGGGGGCGGGGATCGGGCACGGGCAGCCTTCCTTCTGGGGCGCCGCCAGACGATTGACGCGGCGACGTCTCGCGAACGATACTGCTTCCTCGTCTCGTGTTCCCCCGTGCGGGAGCCACCTCGGAGGAGTCCGTGTCCCGAACCGAATCCGCAGCGGCGCTCGAGGGCCGCGTCGCGATCGTCACCGGCGGTGCCTCCGGGATCGGACGCGCGACCTGCGAAGCCCTCGGACGCGCGGGCGCGTCGGTCGTCGTCGCCGACCTGAACGGGGACGGCGCAGAGGCGGTCGCCGAGGGGCTGCGCGCGCAGGATCTGGAGGCCATCGGCGTGGCCGCGGACGTCGGGGACGAGGGTTCGATCGCGGCCATGGTCGACGCGGCCGTGTCGCGCTTCGGGGGACTCGACGTCCTCCACAACAACGCGGCGGATTCGGACCCCGCGCTGATGAGCCGCGATCTCGCCGTGGCCGACATGGACGCGGAGGTCTGGGACCGGACGATGCGAGTGAATCTCCGCGGTCCGATGCTCGGCTGCAAGTACGCGATCCCCCACATGATCGCCCGGGGTGGCGGCGCGATCGTGAACACCTCGTCGGCTTCCGGCTTGACCGGGGACTTCTCGCGCTCGGCCTACGCCGCCTCGAAGGCCGGCCTCCGCTCGCTGACCGAGTCCGTGGCCGCGCAGTACGGCAAGCAGGGCATTCGGTCGAACGCGATCGCGCCCGGCGTGATCGCGACGCCCGCCCTCGAGGCCAACGTGCCGGCGGATCAGGTCGAGGTCTACGCGGAGAACACCCTGACGACGCGCCTCGGACGGGCGGAGGACATCGCGGCGGCGGTCGTCTTCCTCGCGTCGGACGCGGCGGCGTTCATCACGGGCCAGGTCCTCTCCGTCGACGGCGGCCTGCTCGCCCACCACCCGGCGATGGCCGAGATCCGCAAGCGGGTCGGGCCCACGTAGGAGGATTCCCCATGAGCAAGGCGACTTTCGATGCACTCTTCGAGAAGTACACGAAGGCGGTCACCGCCACCGACGTCGATACGATCGTCTCGATCTACGCGCCCGAGGCGAAGATCCAGATCCCGGTCGGGGGTCCGGTCCACGACGGGATCGACGCGATCAACACGTTCTATCGGGAGAACGAGCTGGCCGAGTCCCTCGCGATCGCCGGTCCCGCCTGCGTCGCGGGCAACGAGGCCGCGATTCCGCTTCGGGCGGTCGTCGTCCAGGACGGGCGCCGTCTCGAGCTCGACGTGATCGACGTGGCCGAGATCGACGACGCGGGCCGCGTCCTCAGCATGCGCGCCTTCTTCGATCTCGAAGGGGCACGAGAGCTCTAGCGACGCCTCGGCTCAGAGCGAGTTGAAACCCTCGATCCACTTCCCGGCCGTGGCGCCGCCGTCGACCGGGAGATCGATGCCGGTGACGCCCTCGCTCGCATCGGAGGCCAGGTAGAGCACGGCCTTCGCGATCTGCTCGAAGCTCGCGCCGCCCGGGATGCCCCGGTTCTCCTGATAGGCCTGGGTCTGGTCGAGGAAGGAGACCATCTTCTCCATCCAGGGCCCGTACATCTCCGGATTCCCGCCCGCCGCGCAGACGGAGTTCACCCGGATGCCCGAGCGGCCGAGCTCGAGGGCCGTCGACTTCGCGAGCCCGCGAACGCCGAACTTGCTCGCCGAGTAGGCGCACACGCCGTTCATGCCGACGAGTCCGTCGATCGAGGAGATGTGGACGATCGATCCGCTGCCCTGCGCCTTCATCGGCGCGAGGACGGCGCGGGTCCCGAGGTAGGGGCCGACGGTGTTCACCTCGAGGACACGCCGGAAGACCTCCGGCGGCGTGTTCTCGACCGTGCCGAGGTGGAGGATCGCGGCGTTGTTCACGAGGACGTCGATCCGACCGTGACGGGCGAGGGTGGCCTCGACGGCGCGACCCCAGTCGTCTTCGTTCGTGACGTCGAGGGGCTCGAAGGCCGCTTCGCCGCCGATCTCGCCGGCGACCTTCTCGCCTTCCGGGACGAGGACGTCGGCGAGGACCACTTTGGCGCCGGCCTCGGCCAGCGTCTTCGCGACCTGGGCGCCGACGCCGCGGGAGGCGCCGGTGACGAGGGCGACGCGATCGTCGAGTCGGGACATCGAGATCTCCTTCTGGCGCCTGCCTGGCGCGCGCTCTCGATTCTAGCGGTCCGCGGCCTCGCGCCACGAGTCTGTCGCGGATCCGATACGCTCCGCCTGCGCCGTTCTTTCGGAGCTTCTGCTCTGGCCGACGGCCGCATCCCGGCAGCGCACCCGACCGGGGCACGCGCGTGGGGACGGAGGGAGGAAGACGTGAAGGCGGCAGAGGCAGCAGGGGCACACGCGGAGATCTCGAATCTCCTCTCGCGCTACTACCAGGCGCTCGATCAGGGGGATCTCGAGACGCTCGGGCGCGCGGTGATCGCCGAGGACGCCACCTGGGTGCTCGTCCAGCTCTGCGAGGACGAGCGCGTCGTCGACGAGTCGACCGGACGCGACGCCATCCTCGCCTGGTTCCGGCAGATGTTCGGCGCCGGCGTGTCGATGACCGAGGGAACGGTCCGCCACTACCTGAACACCCACGTGATCGAGGTCGAGGGCGACACCGCCCGGTCGACGAGCCATCTCCAGGCCGTCGAGACCGCCGGCATGACGAACGTCGCGAGCGGCTTCGTGCGTGCGGAGCACGTCCGTACCGCCGAGGGTTGGCGCATCCGGCGCTACGAGGTCGAGGAGACGATCACCCGCAAGGACATGGACGCGCTCAAGGCGACGTTCCACGCCTCCTAGTCGAGCACGCCTCCTAGTCGAGGTCGGGCGCCCAGGCCGATCCGTTGATGTGCGAGCCGCCGTCGACGAAGAGGGTGTTGCCCGTCAGGTAGCGGCAGTCCTCGCTCGCCAGGAAGAGGGCGACCGGCGCGATGTCCTCGTAACAGTCGCCGATCCGGCCCATCGGGTTCGCGGCGTCCGCGGCGGCGACCAGCTCGGGATGGGCGGACATCGTCTGATCGAAGGAATTCGACTTGGCGGCGGGGCAGATCACGTTCGCGGTGATCCCGTCGCCGGCCCACTCCCGGGCGGCCGTCCGGGTCGCGGCCCGGAGGGCTTCCTTGCTCGTGTTGTACTCGGCGGTCCCCATGTGGGCGTTCACGCCGTTCAGGGAGCAGATGTTGACGATCCGCCCCCAGCCCTTCGCCTTCATGATCGGGTGGACCGCGTTCATGCCCCAGAAGGGGCCCAGGAAGCCGATCGCCAGGCCGTGGTGCATGAGCGCTTCGGTCTTCTGCTCGATGCGGCCGATGCGCCCCCCGCCCCAGGCGTTGTTCACGAGGATGTCGACCGTGCCGAACCGGTCGACGGTGGCTCGGACCATGTCCTCGACGCTCGTCTTGTCGCCGGCGTCGGTCTCGACGAAGAAGGCGTTCTCGCCGAGCTCGTCGGCGGCGCGCGTGCCTGCATCGGCGGACAGCTCCGCGACCACGACCCGCGCGCCCTCTTCGACGTAGCGCTGGGCGATACCGCGGCCGATGCCGAGGCCGGCGCCCGTCACGATGGCGACTCTTCCGTCGAGACGACCCATGCTTCTCTTCCTTCGCTTCTTGTCCGGGCTCAGGGGATCTCGACCGGGAGGGCCGTGATCTCGCGCAGCGAGAGGTTCCCGGGATCCCAGGTGATGCCTTCCTCGATCACCCGCGCGTTCGACGGCAGATGGTCGAGGATGTAGTCGAGGAGCGTCCCGACCTGCAGTCGCGCGAGGTGGACGCCCAGGCAGTAGCCCGACCCGAACCCGAAGTTGAGGCTGCCGCGGAGGTCACGGTCGACGTCGAAGCGCTCGGGCTCCGGGTAGACCCTCGGATCCCAGCCCGCGCCCATCAGCGAGAGCAGGATCAGTCGGCCGCGCGGGATCGCCAGGCCGTCGATCTCGAAGTCCTCGGTCGAGGCGCGCATGAGGTACTTCGTCGGGCTCTCGAAGCGCAGGCACTCCATGACCGCGTTCTTGATCTTCGAACGATCGTCCCGGAGCGCCTCCATCTCTTCGGGATGGGAGAGGAGCGTCTTGACCGCGAGGGAGGTCGAGAGCCGCGTCGTGTCGGTTCCCGCGGCGACGAGGATGACCAGCACGCGGACGAGCACGTCGGGGTGGACGTCCCCGCGCTTGTCGGCGATCTCGATCACCTGCGTGACCATGTCGGTCTGCGGATTCGCGCGCCGGTCCTCGACCGTCCGCTCGAGGATCTCGAACATCGTCTTCGCCGCGATCTCCGCCTTGTCACGATCGGTGTCGCTCGCGACGGGGTTGATCCCGCGGAAATAGTCCGGCGCGGAGCTCAGGAAGAGGTCGGCGTCGCTCGTGGCGTCCTCGATGCCCAGCAGCCGCGAGATCACGCGGAGCGGGACTTCCTGCACGGTCTTCACGATGTCGAGGGAGCGCTCGCTCCGCAGCGGCGCGCAGACCTGCTCGACCACCTCGTGCACGGTCTCGTCCATCTTGCGGATCATGCCCGGGCGGAAGTCGGGGGCGAGGAGCTCCCGCATCACGCTCGTGTTCGCCGTCCCGTCCTCCTTCACCATCTGCAGGGCAGCGGATTCGAGGGTCGGCCAGCGCTCCATTCGCTGGGCGAGGGCGTCGGGGTCGCCGAAGCCCGCGTCCATCGGATTGCGGGACACGCTCGGATGGTCACAGAGCGCGCGCACGGCGTCGTACCCGTGGACGAGCAGGGCCTGCATCTCCGGAACTTCGATGTAGTCGTCGCCGCCGTGGGCGCGCTCGAAGGTCGGGTGCGGGTTCGCGGTGTACTCGAGAGAGAAGGGATGGTGATTCGGAAGACTCATGTTCGACTCGTCGCGCGAAGGGCGGGCGCCCCCGCTTCGCGCATTCTTCTTGGCTCGCCGGGCCTTGCCCGACCGCTCGGAGGGTAGCAAGCGGTCGTCGCGTGCGAGCGACGGCACAACGCGCTCGTGTTGCGGGGACTCGTTCGGACGCTAGCCGCGTAGTGCGATCAGCGCCCCGGAGCGAGGGCCTTGATGATCGGGCGGAACAACTTCGATTGCGCGAAGGGGTCGAGCCAGCGGTAGAGGCGCCCGGAGACCGCGATCGGCTTGCCGCGCTCGACCGCCTCGATCCCGTCCCGGACGACCGTCGCGGCGTCGTACCAGAGGAAGCCGGGCAGGGCGTTCTTCATCTCAGACAATCCGGCCGCCTCGTGGAAGTCCGTGTGCGTGAAGCCGGGGCAGAGGGCGGAGACGTGAACGTTCGTCTTGCCGAGCATGAGATCGAGCTCCTCGGAGAGCGCGACCAGATAGGCCTTCGACGGCCCGTAGTGGGCACCGGCCGCGCGCGCGAGGCGCCCGGCGAAGGAGGCGACGTTGATGACGCGTCCGAAGCCGCGGGCCTGCATCGGGGGGATGAAGTGGTGACACATGTGCGCGACCGACGTCATCATCAGCTCGAGGAAGGCCGCCTGCGGCGCCCATTCCTTCTCCTCGAGGAGCGCAGGCCCCGCGCTGCCGGCGTTGTTCACGAGGAAGTCGACGTGGAGCCCCCGATTCCGCGTCTCCTCGAAGAGCGCACGGGGCGCGTCGGGGTCCGCCAGGTCCGCAGAGATCGTGTGGACCTCGACGCCGTGGCGCGCCGCGAGGTCGGCGGCGACCGCCTCGAGCTTCTCCTTGCGCCGGGCCACGAGGACGAGCTGGTATCCGCGCGCGGCGAGCTGCTCGGCGAACTCGACGCCGAGGCCGGCGGAGGCGCCGGTGATCAGGGCGGTGCGGGGCGAGGAGGCGGTTGCAGTCGACAAGGGGCGTCTCCGTGGGGCGCTCCGGGAGCGTAGCGGCTGGCCCGAGCGCGGTCCTCGCCGAGGCGATCCCGGTCGGGGATCAACCGATCGGCGTGTAGCGGATCAGCGTGCGGGAGCCGTCGGCGTAGCCGTCGCGCATCGTGTCCCGCCAATCGGCGATCTCCGCCGGGTACTTGGTCTCGTAGCGCGCGAGCAGCCGTTCGAGCAGCGCGTCGTCCTTCACGCGCGCGCCGCGACCGACGAAGGCGGGCGCTTCACGGAACGCCTCGTTGCGCCCACCGTACCAGGTCTTCCAGACACCGTGGTCGCCGACCCAGATCCGCGCGCGGTCGAGACCGCGGGCGAGGGCGGTCGCCTTCCAACGGTCGCTCGAGACGATCACGACCACCGCGTCGTCGAGCCAGGCGTACCAGAGCTCGGCATGACAGGTGCTCTCGGACCCGTCGCGCCCCAGCGGCGAGACGTAGACGAAGGGGCTCTCGTCGAGCAGCTTCGCGGGCACCGACCGCTTCGATTCCGGGGGACGATCGTCGGCGTCCCCGAGCGCGGGGGCCGCGCCGAGGGTGGCGGTGCCGAGCGCGGTCCAGGCGAACGCCGTGGTCACGCGGCGACGCGTGAGCGGGAGGCCTGCGGTCGATCGGGAGGCGGGGTCGGGCATGGATTCTTCCTCGGGACGGGCTTCGCGCGAACCTACCACGTCGCCGGACGTGCGGCGTAAGGGCCGAAACGGTCTCCGGCGCGTGCGTTGTGGTCGGTCACGGCGCGGTTTAGGATCCAGGCCCCGCGCTCTTCGCGCCGGGCATGCCGCCCCGGTGCGGTCCTCGAACGACCGCCCCGAACACGATCGCCCCACAGTCTGCGGGGCAAGGGAGTCCCCTCATGAGCTACGACAACGATGCCCCCGGCGCCGACGGCGACCTGCGACCGTCCTGGCCGGCCTCCGCCGACGAATACGAAGTCCTGCTGGTCGACCGACCCGCGCCGTACGTGAACCGCGTGACGCTCAACCGGCCGGAGAAGCGCAACGCCCTGAACAACAAGCTGCGGGCGGAGCTGCTCCACGCGCTGCAGGAAGGCGACGACGATCCCGACGTGCACGTCCAGATCGTGCGCGGCGCGGGGCCGAGCTTCTCCGCCGGCTACGACCTCGGCGGGGGCAACGAGGGCCTCGAGTATCCCTTCTTCACGGCCGCGGGCGAAGGGCAGTGGCCGCGCCACGTGACCGACGGCTGGATGAGCATCTGGGACATGGCGAAGCCCGTGATCGCCCAGGTCCACGGCTTCTGCCTCGCGGGCGGGAGCGAGCTCGCGACGGGCTGCGACGTCGTCTACATGGCCGAGGATGCCCAGATGGGATACCCGGCGGTCCGCTTCGGGGTGCCGGACATGCAGTTCCATCCCTGGCTCGTCGGCATGCGCCGGGGCATGGAGATGATGCTGACCGGGGACTCGATCAACGGCATCGAGGCCGTCGAGCGCGGCTGGGCGACGCGGGCCTTCCCCGCGGAAGAGCTCGAGGCGAAGACCCTCGAGATGGCGCAGCGGATGGCCGCGCTGCCGCCGGACATCGTCCAGCTGAACAAGCGCGCGGTGCATCGACAGATGGACTCGATGGGCCTCCGGCAGGGCATCCGCCAGGGCACCGAGCTCTGCTCGCTGGCGATCCACCAGCCGAGCTTCCAGGCCTTCATCAACCAGACGGGCAAGGGCGAAGGCAAGCTCACCAGCGCGCTCCAGAAGCGCGACGAGCAGTTCGGGGACTACCGGACCGAGAAGGACTGACGCGTGAGCGAGCTCGCCGATCTGGTCCAGAAGATCGAGCCGCATCCGAAGCGGGTGAGCGACTACGTCGCGAAGCACGCCCGACGGGGAGACCCGGCGGACGTGCTCGCGACGATGGACCGGTACGCGACGGAGGAGCGCTTCCTGATGAACCTGGGGCCCGACAAGGGGCCCCTCGTCCAGGAGCTCTTCGATCGCCTGCCAGAGGACGCGCGGGTCCTCGAGGTAGGCGCCTACTGCGGCTACTCGGCGGTGCTCTTCGCGTCGAAGCTGGGGCCGCGGGGGCGCCTCGTCTCCCTGGAGGTCGGGGAAGAGAGCGTCGAAGCCGCGAGGGCGAACGTCGCCTTCGCGGGTCTCTCCGATCGGGTGGAGATCATCCTCGGTGCGTCGGGCGAGACCATCCCGACCCTTCGCGGCCCCTTCGATCTGGTCTTCCTGGATCACTGGAAGGATCTCTACAAGCAGGATCTCCAGGCGATCGAGGCGCAGGGTCTCCTGAAGCCCGGGAGCCTGGTCGTCGCCGACAACGTGGGTGACCTCTTCAACCCGACGGAGTACCTGGAGTACGTCCGGACCTGCGGCCACTACGACTGCGAGCATCGGGAGGCGACGGTCGAGTACCACACGCTGCCCGATGCCGTGGAGATCTCGGTCTATCGGCCGTCGGCCGGGGCTTGAAGACGTTCGACGCAGCGCGGGTCGAGGCGCGCCTCGATCCGAGCGCCCCGCCCGACTATCGCGGGCTCGCGGCTCGACTCGCCGTCGCCTGGGCCCGGGACAGGCCCGTCCGGGTCGGGATCGGCGGTGGGCAGGGCGCCGGGAAGTCGACGCTCGGACGATTGATCGAGGCGGCGTGTGCGGAGGTCGACCTGCGCGCGATCGTGATCGGAATCGACGACTTCTACCGCACGCGGGCCGAGCGACGGAAGATGGCGGAGGCGATCCACCCGCTCTTCGAGACGCGGGGGCCGCCGGGCACCCACGACGTCGAAGCCCTCGCTACCGCGCTCGAGGCCCTGCCTTCGCCGGGCGAGGTCGCGCTTCCGCGCTTCGACAAGGGGCTCGACGATCGGGTGGAAGACGTCCGGGTCGAGGGTCCCTTCGATCTCGTCGTGCTCGAAGGGTGGTGTGTCGGGGCGCGGGCGGACGGAATCCGACGCGACACGCCGGCGATCAACGAGCTCGAGCGGGAACGGGACGCGGACGGCCGATGGCGCGCGGAGGTCGAGGCACGCCTGGCGAGGGACTACGAGCCGCTCTGGGATCGCCTCGACGAGCTGGTCTTCCTGCAGGTCCCGGATCTCGACGCGGTCCGGCGCTGGCGGCTGGAGCAGGAGTCTTCGATCGCGGAGGCGCGGCGTCTGGATGCCGATGCCGTCGATCGTTTCGTGCAGTTCTACGAGCGGATCACCCTGTCGATGCTCGAGGAGACGCCTCGACGCGCGGACTGGACCGTCGTCCTCGCCGGGGACCATTCGGTCGCCGAGGTGGTCTCCCGGGTGGGCTGAGCTCGCGCTTGCCTTCGCCCGTCCGGGTGGTGAACATCGGTGCGTGCGCGATGATCGGGGCGCAGGGAGAACGGAGCATGGAGGTCGAATCGCTCGGCGGCGCGCTCGGTGCGGAGATCCGCGGGGTCGATGCCCGGGCTCCGAAGGATGGAGAGATCGCGGAGATCCGTGAAGCCCTCCTCGAGCACGAGGTCGTGTTCCTCCGCGAGACCGGACTCGACGACGAGGGTCACCTGGCCTTCGCGGCCCGCTTCGGGAAGCCGAGCGTCTTTCCGCTCTTCGCGGTCCTCGGCGAGACCGAACCGACCTTCCAGACGATCACCGACGGCCCCGAGAGCCCGCCCTCGGCCGACTACTGGCACACGGACGTGACCTGGACGGGGGAGCCGCCGACGGCGGCCTTCCTGCGCGCGACGATCGTGCCGGAGCGGGGCGGCGACACGATGTGGGGCTCGATGACGGCGGCGTACGAGGCGCTCTCGGCTCGGATGCGCGCCTTCTGCGACGGACTGCACGTGCGCCACGACAATACGTCGTTCATCCGTGGCCTCGAGAAGAAGCTCGGGACCGAAGTGGCCTCCGAATGGGCGGCGAAGCTCCGAGAGGCCTACCCGCCGGTCGAGCACCCGCTCGTGCGGACGCATCCGGAGACCGGGAAGAAGGCGCTGCTCTGGGGCGGGGGCTTCATGCGTGAAGTCGTCGAGCTGACGAAGCCCGAGAGCGATGCGCTCCTCGACTTCCTGGGCCGCCACATCGACCAGCCGATCTTCCACGCGCGCTGGCGCTGGCAGGTGGGCGACCTCGCGATCTGGGACGAACGGTCCACGGTCCACCGCGGCCTCTCCGACCACTTTCCTCGCGCGCGGGAAGTCCGCCGCTGCGTCATCGATGGAGACCGACCCGTATGAGCACGACGTCCCGCTGGTTCTCGGCGAATCCCGACAAGGCCTGGGCCGAGAAGTTCTTCCTGACCTTCATTCCGGTCTTCTTCCTCTACAACGGCGTCATGCAGGGCATGGGCTGGCTGGACACGAACGATTTCTGGCACGTCGTCCAGAACCTGGGGATGTGGCTGCCCTACTGCGTGTTCCTGCCCTGGTGGCTGCGGCGGCACTCGGGCGTGCCGTGGCACCACAGCTACTGGTGGAAGTTCAACGTCTACATGTTCGTGTTCGTGTTCTGGGTGACCTACTTCCACACCGAATACTTCTTCGATCTACTCGGTCTGCGGTATCGCCACGACGACGTCTCGCTCTACTTCGACGCGGCGCTGGTCGGCCCGGACGAGGCGACGGCCGCGGAGACCTACCAGAAGGTCCCGCTCGGGATGTACCTGAACGCGACGGCCTTCTTCGTCGTCTACCACACCGCTGCGGTCGTCTGCATGCGGCGGGTCTGGAACATGACCGGGGGAATGGGAGCGACGGCGCGACGGGTCGCCTGGGCGGGCATCGTCCTCGTCTCGGCGCTCTTCTGGGCCTGGGCCGAAACCCGCCTCTACATCACCCAGGCGGCGAGCACGACGGTCTGGTACGAGGACCTCGACGCGATGCTGCTCTGGGGATCGATCATCTACTCGATGTACTTCGTGGCCAGCTTCCCGAGCGTCTACCGCCTCGACGAGACGATGAGCGAGGCGCGCTGGTCGGCCTCGCGAATCTTCCTAGAAGCGAGCGCCGCCGCGATGATCAGCCTCTTCCTCTTCGACCTCTGGGGTCACTACGTCGGGCGAATCTACTGACGGGGGATCCCGCTCGATGAAGATCCTCGTGACCGGCGCAACGGGCCTGATCGGCTGCCACGCCGCCGCCGGCCTGCGCGAGGCGGGGCACACGGTTCGCCTGCTCGTCCGGGACGCGTCCCGGCTCGACGCGGTGTTCGCGCCATTCGGTCTCTCGGGAGGGGATTTCGAAGTGAGCGTGGGCGCGCTCGAGGACGAGGGCGCCCTCGACGACGCGCTGCGCGGCTGCAGCGGTCTGCTTCACTGCGCCGGCCGCTTCTCCCCCGATCGCCGGGACGCCGCCGCCCTCCGGCAGACGAACGTCGAGGGGACGCAGCGCGTGCTCGAGGCGGCGGAGCGGGCCCGGACCGACGCCGCCCTCGAACGGGTCGTCTACGTGTCGAGCATCCTGGCGCTCTTCCCGGCGCCGGGGCCGAAGATGCGCGCCAGCGACGAGGTCGCCTCGCCCGCCGAGATGTACGCCGCGACGAAGGCGGACGCGGAACGGGTGGCGCGGGCCGCCCAGTCCCGTCTGCCGCTCACGATCGTCTATCCGGCCGCCGTCCAGGGGCCCGACGACCCGACCTTCTCGATCGGGCCCAAGCTCGTGGCCGACGCCCTCGTCGAGGGGAGCGTGCTGGTGACCGACGGCGGGCTCCCGACGACGGACGTCCGGGATCTTGCTCGCGTCTTCGTCGCGATCTTCGGCGGGGCGCCCCACGCGGAACGGATGATGGGGCCCGCCTTCTACGTCGAGCACGCCGCCTACCACCGGCTCCTTCGTGACCTGACCGGGCGCGATCTCCGCGCGCAGCGCCTGCCCGGCTGGCTGCTGCGGGCGATGGGGCGGGTGGGGGACTGGATGGGACTGCTCGGCCGCCCGGTTCAGCTCACGTCCGAGGCGGCCGCGGTCCTCACGCGGAGCGTCCCGGTGGACGACGACGAGGCGCGTCGACTGCTCGATTGCCCACCGATCACGGCGGAGGACTCCTTCCGGGACCTGATCGCGTGGATGGTCGAGGCGGGACACGTCCCGCCGGAAGCGGCAGGCCGGATCGGGCCGGGGCCGACCTGACGGAATCCGCTTGCCGCCGCGGCCGGGCATCGGCTTCGCCGCGCGCGCCCGCTCAATCGATCAGCGCCGCGTTCACCCCGCGCATCAGCTCGGCCCGGAGCCGGTAGGTACTCGAGGGCAGCAGCTGGGTCATGAACACGACGGCCACGTCTTGTTCCGGATCGATCCAGAAGAAGGTGCTCGCGGCCCCGCCCCAGGAGAAGGTGCCCTTGGAGACGGGGAGCCCCGTGAGGGCGGGCTCGACGACGACGCTGCCCGTCAAGCCGAAGCCCATGCCCAGGCCGCCGTTCGCGTAGTCGCCGGCACTCGTGAAGGCGAGCGGGCGGTCACCGAAGTCGACGGGCGAGAGATGGTTCGCGGTCATCAGCTCGACGGTGCGCGGCGACAGGATCCGCTCCCCGTCCAGCTCTCCGCCGCGCAGGAGCATGAGCGCGAAGCGCATGTAGTCGCTCGCGGTCGCGACGAGTCCGCCACCGCCCCCCGGCATCGCCGGCGGCTCGAGGTAGGCGCTCGTTCTCGGAGGGTCGACGAGTTCGAGGCCGCCGTCGGGCGTCGGCCCGTAGAGCGCAGCGAATCGGTCGACGTCCTCGGGATCGACCTGGAATCCGGCGTCGGGCATGCCGAGCCGGGAGAAGACCTCCTGCTCCAGGAAGTCCGGAAAGGACCGGCCGTCCGTGACCTCGATGAGGCGGCCCAGCACGTCCATGTTGATGCCGTAGTGCCAGGCGCTGCCGGGCTGCAGGAGGAGCGGGAGCGTGCCGAGCCGCTCGACCAGGTCGGCGAGGGTGGCTTCCTGATCCGCTCCGATGTCCCCGAGCGCGGTCTTCACCGGCGTCGGTCGCAAGCCGGGCGTGATCGACTGCTCGACGTACCGAGGACCCAGGGGCGGCGGCGCGATGAAGCTGTAGCTGAAGCCGCTCGTGTGACGGAGCAGATCGAGCACCGTGATCTCCCGCTCGGCGGGGACCGTGGACGTCGTTCCGTCGTCGTTCCAGACCAGGACCTCGAGGTCGGCGAGCTCGGGCAGGTGCTTCGAGATCGGGTCGTTCAGCAGGAAGCGCCCCTGCTCCCACGCGATCATCGTGGCCACGCCGGTGACGACCTTCGACATGGAGTAGATCCGGAAGATCGTGTCCCGCTCGAGGGGCCGCCCCTCCTCGAGGTCCATCGATCCGTGCACGCTCTCGTGGACGACGCGACCACCCCGGGCGACCAGCAGCTGGTACCCGGGCAGGCGTCCTTCATCGACGTGGGACGCGAGGACGGCGTCGAGTCGCGCCAGGCGCTCGCTCGACAGGCCGACGGACTCCGGCGCCGCCTCGGCCTCGACGGGGCGACCCCGAGCAGGCGTATAGGCCGCGCAGGCGCCCAGCAGCAGGCCGGTCGTCGCGAGCGCGAGCGCGCGCAGTCGGAGGGAGCGGGGCATCGGAGTCTCCTCGTGCGCGATCGCCGCTACGGCAGCAGTGCGCCTCCATCGACGTCGACCGTGGTGCCGGTCACGAAGTCGTTCTCGATCACGAAGCGGATCGCCTGCGCGACTTCCTCCGGCGTCCCGGGCCGGGGAATGAGGTTGTTCGCGGTCGTGGCCGCGAGGATCTTCTCGCCCTGCGCGAGGTCCGGGCCGAACATCTCGGTCACGATCGAGCCGGGGGCGACGACGTTGATCCGACGCGGGGCGATCTCCGGGGCGATCGCCCGGGCGAAGCCTTCGACGGCGTTCCCGACGGTCGAGATCGCCGACATGCCCGGGTGGCACTTGCGTGCGGGGAAGCCGCTCACGAGGACGATCGCCGCGTCCTCGGTCAGGTGCTCCGCGCCCAGACGGACCGCGTTCGTGTAGCCCCAGAGCTTGTCGAACGACCCCTGGAAGCCGTCGAGGTCCATCTCGAGGAAGGGGCCCATCGCGCGCTCGCCGCCGGTCGCGGCACAGACGAGGATGTCGAGGGGCGCGAGCGAGGCGAAGAGGTCGGACAGCGCGGCGCGATCGCGTACGTCCACGTCGTGGCGGGTCGCGGTCTCGCCGAGACCCTGCAGGGCGCGCTCGCGCGTCGTGGCCGAGCGACTGGCGACCGCGACCTGTACACCGCTTCGTTCGAGATCCTGGGCGGTCGCGAGTCCGATGCCCGCGCTTCCGCCGAGGACCAGGGCTCGTCGTCCTGCGAGTTCCATGGATTCCTCCTGATCGCGATCGACGATCGCAGGCACGCGGGAGCAGGGCAAGGTGCGGGGCAGGGCGCGGGGGCGGTGGGGGAAAGGCAACGTGATAGAATCGGCGGCCCTCGTCGCGGGGACGCCCGGATGCGTGACGCGCGCGGAGGCAGGCAGGAGAAGGACAGGGATGGGTCGAACGGTATTCGTGAACGGGCGCGTCTTCGACGGGACGGAGGTGCTCGCCGCCGGGACCGGGGTCGTGGTCGAAGGCAATCGCATCACGCAGGTGGGCCCCGCGCCGGTCGAGACCGGAGACGACGACGTCGTCCACGACCTGGCGGGCAAGACGCTGATGCCCGGCATGGTGCAGTGCCACTTCCATACCGGCTTCGGACCGGACGCCGGCAACCCCTCCCCCTATCTGGGGCAGGGCATGCCCGCCGCCTATCTCGGGATGGTCGCCGCGAAGAACGCGCAGATCGCGATCCAGTTCGGGGTCACGTCGATCATCGGCTCGAGCAACGGCGACGGGCTCGACCTCTGTCTCAAGGAGGCGATCCTGCTCGGGCTGACCCAGGGGCCGCGCGTGGTGCCGTGCACGCACGAGTTCATGGCGAGCGGGGACTCCGCCGACGGCGACACGCGCTCCTGGTACATGGGGATCGAGCACAAGGGCCTGACCCGCCGGATCGACAGCGTCGACGAGATGCGACAGGCGGTCCGGGAGGAGGTCGGTCGCGGCTGCCAGATCGTGAAGCTCTCGATCGCGGACGGGCACGGCAGCCAGGTCATCCCCGATTGGAACTACATGTCGGAGGCCGAGGTCCTCTGCGCGGTCGAGACTGCGCACGGCCGGAACGCGATGGTCCGGGCCCACTGCCCCACGACCAGCGGGATCCTGATGTGCGCGAAGGCGGGGGTCGACATCATCGACCACGCCGATCTCATCGACGACGAAGGGATCGACGCCGTCGTCGCCGCCGGCGCGTCGGTGACGCCCAGCTACCTCTGGAGCGAGCGCTACATGGCCTTCGCCGAGAGCTGGGACTACGCCAACGGTCCCTTCCCGATCGGGAACGGCTTCCCGGAGACCCACGAGGCGACGCTCGCGCGACTCGCCGGCGTGAAGGAGCAGTTCGAGTACTCGGTCTCGATGCTGCCGAAGATGCGTGCGGCGGGGATCAACCTCTGCCTCGGCGACGACTACGGCTTCGCCATGATGCCCCACGGCGACTACGCGTCGGAGATGGAGGCCTACGTGAAGTACGGCACGCCGCCGATCGAGGTCATGCAGTGGGGGACGCGAAACGGGGCCCGCGCGATGGGCCGGCACGGGACGGAGCTCGGTGAGATCAAGGAGGGCAAGCTCGCCGACCTGATCGTCGTCGACGGCGACCCGACGGAGGACGTGCTGGTCTTCCGCGACCCGGCGAACGTCCAGCTCGTCCTCAAGGACGGCCAGGTCGAGAAGGATCTGCTCTCCGTCGCCTGACGCGGCGCAGGAGCGGGGAGGTCGCTTCGGTGACGATGGTTTCGTACGGCAGCGCGCTCACGCTCCACGCGGAGGAGCGCCCCGACGCGGTCGCGCTGGTGCACGACGGGGTCCGCACCTCCTTCGCCGAGCTGGAAGCCGGCGCGAACCGACGCGCACGGGCGTTCGAGAAGCTCGGCGTGGGGGAGGGCGACTTCGTCACGATCGCTCTGACGAACGGCGTCGAGTTCCTGGAGTCGATGTTCGCGTGCTGGAAGCTCGGGGCGACGCCGCAGCCGGTCTCGGCGCGACTTCCGCAGAACGAGCGCGAGGCGATCATCGAGCTCGTCGACCCGAAGCTCGTCCTCGGTGTCGATCCGGCGCTCCACCCCGGGCGGACCGTCGCGCCGTCGGGCCTCGACGTGAAGGGGGAAGCCTCCTCTGCGCTGCCCGACCGGGTCTCGAAGTACCGGATGGCGATCTGCTCGGGCGGGAGCACCGGTCGTCCGAAGGTCGTCGTCGACCACATCCCCGGCCAGACCGATCCCCGCGCCGAGTTCCACGGCTGCGGTCCCGGCTCGAGCATCCTCGTTCCGGGCCCCCTCTATCACTCGGGGCCGTTGATCAACTGTCTCTCCGTCCTCCTGACGGGCGGAAAGGTCGTCCTGATGACGCGCTTCGACGCGAAGCGGTCGCTCGAGCTGATCGCGGAGGAGCGCCTCGAGCTCGCGATCTTCGTGCCGACGATGATGCTGCGGATCTGGAAGCTCCCGCCCGAGGAGCGCGCGCAGGCCGACCTCTCGACGCTCCATCGCGTCGTCTCGAGCAGCGCCTCCCTGCCGGACTGGCTCCAGCGCGAGTGGATCGAATGGATCGGCCCCGAACGCGTCTGGGAGGCCTACGGCGGCAGCGAGCGGATCGGGGGCACGATCATCTCGGGGACCGAGTGGCTCGAGAAGCCGGGCTCCGTCGGGCGCGCCACCGAAGGGCGCAAGCTGCGCATCCTGGATCCGGAAGGCCACGATGTGGCGACGGGCGAGATCGGGGACGTCTACTTCCTGCCGCCGGGGGGCCCGGGCTCGACCTACCACTATCTCGGCGCCGAGCCGCGCCGGACCGGGGACGGCTGGGAGACCCTCGGCGACATGGGCTACGTCGACGAGGACGGATACCTCTTCCTCGTCGATCGCCGCACGGATCTGATCATCAGCGGCGGCTCGAACATCTATCCGGCCGAGGTCGAGGGCGCGGTCGAGAGCCACCCCGCCGTCCGCTCCTGCGCGGTCATCGGCCTTCCCGACGACGACCTGGGGGCGACGGTCCACGCGATCGTCGACGCGACGGAGCCCGTCGCCGAGGAGGCGCTCCGGGCCCACGTGTCGGAACACCTCGTTCGATACAAGGTTCCCCGCAGCTTCGAGTTCGTCGAGGAGCCGTTGAAGGACGATGCGGGCAAGGTCCGCCGACGCGCGCTCCGCGAAGCGCGCGTCGCCGGAGACGAGGCGTAGCGGCTAGCCGCCGACGCGCGCGGTATCGAAGTACTCCTTCAGGTAGGCCACGCGGCCGTCCCGGATGGTCAACCGGTTGTGGTACCGGTTCGCATAGGGCTGGCCGCCGGCACTGCCCTCGCTCTCCAGCTCGACGGCGACGGTGTCTCCCTCCGCGATCATCGAGAGGACCGTGAAGCGGATGTCCATCGATTCGAGGAAGAGGGCGAGTGTCTCCCGCGCGACCGGGTGTTCGCCGGCGTAGGGGCCTTCGCCGAGGACCCAGGTCTTCGCGTCCGCCGTGTAGGCGGAGAGGATCCGGTCGATGTCCCGGCTGTTCATGGCCTCGTAGTAGGCGAGGGCGGCGCGCTTCGAAGCCTCGGCCGACGCGTCCGCACTCACGGCGCGTACCAGATCGGCGACGTCCAGGCGCGGTCCTGGATCGTCTTCGGGATCTCCGGGTTGTCGCATCCCGGTCCGTCGGGAGAGGCGTTGCAGATCCGGGTCGAGAAGCGGCAGCTCGGGTTCTCGAAGACGCGCGCGTAGTAGACCGCGCGCTGGTTCGGATCGAAGTCCGGGTCGCGCCAGACGGAGCAGAGCTGCCGCTCGCCGGGGCCGCTCACCTCGCAGCTCTCCGTGTCGACGCTCGCCCCGTTGTCCTTGCGGCCGGCGACGTCGACCACCTGCTGGTGGAACGTGCCGTCGGGATCCGACCAGCCCTTCACGATCTGTACCCGCTGGAGCAGGTTGCCGGGGTGTTCGGGCGTGCCCGCATCCTGGAGCGCGGACACGACGAACGTCGGGGCGCCGTCCTTGCCCGGGCGCTCCGGCAGATCGCCGCCCATCGGGACGCCTCCGGCGTAGCCCTGCGCGACGAGGTCCGCAGTCTCGCAGAGGTTCTCGGGATAGTCCCAGCCGCCGAAGAGCCGGACCGTCATCCGCGAGCCGCTCGTCGCGTACACCTCGCGCCGCCGCAGCGCATCGAAGATCGCGTCGCGGCTGTTCTCCTCGGCCCAGACCGCGGCGAGCCCCCCGAGGTTGTATCCCGGACCGGGCACCCGCGCGTCGTAGGTCGCCGTCTCCCACTCTTCGGTCGCGCCCGGGGTCCCCGTGTGGATGTCCGTCGCTCCGATCACGCCGAACGCGTAGGGGTTCACGCCGATCCGGTCCGCCTCGCGCAGGCCTTCGATCAACGCGTACCGCGTGTAGTCGAGGCGCGAGCTGCACCCCTTCCCGCCGAGGGCGCCCTTCTCCATCCGACCCTCGCAGTCCGGGGCCCCGTGGAGCTGGCGGTACTTCTCGAAGCCGCAGTCCTCGTCGCTGCCGAGGACCTTCCAGGGGTCCGCCTTGCACTCCGACTCGCCCTTGATCTGCATCATCTCGACCACGGGCTCCATGCGCGCGCGCAGGGCGGCGAGCCGGGCCTGCTCGGTCCTTCCGGTGCCCTCCGGATACTCGATGGTGAACATCCGCCCGTTCGAGAGATTCGGGTTGTGGGGGATCGCGAGGACGTCGCAGCCGGGCGTGCCCTTCAGGCATTGTCGGTCGAGCTCGCGCCAGAGTCCGAGCGCGGTGGGCTCGTCCGAGTACCGGATCGGCGAGTCGATCACGTGTTCGTTCCGGAAGATCACGTTGCGGTGGATCTTCGTGAGCTCGGGTGTCGCCGTGTGTTCGTAGGCGACGAAGGTCGTGAACCGGCAGGCGGAGGTCGAGTCGTCGTGCCGGGCCGCGGCCTGCTGCATGTCGCTCCAGGCATCGAAGGTCCCCTGGCGGCACACGCTCCAGTCCTCCCCGCACAGCGGCGGCGAGTTCAGACTCGCGACGCGCGCGGTGATGTCCTCCGTCGCCTCGGCCGTGGAGCGGGGCGCGAAGGGCCGGCGGTAGTTCCGACAGACCTCGCTGTCGTACGCCTTCGATCCCGGCGTCGTACAGAGCTGGACACCGCCGAGCGCATCGGCGTGATCCGTGATGGCGGCGAAGTCGAGGGGGCGGCCGATCTGGAAGGGCCGGGTTCCCTGGCCGTTCTCGTCGAGGGGGGGGAGCGTGCGCGGCTCACCCTTCGCGAAGGCGTAGGCATCCCCGGGCGTGAGGCGCGTGTCGAACATGTACGCGTCCATGGAGTAGGCGGTGTGGATGTGGAGGTCGCCCCAGAAGACGCTCTTCTGCGGATCGAAGTGGTCGCAGCGCGGCTCTTCCGCGGCGAAGACCGGGGCGGTCGCGAGGCTCGCGGTGAAGAGGAAGAGGGCGAGGGTGGCATGTAAAGAAATGTGTCGGGACCGGCGGTTCGGGGACGGCATGACGGCGATGGTATAGAATCGGTTCCGCGCGCACAGATGGAAACGAGAGGTCCGATGCCGTCGGAGCCGGATCAGAAGAGTCGCTCCCGTCGGTTGCTGCCCTGGGGCGTGGTCGCCGCGCTCCTGCTCGTCGGACTCGTCCTGCGACAGACGGTCTTCGCCCCCGACCCGATCGAGGTCCGGGTCGAACGCGTCGTCCGTGGCCGCGTCGAGGCGACGGTGACCAACTCGAAGGCCGGCACCGTCGAGGCGCGTCGCCGCTCGCGGATCGCCTCCGAGATCGGCGGACAGGTCGTCGAGGTCGCGCACCGGGAAGGCGATCGCGTGCAGGCCGGAGAGGCGCTCGTCCGTCTCTCCGCCCTGAGTCAGGAGGCCCAGCTCGAGCTGGCGCGGCAAGGCGTCGCGGTTGCCCGGGCCGGCTTCGAGGACGCCTGCCTGCGCCGCGACCGGGCGCGCCGGGAGCTGGCCCGGACCCGTCGACTGGCCGAGAGCTCCGTCGCCTCCGAGGACCGCCTCGACGAGCTGCAGTATCGCTACGACTCGGCGCGGGTCGCCTGTGAAGGGGCGGCGGCCGAGCTCGCCCGCGCCGAGGCGCAGCAGGCGTCGGCGGAGACCGAGCTGGCCAAGACCGTGATCGAGGCGCCCTTCGCGGGGATCGTCGCGGAGGTGAACGTCGAGATGGGCGAGTGGGTCACGCCGTCGCCGCCGCTCTTGACCTCGCCGCCGGTCATCGACCTGATCGATCCGACGTCGATCTTCGTGAGTGCGCCGATGGACGAGGTCGACTCGGGGGCGATCCGTCCGGGGCAGCCGGTCAAGGTGACCGTCGACTCGCGACCGGGAGAGATCTTCGCGGGCGCGGTGCTCCGGGTCGCGCCCTACGTGCTCGACGAGGAGGCCCAGAACCGCACGCTCGAGATCGAGGTCGCGCTCGACGATCCGAAGGTCGCCGAGTCCCTCCTGCCCGGCACGTCCGCCGATGCGGAGGTCGTTCTCGACGTGCGGAGCGAGGTGATCCGGGTGCCGACCTCGGCGCTGCTGCGGAACGAACGCGTGCTCTTGCTGAGAGACGGCGAGCTGGTCGAGCGCGAAATCGAAGTCGGCCTGCGCAACTGGCAGTTCGCGGAGGTCCGATCCGGTCTCGAGGGCGGCGAGCGGATCGTCGTCGCGCTCGACCGACTGGAGATCGTGGCCGGAGCCCGGGCCGTCCCCGACGCGGCCAGCGAGGCGGCGGAGCGCGACGCCTCGGCGGGGCTGCGCCCGTGACGGTCCGGGAGCTGCGCGTGTGATCCGCGTCGAGGACGTCTGGCGCACCTACGTCATGGGGGACACGGAGCTCCACGCACTGCGCGGTGTGAGCGAGACGATCGAAGACGGTGAGTACGTCGCGATCATCGGCCCCTCGGGCTCGGGCAAGAGCACGCTCCTCAACGTGCTCGGCTGCCTCGATTCCCCGGACCGGGGACGCTACTTCCTCGCCGGCGAGGACGTGGCGGGACTCGACGAGGACGCCCTGGCCGAGACGCGCCTCCGCCGGATCGGCTTCATCTTCCAGTCCTTCCATCTCGTGCCGCGTCTGACCGCGCTGCAGAACGTCGAGATGCCGATGATCTTCGCGGGGATTCCGCCGGCGGAGCGGCGCCAACGCGCGAAGGCCTCCCTCGCCGCGGTCGGGCTCTCCGATCGCGAGGGACATCGGCCGAACGAGCTGTCGGGCGGGCAGAAGCAGCGCGTCGCCATCGCCCGGTCGACGGTGATGGATCCGGGACTGCTGCTCTGTGACGAGCCGACGGGCAATCTCGACAGCCGCTCCGGAGCGCAGGTGCTCGACCTGCTCGCGGAGCTGCACGCGGACGGGCGGACCCTGGTCGTCGTTACCCACGATCCGGGCGTGGCGCGCCGCGCCGACCGTGTCGTCGTCATGCGGGACGGTGGCATCCTGAAGCGCGTGCGGGGCCAGGAGGTCGGGGATCTCGGGTCGCTCTTCGATCTCGGCGACGGCGACGGCGACGGCAACGGCGACGGTGGAGCGGCGGAAGTCCCGGTCGAGGCGCTCGAGGCATGAGCTTCCGGGATCTCTTCGGTTTCGCCCTCGCGGCGGTGCTCCAGAACCGGCGTCGGAGCGCGCTTTCGCTGCTCGGGGTGGTGATCGGGGTCGTCGCCGTGCTCTCGCTGACGGCGATCGGGGAGGGCGCGCTCCGTTACGTCACGAGCCAGTTCGCGAGTCTCGGCAGCTCCATCATCAACGTCTCCCCAGGCCGGAACGAGACGACCGGGGGGATGCCGCACGGCGTCGGGGGCACGCCGAACGATCTGACGTTGCGGGACGCGATGGTCCTCGAGCATCGGATCCCCGAGGTGCGCGCCTCGATTCCCGTCTCGATCAGCACCCAGAACGTGAGCTTCCGCGAACGCGCGCGGAGGGCGCCGATCGTCGGGGCGACGCGGGCCTTCGAGCGACTCCAGCAGCTCGACCTGGCGATGGGAGAGTTCCTGCCGGAGTCGGAGCTCGATCGCGGGGCCGCCGTCGTCGTCCTCGGACACAAGGTCGCCCGGGAGCTCTTCGACGAGGCGAACCCGCTCGGCTCGACGGTCCGGATCGGAAGCTGGCGCATGCGGGTGATCGGCGTGTTGCAGGAGCGGGGACAGCAGCTCGGCATGGACGTCGACGAGGTCGCCTTCATCCCGGTCGCGTCGGGGATGCGGATGGCCAACGAGAGCTCGGTCAGCCGGATCATGCTGGACCTCTGGCCGCGCTCGGATCAGGACGCGGTCGTCGAGCAGGTGAAGCAGCTGCTGATCGAACGGCACGACGAGGAAGACTTCACCTGCGTGCGTCAGGATGCGGTCCTCCAGTCCCTGTCTTCGATCCTGGGGATCCTGACCCTCGTCGTCGCCGGGATCGCGAGCATCAGCCTGGCCGTCGCGGGAATCGGCATCATGAACGTCATGCTCGTCTCGGTCTCCGAACGCCGGGACGAGGTCGGGCTCCTGAAGGCCGTCGGCGCGAATCGACGCCAGATCCTCTTCATCTTCCTGCTCGAGGCGGCGCTCCTCTCCTCCGCTGGGGGACTGCTCGGGCTCGCTCTCGGCACGGCGCTCATCTCCATCGGCGACCGGCTGTATCCGGCGATGGACATCGTCGCGCCGCTCTGGGCGATCGTTGCGGTCCTCGCACTCTCGCTCGGCACCGGGATCGTCTTCGGGGTCCTCCCGGCCTGGCGCGCGTCCCGGCTCGATCCGGTCGCCGCGCTGCAGGGCCCCTGACGGGTGGCGCGCCGATCCCTCGATCCGACGGATCTCATGCGGCTGTCCTCGGGCGCGCTCGTGGGGCACCCCCTTCGCTCGGTGCTCTCGATGCTCGGGATCGCGATCGGCGTGGCCGCGGTGATCATGCTGACTTCGCTGGGAGAGGGCACGCGCAAGTACATGATCTCGCAGTTCTCCGAGTTCGGGACCAACGTGCTCTCGGTCCAGCCCGGCAAGCGGAAGACCTCGGGCGTTCCGAACGCGTTCGCCGGGACGACTCGGAAGCTCACGATCGAGGACGCGGAGACCCTGAAGCGGATCCCGATCCTCGAGACCGTCGTCCCGGTCGCCGTCGGTCAGGCCCGGGTCGAGGGAGGAGGGCGGGGGCGGAGCGTCTTCGTCCACGGCGTGACGTCCGACTTCCCGGACGTCGTCAAGTTCACCGTGCGCCAGGGCAGCTTCCTGCCGGAGGGGGATCCGCGACGGGGCGGCGCGGTCGCCGTGCTCGGCCCGCAGCTCAAGCGCGAGCTCTTCGGGGAGGAGAACGCCCTCGGTGAGTTCGTGCGGATCGCGGGCGCGCGGCTCCGCGTGATCGGCGTGATGGAGCCGAAGGGGCAGGTCCTCGGCATGGACATCGATGACGCGGCCTACGTACCGGTCGCGACGGCGATGCGACTCTTCAATCTGGAGGAGCTCCAGGAGATCAACATCGTCTTCCGGCACGAGGGGCAGACGGAGGAGGCGGTCGAGGCCGTCCGGGCGGCGATGATCGAGCGCCATCGTGGCGTCGAGGACTTCACGATCATCTCCCAGAGCGAGATGCTCGCAGTCTTCGGTCGCGTGATGGACGTCGTGACCCTGGGCGTCGCGGTCATCGCCGCGATCTCGCTCCTGGTCGGGTCGATCGGCATCTTCACGATGATGTGGATCTCGGTCGGTGAGCGAGTGAGCGAGATCGGCCTGATGCGCGCGGTCGGCGCGACGGCCCGCCAGATCCAGATCGTCTTCCTGACCGAGGCGATTCTGCTGACGATGCTGGGCGGCGTTTCGGGGCTGCTCCTCGGCCTGCTGGCGACGCTGATGATCCGCTTCGCGATCCCGGGCTTCCCGGCAGGGGCGCCGATCGAGTACGTCGCGGCGGCGATCGGCGTGAGCGCGGTCGCCGGGCTCCTCTCCGGGGTCGGGCCGGCCCGACGGGCCGCCGAGCTCGAGCCCGTCGAGGCGCTCCGCGCCGAGTAGGCGCGCCCCTGCGATTCGCGCTACTCGCAGGACATGAGCGAATCCGAAGCCGCCTGTTTCGAGGACATCGAGCTCGGCCGCGAGGTCGAGATCGGACGCCACACCCCGACGCGCGACGAGATCGTCGACTTCGCACGTCAGTGGGATCCCCAGCCCTTCCATCTCGACGAGGCCGCGGGGCGCGCTTCTCCGATGGGCGGCCTCTCCGCTTCGTCGTGCCACACCTACTCGATCTCGTCCCTGATCTACTCGCGAAGCGACGAGAAGCTGCGGACCGTGGCGATGCTCGGTCTCGAGATGCGCTTTCCGAACGCCGTCCGACCGGACGAGGAGCTGACCCTCGTAAGAAAGCTCCTCGACAAGCGCGTCTCGAGCTCGCGACCCCGATACGGCGTGGTCTCGAGCGAGACGGTGATGCGGAACGAGCGCGGCGAGGACGTGATGGTGATGACGTCGAGCTACCTGGTCGAGCGGCGGGACGTCGAGGGCGGCTAGGCCTGGAAGAGGCCGTGCAGCGAGCGGGTGAGGGCGGCGACGAACTCCGCGCGATCCGCCCGCCGCGCCCGGCCGCTCGCCTCCTGGTCGGCCCGGTCGGCCAGGGCGTGGAAGAGGAGCAGGAGGGCGAAGCGGCTGCGGTGCGGTGCGGCCTCGTCGGTCTCGAGCGCACCGATGTGCCCGCCGATCCGGCCGACGAGGGCGCGCGTCGCGGGCCGCATCTCCGCGTTGGTCAGGCCTTGTGCCTGGATCCGCAGATAGGCGCGGCCGGCGGGGGAATCGAGCTTTGCCGCGAGCGGGTCGACGAGGATCGAGAGCAGCGTCGCGAAGTCGCCGTCCGTCCCGTCCGCGAAGGCCTTCTCGAGAAGCTCGGCGCGGCGCGCGTCGATCTCCTCGCGGTGGACGTCGACGATCGCCGAGAGGAGCCCGGCCTTCGATCCGAAGTGGTACTGGACGGCGGCGACGTTCCGCTGGTCCGCCTCCCGGGCGATCTGGCGGAGGGTGACCCGGTCGAACCCGTCCGCCGCGAAGAGCTTCTCCCCCGCGCGCAGGATCTTCTCCCGGGTCGAGTCGGCGGCGCTCCCGGCAGGCATCAGCCCTCCGCGGCCAGCAGTGCGTCGATCTGGCGGATCCGAAGGGAGAGCCAGTCGATTTCGTAGGTGTTGTTGGTCGTCGCGATCGCTGCGTCACGGAGATTCACGTGCGCCCGACGGAGCGCTTCCTGCGCGCGGCGGTGGCCCGGGTCGGCGGTCGTGACGATCTCGAGCAGGTGGATCGCCTCGACGTTCCGCCCTTCGGCGATGTGGGCCTCGCCCGCGTCGGCGAGGGCGTCGGCGCCGGCCAGCGCGGTGATCTCCGGGAAGAGGGCGCTGCGGGGCACGGCGTAGAGCTCGGTGGTCGTGTCCCAGTGGAACCAGGTCGCGTAGTACTCCCAGAGGCTCTTCACGGCCCAGGACACCCGGCCGTGGACCTGGGTCATCTCGAGCTCCGGCGGGAGCGCGATCTCCTCCATCAGCTCGTACACGGTCTTGCCGGCGTTCATGCCCTCGATCGTCCGGTCGTGCACGTACTGGACGGCGTCGCGCATCTTGATCAGATCGGCCTTGATCTGCTCCTTACCGACGATCGGGTCCTGGTGGGACGGCACGATCATCTCGGGCTCGAGGGCGATCACCTGGTTCAGGGAGGTGATGTACTCGATCGGCTTCCGGATCTTCTCGCCGCGCATCGTGAAGACGTTCGGGAATTGCGGAAAGTTGGGGCCGAAGAAGTCGCCCGAGAAGAAGATCTTCTCCTTCGGCAGCCACAGGGTCAGGTTGTCCGCGCCCTCGGCGCCCGGGGTCGGCAGCAGCTCGAAGACCGTGCCGCCCTGCTCGATCGTGAGCACGTTCGGCTGGTCGACGGTCATCGTCGGCGCGAGTCCGCCGTAGGCGAGGAGGTCGATCGTCGGCGGCTCCTCCGGCATGAAGGGGAAGAGCATGCGGTTGCGGCTCCAGTAGAAGGGCTCGAGCTCCTTCAGGTAGCGCTGCTCCTCTTCGAATTCGTGGTGGGCGACGAGCTCCATGCCGGGCTCGAGCCAGACCTTGGCGCCGCCGGCGTGGTCGGCGTGGGAGTGGCTCACGACCACGTGGGTGACCGGAAGCTCCGGCACCGCCTCGAGCAGCAGACGGCGCTGCTTCGCGGCCTGGGTCGAGAGACCCGTGTCGTAGACGACGTGGCCTTCGCTCGTCGTGATCAGATGGGTGTTCCCGACGCCGCGGGCCTGCCAGACGTTGTCGGCGAGCTGCCGGACCTCGACGGGGATGTCGATGAAGTCGCGGGAGTGGTTCTGGCCGTCGGCGCCGCTGTCGCCGCTGCTGGCCATTCGCGCGGCGGCGAGGTCGCCGACCTTCTCGAGGGCGGCGCGCTCGAGGTCGCGCTGGGCCTCCTCGGAGCAGCCGAGGGCGAGGGCGGAGAGGGCGACGAGCGCGAGCGTGGAGAGACGGAGGAAGTTCGACATGGGGACTCCTTCGGTGTGGGATTCGCGCAGATTAATACATGTGTTTTAATCAGGCAAGGCCGGAGGCGTCGCCCCCCGGTGCTACGCTGCGCGGCTCGAAACGGAGGAGAATCCCCATGCCTGCACGCTTCAACCACATGGAGCTGACCTTGCCGAAGGGCGGTCTCGAAGAGCACCGCGAGGAGATCAAGCGCTTCTACGGAGAGTTGCTCGGTTGGGACGCGATCGACGTGCCGATCCTCGGTCAGACGGGGCTCCTGCTCCGGACCGATCCCGAGACCAGCCAGTTCATTCTCGTCACCGAGCAGACCGTCCACATCGACAGTCCCGGCTACGACCACCTCGGGATCATCTACGACACCCGGGAAGAGGTGGACGCGATCCTGGAGAAGACGAAGAAGCTGCAGGCCCAGGACGATCGGGTCCAGATCAAGGAGTACGAGGATCTGGTGACCGCCGGCGTCACGACCCATGCGTTCTACGTGAAGTTCCTGCTGCCGATCTGGTTCGACATCCAGGTCCAGGAGTTCGCCGAGGGATCGGCGCCGGAGCGGAGCTGGACCTACGGCTGATCGCCCGGGTCGAGCGGCGGGACGTATTCGTCGAGGGTCCGTCGGAAGTGGCGCAAGCGACTCTCCTGGTAGACGCCGAGGGAGACCGTCGACTTGCGTGCGGCGCGCAGCCCGCGCTGGACCCGCGGCATGATCGCCTGGTCCTCGTCGAGCACCGGGCCGAAGTAGGACAGCTCCGGCACGTCGCTCCAGGCCTCGTGCTCCTCGAGGAAGCGGCGCGTCGCGGGCGGCGGCTTCTCCGCGCCTTCCGGGAGCGGGAGGAGGAGCATCACCTCGAAGAGGCAGGAGCCGGGGTCGTCTCCGTCCGGCCGCGCCCGGTAGAAGAGGGGCGAGCCGAGTCCTCCGAAGAGCACGACGTTCGGGAAGAGGCTGTACTGGATGACGTCCTGGACTTCAGCGTCACTGAAGGGCGTCGTGTCGAGGCCGAGGTCCTGCTCGAGCCGCTTCCGCGAGGCTTCGACCATGACGGCGCGGGGGGTCGAGCCTTCGGGGATCGTCGTGCCCGGCTCGACCATGCCGAAACGCCCGGCGATGTCGATGATCCGCTGGGGGGAGAGCTCGCCGCGGACGTGGGGGCTGGGGACGCCGGAGGCGTTCAGCATCCGGTCGTAGTGCCGGCGGTCGGGCCAGACGTCGTACTGGGAGTTGGCGTCGCCGAAGAAGGGCAGGTTGGCGGGATGGACGCCGACGATGTGGAAGGTCTCGATGAACGCCTCGACGGCGACCTTCCAGTTGCACGCGACCCGGCGTTCGACCCGCGCGGCGACGAAGCGGTCCTCGAGGGGCCAGCGCTCGAAGTGGCGCGGGAGATCCTCGAGGTAGTCGGCGAGGGGCGCGGCGTCGGGGTCGAGGTTCACGAAGACGAAGCCGCCCCAGGTGTCGACCTGCGCCTCGGGTAGCCGGTAGGCATCGTCCTCGATCTGCGGAAAGTCCCATCGACAGGGGACGTCGGCCAGCTCGCCTTCGAGGCTCCAGGTGAAGCCGTGGAAGGGGCAACGCAGATGTTCGAGGCAGCCGGGTTCGTCGCGCAGGCGCGTGCCGCGATGCAGACAGGCGTTGTGGTACGCGCGAAGGGCTCCCGACTTCGTGCGGACGACGATCAACGAGTCGTCCGCGATGTCGTAGACGAAGGAGTCCCCGGGCGCCGCGACATCCTCCACGCGTCCCGCGATCTGCCAGACCCGTCGCCACAGGTGCTCGACCTCGCGCCGGTGGTGCGCGCGGGAGGTGTAGACGTCGATCGGCCAGTCGCGGAGCTCGGTCGGGGGCGGCGCTTCTTCCCGCAGGAGCGGCGGGGGCGGGGCCGCGTCCCCGTCGAGGACGTCCTGGTATCCGGGGCCCGGACACCGGGCGGATCGATCTCCGCCATCTCCTTCGCCGCCTGTGGCACCCATCGGGGGTCCTCCTTCGGCCTCGCTCCCGGAAGGTCCCGGGCCATGCGCATTCTAGACGCTTCTCGCGCGCAATTGCCGCCTCGGGCCGGGGGCTCAGCTCGTGCGACCCGCAGTCACTGTGGCACACTCGAAGCGTCGTGCGGTCGCGGACCGCGCGCCGCTCCGCGAGGGACGCCGGACCTGCTCCTCTCGCACCGAGCCCAGACCCCTCTCCGGATCCCCGGACTCATGGAAGGAAGCGCACCATGCTGGACGTACTCATCAAGGGCGGCACGCTCGTCGACGGAACCGGCGGCCCCGCCCGCCCCGCGGACCTCGGCATCCGGGACGGTCGCATCGTCGCGATCGGGCAGATCGACGAAGAGGCGCGCGAGACGATCGACGCCACGGGCAAGGTCGTCTCGCCGGGCTTCGTCGACGTCCATACCCACTACGACGCGCAGGCCTTCTGGGACGGAACGCTCTCACCCTCGCCCTATCACGGGGTGACGAGCGTCGTGGGCGGCAACTGCGGCTTCTCGATCGCGCCGCTCTCGGAAGAGGCGGGGCCCTACCTGATGAAGATGCTTTCCCGCGTGGAGGGCATGCCGCTCGAGAGCCTCGAAGCGGGCGTGCCCTGGAGCTGGCAGACCTTCGGCGAGTACCTCGATCAGCTCGAGGGCAAGCTCTCGGTGAACGCGGGCTTCATGGTCGGTCACTCGGCGATCCGTCGGACCGTGATGGGCGAGCGCGCCGTCGGCCACGAGGCGACGGAAGAAGAGCTCGCCGAGATGGTGAAGGTCCTCCGGCAGTCCCTCGAAGAGGGCGGCATGGGCTTCTCCTCGACCGTCTCGTCGACCCACAACGATTTCGACGGCAACCCGGTTCCGTCCCGACACGCGTCGAAGGAGGAGATCCTCACGCTGGCGCGCCAGGTGCGCGACTTCGAAGGCACGACCGTCGAGTTCCTGCCCGGCGTCGGCTGGGGCGAGGAGGAGGCCAACTACATGGCCGACATCTCCCTCGCCGCCGGACGGCCGGTCAACTGGAACGTGCTCGTGCCGAACGCGGCGAACATCCAGCACGCCGAGCAGCAGCTCGCCGCGACGGACATCGCGCGCGAGCGCGGCGCCGAGGTGCTGGCGCTGACGGTGCCGCAGCCCATGACGATCCGGATCAACCTCGATTCGGGCTTCGTCTTCGACGCGCTCTACAACTGGGCGCCCTTCTTCAAGCTGACGAAGGAGGAGAAGCTCGCGTTCCTCGCGGACCCCGCGAAGCGCAAGCAGTTCGGGGAGGACGCCCAGAACCCGGAATCGCCGATGCACATGCTCGCGAACTGGGAAGGGTTCTCGATCGACCAGGTCCAGAAGGAGTCGCTCCAGAAGTACCGGGGCCGGTCCATCGGGGACATCGCCCGGGAGGAGGGCAAGGACCCCTTCGACGTGCTGATCGACATCGCGGTCGAGGACGATCTCCAGACCTACTTCATGCCGCCGACGATGGGCGACGACGACGAGACCTGGAAGATGCGCGGGGAGCTCTGGCACGACGATCGCACGATCATCGGGGCCAGCGACGCGGGCGCCCATCTCGACATGATCGATACCTTCGCGTTCTCGAGCAAGGTGCTGGGCGAAGGCGTCCGAGACCGCGGCCTCATCACGATGGAGGAGGCCATCCGCCAGCTGACGGACATCCCGGCGAAGCTCTACGGCCTGCGCGAGCGCGGGCGGCTCGAGGAGGGGTTCCACGCGGACGTCGTCGTCTTCGACGCGAACGAGGTCGGCCTCGGAGAGACCTACACGAAGTTCGACCTCCCGGCGGGCGCGGGCCGGCTCTACGCCGACGCCCGGGGAATCGAGCACGTCTTCACCAACGGCGTCGAGATCGTTCGCGACGGCAAGGACACGGGCGCCCGCCCGGGCACGATCTTCCGGAGCGGCCGGGACTCGGCGACGGTCGGGATTCCCGCCGGCGCGGAAGGCTGACGCGTGGGGCTTCGCGCGTGGATCAAGCCGCGGTTCCAGGATCTGGCCATGCGCCAGATGAATCCGCTCCGGGTCGACACGATCCGGGAGGCGGAGGGGGAGGTGCTTGAGGTCGGCTTCGGCACCGGCCTCAACCTCGCCTACTACGGCCCCGCGGTGAAGACCCTCGTCGGGCTCGACCCGCTCGACGTGTCGGACGTCGAGGCCGTGCGCGCGCGGATCCAGGACGCGACCTTTCCGATCGAGCGGCGCGCGCTTCGTGCGGACGGCGGGCTGCCCTTCGACGCCGGGCGCTTCGACACGGTCGTGACGACGTGGACGCTCTGCTCGATCCCCGAGGTGGCGAAGGCGCTTCGCGAGATGCGCAGGGTGCTCAAGCCGGGCGGGCGCTACGTCTTCATCGAGCACGGCCGGGCCGACGAAGCGGGCACAGCGCGCTGGCAGGATCGGGTCAATCCGGTCTGGAACCGCATGTGCGACGGCTGCAACATCAATCGCAAGATCGATCGGTTGGTGGAGGAGGGCGGCTTCGAGATGGCGAGCCTCGACCGCTTCCGCGCGAAGGGGCCGGGCATCGTCGCGCAGATGTATCGAGGCGTCGCGACGCGGGCCTAGGCCCTGCTCGGGCCCCGTGAGGGCCCATCGCACCTCGCTCGCCAGCCGCTAGACTCGCGGCCCCCGCCCGAGGCAGGCGTCTCCCGCGCTCGTCGTTCCGGTCGGTGGATCCCGATCCTCTGGAGACGAGACCGCGATGAGCGACAAGAAGAAAGAGGCCCTCGAGGCCGAGATCCGCAGCTATGTCGGCAAGCCGATCGGGCCGCCGGTCACGGGCCGCGACCCGGTGAACGAGCCGATGATACGCCAGTGGTGCGACGCGATGGGCGAGACGCACCCCGCCTACCTCGACGCCGGCGGCGCGGGGCAGACGGTGCACGGCGAGATCGTGGCCCCGCCGACGATGCTCCAGGCCTGGGTCATGGAAGGCTGGGAGATGCACGAGGGCTACGACGAGCCCAAGAACGAGCAGCACCGCCTCCACAAGCTGCTGAACGACAACGGCTACACGGGCGTTCTCGGGACCAACACCGAAGAGAACTACACCCGCTACCTCAAGCTTGGCGAGACGGTCACGGCGCTCACCGTCATCGACTCGATCTCCGAGGAGAAGGCGACCGGCGCGGGCATCGGGTACTTCATCACGACGAAGACCACCTTCACGAACCAGGACGGCGAAGACCTCGGCGACATGAGCTTCCGTGTCCTGCGCTTCAAGCCGGCGGACGGTGGGGCCTCGCAGGCCGCCTCCGACGGGGGCGGCGAAGCGGCCGTGGCCCAGAAGCCGACCCGCATCAAGCCGCCGATGGGGCACGACAACGGCTGGTGGTGGGAGAGGGTCGCGGAAGGCGACTGCCTGCCGATCCAGCGCTGCGCGAGCTGCGGGAAGCTCCGGCATCCCCCGCGCCCGATGTGTGACGCCTGCGGCAGCCAGGAGTGGGATTCCATCGAGGCGAGTGGCAAGGCGACGCTCCACACCTTCACGGTCATCCACTACCCACAGTTCCCCGGCTACGAGTATCCGATCATCTCGGCGATCGTGGACCTCGAAGAGGGCGAGCGCATGGCGTCGACGATCGTCGAGTGCAAGCCCGAGGACGTTTCGATCGGCATGGCCCTCGAGATGGTGATCCAGGAAGACGAGGACGGGTTCAAGATCCCGTTCTTCAAGCCGGCGTCCTAGGCGAGCGGTCAGGGACTCGGAGAGAACGACGATGCAGAAGACGTACAAGGCGAGCGAGCTCGAGGTGGGCCAGGCCCTCCCGGATCTCGACTTCGAGACGACGGCGACGGTCGTGGCGGGCGGGGCGCTCGCGAGCCGCGACTACACGCCGGTCCATCACGACAAGGCGGCGGCGGTCTCGCAGGGGCTGCCCGACATCTTCATGAACATCCTCACGACGCAGGGCATCTGCTCCCGCTACGTCACGGATTGGGCGGGCCCGGACGCTGTCGTCACTCGGGTGGTGACGAAGCTCGGCGGGCCGAACATGCCCGGCGACACGCTCAAGATCCGTGGCAAGGTCGTCTCGACCGACGGGAGCGACGCCGACATCGAGGTCACGGGCAACAACGCGTGGGGCAACCACGTGACCGCGACTTTTTCCCTCCGCCTGCCCCAGTAGCACTCTCTCATCCGCCTCCCCGAGTAGCTTCACCGGCTGCTCTGCCACCGTCCCGTAGTCACGCGACGAGCGAATCCGAGAAGAAGAAGACATGCCCACGACACTCCACAACGAAGCCGCGGTCGCCGGGATCGGCCAGACCGCCTACACGAAGAACTCCGGTGTCTCGGAGCTCAACCTCGCGACGGAGTGCGTCCGCAAGGCGATCGACGACGCCGGGATCGAGCCTTCGGAAGTCGATGGTCTCGTGACGTACACGATGGATTCGAGCGACGAGGTCGAGGTCGCCCGGACCGTCGGGATCGGTGACATGACCTTCTGGAGCCAGGTGAACTACGGCGGGGGGGCGGCGGTCGGCCTGGTCGCCCACGCCGCGATGGCGGTCGCGACGGGCGCGGCGAAGAACGTCGTCGTCTACCGCGCGCTCAACGGCCGGTCCGGCCAGCGGATGGGGCAGGGCGTCTCGGGGAGCATCATCTCGAGCGACCTGATCCACTGGTCCTGGTACATGCCCTTCGGCCTGCTCACGCCCGCATCCTGGATCGCGCTGCAGGCCCAGCTCTACATGCACAAGTACGGGGCGACGTCCGAGCACCTCGCCCACGTCGCGATCACCCAGCGAAAGCATGCCCAGAACAACCCGAATGCGGCGATGTACGGCAAGCCGATGACGATGGACGACTACATGAACGCGCGCATGGTCTGCGAGCCGCTCCGGCTCTTCGACTGCTGCCAGGAGGACGATGGGGGCTGTGCGCTGCTCATCACCTCCCCCGAGCGCGCGAAGGACATGAAGCAGAAGCCGGCGGTGATCCGCGGCGTGACGCAGGCCTCCTTCGAAGGCCAGGAGCAGATGACGAGCTTCTACCGCGACGATCTGGCGGCGCTGCCCGAGATGGAGCTCGCGGCCCAGCGCGTCTACGAGATGAGCGGACTGTCCGCCAAGGACATCGATGCGGCCTGCCTCTACGACGCGTTCACGCCGGAGATCCTGATGCAGCTCGAGGCCTTCGGCTTCTGTGGCCGGGGCGAGGCGAAGGACTTCGTGACCGAGGACTCGCTCACGATCGGCGGCGCGCTCCCGAACAACACCCACGGCGGCCTCCTCTCCGAGGCCTACATGCACGGCGTCAACAACCTCGCCGAGGGCGTGCGGCTGATTCGCGGCGAGAGCTGCAACCAGCCCGACGACGTCGAGCACGTGCTCGTCACGAGCGGCGTCGGCGTCCCGACGGGCGCCGTCATCTTCGGCCAGGGCTAGCGGAGCTTCGCGGCGTCGTTCTCGAGGGGGGAGCCGACCTTCGTCTTGCCGTCGCAGAGGAAGACCTCCCGCCCCAGCTCCTCGAGGATCGGCGTGCAGAGCGTGATCCGCGCCGTGAGCTTCGGGTCCCGGGTCGTACACAGGGCGAGGCTCGCCTCGGCCATTGCTTCCCGGCTCTCGGCGATCGCCAGGGCCTCGTCCGGGACGACGCCGAGGGCCTCCGTTCCTTCGGTCGGAACCGCGCCGACCGGGGCCATCGAATTCACCCAGATCCCGTCGCGGTGGACCGCCGCGGCGAGGCCCGCGGTGAATCGTTCGAGGGCCGCCTTGGTCGAGCCGTAGAGGATCGAGAGCGCGTCGAAGTCCTTGAACGTGTCGGCAGACGGCCGATCCGAGGTGGCCGACGAGATGTTCAGGATCCAGCCCTCGCGGCGCTCTTGCATCCCCGGGACCACGAGCTGCGACAGACGCCACGGGGCGAAGAAGTTGATGTCGTTCGCGACGCGGAAGCGCTTCTCGCTCGTCTTCGTGAAGGGCAGGTAGAAGGCCGCGGCCGCATTGTTCACGAGCACGTCGATCGGGCCGAGCGCCTCCTCGGTCTGCGTGACGATCGCGTCGAGGCCCGACGGATCCGCCAGATCTGCGACGATCGGGACGGCGGTTCCGCCCAGCGCTTCGATCTCCTTCGCCGTCTGCTGGAGGCTGCCCTCCAGGTGATCGTGCTGGTCGAGGGTCCGCGCGGTGATCGCGACCTTCGCGCCTTCGGCGCCGAAACGCTTCGCGATCGCCGCACCGATTCCGCGACTCGCGCCAGTGACGAGCGCGACGCGTCCTTCGAGCTGTCCCATGTCTTCCTCCGATATTGCTTGGGCTAGCCGACGAGCGGCGAGAGGCCCGCAATGACGGCTTCCGCCTCGGCCATCGTCCGGTCGACGATCTCCTGGCAGGACAGGATGTCGTCGATCGATCCCGCCCCCTGACCGCAGGGCATCGCGTGTCGCTCCCGCTCGATCCCTTCGGTCTGCCCGCCCAGGGCCGCCATCACGCCGGCGCGCGAAGAGGCGTACATCTGCTCCGGGAAGCGCTGGATCTGCTCGGGGTGGCGCTCCTGTTCCTCGACGTAGGCGTTCGTGATCACGCGCATCGGCTTGCCCGAATAACATCGCGTGATCGTCGTGCCGTCGCTGCCGGTCTCGCCGATCGCCTTCTTGTACGCCTCGCCGGCCCGGGCCTCGTGGGAAGCGATGAAGCGCGTGCCCATCCAGACGCCCTGGGCCCCGAAGGCGAGGCAGGCGGCGAGGCCGCGTCCGTCGACGATGCTGCCCGCGCCGAGGACCGGGATGTCGACCGCGTCGACGACCTGCGGGATGAGCGCCATGCCGGCGACGCGTCCCGTATGGCCGCCGGCCTCCGTGCCCTGCGCGATCACGACGTCGCAGCCCGCTTCCTGTGCGGCGACCGCGTGGCTCACCTTGCCGCACATGCTCATCACGAGGAGCCCCGCGTCGTGGAGCTTCTCGACGGCGGGGCCGGGGACGCCGAGGCCGGCGATGAAGGCCTTCGCCCCGCCTTCGATGATCACGTCGATCGCTTCCATCATCTGCTCCGGGAGCGCCGCGAGGAGGTCGACGCCGAAGGGCTTGTCGGTCTGCTCGCGGACCCGGCGCATCTCCTCTCGGATCCCGTCGGGAGACTCGGCCGCCATCCCGAGCGTGCCGAAGCCGCCGGCCTCGGAGACGGCGGCGCAGACGTCGGCGTAGGCGACGCCGCCCATGCCCGCGAGGCAGATGGGGACGTCGATGTCGAGGAGGTCGCAGAAGGGGGTCTTGATCGGCATGGATCGACGGTATCGCAGCGGCGTTCGGGCGGTCAGGGGCGCCCCTTACCGCGCCCCCTCGTTCTGATAGGATCGAGCGGCCCGTCCCGATCGCCAGCGGCGGGTCTTCCACTCCCGACCGGAGGTCGACGTGCCCGCCAGCCAACCCCGCCCCGAACAGATCGAGGCCCTCGCGACGAACCATCCCGAGGGCGACCTGTACATGCTGAACCTGCTGAAGTTTCGCGAGAAGGCCGTCTACGCCGACGGTCGCGAGACGGACCTGACGGGCCAGCAGGCCTACATGATCTATGGCGCCGAAGTCCAGAAGATCATCGAGGGCTTCGGCGGAGGGCTGCTCTTCGGCGGGGCCGCCAACGTGCTGGTCATCGGCGACGGCGAGCTCGAGTGGGACTGGATCGGGATCATGCGATACCCGAGCTTCGACCACTTCACGAAGATGACCGCGAGCGAGGCGTACCAGGCGATCCACGTCCATCGTGACGCGGGCCTCGAACACCAGGTGTTGATCAACTGCCTCGACCTGCCTCAGTCGCTCACGCGACTCCAGGCGGAGGCCGGCTCATGAGTGCGGCGGCGGTCGACCAGGCGTTCCTGGAGCGGGCGGCGGAGGTGGCGGACCTGAACGCGCTTCGGACCGCGCTCTATCAGACGACGGGGGACGAGTCGCTCCTGGCGTATGGGCCGGTGGCGGCGCTCGAGGAGGCGGACCAGGCGCGTCTGCGTGCGCATTGCGTGGCGCTCCTCGACGGCGATCGCAGCGGCTGGAAGAAGCGCGTGCCCGACGACGACGAGCTGCGGGCGCTGATGGACCTGACCCTCGGCGTGCCCACGAAGCCGGGACACGTCGAGATCCGCAGGCGATGGCTGAACTTCGAGCCCTATCCCTTCTCCTTCGTGCCCGAGGGCGGAAAGCCCGTGGTACCGGAGGGATTCGAGGTCGCGATCATCGGCGCCGGCTTCAGCGGGATCGCGATGGCGATCCAGCTCGACCAGCTCGGCATTCCGTACACGATCTTCGAGCGGCGCGACGAGATCGGTGGCACCTGGAGCTTCAACCAGTACCCGGACATCCGCGTCGACACGATGACGCTGACCTACGAGCTGTGTCTCGAGAAGCCGCATCGATGGAGTGAGTACTTCGCGCGCGGGGCGGAGGTTCGCAGCTATCTGAAGGAGGTCGCGGAGCGCCACGGCGTCACGCCGCGGGTCCACACCGACCACGCGCTCGAGTCCGCGCGCTTCGACGAGTCGACTTCCCGCTGGAAGCTCGAGTTCGCGCGCCCGGACGGAACGCGCGTCGAGCACGAGGCGAACGTCGTCGTCAGCGCGGCGGGGCTCTTCTCGACGCCGACCACGCCGGACCTGCCGGGCAAGGAGAGCTTCCAGGGGGAGATCCTGCATCCGACCCAGTGGACGGCGGAGCACAGCGCGGCCGGCAAGCGGGTCGCGATCGTCGGCAACGGCTCGACGGGCGTCCAGCTCCTCGCACCGATCGCGGAGGCGGCCGACCGGACCTTCGTCTTCCAGCGGACGCCCCAGTGGATCAGCCCGCGCCCCGGCTACGGACAACCGATCTCCGACGAGAAGCGCTGGCTGCTGGACAATCTGCCCGGCTATTGGAACTGGTACCGCTTCAGCGCGATCATCGGCCTCTTCACCTGGCACGAGGACTTCCTGATCCCGGACCCCGAGTGGGAGGCGCAGGGCGGTCACATCACCCGCAAGAGCGAGGACCTGAAGGACGTCCTGGTCGACTACATCAAGAGTCAGATCGGCGACCGGCCGGACCTCCTCGAGAAGCTCGTTCCGAACCACGCGCCGATGGTGCGTCGGCCGGTGGTGGACAATGGCTGGTACCGCGCGCTGACGCGGGACGACGTGGAGCTCGTGACCGACGGGATCGCGCGCTTCACGCCGACCGGGATCGAGACCGAGGACGGGAAACACCACGAGGTCGACCTCGTGATCTTCGCCACGGGCTTCGCCGTCGACCACTACCTCTGGCCCGCGGAGTACGAAGGCGAGGGCGGGCAGAACCTGCGCGCCTACTGGGCGCCGGAGAGCCCCAAGGCCTACCTGAGCCTGATGGTTCCCCGCTTCCCGAATCTCTTCATCATGTACGGGCCCAACTCGCAGCCGGCCTCCGGCGGGGTCGGTCTGACCGCCTGGATGCAGATCTGGTCGGCTTACGCGGCGCAATGCCTCTGCCGCATGTTCGAGGAGGGGCACTCGCAGGTGAGCGTCCGGGAGGAGGCGTTCCTCGAGTTCAACCGCAAGCTCGACGAGGAAGGGAAGGGGCTCGCGTTCCTGACGGACTCGGGCTCGGTCGAGAAGAACTACTACGTCGACGGATCGGGGCGTCTCCTGGTGAACACGCCCTTCGAGGTCGCGGACCTCTATCCGATGATGAAGCACCCGAACCCGGACGACCTCGACTTCCGGTAGGCGAGGCGCCGACTCAGTCCGTCGAACCGACTCAGTCCGTCGGGACGGTGAGCACGGGGCAGGAAGCCGTCCGGACGACCCGGTCGGCAACGCTGCCGAGGGCCACGTGCTTGAGGCCCGTGAGGCCACGCGTGCCCATGACGATCAGGTCGGCGCCGCGGCGCTCCGCTTCTCCGGTGATCGCGAGGGCCGCGGGCTGGTCGATCGCGACGCCGGTCACCTTCACGCCCTTCTCGGAGAGGGCCTTGGCCGCCTCCTCGACCTGGAGGGTGGCCTGCTCGCCGATCTGCTCGAAGAAGTTGTCGGGGAGGACGTAGCCCCCCGCCATCGCCGGCGACGCGATCGGGATCTCCACGTTGTAGGCGTGTACGAGAACGAGCGCCGCATCGAAGTGGCGGGCGAGGTCTGCCGCGTGCTCGACGGCGCCGTTGGCGGCCTCGGAGAAGTCCGTGGCGGCAACAATGGTCTGGTAAGGCATGGTCGTTCCTCCTGCAGGGTTGCGGGGGCGGGCGTACCTGAGCCCTTACCCGCGTCGTCTCAGTCGATCCCGTCCGGCACGGTCATCGGCGGGTCCCCCTCGACCCCCATCAGCTCGCGCAGCTCCTTGAGCCGGGCCCAGACGTCCGGCGGCAGGTACTCGCCGCTGGCGCCCCCGAAGCCGAGTACCTGGGTCTCTTCGAGCTGGGCATAGGCCCGCTCCGCGAAGGGACCTCGGGGATCCGCCCGGATCGCCGCCTCGAAGTGGCGCTCCGAGAGATTGATCCAGAACCCGTCGAGACTCCGGTCCTCGACGACGCCGAGCCAGTAGTAGGCGCGGGACGTCTCCATCCGCTCCGCCGACGTGGGGTTGCGGTTGCTGGCGGCGCGCCGCGCCCGATCGACCTCGAGGAAGCGGACCAGCTGACTGGCGGCGGTCAGGTCGTGGACCAGCCCGTCGCGGCCGTAGGGGCCGGCAGCCAGGCGTCCCGCTTCCCGGGCCAGCGCGGCGCCGCGGTCGACGCTCCCGGGGCCCGCTTCGGCGAACTCCTTCTCGTCGATGGCAGCGAGCGCCTTGCGCCAGGTATCGACGCGTTGGGCGAGATAGATCGGCAGGTCGGTGCGCTTCGCGAACCGGTCGAGGGTGGCCCGCGCGCGCGGGACGTCGGTCCGGACCCGGATCGCGACGTTGAGGAAGTCGACGAGCGCGCCGCTCGCGTCGAGCTGCGCCGCCGGAACGTCGGGATCCGCCAGCGCTTCCTCCCAGAGCGTCAGCGCGTCGTCGAAGCGGCGCACCATCACGCTGAGCCACGCCTGCTCACGCAGGTCGAGGGACTGGACCCGGGCCTCCTGGGTCAGCTCTTCCGTGAAGGGAACGTTGGTCGCGTCCGGCAGGCGCGTGTGACAGGACACGCAGCTCTGCAGGCTGCCGGTCAGGAAGAAGCGCGCCTCCTCGTACTGACCGTGCAGGTAGTGGTCGCGCGCCGCGCGGAGGTCACGCCCCAGCGTGAGCGCGAGCTCGTCGAAGCCGGCTTCGCGCCCGCGCCCGTGCTGTTCGAGTGCACTGGCGGCGCGGTCGAGCCGGTTCAGGGCACCGAGGATCTCCTCGCGATTCTCGGGCGCCTCCCAGGCCGATTCGTCGAGTCCGAGGGGAACCAGGCGCTTCATCTCGTCGAACACGCGGCGCATCGTGGGGCGCGGCTGGATCACCGACTTCGTCTCGGCGACCACCGTGCAGCTCGCCAGCCCCGCGCCGGCCGTGAGGACGACGGTGAGCCCGGCCAGCCCACGACGGAACCGCCATCTCCGGCCCCCGGCCCGTCGCTCGTCTCCCGTCTCGCTTCTCGTCGTCATCGTGCCCCCCCTGGTTCGACCGACGGATGTGCAACGCACATGCCAGCCCCTCTCGGCTTCCTGTGGCTCGTGGCGGCACAGGCCCGAGTACTAATGCCACACTCCCGGTGAAATGGCCCGCCCGGTGACGGCTCGGCGTCGCCGGACGGGGTGGTCGGCGGCGCCTTCGACCGGAGGTCGGGGCGCACACCGAAGGCCCGCTCCGCGAAATCAGGTGAGCGAGCTCAGGATGTCGTCGAGGCCGCCGCGCTGGCGAGCCGGGCGCTTCCGGATCTCGGGGCCGGAGAGCACCGTTTCGATGCGCTCGACGACGGCGCGCTCGTCCGCGTTCGGTCCGCCCCCGCGCAGGAAGGTCTTCTCGAGCGCTCCGCAGATCCGCTTCGTGCGCGCCACGACATCGTCTCGCAGGCGCGCTCGCTCCTTCTCGGGAAGGACGTGGGAGAGCTCGGTGGCGTACGCCGCCCAGGTCTCGAAGAGCTGCGGCGGGGGGCGCTCGTCCAGCCACGCCGCGAGGAGTCGGCCTGCCGGCGAGTCGACCCGGATCCCCAGCTCCTCCTCGTCGTGGAGCAGCTGCGCGCGTTCCTCGTTGTCCAGGCTGCGATCGGCCCAGGCGACCGCGACGAGGGGCGCCATCACGAGCGCGGCCACGTTCTCGGGTCGCACGCCCAGCGCGAGCAGCGCTTCGAGGATACGGGCTTCGCGCACGTCGAGCTGCTCGGCGAGCGCCTCGACGTCGGCGTCGTGCTCGCGTTGCGCCCGCATTTCCTCGATGAGCTTCTCGTTGATGTGGTGGAAGAAGGCCTCTTCCAGGGCCCGCTCGCGTTCGATCAGGGGCTTCGTGTAGGACATCGCGGTCTCCTGCCGTCGGGAATCGTGTCTGCCTCTACTGCACGGGGCGTGCCGCCCGGGTGGCCCCTCGCGCTCCTCTCGGCCCCGCAAAGCCTTGTGTGGCGAGGCGATTCGTCGTCGATTGTGGCGCTTTGCCTCGATCGAAGGCGGGCGGGTCGCGTCTCCTGGGCCTGTGCGAGGGGTGGCATGGCATGCGGGATGCACGTCATCCTCCAGCGGGACCGCGTCCCGATCGCGAGAGCGCGCGGCGAGGAGAAGTGGATGACAGGGCAGGGGCGGAGCGGGATTCGGACGATCTTCTGCGCGACGGACTTCTCGGACACGAGCGCGCTGGCGGTCCGCCACGCGACCGCGCTCGCGCGGCGGCACGGCGCCGACCTCGTGCTGGCCCACGTCATCGAGCCGCTCCCGGTCGATCCGTATCCGCTCCCGATGGCCCTGCCGGAAGGCGAGGCCGAGCTTCGCGAGCGGGCGGTGGCGAAGCTGTCGGAGCTCGCTGCCTCCCTGCGCGACGAGGGGCTCGCCGTCGAGGTCGAGCACGCCGTCGGCCCCCCCGGTCCGCGGCTCGTCGAGCTGATCGAGAAGACCGCGCCCCAGCTGGTCGTGATCGGAACCCGGGGACAGACGGGACTCCAGCACCTCCTCCTCGGGAGCACCGCGGAGCACGTGGTCCGCCGCGCCCCCGCGCCGGTCCTCACGATCCATCCCGACGACGAGCGGATGCTCGATCACGCGCGACGCGTGGTCGTGCCGACGGATCTCTCCGAGGACGCCGCGGTCGCGATCGAGACCTTCGCACGCCTCTTCGCGCCGGAGGACGCGCCGAAGATCGAGCTCGCCTTCGCGGACTCGACGCCGCCCTACCTGGATGCGATGAGTCACGAGGGGCTGGCGAAGGGGGGGCTGCCCGACGCGCGCCGGGACGAGCTCGTGAAGCACCTCGAGCCGATGCTCGCGCGGCTTCGGGACGACGGGTTCGAGGTCGAGCTGCAGATCCTCGACGGGGGCCCGGTCGAGGCGATCACGGGACTGGCCGACGTCGACGGGGCGGACATGATCGTGATGAGCACCCACGGCCACTCCGCGCTCGTGAATTTCCTGCTCGGGCGGACCGCGCAGCGGGTCGTCCAGCGCGCGTCCTGTCCGGTACTGACGGTCTGCCCGAAGCGACGCCTCGCGGCGGGATAGCGCCGACCGTCGCCGGGGAGTCCCGCGCTTCAGGCGTCCGCCGAGGTCTCGCCGCAGCGTTCCTCGCTTCAGGCGTCCGCCGAGGTCTCGCCCCGGAGCGCGCGGTGGGCGAGTCGGTCGAGCTCGCCCGAGAAACGCGAGCGCTCCCGGGCGCCGATCGGCCGCGGACCGCCGGTCGCGGTCCCCGTTTCCCGGAGCGTCGCCTTGATCTCGCGCGTCGCCAGCGCGCCGCCGATCGAGTCGGGGGTGAACTCGCGACCGTTCGTCCCGAGCGCGAAGGCGCCGACTTCGAGGCAGCGGGCGGCGAGGGGGATGTCGGCGGTGACGACGATGTCGCCGGCGCGGATCTCCTCGGCGATCCAGTCGTCCGCGGCGTCGGGCCCGTCGGGGACGACGATCATCTCGACGCCGAGATCCGTCGGCACGTTCATGCGCTGATTCGCGACGACGACGACCGCGAGCCCCAGCCGAGCGGCGACCGCGTAGACCTCGTCCTTCACGGGGCAGGCGTCTCCGTCGACGAAGATGTCGCTCATCCGTTCTACGGCTCCACGGGGACGAAGAGGAAGTCGCCCCCCTCGTGGCCCGCCTTGCGGATGTCGGCGAGCTCCGGCGCCTGATCCGCCGCGAGCATGACGGGGCGCCGGATCTGCGCGAAGAGGCTCGTCGAGTCGAGGATTCCCGGGTTCGCGTCGAGGGCGCCGATGAAGTGGCGGGCGAAGGCGGAGTGCTCCCCGCCGCCGCCGTCGACGACCGGCTCGAGGCCGCCGGAGGACAGGACGATGCGCGCGCGCCGGGCCGCGAGGCGATCGAGATAGTCGGGCGTTCGGACCTCGGCGATCTTGATGCCTCGGGTGAGCGTTCCCGAGTAGCAGCTGTCGGCGACGATCATCACGTGCTTGGCCTGGATCGAACGCAGATAGCTGGTGATCGTCGCGTTCGAGATCCAGTGGAGGTCGCTGTCGGCGTCCGCGTCCACCGGCAGCCAGTAGCCCTCGTCCGCCGCCCGGTCGAGCCAGCCGTGACCCGCGTAGTAGACGAGGAGGTTGTCCGACGCGGTCAGCGTCTCGCGGAGGCTTCGCAGCGCCCGGAGGATGTCGGCGCGGGTCGCGTTCTCGAGGACGGTGACGTCGAAGCCGTAGCGGCGGTCGAGGAGGGCCGCGACGGTCCGCGCGTCGTTCCGCGCGGTCACGAGGTTCGGGAGGTGGGGGTAGTCGTCGTTGCCGATCACGAGGGCGTGGTAGGCACCGAAGCGCGCGCGCGCGGCGGGGGAGAGGGGCGCGCCGGGCGTGGCCGTCGGGCCGATCGGCGCGATCGCGGTCGAAGGGCGCGGCCGCGCCGCGTCCCACCCCGAGGTGGCCGGTGCGCCGGGGCGGCGCGTCGTTCCGTCCCGGGCGACGAGCCGGTCGCTCTCGAGCTGCGCGGCGTACCAATCGGGTGCGTCGAGCTCGACCGGGAGCAGCGTGTAGTTCACGAGCCCGAGGGGGCCACGCGTGACCATCGTCAGACGATCCGCGTGGGCGGTGATCGTCGTCGGTCCGCCGGTTCCGAGGTCGTCGCCGTGGTAGGTCGTCGGGCCGGTCTGCAGGATGTCGCGGGCCGTGACCTGGCCGGGGTCCGTTCGCACGGGACCGATGACCAGCGGCTCGAGGATCCAGCTGCGTCCCGCTTCCATCCGGTAGCGCTTGCCGTTCTCCTGGAGGATGTAGATCCCGTCGATCGGCAGCGGCGCGCCCGGGGCGACGTCGGTGACCTTCGGCAGCGGGACCCGGAGCCCACTGCATCCGAGCAGCGTCAGGACGAGCAGGGCGAGGCCCGCGCTCGCGGCGGGGGCCCGATCGCGGGCGCGGCGTCGGTCGTTTCTCGTCTCGGCGTCTCGGGTCACGGGCGTCTCGGGCGGGGGGCTCGGAGCGGTCGGAGAACGGAGTGCCTCGGCGGCGAGGCGGGGTTCCAGGCGGGGTCTCCGGACGGTAGCCCTACGGGCCGGCCTCCGGGCCGGTCTCGCGGCAATCCGGGGGGCGTTCCCATCCGTCCTCGGGGCCGGGCAGACGTCCGAGGAGGAGCCGGCCGAGGTGGGCGATCGCCTCGTTCGTCGGCGCTTCGCGAGGAAAGCGGACCGGGTCCGAGAGCAGCTCGCCGGCCTCCGTCGCCCGCGCCTCGACGCCCCAGGCGCCGCGGGCTTCCGGGCTGGCCCAGCTGTAGCGGACGTCCTCGAGCCGGACGCGGAGGACGCCGCCGGGCTCCCGATGGAGGAACGTGCCGACGTCTCCGTCCGCGTGCCAGCGCAGCATGCGCGTCTGCCAGGCCGCTTCGACGGCGGCCAGAGCCGGGGAGGGAGGGGGGTTCGGATGGACGCGCCACGCGGGGCATCGCCATTCCTGCCAGCTGTGGAGGCCCACGATCACGACCTCGTCCGTTCGGGCGACGAAGCTGCGGGACCAGGGCTGCAGGACCGTCGGGTAGGCGCGGACCCGCTCGAGCGCTCCGTAGAGGGGTTCGAGGCGAGTCTGGAGATCACTCACGACCCGGTGGTTCACGATCAGTCCGAGCGCGAGGTAGGCCGTCGAGAGGGCGAGGCCGACGTGGAGTCCGAGTCGTCTCGTCGCCTCGGGCAGGGAGCGGCGTGCGGCGAACAGGACGCCCGCGCCCAGCATCAGGCTGTAGGCGGGGTCGACGATGGCGACGCCGTTCCACGCGAAGCGCGCCCGGTCGAAGGGGGCGAAGAACTGGGTGCCGTAGGGCGTGAAGCCGTCGAGGAGCGGGTGGGTCAGCAGGGCGAAGATGCCGATCCGGATCCAGCCGGGCAGGGTGTCCTCGCGCCCGAGATCCCGCCATCGCCAGAGCAGGTAGCCCAGCAGCGGGCCGGCGACGAAGCCGAACCAGAGCGAGTGGGTGGTGCCGCGGTGGTAGAGCCATTCGCCGTAGCCCTGATGGAGCGGGCCGAGGAGCACGTCGAGATCGGGGGACATACCGATCACGGCGCCCCATCCGAGAGCGCGTCCGCGCAGCGTCCTGCCGGCGACGAGCTCCGCGGTCGCGGCGCCGAGCAGCGCCTGGGTGACGGGCTCCAAGATCGGGTCTCCGTTCCGTGGGGCGTCGCGGAGCGTGGCCTACGACTGCGGCGATGGCAAGCCGCGGGGCGCTTCGGCGGGCGCCCTCGCGTCGTGCGCGGGGGCGCGCGGCTCCCTAGGATCGGGCTTCGGCCCGATGGGCGGAAGGAGAGGACGAGCGATGGCGAAGATCGAGGGGCAGCGGATTCTGGTGACGGGGCCGGCGGGGCAGATCGCGTTCCCGCTCGCGGCACGGCTGGCCGAGGACAACGAGGTCTTCGGGGTCGCGCGCTTCAGCGACGGGGCGACCCGCGATCGGTGCGAGGCCGCGGGGATCAAGACCGCCGTCGTCGACCTCGCACGCCCCGACTGGTCGAAGACGCCGGAATCCTTCGACTACGTGCTCCACCTGGCGGCGGTGATCGTGCCCGGCGAGGACTACGACACCTCGATCGAGATCAATGCCGGCGGGACGGGGCACGTCATGTCGCGTTTCCGCGACGCCAAGGCGTGCCTGATGATGTCGACCTGCGGCGTCTATGCGCCGCCGCGCGACTACGGGAAAGCGGTCCTCGAGACGGACCCCCTCGGCGGTTCGCCGCAGCCCTACGCGCCGACCTACTGCATCTCGAAGATCTCCCAGGAGGCGGTCGCGAAGTTCGCCGCGCAGGAGTTCGGGCTGCCGACGACGATCGCGCGCATGAACGCCGCCTACGGAGACAACGGCGGCTTCCCGTCGATGGTCGCCGACATGGTCCTCGGCGGCGTGACGATCCAGGCCATGCCGAAGGGGCAGGGCGAGGTCGCGTCCCCGATCCACGAGGACGACATCTACGCCCAGACCGCCGGCCTGCTCGAGGCGGCGAGCGTCCCCGCGACGATCGTCAACTGGGGCGGCGACGAGGGCGTCGGGGTGGGCGAGCTGGCCGAGTACATCGCCGCGCGCCTCGGCCGCGAGGCGAAGGTCGAGTACGGCGCGGACGGCATCCACCAGTACTGGCTCGATCCGGCGAAGCGGATCGCGCTCGCCGGCGCCTGCGAGGTGCCCTGGCGCGAAGGGGTCGACCGCATGCTCCGCGCGCGGCATCCGGAGATCGAGCTCCGGGACTGAGTCGCGGGGCGCGGCGAGCGGCTCAGTCCGTCCCCGCCCGGACCATCCGGATCAGCTCGTCCTCGAAGGCGAAGTCGAACTCCTGGGTTTCCGGGAGACCTTCGCCCCGGTACCAGCGCCAGGTCCGCTCGAGCGAGGCGCGGAAGGTGAGCTCCGGCTCCCAGCCGACGTGGCGGCGCAGCTTGTCGACGGAGTAGAAGACGCTCCGGTCCCAGTGGTGGATGTTGGGCGCGATCTGCTGGACGAGGACCGAGAGCATGAAGCGGTTCATCTGCATCGCGTCCTGCTGCATGTCGCTCGAGCGGATGTCGACCTTGCTCTCGGGCCGCGGCATCTCGACCCGGAGGTCGCCGGACCAGAGCCGCTCCATCGTGGCGGCGGGGATGAAGAGCTTCTCGACGTCCTTGCCGAGCAGACTCGCGCACTCGTCGACGTAGCCCTCCTGGGTGAAGTAGTCGCCGCCGGTCAGGTTGTACCGCTCGCCGAAGGTGATCGGCTGGCCGAGCACCATGCGCAGGGCGCGGGCCTGGTCGTCGGCGTGGCCGATCTGCTGGATCGTCCGGCCGTTTCCCGGGATCAGGATCGGACGACCCCGGAGCACGCGCTGGAACATCCGCTGCTCGCGGTCCGGAATGATGTTGCCCGCGCCCATCACCATCGAGAGCGCGACGGTCGTGGCGGGGAATCGGTTCTCGCGCCACTCGCGTCGCAGGAGGTCCTCGCAGAGGAGCTTGTTCTTGCCGTAGGCGTTCTGGTCGTCGCCGCGCTCGTCCGGGTGATCCTCAGTGATCGGGAGCAGGTCCGTCGCGGCGTAGGTCACGGTCGAGCTGATGAAGACGTAGTGGGCGATCCGGCCGCGGAAGATGTCGATCATCAGCTCGACGTCGCTCGGGAGGTAGGCGCTCACGTCGATCACGGCGTCGACGTCGACGGATCCGAGCACGTCCCGCATCTGTGCCTCGTCCGTCCGGTCGGCGACGACCCGTTCGACGCCGTGGGGCAGGTCGGCCTCCGTCTTGCCGCGATTCAGGATCACGACGTCGTGGCCCGTGCGCGCGAGCTCGTGGACGAGCGCGAGACCGTTGAACTGCGTACCGCCCATGACGAGGACTCTCATCGCGATCCTTCCCTCCTTCGGCGCGCGAAGCGCGTGCGTCGCCGGTCAGCATACACCGCTCGTTCCCGCTTCGAGGGAGTGGTCGCCGGCCGCCGTGCAGGCCATCATGGACGGCGGGCGCGACGGGATGCGCCGAGAGGGAGGGGAGCGCGATGGCAGGGACGCCGATTCCGACGGCCGAGCGGATGCGGGAGATCTTCGAGTCGGTGAAGAACTGGGGGCGCTGGGGCGAAGACGACGAAGCGGGCGCGCTCAACCTGATCACCGCGGACGTCCGCCGCGCCGCCGCCGCGAGCATCCGCCACGGGCGCGTGGTCAGCTGCGCCCGCGACCTCCCGGTCGAGCCTGCCCCGGACAACCCCCATCCGGCCCTCCACATGATGGTCGCGGGCGGGGACGACTGCCTGATCCCGGAGATCGGACTCGAGACGACCTCCGACTTCGTCGGGCTCGCCTTCCACGGGATGGCGACCAGCCACCTCGACGCCTTCTGCCACGTCCACAAGGATGGGCTCATGTACAACGGCTACCCGGGAACCCTCGTGAAGAGCACCGGCGCCAAGAAGAACAGCGTCATGTGCGCGAAGGACGGCATCGTCGCCCGTGGCGTCCTCGCGGACGTACCACGCCACCTCGGCGTCGACTGGCTCGAGCCGGGACAGATCATCGAGCCCGACGAGCTGACCGGCTGCCTTGCCGCCCAGGGCGTCGAGGTCCGCGAAGGCGACGTGCTGCTCGTCGCGACCGGGCGCGATGCGCGCCGCGCGGAGTTCGGGCCCTGGTCCCCGATGGATCCCGGCATGCCGGGCCTCCATCCTGAGTGCATTCCGTGGCTGCACGAGAAGGGCGTGTCCGTCCTCGGCTCGGACTGCGTGTCCGACCCGATCCCGCTCCCGACCATCGAGGGCTGGGGCATGCCGATCCACGAGTGCACGCTCGTCGCGATGGGGGTCCATCTGCTCGACAACCTCGAGCTCTCCGGGCTCCAGGCCGCCTGCGCGGAGCTGTCCCAGTGGGACTTCCAGCTGACGATCGCGCCGCTCCGGATCGCGGAGGGGACCGGCTCGCCGGTCAACCCGATCGCCGTGCTCTGACGGTCCCCGGAGGTCGGGGTTCCAGGGCGACGAGCATCGCGGGCCTGTCGCGCCAGGCACGTCCGATCGGACACGTCCGTGAGATTCGCCACCCTGGCCGGTTCGTATCGGGCATGATTGCGAACTCGACGACGCCCGTTTCCGGGACGAAGGGAACTCCTTTTTCGGGCGCCTGATCGTCTCCTGCGGGATCGAGGGATCTCTAGAGGCGGAAAGCGACGCTACGTCGCGGGGGCCCGAACCGGAGGAACCCTGAATGATCCGATTCGCAACTCGACCTGCTCCCGGCGCGCCCGGCCGCGTCCGGCGTCTCGTCACGGCGAGCCTCGCCGCGCTCACCCTCGCCACCGCCCCGGCGTCCGCCCAGGTCTTCCTCGGCCTGTCGACGATTCTCGGTGGGACCGGGACCGACCAGATCCGCGATCTCACGACCGATCCGGCGGGCAACATCTACGTCGTCGGAACGACGACCTCCACCGACCTCGCCGACCAGGCGCTCGCGCCGGTCGGCAGCGACGTGTTCGTCGCCAAGCTCGATCCGACCGGCCAGGAGCTCCTCTATCTGTCGCTCTTCAGCGGCGATCAGGCCGACGTCCCCTGGGCAATCGAGGTCGACGCGAGCGGCCGCGCCTACGTCGCGGGCTACACGACGAGCTCGAGCTTCCCGACCGGGACGGCCTTCGAGACGGTCGTCGACAACACCGACGCGTTCCTGCTCGAAGTCGACGACAGCGGCGCGCTCAGCTGGGCCGTCGTGTGGGGCGGGGCCGACGAGGACGGCGAGTTCAACGGGGGAATCGCGATCCATCCCTCGACCGGCCACGTCTACGTCGGCAGTCGGACGAACACGACGACCCTCGCCGCGGTGAACGCCTTCAGCGACCGTTGTCCGAACGGTCCCTGTCCCTTCAACACGGGCTTCGATCCGTCGCAGGCGCCGGCGTCGTCGGTCGTCTACCAGACCTACGTCACCTCGCCGAACGTCCTGGCGAACCAGGAAGACGGCGGCGTCCTCGACCTCGGCGTCGACTCGAGCGGGAACCTCTACGCCTTCGGCTTCGCCAGCCCGAACTCGCAGGTCGTGGCCGCCGGCCAGGGCTTCCAGGATGCGAGTGGGGACGTCAACAACAACGACCACGTCCTCGTGAAGCTCGACCCGAGCCAGACCGGCGTGAGCCAGCGTGTCTACTCGACCTTCATCGGCGGCTTCGGCGACGAGACCGAGCGCGGTCGGATCGCCGTCCTCGACAGCGGAGTCGTCTACGTCGGGTCCAAGACCGACTCGACTGCCGCGACCTTCCCGATCCTGAACGCGGTCCAGGCGGTGAACGGAGGCGGCGAAGACGGGTACGTCGCCAAGATCGACACCACGGTCAGCGGCGCGTCTTCGCAGCTCTGGACGACGTTCCTGGGCGGCCTGCGCGACGACGAGATCAACGCGATCACGGTCGATGCGGCGGGGAATGCCTGGGTCGCGGCTCGCGTCTCGCTGAACGGCAGCGCGCTCTTCCCGCAGGTCCATCCCCTGCCGGGCTCTCCCGCCGCGGGCATCGACGACGAGGCGGCGGTCGCGCAGATCGCGAGTGACGGCGCCTCGATCCTCTTCTCGGGGCCGAGCGTGGCCGGGGGCGGCGATCAGCTCCAGGGCATCTCGGTCCAGCCGAGCGGTCGCGTGATCGTCGGCGGTTCCGGCGGTGCGAACGCCTTCCCGCTGCTCGGGGGGCTGCCGCCGAACGACGTCGCCGGTCAGATCGGCGCGATCGTCGGCCTCGATCCGATCGGAGACCAGGGGCTCGTGCTCGAGGTGACCGCGTTCTCGAACCCCCAGCAGTCCGGGGAGACCTTCGCGATCCAGTACGACGTGAAGAACCGCGGCGTCACCGACGCGAGCAACGCGGAGGTCTCGACGGACTTCCCCTTCGGTCTGATCGCGACGAGCACGACGGGCAACTGCAGCTTCCCGACGACCAGCGCGACCTGCGAATACTTCGAGGACATTCCGCGCGGCGGCGATGCGCCGGTCTTCATCCTGGCCAACGCACCGGCGGACGGGCAGTTCTTCGTGAACGCCTCGGTCACGAGCGACCTGGTCGACCCCGTCTCGGCGAACGACAGCGATACCGAGGTCATCGACATCGAGCCGGCCGGGAGCCTGCCCGGGACGCTCACCCTGGCGGACTTCGACGTGCGGGCCGCCGCCGCGGACACCGGGGGCTTCGCGATCGATACCTCCGAGGGCATCCTCGCGAGCTCGAACGGGAGCATGGGGGACGTCTACAACCTGCTGGCCAGCGGAGGTGCCGTCCCCTTCCAGATCCAGCGGATCCTCGGGCAGGGCGAAGTCGCCTTCGGCTTCGTCGAGCAGACGGTCTGGTCGCCGAGCGCCGGGGACGGCGAGGACCTCTTCGGACGCGACTTCAACGCGTCGGCGGACCGGGTCTTCGCGATCGTCGACCACCGCGGTCGGGTCGAGCTCCGGAGCGCGGGCCCCTTCGACGAGGGGCGCGTGGTCGCGACCGGCTACGTGCCGCTCGGTCGGCCCGGCCTGCTCTCGATGAACGTCACGCCGACCGAGGCACAGGTGACCTTCGACGGCTTCGTGGTCGCCTCCGGAGATCCGTTCACGACGGACTTCCGGGACGCGAACCCCGCGAACGTCGGCAACGACTTCGTGATCAGCGTCGGCTTCGGGACCGAGGATCGCGGCGCCGCGATCTTGAACGTGCCGGAGCCGGGATTCGCCGCGGCGCTGGCCGCGGGGGTCCTGGCGCTGGCCGAGGGGCGTCGCCGACGCGCCTAGCCTCCGATTGGAGGGGATGAACGACGCCGCCGCGACGCCGATCGCGGCGGCGTTCGTCGTTCGGGGCGCGGATTCCGATCCTCACGGGAGGCCCGTCGACCGTTCGCCCGACTCGAGTCGCGCGGGCGCGGGGCGCCCTGCGTTCCCGCGAAGTCTCGACTAGCATCGAGCCGATCGAGGGAGAGAGCGTTCGATGAAGTTCCGACCGAGAATGTCCTGGACCGCGGGGCCCCTGGCGTGTGGAGTGGCGTTCCTCGTGCTCCTCGCCCCCGTGACCGCGCTGGCAACGACCGACATCGACGCGGCGGCTTCGCTCTTCGGGCGCGCTGCGGCCGCCTGGGGGATGAGGCTCTCGCCGGACGGATCCAAGGTCTCCTTCCTTCGGAACCACCCGCAGGGCTTCCCCATTGCGATGGTCGTGGATCTGAAGACCGGCAAGGGAAATCACGTCGTCGCGAGCGACATGGGCAAGCAGATGTTCATCGATCGCTGCCAGTGGGCGAACGACGAGCGTCTCCTTTGCACCTACTACGGCGTCCAGCGCGTCCGCGGCGATCTGCGCACGATGACCCGCCTCGTCGCCGTGAACATCGACGGCTCCGATATCGAGGTGCTCGCGCAGAGGCAGCAGCGGGACAACTTCGCCCTGTATCAGGGGGACGTCGTCGACCTCCTGCCCGACGATCCGAAGTCCATCTGGATCGAGTTCGACGAGGGAAGGGGGAAGGGCGTCTCCCGGGTCGACATCTACAAGAACCGCTTGAAGAGCGTGATCCGCCCGAAGGTGAGCGTCTGGGGATACGCGTCCGATGGTCGGGGCGAGGTCCGGATGCGGGTCGACTTCGACCGCAACTGGTTGGACTACGACTACCGGCTCACGGGCGAGAAGAAGTGGTACCGCCTCTACCGCGAGCGCAGCGACGACCACACGGCGATGTACGCGCCTGCGGCCTTCCTGGCCGGGACGAACCAGCTGCTCGTCTGGGACGCCGTCAACGGGCGGCGCGCGCTCCTTCGCGAGACCCTGACGGACGATGCCTCGAAGCCACGCGAGCGGGAGGTGGTCTTCGCCCACGACGAGGTCGACGTCGGCGAGCTGGTCGTCCTCGGCAAGCATCGACGGCCCGTCGCCGTCGCCTACGCGACGGACAAGGGGCGTCTCCACTACTTCGACGAACGGATCGGGGCGCTTCACGACCGGCTCGTCGACGAGCTCGGCGACGTCGCCGTCACGATCGTCGACGAGTCCTGGGACGAGCGCTTCTACCTCGTCTGGGCAGGGACGGATCGCGAGCCGGGGACCTACTATCGATACGACCGCCAGAGCGACGCGCTCTCCCGGATCACGGACACCCACGGCCATCTCGATGAGATCCAGCTCGCTCGCATGGAGCCGATCGAGTATCCGACCCGGGACGGCGAGACGGTCCGCGGCTATCTGACCCGGCCGGTCGGTGCCGGCAAGGGACCCTTTCCGCTGATCGTCCATCCGCACGGGGGACCGCGCGCGAGAGACGTCTGGGGCTACGACTGGTTCGCCCAGTATTTCGCCTCGATCGGCTATGCGGTCCTGCAGGTGAACTATCGCGGGTCCGATGGCTTCGGCGCGGGCTGGGCGGGGGAGGGCGCCTTCCACGGCTGGAAACGGGCGATGGAGGACATCGAGGACGGCGTGCGGCACGTCGTCGAGCAGGGGGTCGCGGATCCCGCCCGGGTCTGCGCGGTCGGGTGGAGCTACGGCGGCTACGCGGCGCTGATGTCGCCGCTCGAGAACCCGGGGCGCTACCGCTGCGCCGTCAGCATCGCAGGGGTCACCCATCCCCACCGGCTCTACACCGCCGCCGTCGGGGGCTCCGCCCTGCGCCGCTACCGGCGGTCGCAGATTCCGCGCGAAGGGCCCGAGATCCAGGAGGGGTCGGCGCTCGTCCGTGCCGCCGAGATGCCGGTACCCGTCCTGCTCTTCCACGGAGACCGGGACGTGAACGTCCCGGTGGACCACAGTGCCGATCTCGCGCGGGCCCTCGAGAAAGCGGGGAAGTCCATCGACTTCGTCGAGTTCGAGAACGCGGACCACTTCGTCGAGCGTCCCGCGCAGCGGATCGACATGCTCCAGCGGATCGCCGACTTCCTCGACGAGCACCTGAAGAAGAAGCCCGCGAACTGACGGCATCGCTCGCCGGCGACGCCGTGCTTCGGGCCGGCATTGCCGAGTCGCCGAGCGCCCGCAGGCGACGCCGTGCTTCGGGCTGGCATTGCTGAGTCGCCGAGCGCCCGCAGGCGACGCCGTGCTTCGGGCTGGCATTGCCGAGTCGCCGAGCGCCCGCAGGCGACGCCTTATGAATAGTGGCTCATCACCGTCTCGGCGAAGAGCCGCGCCGGCTCGCGGGTGTCGCGGCCGAAGAACTCGATCACGAAGAAGGAGACGCCGAGGGCGCGGTGGCGCTCGATGCACTCGATGACCCGCTCGGGCGAGCCCCAGATGCCGTGCTCTTCGAGGGCGCCGCCCATGTGGCCGCCGTAGATCTTCTTGGCCTTCTCGAGGCCCGCTCGGCCCGCCGCGTCGTCTTCGCCGATCACGACGACGCACTGCTGCGACTTCTCGATCGAGGCGGGATCGCGCCCCGCCTCCTCGCAGCGCTTGTCGAGCGCTTCGACCTTCTGGGCGAGCTCGGCCTGGAAGACGGCCATGTTGTTCCAGGTGTCCGCGTGGCGCGCGGCGATGGCCATCGTGACCTTCTCGCCCCCGCCGCCGACCAGGATCTCCGGGGTCTTCGCGGGCTTCGGCTCGCAAAGCGCTTCGTGCACCGAGTAGAACCGGCCCTCGAAGGTCGCCTTCTCTTCCGTCCACATCCGCTTCATGACCTCGATCATCTCCTCGAGGGCGGTCAGGCGGTCGCGCGTATCGGGAAAATCGCAGCCCGTCTGCTCGAACTCGGGCTTGAACCAGCCCGCACCGAGCCCGGCGATCGTCCGGCCCGGGGCGATCTGCTCGATCGTCGCGATCTGCTTCGCGAGCACGGCCGGATTGCGGAAGAAGGGCGGGGTCACGAGCGTGCCGAGCTTGGCCTGGTCCGTGATCGCGGCGATCGCCGCGAGCTGGGTCCAGGCCTCCAGGATCGGGAGGTTGGGTACCGGGACGCCGTAGAGGTGGTCGCAGACCCAGAGTGAGTCGTATCCGAGGCGGTCGAACTCGACGGCGGCGTCCCGGGCTTCCTGCCAGGTGCGCTTGATCTGGGGAAGGGTGACGCCGAAGCGGACGGGGCGGCTCATGGGGATTTCTCCTGATCGTGACGCGCGTACGATAGGCGACCCGCGTCGCGAACGATATGCTGGGCTCGATGGCGCTCTACGCTCGTCTCACCAAGGAGATCCGACAGGGACCTTCCGGCCCGAAGGTCGGGGCCTTCTTCGACCTCGACCACACGATCCTGGCTGGCTTCTCCGCGACGTCCTTCATGCGGGAGCGGCTGCTCTCGGGCCGGATGAGCCCGAACGAGATGGTCGGGACCTTCTACGGGGCGCTCTCCTTCGGTCTCGGGCGGACCGGCTTCTCCGCGCTCATGACGGGGATGTCCGCGAGCTATCGCGGGCTCGCCGAGTCGGTGCTCGAAGAGGTCGGCGAAGAGGTGTTCGAGAAGCACCTGGCCCGGCAGATCTACCCGGAGTCCCGCGCTCTGGTCGAGGCCCACCAGGACGCCGGGCACACGGTCGCCATCATCTCGAGCGCGACGAAGTACCAGGTCCTCCCCTTCGCCCGCGAGCTCGGGATCGATCACGCCATGTACACCGAGCTCGAGGTCGAGGACGGGGTCTTCACGGGCGAGCTGGCGGGGCCGACCTGCTACGGCGAAGGCAAGGCGGAGGCGGCGAGAGAGATCGCGCAGGCCGAGGGCGTCGATCTCGAACAGAGCTACTTCTACACCGACAGTCACGAGGATCTCCCGCTCCTCGAGGCGGTCGGCCGCCCGCGACCGCTCAACCCGAACCGGCAGCTCGCCCAGATCGCGAAGGAGCGGAGCTGGCCCGTCCGCCGCTTCCACAGCCGCGGTCGTCCGAGCTTCGGGGATCTGGTCCGGACGGGGCTCAGCTACGCGAGCGTGGCGCCGGCGCTCGGCGCCGGGATCGCGGCGGGGATCGTGAACGGCTCCTACCGCGAGCTGCTCAACGTCTCGGGCGCCGTCTGGAGCGATCTCGCCACGTCCCTGGCCGGGATCGACCTGCGCGTCGAGGGAGAGGAGAACGCCTGGGCGGCCCGGCCCGCGGTGTTCATCTTCAACCACCAGAGCGCGCTCGACCCGATCCTGATGCTCAAGATCGTGCGTCGGGACATGACCGGCGTCGGCAAGAAGGAGATCCAGGACGACCCGATCATGGGCCCGCTCTTCACGGCGGCGGGCGTGGTCTTCGTCGACCGTGCCGGGATCGCGGCCGCCGGGGCGGAGGAGGCGAAGAAGGCCCTCGAGCCGGCCGTGCGTGCTCTCGATCACGGACGCTCGATCGCGATCGCACCGGAGGGAACGCGCTCGCTCACGCGGCGCCTCGGCCCCTTCAGGAAGGGCGCGTTCCACCTGGCGATGCAGGCAGGCGTGCCCATCGTTCCGGTCGTCTTTCGCAACGTGCTCGACGCCTTTCCGAAGGACGCCGCTGTCGTTCGTCCCGCGACGATCGAGGCCGTCGTCCTGCCGCCGATCGACACGTCGAGCTGGACCGAGGAAGGACTGGACGAGGAGATCGCGCGCGTGCGCGGCATGTTCCTCGACGTCCTCCACCAGGACGCCTGATCCCGCCGTACGGTCCGAAGCGCGCCCGCGTGGCGCGGCCACGGACTTCGAAGTCCGGGCCGTCGCCTAGAGGTCGTAGACCAGGCGGCCCTTGTCGTCCCGGTGCGCCTCGGCCATGCCCTCGAGGCGCAGGTGCTCGAGGTGGGCGTAGGTCTCGCTCTCGGCCATCTCGCCCCAGCTCCGCTCGCGGAAGAGCCGCTTCATGAAGCTGTTCACGTCGGCGCGGCCGAGCTCCCGCGCGATGTCGCGGATCTCGTCGAGGCGCTCGTGGTGGTGTTCCTTGATCGCCTGGGCCCGGCCGGCGAGATCGTCGAAGGGATGGCCGTGGGCCGGCAGCGCGAGCTCGACACCCTGGATTTCGCCGACCCGGTCGAGCGAGTAGAAGAACGACTTGAGCGGGTCGGCGAGGTAGGACACGCCCCCGATGTGGGGCGTGATCGAAGGCAGCACGTGATCGCCCGACAGGAACGCGCCGCTGTCCGGATCGTGGAGGCAGATGTGGTCCGCCGTGTGTCCCGGCGTGTGCTGCACGAACCACTCCCGCCCCGCGAGTCGGAGCACGTCGCCGTGCTCGACGTGGTGGGTGATCGGCGGCACGAAGCGGCTCCGACCGAAGGTGGCGTAGGAGAGGAAGCGCAGGCTCTCGCGGACGCTGGCCCGCTCGCTGGGCCCCTTCCAGGGCGCCGGGGTCGTGATGCGCTTGAGCGCGCTGCGGATGCGCCAGAGCGGGTTCTGCGCGCGCCGTCGATCCCGCTCGAGAAGCTCCATGTGGGCGATCAGGTCGTCCACGCTCGCCTCGACGTGGTGGTCTCCGTCTCCGTGCCCGTGCTCATGACCGTGCGCCTGGCTCTCGGTGTGCTTCTTGTGGCCGCGGCTCGGACCGCCGAAATGGAAGCCGCGGTGAGCGACGATCCGCGCGCCCGATTCCTTGTGGATCCGCACCGCCCCGCCGAAATGGTCGGGATGCGAGTGGGTGATGAAGACCGTGTGGATGTGGCGCGGCTCGAGCCCGGCCTGCTTCAGGCGATCGCGGATCGCATTCCAGGTCGACTCGCCGGGCAGCCCCGGGTCGATCACCGCCGCCCCGTCGTCGTCGACCAGCGCGTACATGTTCACGTGTCCGAGGCCGGGAAGCATGATCGGGAGCTGCATGCGAAGGATGTCCTTCGCGACCTCGCTGATCTCTTCCGAGGCCTTCTCCTGTTCCTGTCTTCGCGGCTTGCTCATCGGGGCGACTCTAGTGCAGATGGAGGGAGGTCGGGTGGGACGGGTCGAACGCCCGGTCCCGGGCTACTCGGCGGCTTCGAGGGCGCCCGCGAGGAAGGCCGTGAGATCCCGAGAGAAGGTGTCGAAGGCGGCCTTGCCTTCGCTCCGGGCGAGGGTCGCCGCGTGCCCTGCGAGGGCCGTCACGGCGGTGTCCGCGGCGAGCCGGAAGCGGCGCTGCTTCGTCTCGGCGGACAGCGCGGGCAGGGCGGTCGAGAGCACGTCGCGGAGACCGAAGAGGAGGGGCGCGAAGTGCTGGATCGTGAGCGCGTCGAGATGGGGCCGGTCTTCCGAGACGGCGCGCGCGAGCAGTCGAAGCGACGGCGTCGGGGCCCCGTCCTCGGCGCGGGGCAGGGCGGCGACGGGTTCGACGCAGAGTCGGGCCAGGTCGAGGCCGTCGGCGGAGCGCCCGCCGCGAAGCGTCTCGATGAGCGGCGCGCGGAGGGACTGGAGCGGCTCGAGCGCGCGCAGCAGGACCGCTTCCTGGAGGCCTTCGCGGCTTCCGAAGTGGTAGTGGATCAGCGCGGAGTTGACGCCGCCTTCCCGCGCGATGGCGCGCAGGGCGGGACCTCCGGCCTCGGGCTCGGCGTAGAGGCGGGTCGCCGCGGCGAGAATCCGGTCACGGGTGTCGGCAGCCATGGCCGGAGATTATTTGATCATCTGCTTGAATCAAATGGTCAAAACGTCGGCCCGTTCGGCGCCGGGGAGGGGCTAGAATGCGCCGCGGCCTCGGACTCGAGGCCGTTTCCCCGGAGAAGGAGCCCCGATCGATGTCCGTCGACCCCCGTACCCCCGTCCTCGTCGGTGCCGCCGCCGTGGTCCAGCGTGGAGAGGACCCGAGCCAGCTGGCCGAGCCCCTCGATCTGATGGAGGAGAGCGGGCGACTCGCGGCCGACGATGCCGGCTCGCCCCTCCTGCTCTCCCAGCTCGACCGGATCTGGGCGACCCGTGGCTTCTGGGCCTACGCCGATCCGGGCCGGATCCTGGGCGACCGCTACGGGGCCAAGGATGTGAAGACCATCGTGGCCGAGATCGGGATCCTGCAGTCGACGGTGCTCGGCAAGGCCTGTGCGGCGATCGTGAGCGGGGAATCCGACGTCGCGCTGATCGTCGGGGGAGAAGCGCGAGATCGTGCGAACCGGTATCAGCGCGCGGGGCAGGACGTGCCTCTGACCGAGCAGAGCGAAGGCACGCCCGACGAAGTCCTCGTGCCCCACCAGGAGATCATGGGCCCGCTCGAGATCGAGCTCGGGCTGATCACGCCGATCATCCAGTACTCGATGATCGACAACGCGCTGCGCGCCCACGAAGGCCAGTCGCTCGAGGCACATCGCGAAGAGCTCGGTCGCCTCTGGGGCGACTTCAACGAGGTCGCCGTCGAGAACGAGGACGCGTGGAACCGGAAGCCGCTCACGCCGGAAGAGATCGTCACGCCCGGCGAGGGGAACCGGATGCTCGCGTACCCGTATACGAAGTCCCTGGTGTCCCAGTGGAACGTGAATCAGGCGGGGGCGGTGATCCTCTGCAGCCTCGAGAAGGCGCGGGCCCTCGGTCTCGACGAGTCGCGCTTCGTCTATCCCCTCGCCGTCGTCGACAACGAACACATGGTGACGCTCTCCGAGCGGCGGGATCTCTGGCGCTCTCCCGGCTTCGCCAACGCGGGGGCGCGGGCCTTCGAGTACGTGGGGCGGGAGCCGGAAGAGATCGACCACTTCGAGTGCTACAGCTGCTTTCCCGCCGCGGTCCGGGCGCAGCAGCGCGAGATGGGCATCCCGCTCGATCGACGCGTCACGGGGACGGGCGGAATGACCTTCGGCGGCGGGCCGCTCAACAACTTCGTCATCCAGAGCTGGGTCAAGATGGTCGAGACGATGCGCGCGACGCCCGGCAGCTACGGCTGCGTCACGGCCGTCTCGGGCCTGATCACGAAGCAGGGTGTCGCGGTCTTCGGCCCCGAGCCCGGCAAGAAGCCCTTCCTGCACGACTTCGTGACGGAGCAGACGCGAACCGAGCAGGCGACCCGGTCCGTCGAAGGCGAGGCGACCGGCCGCGGTCGGATCGCCACCTATACGGTCTCGCACGACCCGAACGCGGCGCACGGGGTCGCGATGATCATCGATCTCGACGACGGTCGGCGGACGATGCGCGTGGTCGACGATCCGGCGTGGATGACCCTCGGCGAGACCGAGGAGCTGGTCGGACGCGCGGTCGAGGTCACCGCAGACGGGGCGCGCTGGGCCTGATTCCGGCAGAACCGAAGACGGTGCGCGTCGGGGCCGAGCCCGGCGGGACGGAGGCAGAGGCGATGCCGGCGAAGGAACTGACGCTCTTCGAGCAGCTCGAGATCCAGATGAAGGCGCTCGTTCCGTTCGTCCGTGGACTGCAGGCGGAGCTCGGGGAGCAGGCGGTCGACGAGGCGATCGACCGGATGCGCGCCAAGGCCGAAGCGCAGGCGCGCTCCGAGAAGAGTCCGGGACTGCCCCTCTCGGCGAATCGAGCGGCGTTCGAGGCCTGGGGCGACGGAGCCCTCGAGTACGAGATCGTGCGCGACGACGAGGAGGCGTTCGACGTCGACGTTACGCGCTGTCGCTACGCCGAGATGATGAAGGCGCTCGGCGCCCAGGACCTGGGCGAACGCCTCATCTGCAGCCAGGACGAGGCGATGGCCCTGCGGGCCGGCCACGTCCTCACGCGCACCCAGACCTGCATGGGCGGCGCGAGCCACTGCGACTTCCGCTTCGCGAAGCGCGACGACGGCTAGGCGGGACGGCTAGAAGACCGCCACCGTCCGTTCGATCGTCCAGAAGGCGGCGAGCGAGCCCATCACGTAGACGGCCGCACGGCGGGGCATCGGGATCGGCAGCGGGATCCGGCGGAGCAGCGCCGCGCCGACGGCGAGGCCGAGCACGAAGACGAGCTGGCCGAGCTCGATGCCGACGTTGAAGGAGAAGAGCGCCATCGGGATCTCGCCCTGGGGCAGGCCCACCTCGCGCAGCGCGCCAGCGAAACCCATGCCGTGCAGCAGCCCGAAGAGGAGCGCCATCGGCCAGGGGTAGCGTCGCATGAGCGTTTCCCGATCCGTCTCGCGCGCGAGCTCGACCGCCAGGGCGAGGACGCTCGCCGCGATCAGGACCTCGATCGGACCGGACGGCAGGCTCGTGTAACCGAGCGCGGCGAGGGAGAGGGTGACCGAGTGGCCCACCGTGAAGCTCGTGATCGTCTTGACCAGCGGACCGAGCGTCGCGCAGAGCAGGAAGAGGCCGAACACGAAGAGCAGGTGATCGGCGCCGGAGAGGATGTGCTCGAAGCCGATCGTCAGGTAGTCGGAGAAGACCTCGAAGCGCCCCGCCTTCTCGGGCACGATCATCTGCGGCTCGCCGCGTCGGAGCACCCGCTGGATCGCGCGGCCGTCGGACAGTGCGATGCGGACGAGGGTGTCGATCTTGGCGGGGCCCAGACCGTCGACGCGCAGCGGCTGGCCGACCAGGCCGGCGTCGCGGCAGTCGATCGTCCAGCGCACGAGGACGGCGACTCCCTGCTCCTCGAAGGTGGCTTGCGTCGTCGCAGGGCACGCCGGAGGAAGGATCGGCTCGATGTTGCTGCCGGGAACGGCAAGGGAGGACCGCTTCCAGAGCACGTCCACGAGGCCGTCTTCGCGCTCCTCGAGCTGAAGCAGGGCGGGGGCGAGGGGGTGGGCCGCCAGCGCGCTCGGGAGGAGGCAGACGAAGACGGCCACCGCGAGGAGCCGGAGCGATCCGGGCCGGCGTCGGCCGGTCGGCGAGGGGCGAGAGACGATCATCCGGTTTCCTGTTCGGAGGGGCCCGCGTCGGAGCCCGCCGCGCTCGGCAGACGCACTTCGTATCGCGCGCGGAGGTCGCTGAGTAGCGCTTCCAGGTTCGCCTCGCGACGCTCTTCCTCGATTTCGAGGCGGAGACGGTCGGCGACGAGGTCGAGGTCGGGAGGGCTGCCCGCCTCGACGCGGTCGACGAGCACGAGGTGGAATCCGTAGGCGGACTCGACCGGTCCCTGCCAGACCCCGGTCCGCACGGCTCCCTCGAAGACGGCCTCCCCGAAGCCCGCGCCGAAGCTCCGGTCGAGGTCGGATCGCGAACGACCCACGAGATGGTGTCCGAGGGGGAAGGGGTCGCCCTGGGGCGGGCCCTCGCTCGCGGTCGACGGACGGGCTTCGAGCGACGCGAGGAGGCTGCGGGCGCGATCGAGCGGGTCGCCGGGGCGGTCCCGGCTGACGAACACCTGCGTGAGGGTGATGCGATCCGGAGAACGCAGGCGGTCGCGTACGCGCGCATAGCGCTGCTCGACGTCGTCCGGGGTGACGGCCTGGTCGTCCGAGAGTCGACTGCCGACGAGCCGCATCTTCTGGACGAGGATCCGTCGCACGACGATGTCCTCGCGATGGAGACCGAGCTCGATCGCTCGCGCGAGGAGCGCAGGGGCCTCGTCGATCGTCGCGTCTCCCTCGAGGAAGAGCATCTTCTGGATCATCCGCGTCTGTACACCGCCGTCGCGTTCGAGGAGACCCCGGGCGACGGCCTCCCGGAAGAGGATCTCCTCCTCGACTTCCGCGTCGATCATCCGATCGCGCTCGCTCCGGTTCGGGGCGCGTCCCACGGTCTCGGCGAAGCGGCGCTCGAGCTCCGCCAGGACCGAGGGCTCGATCTCGATGCGTCGTGTGACCGCCTCGTCCTCGACCGCGGGCGTTCGGGTCAGCGCCTGGGCGGCGAAGACGAGGGTGCCCAGCAAGAGGAAATGGAGGAGCGGAGAGCGGAGGAGCGCGCGCATCGAGCGTCGTTCGATCGAGCCGCGTCAGGCGAACTCGATCATCACCTTCGCGCCCGCATCGGGAGAACGCGCGACGTCGAACGCCTCGAGGAAATCGTCGAGGCCGAAACGGTGGGTGATCATGGGCTCGAGATCGCGCCGCTCGAGCAGCCGGATCATCTCGCCGTAGTCGGCGGGATACTCGATCGATCCGCGGATCGTGATCTCCTTGGTCAGCACGTCCATGAAGGCGATCGGCACCTCCTGGCGGTGGAGCGCGACGACCGAGATCCGGCTCTGCGGCGCACAGCGGTGGACGACGTCGGCCAGCAGCGGCCCCACGCCCGTCGCCTCGATGAAGACGTTGGTCCCGACGTTCTCCATCCAGTAGAGGGTCTCGGTTCCGTGGATCCGCCCGAGGCCTGTCCAGAGATCCTCGCGAGACGGATTGATCGTGTGGGTCGCGCCCAGCTTGCGGGCGACGTCGAGGCGCGTGTCGGACATGTCGACGGAGACGATGTCCTCGATTCCGCGATCGGCGAGGGTCGCGATCGCGGACAGACCGATCGGGCCGGCGCCGAGGACGGCGACGCGGTCCCCGGGCCGTGCTTCGCTCTGGTCGACGGCATGCATGCCGACGCCGAGGGGCTCGGCGAGCGCGCCGTGTGCGAAGCTCATCTCGTCGGGGATCGGAAAGAGGCTCTTGCCGCCGGCTGCGCCGCGGACGAGCAGCCGCGGCGCGAAGCCGCCTTCGGGACCGCCATTGCCGAGGCCGAAGCCGGCGGCGCCCGGGTGCAGCGCTACGCGGTCGCCGACCCGGGCGACGTCCCCGCAGTTCTCGCCGACGATGCGGACGGTGCCGGCCAGCTCGTGGCCGATCGGCATCGGCTCCGAGACGGGCCCCGTCACGCCGCCGAGCTTCGCGTAGCCGACGTCCGAGCCGCAGATGCCGCAGGCGCCGACTTCGAGGATCACGTCGTCGGGACCGCAGACCGGATCGTCGACGTCGTCGAGGCGGACGTCGTCCGGACCGTGGATACGTGCCAGCTTCATGTGTCGCTCCTGCCGTTCGCTTCGGCGCCCCAGAAGGCCTTCCAGGTGTCGAGGACGTAGGGATGGCTCCCGACGCCCGTCTGGCTGGCGGGCCAGTTCGCGGGCTCCTGCTGGAGCGGGTGCTGGCCTAGCTCCGCGCCGTAGACGAGGAAGTGTTTGCGCCGGACGAAGAGCCAGTGCCCGTCGCGTCGCTCGTAGGTGTCGTGGTACTGGATCGCGTGGATGATCCAGCGATCGCTGTCGATCCCGCCGTCCTGGATCTCCCCCCGGCAGTAGACGATCCCCGTCGCGTGGTCGTCGTCGACGAGGTCGATCACGTGGTTGCCCACGTGGAGGAAGGTCACGCCGACGCCGCGGAAGGCGCGGTCCATGTCGGCGCGCAGGGCCTCCCGCCCGTAGGTATCGCGCCCGACCCGGACGTCGGGCACGTAGAGGTCCACGAGGGCGTCCATGTCGCGGGCGTCCGAGTAGACGGCATAGCGCGAAGCGAGCTGACGGATCTCCTCGTAGGCGAGCAGCTTCTCGACGTCGGTCATGGGATTCGCCTAACTCGAGGACTTCTTCATCGCGTCGGGCGTCTTGCTGCTCGGCAGCTTGCCGTGGTCCCAGGAGACGAAGCGGCTCGGCCGGATCTTCATCAGGACGCGCTTGCCCGCCATCTTCCGCTTCACGTCGTCGGGGATCAAAGCCACGTCCGGCAGCGGGCTTCCGGTTCGTGCGTTGGCCTCGACCATCGTCTGCACCGTCTCGTCGAGGTCCGTCACGATCTCCGCGTCGCCCTCCATCATGAGGCCGCGAAGCTCGCTGTAGGCGTGCCCCGTCTCGATCAGGAGGGTGCAACGCGGGTCCTTCTGGGCGTTCTTCACCTTCTGGCTCGAGGCGTAGGTGGCGAATTTCAGGACGACCCCGTCGTCGGTCAGGTCGAGGGCGTAGAACATCGCGACCGCGTGCGGGTAGCCTTTCGGGCCGTTCGTGACGAGGGTGACGGTATGGCCTTCCTGGAGATAGGCGCGGATCTCCTCGTCCGTCATTCTGATATCGTCTTTGCGGGGCATGGGGCGTCTCACTCGGTGGGCGGCCATGCGTCCATGGGTCGGACGGGGCGCGCTTCGGGGTCCATCGATCGCGTCTCCCAACGTTATCCCAATCGACGACGACGCGCGGGGCGGGCTCCCGCGGAGGTGGTCTTGGCCGTATTCACGCGTATCGACGACGAGCAGGGCCTCGCGATCCAGGAGATCCAGGGAGACCTCTCGACGGACGAGATCCTGAAGGCCCAGCACCACCTCTACGTGGAGCTGGGGTTCGATCCGGCGAAGCCCTGTCTCTGGGATGCGACCGGCGGGAACGTGGCGGCGGCGATGTCGGGGCTGGAGATGCAGTCCGCCGCGAGTCGGGGAAGCGCGCTCTGGGACCAGATGGCCGGGGGGCGCACGGCGATCCTCGTCGCGCGCGAGGCGGATTTCGGGATGGGGCGGATGTACGAACAGATGGCGGCGGACATGCCGCGGGAGCTCGGGGTGTTCCGCGATCGCGACGAAGCGGTCGCCTGGCTCCGGGAAGGGGGCGCTCGGTGACGCGTCGTGCACTCGTGATCGGAGGGACCGGGCCGTCCGGTCCCCACGTCGTGAACGGTCTCGTCGACCGGGGTTTCGAGACGGCGATCCTCCACAGCGGCAACCACGAACGACCGGAGATCCCCGACGCCGTCGAGCACATCCACACGGACGCCTACGACCCCGACAAGGTGCGCGCGGCGCTCGGGGACCGGACCTTCGACGTCTGCATCGCGACCTACGGGCGACTCCGAGCCAACGCCGAGATCACGGCCGGTCGCGTCGGTCAGTTCATTTCCGTCGGCGGCTTCCCCGGCTACCGCGGATACATGAACGCGCCGCTCTTCGATCCGCCGGGCTTCCCGACCCCCACCCGCGAAGACGGTGAGCAGATCCGTGATCCGGCCGAGGACGAGAAGGGGTTCCGCATCGCGCGGACCGAGGAGCGCGTCTTCGACGCCCAGCCGGACGCGACCCACTTCCGATACCCCTGGGTCTACGGGCCGCGCCAGCCGGCCCCGCGCGAGTGGTGCATCGTGCGCCGGATCCTCGACGGTCGCGACCGGATCATCGTCGCGGACGACGGGCTCTCTCTCTCGAGCTTCGGGTTCACCGAGAACGTCGCCCATGCGTTGCTGCTCGCCGTCGACCAGCCCGAGAAGGCGCGCGGCCGGGTCTACAATGTCGCCGACCAGGAGGTGCTCTCGATCCGCCAGGTGATCGAGGTGATCGCGAAGTCCATGGGGCACACCTTGGACGTCGTGTCGCTGCCCTGGGAGATCGCCTGGCCCGCCCGTCCGATCGTGGGGCAGCCCTGGACGACCCATCGGATCGTGTCGACGGCGCGGATCGAGCAGGAGCTCGGCTACCGGGACAAGGTCCCGCCGAAGGAGGCGCTCGCCCTCACGGCGAGATGGCTCGCGGAGAACCGCCCCGCGCCCGGCGGTCCGGAGGAGATGGTCATGCAGGACCCCTTCGACTATGCGGCGGAGGACCGGCTGATCGAGCAATGGCGCGACGCCGTTTCGAAGGTCGCGGAGCCTTCCTGGGCCGGAGAGGCCCCGGGGTACGGTCTGGCTTACAGCGGCCCGGGCGGTCGCGAGCGGACGAACAAGAATTTCCGGTAGCCCCCCGGGCGGGGCCGCCTAACGGATCGCCTCTTCGTCCCGAAGTCGCGCGATCGTCGCGTCGTCGAGGCCGAGCTCGCGCAGCACATCGTCGCTGTGTTCGCCCAGGCGCGGGGCGTGGCGGTCGATCGCCGCGGGCGTCCGCGAGAAGTCCCAGGGCGGCGCCAGATAGCGGGTCGGTCCGAAGCGCTCGTCCTCCAGGATCCGGACGGTCTCGCGGTGGCGCACGTGGGGATCCTCGAGGAACGCGTCGACGTCGTTCACGGGGCCGAACGTCGCGCCTTCCTCCCGCGCGCGCGCCACGAGGTCGGCGCTCCGCCACTTCCGGACCTCTTCCTTCAGGAGGTCCACGAGCTCGATGTAGTTGCCGAGGCGCGTGCCCATCTCGGCGAAGCGAGGATCCTCGACGAGATCCTCGCGTCCGAGGACGCGGCACAGGGCCGCGAACTGATGGTCCTGGATGATCAGGCCGACCACGAAGCCGTCGGCGGTCGGCCAGGCCGAGAAGAAGGCCGTCGAGATCGCCGTCTCGAGCACCTCCGGTGGGAACGCCCGCGGCGTCATCGGGTCGGGCAGGGCGAAGGCCGCGTAGGCGTCGATCATCGCGACCTCGACGCGCTGACCGCGCCCGTCGGGATCCCGCTCCCGGGCGAAGAGCGCCGCCAGGATCGCGCCGACCGCGGTCACGGCGCTCGTCTTGTCGGCGATCGGTCCGTTCACGGGGGCCGGCGGTCCATCGCCCCCCTGAGCGGGCATGACGCCGACGAGGCCCTGCATCAGCTGGTCGTAGGCGGGGAGGGCGGCATAGGGGCCGTCGCTGCCGAAGCCGTTGATCGAGCAGAAGACGAGGCCCGGGTGGCGCGCCGCGAGGGTCTCGTAGTCGAGGCCGAGCCGCGCCATCACGTTCGGACGGAAGTTCTCGACGAGCACGTCGAACCGGTCGATCACGTCGAGCACGAGGTCGCGGCCCGCTTCGCTCTTCAGGTCGACCACCAGGCTCCGCTTGTTGCGGTTCATCTGGGTGTGCATCGCCGAGAAGAGGGGCTCCTTGAAGGGCGCCCCCGAGTAGCGCGTCTGGTCTCCGTTCGGGGCCTCGAGCTTGACGACGTCGGCGCCGAGGTCGCCGAGCTGCTGGGTGCACATGGGGCCCGACACGACGCTCGTCAGGTCGAGGACCCTCACGCCCGAGAGGGGGCCGCTGCGTTCGTTGGTGCTCATCCGGGGGCCTTGCTCACGGCGCCGTCGCGTCGGTGTGGACGCCGAGCACGAGCTTGCCCTGGACCTGGCTCGCACCGAGGCGCTCGAGGGCCTGCGGGAGCTGGTCGAAGGGCACCATCTCCTCGACGCGGACCGAGAGCTTGCCGTCGCGCCACCAGGCGAGGAGCTTCTCCTGGACCTCTTCCTTGTACTCGCGGCCGTAGTTCGAGGGGATCACGCCGACGACGCTGTAGTTCTGCATGACCATGTGCGCAGGGTCGACGGGGCCCCACTGGCCGCTGGCGAAGCCGATCAGACAGATCCGGCCTTCGTGGGCCACGCACTTGCTCGCGGCGGTGTACGCCGGACCGCCCACCGGGTCGTAGACGCAGTTCGCGCCCCGCCCGTTTGTCAGGTCCATCACCGCCTGCGCGATGTCGTCGTGTTTGCGGTCGATCACGTGGTCGGCGCCGAGCTGCTTGCAGAACCCGACCTTGTCTGCGCCGGCGACCGTCGCGATCACGGTCGCGCCGAGGGCCTTGCCGATCTGGACGGCGGCCGTCCCGGTTCCGCCCGCGCCGCCGAGCACGAGGAGCGTCTCGCCCGGCTGGAGCTGGGCGCGGGTCGCCAGCCCGAGGTAGGCCGTGTGCATCGGGATCAGGAACGCCGCGCCCTCCGCGTCGGTCATGTCGTCCGGAACCGGCAGGCAGAAGTCGTCCAGCGCGAGGGCCTTCTCCGCGTAGCTGCCTTCGCCCGTGAAGAAGCTGGTGACGGCCATGACGCGATCGCCGACCTGTCGCCCCTCTACCCCTTCGCCCCAGCCGAGTACGCGTCCGACGACCTCCTGCCCCTGGGTGAAGGGGAGCGGCGGCGTCATGGCGTAGCTGCCGTGGCACATGAAGTAGTCGGGGAGCCCCATGCCGGCGGCGAGGACCTCGACGAGGACCGTGCCCTCCCGCGGCGTCGGCTCCTGGAGGTCCGTCGCGAGCTCGAGGGCGTCCGTCGGACTGCCCGCCTTCACCGTCTGCCATCCACGCATGTCGTTCTCCTCGTCGGGCATCTTCGGGATCAGGTCGCCGGCTCGCGCCGGGCGAGGTGGCGGTGGCGGATCGCCAGCTGCTCCCGCCGTGCGCCTTCGTCGAAGGGCGGAGTGTCCGTCGGCAGGTGATCCTTCACGTCCTTGAACCTGCAGATCGTGACCGCCGGCGCCGGCCGGTTCTTCGACCAGATGTAGCGGTACTGGATCATGCCCTCGAGCGTCCCCATCGTGTCGATCCAGTTCTGGATGCCCGGATCCTCGGCGGAGAACACGAAGCGCGCACGGCCGTCCGGGTGGACGTAGGCCTGTGCGTGGTTGAGGCCGGTCTGGTGGGTCGCCCAGTCCATCGTCCGGAACCACACGTCGCAGAGCTGGATCTGCCAGTAGCGGGCGTCGGGCGCGTCGAACTCGACGATCATGGCCTCGTCGGGCTCGAGGGACCACCAGTCGTTGCCGTATACGATGTCGTCGGCGCCGCCCACGAAGGGCGCAGCCTCCATCAATCGCCCCTTCACGTGATCGTCCCGGAGCTGCGTGACCCACTCCTGCCAGAAGACCGTCGTCTGTTCGATCCAGAGGGCCGCTTCGTCGAGATGGTCGGCCATCCGATTCGGCTCGAGGGGCGGCGCCGGGACGCCGAGGCCCCCGATCCGCTCGATCTCGAAGCGGGCAGGGCGCTCGACCGCCCAGTCCGCGAAGTACTGTCGCACGCACCAGTACTGCGTGTCCGGGGGCATCGACATGAAGTTGCCCGTCCAGTCGGCGGGCTTCTCGGCGGCGAGCAGGATCTCGAAGTCGCCGTTGGCGTCGCATTCGCAGTCGGTGAGGAGCAGCGTGTCGAAGACCTGATCGTCTCCGAGCTGCATGTAGCCGTCCTTCGTCTCGAGCAGCGCTTCGAAGACGTTCTCGCGGTTGCCCCGCACCAGGTAGCTCGACGCGGGCGAGACGCGGCACCAGAGGTACTGGTTGTCGACGTTCTCGGCGCCCCATTTCGCCTCGGAATCCGGGCTGCGGACGATCTTCGGGTAGTCGGGGTCCGAGAGCTGGCTCGTCTGGGCGATGCCCGTCGTCACGAGGCCGAGCAGGTAGCGCATGCCCTGGGCGTGGAGCTCGCCGGGGGTCGCGGTCTCCTTGACGGGGTAGGCGAGCAGGTGGTCCGAGGCCCGCTCGATCGCCGCCAACAGGTCGCGCATGGCCGAGCCGTCGACGAGCCGCCTGGCCTGCTCTTCGTCGCTCCGCTTCACGCTGCGCAGCGCGTCGCGGAGGGCCTTGCCGGACTTGCCGCTGCCGCCGATCGCCGCTTCCTGCCCCATGCTTCGCTCCTTCCCGGCCGATTCAGGCCTCGTTGACCACGTCGTAGGCCCGATAGTACTCCGCGAACCGGGCCCGCTCCTCGTCGAGGTCGAGACCCGTGTCGGCGAAGTCGTACTTGTGCTGGCCGTGCCGGCCCTTCGGCTTGTTGTCGATGTAGTCCCGCTGGGCCTGGCGCGCCGAGTCGGGGTAATCGATCTCGAAGTGTTCGTAGATGCCGGCGAGGGCGGCGACCGGGTCCTTCATGAGGTCCGCGTAGCGCAGGTCGAAGCACTGACTCTCGGGGAGTCGGCCCGAGCGGCGCAGCGCGGTCATCCCGTCGAGGAGGGCCTTGCAGGTCTCGCCGGTGAACCAGCCCTTCATCGCCTCCACGTCGACCTGGTCCGAGCGGACGAAGGCCGTCGAGTAGAGGGTCGAGACGACGGACGGGAGGACGCGGAGCGGGTCGCGATGGGTGAAGACGATCCGTGCGTCGGGATAGACCGTGAGCAGGGCCTCGAGCTGACTCATGTGACTCGGCGACTTCAGCACCCAGCGCTCGCCGGGACACTTCCACTGCAGATGTTGGAGCATCTGCTTGTGAAACTCGAAGCCCGGGACGCGGTCGCAGGTCGCATACCAGGCGGAATAGGCCGGGACGACGTGTCTCCCCATCCATTCGTCCGAGATGAAGCTGCCGCCCATGACCTGGATGTCCTCGACGGGAATGGCGCCGCCGAGCTCGTGGACCTGGTCGTATTCGGGGACGATCTCGCACCAGAGGCGGATCTGGCGGTCCGCCTGGGCGATCCGTGGATCGGTCCGGTAGGTCGCCGCTTCCGGCGCGGGGAAGGGGTAGCGGATCTCCCAGTGGAGGGGGGCGCGGTGGCGCGGGTCGGCGGCGAGCAGCTCGTGGGTGATGGAGGTCCCGGTGCGCGGGAGCCCGACGATGAAGACCGGGCGGTCGATCGATTCCTCGGTGACCTCCGGGTGCTGCCTGCGCTCCTCCGTCAGCTGGAGGCGGATCGTGAGGGCGTTCAGGAGGTCGCCGCGGATCAGGAGCGCGCCGACGGTGTGGAGCGACTTTTCGTCGTTCAGCGACTCGACGAGGATCCGGAACGGCTCCTCGAATCGGGGGTCGCCGAAGTCCTCGAGTCCGGTCTTCGCGCGGGCTTCCGCGAGGAGCGCGTCGGCGTCGAGGGGGATCCAGTCGGGATCGCAGTTGTCGTTGAGGGCCTGCACCCACTCCGGGCGCGGGCCGGGTTGCCAGATCGACATCGGGAATCCTCACTCCTTCCGCGGGGCCGCGAAGGGCCTCAAGGCATGTACGAGCCGCCGCTCACGCTCACCAGCTGTCCCGTCAGGTGCTTCGAACGGTCGGAGGCGAAGAAGAGCGTGGCGTCGGCGATGTCCTCGGGCCGTCCGATGCGCCGGATCGGCTGGCTCGAGACGTTGAAGTTCGCCTCGCCCGACTCGGCGGCGCTGGCCATCTGCTCGGGCGTGCCGAAGAACTCGTAGCCGTACTTGCGCCAGAAGCTGCCCTCGCCGACGTGGTCCTCCTGGTGGGGGACGATCCAGCCGGGCGCGACGCAGTTGATCCGGACACCGAGGGGACCCCACTCGTAGGCGAGGCCCTTCGAGAAGGACATCACGAAGCCCTTCGTTCCGCCGTACATCGCGACCTGGTTGGCGGCCTCGGGAACCAGTGCCGAGTTGGACGTGATGTTGATGATCGAGCCGGTGCCCCGTTCGACCATGCTCCGGCCGGCGACGCGGGTGCAGTGATGGACGCCCCAGATGTTCAGGTTCACCTCCCACTCGGCGTCTTCGATCGACTTGTCGAGGAAGGGCGTGGGGTGGTAGACGCCGCCCGCGTTGTTCACGAGGACGTCGATCGGACCGAAGGTCGACTCGGCCTGAGAGACCATCTCCTCGACGGCGTCGAGCTTCGTGACGTCGGTCGGAACGACGATCACGTCGCCGGGCAGGTCCCGGGCGTCGTCGGCGACTTCCTGCCCCTTGTTGCCGTCCCGCGTCGCGATGACGACGTTCGCGCCCTCTTCGGCGAAGCCGTGGACGAGGCCGCGGCCGATCCCGCCGCTGCCGCCGGTGATGATCGTGCTCTTGCCGGTGAGTCCGAGGTCCATTGCGCTCCTCCTGCGTATGGGGAGGCGAGCGTAGCTACACGGGCCCCGGCATGCAGAGCCCCCTCGGAGGGGAGCGCTTGCGCGATGCGCCTTCGCGTGCTCCCCGCTCTCAGTTCGCAGGCAGGATCGGGGGCCGGGTCGAACGAATGCCCTGGGGACGGAAAGGCAGGGGAGCGGCCGGCGTCGGGCGCCGCGACAGCGATGCGTCGGAAGGGTGCAGAACGTGGCGGAACCACCCGCGGCGACGTCGATTGCTCGAGTTGCCGGTGACTGAGGAGGGTGTGGCACGCGATCTGCAACGCACCACGCCACGGAACATCGCATGTCTCGACTTCTCGCGACGCTGCTCGGCGCCGCGGCCTTCCTCACCGCCGTGCCGGCGTGGTCGCTCGACTTCCAGGTTCACGGCTACGACCTCGGCGAACGCATCCAGCTCCAGAGCGGCCGCAACGTCTGGACGGCCGAGTTCGACGTCTCGATCGAGACGGTCGCGGACCACGTCTCGTCCTTCTGTGTCGATCTGGACACCTATCTCGGCGTCGGGTCGTACTCTGGCGCGACGGTGGTGGACGCGATGACCGCACCCGCCGGGCCGTCGCCCTCGGGCCCGCGGGACTTCTCCTGGGCCGGCCACGTGATGTCGCACTACGGCCACGACCTCGACCAGTTCGTGGGTGGGCTGATCACCCGCGACGCCGCGATCACCGGAGTCCAGGCCGCGATCTGGGAAGGTCTCTACGGCGGAATGGACGACACGGTCGATCGCGGCAGCCTGTCGAGCGGTGCACAGTCCGTCTTCGACCGCGTGATGGGCGAGTGGGGCGCCGCCGAATGGCGCGATGCACCGGGCTTCGACGCCCTGGTCGTCGACCTCCCGCGCAACCAGGATCAGATCATCGTCGTCTCGAACCCGGTCCCGGAGCCGTCCGCGGCGCTGGTCTTCGGGCTCGGCACGGTGGTCGCCGGGAGCTTCGTTCGCCGACGAGGCTGACGACGGGACCCGTCTCGCTTCTTGAAGAACGCCGGCTGCCTTCGGGAAGCCGGCGTTCCTCGTTGGGGTCCCGGAGAGTGATGCGAGGACGCTCGATGGCGGATACGGGGGGCGGGGCGGCTCAGGCCGTCCCGCGAACCTCGTCGAGCGTAGGCCCCACGCGATCAGCGATCGGGTTGAGGATCTCGAGGTCGAAGCCGAAGACGCGCGCGGCGTTCAGGCCGAGCATGTCGCGGATCTCTCCGTCGTCCTCGACCTGGGCGAAGGTCTCGTTCAGATTCTCGCGGGTATGCGGCCAGGTCCCTTCGAGGTGCGGGTAGTCCGAGCCCCACATCAGCTTGTCGACACCCATTTCGTAGCGGAGGCCGCAGTCCTTGGGCGAGAGCATCGAGCACCCGAAGAAGACCTGCCGCTCGTAGTATTCGGTCGGCGACATCGTGAGGCCCTTGCCGAAATACTTGAAGAGCGGCGACTCGTAGTGCATGTCGAACTGCTCGAGCTTGTCGAGGATCCAGCGCGAGCCCTGCTCGGTCATGATCAGCTTGAGGTTCGGGTAGCGCTCGAAGACGCCGGCCCAGACGAACGCCGTGAAGGCGCGGTTGGCGTACCAGGACACTTCGTTCACGAACATCGCCGTGGCCGCGGGGCTGTCGCCGTAGTCGGGGCTCCAGCCCGAATGCGTGTGGACCGGCATGTCGAGCTCTTCGCAGGTCGCCCAGAGCTTCTCGTAGCGCGGGTCGTGGTAGTACTGGTTGTCGCCCGTTCCCGCCGGCAGCATCACGCCGCCCCAGAGACCCATCTCCTTCGCGTCGATAGTGTCCTGGCAGGCGACGTCGACGTCGTCGACCGTGATCATCGCGACGCCGGCGTGGCGGCCGGGATTCTCGTTGCAGAGGTCGGCGAGCCAGCGGTTGTAGGCGCGCTGTCCTTCGAGGTTCTCGGTCGGGTCGACCTTGGTCCGGTACTGGAGCAGTCCGCCGCCGAAGGGCGCCTGCTGGGGAAAGATCACTTCGCCCGCGATGCCGTCGCTCTCGAGCTGCTCGATCCGCATCTTCGCGTCCCACTCGCCCTGGATCGCACGCAGTACCGTCTGGTCGTTGTTGCGCGCGTCCTCGGCCTCCTGGTCGTAGAAGGTCCCCGTCCGCGCCTCCATCTCGGCCTCGTAGGCGGCCTGCCACTCGTCGTAGCGCGAGCGGAGCTTCTCGGGGAGATACTGTCGGTAAGTCTCGGGCTGCGCGCCGGCGTGGCAGTCGCTGCTGATGACCATGACCTTGCCGGAGGACGGGATCGCGTTCGTGTCGGACATCGGGAATCTCCTGTGGGACGGCGAAACGCTAGCGCGGCGTCGTGGTGGCGGCGCAGGCTACGGGATCTGTTGTCGGACGAAGAGCGCGACCCGTTCCATGGCGTGGGTCGCTTCCGGGAAGGCGTCGCCGAGGCCGATGTAGCCGTGGACCATCTCCGCGGTCGTGTCGACGATCACCGACGTGCCCTCGCGACTCGCGCGCTCCGCGAGGCGCGTCGAGTCGTCGGAGGTCGTGTCGATTCCGCCGACCGACAGGTACATCGGCGGCAGACCGCCGAGCTTCGCATGGAAGGGAGAGATTCCCGGATCCTTCAGGTCGCCGTCCGGTCCGGCGTAGTCCTTGAATCGTGCCCGGACCCACTCCGCGGTCACGAACGGGTCGCGGCCGCGCGGGTTCATGGCGGCATCTCCGGTCTGCTCGGCGTCGAGCCAGGGCGTGAGGCCGACCATGCAGGCGGGAAGCGGTCCGCCGGCGTCGCGCAGGGCGCACATCGCCGAGAGAGCGAGGGCGCCGCCGCAGGAGTCGCCGATGAAGGCGATGCGCGAGGGGTCGATCCCCTGGGCGACGAGAGCCCGGAACGCCGTGACCGTGTCGTTCATGGCGGCGGGGTAGGGCGCTTCGTCCGCCCAGGTCCACTGGAAGCACACGACCTTGCAGCCGATCTTCTCGGACATGAACTCGCCGTAGGTCAGGTAGTGATCGATCACCGTCGAGACGTAGGCGCCGCCGTGGACGTGCATCACGACCCGGTCCGAGTCGGCGTTCGCCTCGGTGTAGATCCACTTGGCCTCGACGCCGTCGAGATCCACCGGCTCGACGATCGTGCCCGGGCTCGCGGCGTTCGGATGGATGGCATGCATCTTCTCTCGGACGACGTCGATCGGGTCGTTGTGGTCGACGTTGCCGCCCGGAATCGCGGCCATCAGTGCATCGTGTTCCTTGCTCGCCATGGGATCCTCCTCGAGTCGCGATGGCGAGTATAGGCGGGTTTCGCTTGTGTGATCGCGGGGGCCGCACGCACTCGACGGTCCTCCGTCCTCGCGAAGGTCGATGCTCGGCCCCCGCTCACGCGCCCTTGATCTTCGGCGTCTCGATCAGCTCGAGCATCGTGCCGTCCGGATCGCGGAAGAAGACCGCGTTCAGTCCATCGATCATCGGCAGGTCCGGGCCCATGTCGAGCCAGCACGGGCCGGAGTGTTCGACGCCGAGCCGATCGAGCTCGGCACAGCATTCGGTGGCGTCGGCGACCTGGAAGGCCATCCGGAAGGGGCCCAGGTGGTTCGCTTCGACGAGGGGGCGGCCGATCGGCTTCGGCTCGATCCACTCGAGGAGGTCGAGGATGAAGGATCCGGGGTCGCCCCCGACGGCGAGGAAGTCGGCCCGGTAGCGGCACTCCCCGTCGAACCCGAAGCCCTCGCCGCTGACGGCGGGCGGCTCTGCGCGCGGGGCGATCGGCTGGACGCCGAGCACGCGCTGATACCACTCGCTCGAAGCGTCGAGGTCGCTGCAGTTGATGTTGATGTGCGACATCCGGACGGGGCCCGGCTCGCGCCGCTCGACGAACTCGATGCAGGTTCCGTCGGGGTCGTCGCAGCAGAAGAAGCGGACGTCCGCACCTTCGAGGACCGGGGTCGAGACCGGGCCACTCCGGGTCCGGACACCGGCCTCGACGAGACGCGCGTGCTGCGCCTCGAGGTCTTCGACGGCGAGGCAGACGCGCATGAAGCCGAGATGGTTCGCCTCGGGGTGGGGGCGACCGACGGGGCCGGGCGTCTGCCACTCGAGCAGATCGACCGCCGGACCGCCCTGCGCGCGGTCGTCGTGGAGGAGGTAGGCGTCCCAGACGACCCGGCCCTCGAGCCCGAACCCCTCTCCGGCCTGTGGGGCGGGGCGCGTGTGGGATTGGGGTTCGAGACCGACGAGATCCCGGTAGAACTTCAAGGATCGCTCGAGGTCGCTGCAGTTGACGTTCACGTGGGTGACCGCCTGGAGGGGGAGGGCCATGGGGACTTCGCTCCTATTGCTTTCGGCCGCGTTCCATGATGCCGGCCCGGCGTTCGCCGATCTTCGCCGAATCGATCTGCTTCGACGACTCGATCCCGACCTCGAGCTCGTAGGCCATCGCGTCGTCGAAGTGCATCGAGTAGCCGGTGTCGATCATCGTCTTCACCTGCTCCATCACGCCGGGGACGCAGGAGCAGATGTCGCTCGCGAGGGCCTTCGCTTCGTCGAGCAGCGATTCGGGCTCGCAGATCCGGTTCGCGAGGCCCCACTCGTAGGCGCGCTCGGCGGAGAGCGCGTTGCCCGAGAGACTGATCTCCTTGGCGCGATTGATGCCGATGAGGCGCGGAAGGCGTTGGGACAGGCCCCAGCCGGGGACGATGCCGACGCGGGCGTGGGTGTCGAGGAACTTCGCGCCCCGGGCGACGAAGATCATGTCGCACGCCAGCGCCATCTCGAAGCCCGCCGTCGCCGCGGCGCCGTTCACCGCGGCGATCACCGGCCCCGAGAAGTTCTCGAAGCCCGCGCGCATCGCGTCCTGCCCGGCGACCGAGAGCTCGTAGCCCGTCTGTCCTTCGGTCCCGCCGCCGATCTCCTTCAGGTCCATGCCCGCGCAGAACGACTTGCCCGCGCCGGTCAGGACGACCGCCCGGATCTCCGGGTCGGCCTCGAGGGCGGCGAGGGTATCGCCGAGGGCGATGCGCAGCTCCGCGTTGAGCGCGTTGCGCTGTTCGGGTCGGTTGAGCGTCACGATCGCGATCGGGGCTTCGCGTTCGACGAGGAGGACGGGTTCGGACATGCAGACCTCAGATGTCGTGGGCGTTGACCTGGATTCCGCCGTCGACGCTGAGCACCTGGCCCGTGACGAAGGAGGAGCGGTCGGAACAGAGATAGGCGACGGCGTCCGCGATCTCGTCGGGACGACCGAAGCGGCGCATCGCGTGGACCGCCGCCGTCTTCTCCCGGATGCCGGGGTTCGCGTCGAGGTAGGTCGCCATTCCCGGCGTCTCGATCCCGCCCGGCGCGACCGAGTTCGCGCGGAGGCCCTGCTGCGCGTACTCCCCGGCGATCGTCTTCGTGAGTGCGATGACGCCGCCCTTGCTGGCCGCATAGGCGGCCTGGGTGACCTGCCCCTTGATGCCGGACAACGAGGAGATGTTCACGATCGATCCGCCGCCGCTCTCGAGCATGGCCGGGATCTCGTACTTGCAGCACAGCCAGACGCCCGTGAGCGAGACCGACAGGCAGCGATCCCATCGCGCCCGGTTGAGCTCGTGGGTCGCGTGGAAGCCGGCGCCGAGGGCCGCGTTGTTCGACGCACAGTGGAGCGCGCCGAAGCGGTCGACGGTCTGCTCGACCATCGTACGGACGGAGTCCTCGTCCGAGACGTCCGCGTGGATCGCGAGCGCGTCGAAGCCCTCGGAAGCGAGCAGCGAAGCCGTCTCCTGCGCGCTCTCCGCGTCCCAGTCCGCGATCGCGACCTTCGCGCCCTCCCGGGCCAGGACCTGGCAGGTGACCCGGCCGATGCCCGAGCCGCCGCCGGTCACCAGCCCCACCTTGCCGCCGAGCAGTCCCATCAGCCGCGGTCCTTCCGGGGGGGCGGCCAGCCGGGGACGAGCGCGTGGTCCTTGGCGAACTTCGGCGCGTGGAAGGTCTCGCCGCTCCGCTCCGCCGCCTCCGGGTTCGTCAGCAGCCAGACGAGCGTTTGCGCCGGGACCTCGGGCGGGGCGCCCTGGGCGATGTACTTCTGATAGATCGGGTCGTCCGTGCCGTAGCGCGCGAGCTGGGCCTCGGTCGGGACGTAGCCCGGGTCGATGTTGAAGGCGCGGATCCCCTGGTCGTTGAACTCCACGTGGAGGAAGCCCGCCATGCGATGGAACGCGCTCTTCGAGGCGCCGTAGGCGAAGCCCCAGCCGCCTTCGCTGACCTTGTTCGGCGGATCGTGCTGCCCCGCGTTGCTCGTCATGTTGACGATCGTGCCGTCGCCGCGTTCGAGCATGTGGGTCAGGACCTTGCGGGTCAGGTAGAACTGGTTGAAGAAGTTGCCCTGGAAGACGAGATCGAGCTTGTCCTCGGGCAGCTCCATCATCGGGTCCATGACTCCGGCGCCCTGGTAGATGCCGTTGTTGAAGAGGACGTCGATCCGTCCCCACTCCGCGAGGGTCGTCTCGATCGCCGCGTCGATCGATTCGCGATCGAGCAGGTCGAGTCGAAGCGGGAGCGCGCGCTGTCCCCGCTCCTCCACGAGCTTCGCGGTCTCTTCGACGCTGCCGGGCAGGGCGGTCTGGGTCCCCGCTTCCGCGCTCGAGGCGCCGTAGTCGTGGGTCTGGCCGGGCTGGAGGGTTCGGGCCGTCACGACGACGTCGAAGCCGGCTTCCGCGAGGGCGAGGCTGCCGGCCTTGCCGATGCCTCGGCTGGCGCCGGTCACGAAGGCGATGGGGGACATGCTCGGGCACTCCTGGTTCGGGACGGGTTCGTCGTTCGAGGTGGACGGCCCAGTCTCGCGAATTCCGTCGCGCGGCGCAGGGCGCTCCGACCGGGCGGGTTGCCCGGGGCAGGCAGGCTCGCGAGACTCCGGCGACCCGAAGCGAGGCGCGGTGGCGCGCCCGAGCAAGAGGCGAATCGACCTTGGCACGCGTCCGCTACGCCCGAAGTCTCCGCGACCTCGAAGACGCGAAGCGCGCCCGCCGCGTCGCGGACGAGGCGGCGGTTCGCCTGCTCGGTTGTCGCTACGAGACGGATCCGGAGGCGATCTCCGCGGTCGTCCCCCGGCCCCTCGAGGCCGCGCCGGAGAGCGAGGTGGAGATCGTCGTCGCGGTGAGTCAGGCGGGCGGGGAGACGCGCGCGGGGGCGCTGATCGGCGCGCGGGTCGAGTACGACGGCGTCGCCGCGGTGATGCCGTTCGCGATGCCCTGCGACGACGAGGCGGCGGTCCTCGAAGGACGCGAGCGCTTCGGCGAGCCGCGCAGGCGGGCGAAGGTCGAGCTCGAGGCGTCGGAGGATCACGTGAGCGCCGGGGTGACGAGACGAGGCGTCTCCTTCCTTCGCCTCGGCGGCCGCCGGGGAGAGGCCGTCGATTTTCCGGAGTGGAAGGGGACCAGCTTCTCGTTCAAGGCCTTTCCGTCCGCCGATCCGACCAAGGACTTCGACCACGACCCGCAGCTCGTGCGCAGCGACTGGCGATTCGTCGCGGAAGCCGCGTGGCGCGTCGAGGGTGGGCTCGAGCTCTGGGACTCGCCCTTCGACCCGATCGCGGACCTGCCGGTCCGACGCCTCGTCGGGGTGACCTATGCCGAGGGAACCGTCCGCCGCGAGGCGAGGGTCCTGCGCCCGATCCCCGGAGACTGGCTGCTGCCCTTTCTGCATCAACGCGACGATGCGCCCGCGACCCGGGGCGTCGACGTCTGAACCGGACCGAAGGAGAGAAGAAGATGAGACTGGCTGATCGTGTGGCGCTCGTGACGGGCGCGGGGTCGGGCATCGGACGCGAGATCGCGTGCACCCTCGCAGCCGAGGGTGCGAAGATCGCCGCCGTCGACCTGCGACCGGAGACCGCCGAGGAGACCCTCGGCCTGCTCGCGGGAGACGGCCACTTCGCCTGCGCGGTCGACGTCTCGGATCCGGATTCCGTGCGCGAGATGGTGGGCCAGGTGGACGCGAGCCTCGGTCGGATCGACGTGCTCGTGAACAACGCCGGAGTCGATCACATCCCCGGAGACGGGCGCGAGCAGCTCCTCGAGACGGGTCAGCAGACGATCCACATGAGCGACGAGGGATTCACGAAGCTGATGGCGATCAACGTGAACGGCGTCTTCTTCTGTCTGCGCGAGTCGCTCAAGGTCATGCAGCGCGAGGAGCGCGGCGGCTCCGTGATCAACATGTCGAGCATCGCCGGCCTCTCCCCCAACGGGAACGTGAGCTACGCGGCCTCGAAGGCGGCGGTCCTCGGCATCACCCGCGCGACGGCCCGCGAGCAGGGGCGCTTCGGCATCCGGGTGAACGCGATCTGCCCCGGCGTGATCGACACGCCGATGACCGCGGGGGTCGCGGAGCCCATGCTGAAGCCCCTGATCCGGGCGACGCCGCTCGGTCGCACGGGCACGCCGAGCGACATCGCGAACACGGCGCTCTTCCTCGCGAGCGACGAGAGCAGCTTCATCACCGGACAGTGGATCTCGCCGAACGGCGGGCTCGTGATGCAGTAGGGCTCAGTCGCCCGACGACACCGAAGCGATCCATCGCCCGTCGCGCACGAACGACTCCGGGGGACGTCCGACGCGCGCGACGTAGGTCGCCAGCGATCGGAAGAAGGCCGCCTGGGCATCGACGAGCTCCTGGGAGGCCGTGGCCGCCTGGATCTCGCGGATGTTGACGTCGATCAGGTTCGAAAGGCCGAGGGCGAAGCGGCGTCCCTCCGCGTCCCGGAGCGTGCGTGCGAGCCGCACGTTCTCGCGCGCCTGCTCCGTCTGGTCGAGGGCCGCGCGCAAGCCGGCCAGGGCGCGGTGGACCTCGGCGAGGATGCGGTCGCGGGCGAGGCGGGTCTCGGCGTCGAGTCGCGCCACGCGTGCTTGCGCCGCGGTCGCGCGACCGCGGGCGTCCCGCATCTGGAGCGGCAGCGAGAGGCGGAGCTTCGCGAGGATCTCGGTGCTGCCGCGGGACTCCTGGGAGAGCGAGCCGAACTCGTTGATCCCCGGCCGGTTGCGGCCCATGTCCTGCGAGCCCTTGACCTCGAAGTCGAGCTCCGGGAGCAGCTCGTTGCGGGCGAGACCGAGCTCGGCGATCAGCTTCTCTCGCGCGAGGTCGAGCTGCTGGAGGCGCGGATGGTCCTCGCCGGCGTGCTCGAGGTCGCTCCGGATCCGCTCGTCCGGGGGCAGCAGCTCCGAGGGGAAGGTCGGCGGGAGGAAAGCCCGGTCCGGGACACTCGGCGCGCCGGTGTCGTCGCGTCGGTAGAGGGAGAGGGTGATCGACGCCTGCTCGAAGTCCTGGACGGCCCGGCGCAATCGCGCCTTGCGCTCGACGATCAGCCGGCCGTTGTCGACCAGGTCGATCTCGGGCTCGGCGCCGGCACGGACGCGCCGTTCGATCTGGGACTGCCGCTCCTCGGCGACTCGGAGCAGGGTTTCCGCGATGCCGAGGCGCCGTCCGGCCGCGACCCAGTTCCAGTAGGCGAGGGAGGCGTCCCGGACGACGGCGATCCAGCGAAGCTGGGCCTCGGGCGAGAGCGACCGGAGGTCGATCTCCGCCTTGGCGATCCGGGTCCGTTCCTTGTCCGTGAAGCCGCCGCGCAGGAGCGGGATCTCGACGCCGACGCTGAACTCGCCGTCCTCGTCGGTGAGCGCGCCCGCGTCGTAGGACGCCGCGTCGCCGTCGCCGATCCGGTAGCCCGCGGAGAACTTCGTACCCCAGAGCCGCGTCGGCGCCTCGAGGTCGACACCCGCGGTCTCGCGTTCGTAGAAGCCTTCCGGGCGGAGCTCGCCCTCGACGCCCAACCGGACGTCGAAGGCGCCGCGCGCCGACTGCACCTGCGCCGCCCGCAGCTCGAGCTCGGCCGAGAGCGCCTGGAGAGACGGGAAGTGGAGCGACGCGGACTCGAGCACGGCTTCGAGGGAGAGCGAAGCCGCGGCTTCTCCTTCCATCGCCTCGGGCGCCTCGGCCTGCGTCTCGACGACCAACGTCGCCGGCGCGACGACCTCGCCGGCGGCGCGCGTCCCGGCCGGCTCTTCGGCAGCCGCCGAGACCGGTCCGGCAGCCAGTCCGATCGCCCCGGCGATCGCCGGCCACCCGCCCCGGCGCCGCGATGTGCGTCGGGGGGCTGTGGGAGTCGTCATTTCGGCGCGCTCCGCTTCTCCATCTCGGTCTTGGCCTTGCCGTCGTTCGAGCCGGGCTGGAACGCGACGGTCGGCGGGAAGCCGTTGGCCTGTCGCCAGAGCTCGTAGCCGATGCTCACCTGGTCGAGCAGGACGAATCCCTTCGCGCGAACGCCCTGTCGCAGGAACTCGGCCGCCGGCCAGGGTACATCGTTCTCGTCGGGAACGATCAGCAGGCGGAAGCGCCCGGCGCCGTCGTCACTGGGGTCGATCAGCGCGACCCGGCCGCCGAACGTCCCGACGGCGACCGACGGCCAGCCTGCGAACTGGACCGCGGGCCAGCCTTCGAACTGGAGACGGACGGGCCGCCCCTCGTCGATCAACGGCACGTGATTGCCGTCGACCCAGAGCTCGACGGCGCGGCTCTCGGTATCGGGGATCAGCAGCACGAGGGGATCGCCTGCCTTCACGAGCTCCGCACCGGAGGCGGCGAAGACGCGGAAGACGGTGCCGGCGCGGGGGGCGGTGATCAGCTGCATGCTCTGCTGCGCGATCCGGGTGTCGAGGCTCGCGACGCGTTCGCGCAGCGCGTCGCTCGCGACCAGGGCGGACTCGCGCTCGGCCCGGGCGGACTCGATCTCCGCGGTCGCACGCGTGTCGATCCGGCCGAGCTCCGCGCGCTTCGCCTGCTCGTCGTTGCGCGCGGCTTCGAGGCTCTCCTGCGCCTGGCGGAGCAGAGCGTCCGCCTCTTCGTACTCACGGCGGGCCACCTCGAAGTCGAACTCGGAGACGAGTCCGTCGGCGACGAGCTCGCTCTGGCGGTCGAAGTTGAGCTTGGCCTGCTGGGCCTTGGCGCGCGCGCCGGTCAGCGCGTGGTCCGCCCGGCGAACCTGCGCCGTCGCGATCGAGACTTCGCTCTGGGCACCCTCGATCGAGAGCTCGCGCGAGCGCGAGAGCGCCGCGATCTGCTTGTCGTAGAAGTTGACGCGTTCTTCGGCGGACGCGAGCTGTCCTTCGAGCGCGCTGGCCTGCGTCGCCAGGCGCTGCATGATCGCCGGGTCGTTGTCGACGATCTCCATCAGCTTGTCGCCGGCCTCGACCCGGGAGCCCTCGACGACCCAGGTCTGCCGGACACGCCCGTCGACCGGGGCCGCGACCGTCTGGATGCGGTCGTTCGGGGCGAAGGCGGCGACCCGCCCGGTGCCCGGGATGTTCTGCTGCCAGGGAACGATGATCAGGGCCACGATCAGGGCGCCGAAGAGGCCGCCCAGGAAGAGCGCGAGGACCCGGAGCGCGGACGGGCCGCGAACGAGCTCGAGCGCATTGAAGGAAGGCTCCGAGGTCAGCTTGTCGGGACGGAATCCCGTGACGTCGATGTCCGCCATCACCCTGCCTCCGTCGCGGGCATGTCCGCGTTCCGTTCGGCGACTCGGATCCGCAGGCGCCGGTCGCCGAGGTCGATCGTGCGGTCGACGCGATCCAGCACGTCCTCCCGGCTCGAGACGATCACGACCGTGAAGTCGCGCTCTTCGGAGAAGAGGGCGTCCAGGACCTGCTCACGCTCCTGACCCTCCAGGTGCATGAGCTCGCCGTCGATCGCGAGCAGCCGCGGACGCGCCGCGAGCGCGCGGGCGATCATCAGCCGCGCGATTTGGCTCCGCGTCAACGGAAGCCCGTCCGTGGCGATCTTCGTCTCGAGCCCGTCGGGCAGCGCGCGCATTTCGTCGAGCAGGCCGACCGCGTCGAGGGCCCTCGTCACGTCCGCAGGGGTCGCGGAGGCCTCGAGGATCCGGACGTTGTCGAGGACCGTGCCCGAGAAGATCTCCGGGTCGCGGATGCACACCATCTCCTCGCGGAGGCTCTCGAGTCGGAGCTCGCGCAGGTCCTCCCCGTCGATCTCGATCTGCCCCGTGGACGGCTCGCGAAGGCCGCAGATCAGGTCGACCAGGATGCTCTTGCCGCTCGCGGGCGGACCGGTGATCGCGACGCGTTCGCCGGGCTCGAGGGTCAGGCTCACGCCTCCCAGCACGCCGCGTCCGTCGAAGGCGTGATCGACCCCGAAGGTCTCGAGGCGCGCGCCGCCGGAGCGGGGCGGCAGCGTGCGGCCGCGCTCGCGCTCGGTCTTGAGGTCGAAGAGCGTGCCGACCTTGTCCACCGCGGCCAGCAGGTCGTAGAAGACCTCGAGCTGCTTGCCGAGTCGAGCGAAGGCGGCGACGACGGCCGCCACGATGATCTCGGACGCGACGAGCTGGCCGAGGGTCAGCTCGCCGGAGACGACGAGGAAGCCACCGAGGGCGAGGACCAGGGTGTTCACCAGCACCTGCAGGCCGAGGGAACCGACGAGCTGGCGCAGGATGATGCGGAAGTGTCGCGACCGGCGTTCGACCCAGCTCGCCGCGAGCGCGTCGGCGCGCGCCGCGACGTAGGCGCGTCCGGAGTGGCTGCGGAATGCCGCCGGATGTCGGACGAGCTCTTCGAACCAGTCCGCGAGGGCGTACTTCGCGTAGGACTCGCGGATCGCCGTGTCCGGTCCGCCTCGTCCCAGGCCGACGAGCACGAAGTACATCGCGCCGACCAGGAGCACGCTCAGCGCGAGCATCAGCGGGTGGTAGAAGGAGAGGATCAGCAGGCCCGTCACCGTCTGGAGCAGGACCGCCGACCCGTCGAGGAGCAGCGAAGCGCTCGCCTTCTGCAAGGTGATCAGATCGAAGAAGCGGTTCACCTGCTCCGGACCGTGCCGCACGCCGAAGGCGTCGATCGAGACGCGCGGCAGGTGGGTCGAGAGGTGGACGCAGGCTCGCACGAAGATGCGCCGCTTGAGGTACTCGGCGACGTACGCCTGAAACGCGGAGAGCGAGGCGCCGAAGGCGAGGCCCACGAGCAGCAGGAAGGCGAGGACCACGACCGGCTGGACGAGTCCACCGAAGGCGACCGTGTTGACGAGCTGCTGGACGGCGATCGGCACGGCGAGCGAGACGAGGCCGATGAAAACCGCGTAGAGCACGATCGAGAGGACGTCTTCGCGCTCGGGACCGAGCATCTCGACGAGCCGCTCGAAAGGACCCGGATGGTCGTTGTCCCGGGAGAAGGCCGTCGGGAAGCCGGCCCGGACGCGCAGCCACTTCTCGCGCGACGCGTTCGCGTCGAGGCCCAGCCGATTCGCCAGGCCGTCCGCATCGATCCGGGTGGGCGGCACCGGCGGGACGACGAGATGCGCGCGGCCGCGGGCGTCGGCAGTCACGATGATCCAGCCGTTCTCCGGCGTCCAATGCACGAGCGGCGCGTCCCGCCGCACGACCGAGCACACCTCCCGCACGTTCAGCTCGACGGGCTCCGCGACCATCCCGGTCGAACGCGCGACGCGCGAGAGCGCCTCGTGCCAGGTCGAGAAGGGACCGTCCGCCTCGACCGCGTTCGGGTCGAGCTCGTGCTTGCGGCAGCGGGTCTGTTCGCGGAGCAGCGCGATCAGCGACATGGGCACTTCGGGCCCGGTCGCGCGCGCCTCCTCACCCGATTCGATCGGCGAAGACATGGTGCCTGATCCCCTCCAGGCGCTCAGAGTTCGAGTGTAGCGGTCGGCGGCACGGTCAGGACCGAGCAACGGACCTGCCGGACGATCGTCTCGGCCGTCGCGCCGAGCAGATCCCCGGCCCGATCCGGCCGGCTGAGCGTGCCCATCACGATCAGGTCCGCCGCGGACTGCTCGGCGATCGTCGGCAGGACTTCCGTGGGCCTTCCTTCGACGACATGGAGCCGGCTGGACTCGATGGGTTCCCGGCGTGCGAGCAGGACTTCGTCGACGTCCGCCGTGGTGGCCTGGAGGGCCTCGGTGCGGAGTCGCTCTCGATCGGTCTCGTCGAGGTGGGTTTCGACGCGGGCGAGGTCCGGCGTCGACCAGGCGCTCGCCACGTCGATCGACGAGCAGGTCCAGTCCGCGATCTCGTCGGCCCAATGAAGGACGCGTTCCGCGAGGCGGCGGCGATGGGGCTCGTTCGTCGGGTCGACCGCGGCCAGGATCCGTTCGGGCAGCTGGGCGGACTCGCCCACGACCCAGACGGGGCAGGGGCAGCGTCGGAAGAGATGCAGGGCGGTCGAGCCGAAGAAGACGTTGCCGGAGCGGGAAAGCCCCCCGGCCGGCTTGACCACGAGGTCGATGCCGCGCGCCTCCACCCGCGAGATCACCGATTCCCACGGCACGCCCCACTCGACCTCGACCCGGACGTCGCGGGACGTCGCCCGGAGCGGCTGCAGCACCGCTTCCAGCGACTCGCGCTCGGCGTCGAGCAGCACGTCGCGCAGCGTGGCGCCGGCGTGCGTCTTGGCCTCGAGGGCCGCCGAATTCTGATCCTCCTCGAGCACGCGGAGGACGTCGACGTCCGCGCCGAAGCGCTCGGCGATCGCCGCCCCCAGCGTGAGGGCCCGGCCGGAGCGGTCCTCGGGCGGGGAGAGGATGAGCATTCGTTTCATCGAGAGACCTCCGTCACGGCCTCGAGGGCCTTCGGCGGCCGGGCCGCCTTCCGCGAGCCGCGGTCCGCATCCGGGACCTCGTCGGCGTTCAGGACCCTTCGGCGGGTCCTCGAAGCCACATCGGCAAACGAATCCGGACCATAACGGTCCGAATTGCAGACGGCCGTGAATTGCGTGCGAAGTGCATCGGCGGTGCCCAGCCAGACGAGGTCACCGGGAGCACCGAGGGCATTGGCCATCACCTCCGGGGCGGCGAACACGCCGCGCCCCTCCGCGGCCAGGCTCCTGCGGACCTCGAGGGAATCCGCGACCGCGACTACGCGCTTCCGGACCCCCTGCGGGCGGAGCCAGGCGTCGATGGCGGCGTCGTCGGAGGTGCCCAGGAAGGGGCTCCCGTCGAGGCACTTGGGAAAGTCCGCCGAGAGCTCCGCGGCGAGCTCCCGGTGCGCGAAGAAGCCCAGCCCGCAGCCGCCCAGCGATTCGGTGACGACGTCGGTGTTCCGGGAGATCTGCGTTGTCTCGGTCGTGAGCAGCACGTCGATCTTGCCGCTCGCCAGCGCCCGCTCGGCCTCCGCCGGATCGGTCTCCGAGAGCACGACCCGGGCCTCCGGCTCGCGCTCGACCATCTCCTCCACCCAGTGGGCCGCGAGCCGCGCCGGGATCTGGGGCGAGACGCCGACCACGCGCGCGGCGGGGGCGGCGTGCTGCTCGAGCGCGTCGAGCAGATCGCACCCCGTCGCGAAGATCTTCTCGGCGTAGTCGATGGCGACCTCTCCCGCTTCGGTGGGCGTGAGTCCGCCTCGGACCCGCTCGAAGAGCGGCAAGCCGAGCGTCTTCTCGAAGTCGCGGATCTGCGCGCTCAGGGTCGGCGGAGCGAGCTGCAGGGCTTCGGCGGCCCGCGTCAGCCCGCCGGCGCGCGCCACCGCGTGGACGGCGGCGAGATGACGGTAGTTCAGGCGGCGTCCCGCGTCGGCGGGGACCTCCCTGACTTCCTGGGGCAGGGGCGTCGGAGTCAGGATTGCGGTGCTCATGCCGAGACCTCCTCGCAGTCGGTCCAGGTCGGCGAGCCGGGCTCGCGTCGTCGGAACCTGTTCGTCTCCAGGTCCCAGGCGATCAGGTGGATCCACTCGTGATCGACCAGGTTCCGGAGGCCTTCGTCGCCCTCGATGCAGGCGTCGATCTTGTCGGGCGCGGCCGCGACGATTCCCGTCAGGCGCAGCGGCTCGTGAACGAAGTCCTCGCCGTCGTGTACCGACTGCAGCGGCAGGCCGACCCGCAGATCGCCGCCGTTGCCTTCGAGCACGCCGAGGTGCGAGACCACGTTGTGCAGGGTCTTGTCCCCCGCGCCGAAGCGCTCCGGCGCGACCGTCGAGCCGTAGTACTGGAGGTTGATCCAGCTCGCGACGACCATCGGCGCGGTCAGGATCGTGTTCAGCACCTGGGCATCGGGGTCGAGCCCCGCGTCGTAGTCGTGCAGGAAGGTGCGTCCCTCGAGATCGAGCGCGCGGCTCCGGGTTCGCGGCGCCGCGATGAACGCCGCGTTCCGCGCGAGGGCCCATTCGGGTCGGGTCTCGGACCAGTCGCGGGACCGTCGCCGGATCTCCGCGTCGGTCGAGCGCCAGCCGCTCGGGTCGCCCATCGACGCGAGCCGCTCCTCGCGCGTCGCCGCGCTGGCCTCTTCCAGCCAGTCACCGATCCGCGCGAGCGCCTCCGGCGAGGCCGCCGGGCTCGGCTCGAGGAGCTCGATCCGATCGCTGGTGGTCTCGTGGAGCGCCGCGACGAAGACGGTGTCGGCCGGGATCTCGATCCCGCGCGCGACCAGGCTCTCCCGCACCGCCGGGTCGTTCAGGACGTCGACGGCCACCCGCGCGTTCAGGTCCCCGGCATGACCGCCGCAGGCGCCGCAGTCGAGGGCCGAGGCGAAGGGGTTGTTGGGCGAGTGCCCCCCGTGCCCGCAGAGGACGACGATCGGCGCGAAGCGGTCGATCAGCCCCATCCCGCGCAGGATCGACTCGGCGATGTCGGTCGTCTTCGGGACGCCGCCGGTGGCCGGGTCGACCAGCTCGAGGTTCTCGACCTTCCGCTCCGGGACCGGCAGCAGGATGCCGTCGGGCCGGGTCTGGGACCAACCCATCGAGTCGCCGAGGAGTCGCAGGCCGAAGAACCAGCCGACGGTCTCGACGAAGGGGAAGGAGCCCACCGTCTGCTTGCGCAGCGCGTTGAACCAGCCGCGTCGGGCGCCGCGATCGACCGATTCGGCGCGTTCCTCGGCGGAGGACCGCTCCTCGGCGCGCATCGGCGGCGCGATCAGCGCGGGGCAGCGCGACGTCGGGCCGAAGCCTTCGGGGGCCTCGTACTCGACGGCTACGCCGAAGAAGCCCGCGAATCCGATGGTCTCGATCGCGCCCGACTGCTGCTCGAGATGCCGGCGAAGGACCTCGGAGCGGACGTCGATGCAGCAGGCGATCTGGAGCTCCGGGCGCGCCGCGCGTGGGGCCTCGTCCCGCTGCGAGAGCTTCTCGAGCAGGCGTCGCTGGTAGCCGTTTTCGAGCGCGCGCTGGAGGACGAGCGGGCGGTGCAGGCGCAGCGTCGAGGGCAGCTCTCGACGGATCCTCGCGACGGCCGAGGCATCCAGCGCGAGGGAGAACGCCTGGCCGATCGCGCCGTCGAAGGCGGCGCGAATGGCGAGCAACGCGACGAGCGCGTCATCGTCGCCGCCCCGCATCCGGGCCTCCCGCCGTCGGTACTGCGCGTGTCCGGCCCAGCCGAGGATCGAGCCGAGGAGTCGGGCCAGGTATTCTTCGCGCGACTCGACCGGGACGCCGAGCTGGCTCATCACGACGTCGATGACGGCGTGCGGCTCCGCCGGGAGGCCGGCCACGTAGGCCCGCAGGCCGGGCAGTCCGCGAAGCTCGGCCGACCGGTCGATCTGCGCGTGAGCGCGCCACGCCTCGAAGACCGGCTCGTCCCGCCAGGGCTGCTTCCAGGTGGCCTGTCCCGCATCGAATCGGCCCGCGCACCAGCGGGAGATCTCGTCGACGACAAGCGACTCGAGCCGGGCCTCTCCCTTCGCCTCGAGCACGTCGACGGCGGTGGGGAAGGCCGCCTCCTCCGCCGGGGCGTCCCCGGAGAGGCGCGCCGCCGCCTGGAGGTCGACGTAGTCGAATCGGCCCTCGCGGTAGGCGCGCTGGTAGTAGTCGTCCTTCATAGAGGCCGGGGCGTCGAAGACCCGCTCGGCGTACCCGAGGGCTTCCTCGAAGGGCCGGTCCGTCAGCCCGAGGTAGGGATTGACCGCGACGAAGTGGCGCAGGGGCCAGAGCGGCGGGATCGCTTCACAGGCGGACTCGACGAGGGCCTCCGTCGTCGGTGCCCGTTCTTCCTCGCCGCGCAGCGCGACGGCTTCCTGATCCTGCAGGTAGGGTTCGGCAAAGGACTCCATCGATCATTCTCCTCCGTGAGGGGTGGCGAGGCGCCGGCTGCGTCGTCGCTCGAAGAGCGTCTGGACGAGCGGCCCGAGGTAGAAACCGCTGCGCGCGTGGACGTAGAGCCGGCGAAGCAGCGGATGGTTCGCGTGTCGCGGCAGAGCGGACTGGAGCGCGAAGCCCGCGACGAAGAAGACGGCGACGGCCCAGGCGGTCGCCGTCGCGAGCGGCGACGCCGCCAGGGTCTGCGCCGGCAGACCGATGCGCGCGTCGAGCGCGCCGACGCCGACGAAGTAGACCCCGGCGATCACCGCGCCGAGCAGGGCGCCCTCGGCGATCCGGCGACGCCGGGCACCGCCCACGCTCTGCGCCGCGGCGAGCATCTGCCCGATGCCGATCGCGAGGACCGAGATCAGGACCGGCGCGCCGGCCTTGGCTTCGACGTCGACGCCGAGCGCCCAGCAGGCGAAGAGGACGAGCGCGACGCCGACACAGACCGAGGCGAGCACCGTCACGAGGCCCGCGGGCGGCGCGGGGCGACCGTCGAGCTCGACCGGCGAGGGCTTCGGGCCCGCGTGGGAGCCGGAGGACAGGAACGCGTAGGCCTTGTAGAAGGAGTGCCCGACGAGGTGGAGGGCCGCCGCGCCGAACGCGCCGAGACCGCACTGCATGAGCATGAAGCCCATCTGCGCGAGGGTCGAGTAGGCGAGCTTCCGCTTGATGTCGGTCTGGGCCAGCATCACGATCGCGGCGACCGAAGCGCTGAGCGCGCCGACGAAGGCGAGGCCCGCGAGCACGACCGGGGCCTCCAGCATGAGCGGGCTGGTCCGGATGAGCAGCACGCCGCCGGCGTTCACGACGCCCGCGTGCAGCAGGGCGGAGACGGGCGTGGGCGTCTCCATCGAGTCGGGCAGCCAGGTGTGGAAGGGCAGCTGGGCCGACATCGCCATCGCGGACAGCGCCAGCAGGATCGCCATCGGGACGGCGAAGAGCGGTCGATCCACCGCGGCGGCGAAGACGTCCTCGAGGTTCGCCGAGCCGACGAAGACGAGGGCGTAGCCCGCCGCCAGGACCAGGCTCGCGTCGCCGACGATCGCGGCGCGCCGCTGGGCGAGCGCCGCCTCGCGGGCGCCGGGGCGGTCGGCTCGGAGCAGGAGCAGGCGGCGGAGCAGCGCACCCGTCGCGACCCAGCCGATCGCCAGCGTCACGAAGTTGCCCGCGACGAGCATCGTGAGCACCGCGCTGACCAGTGCGCTCGCGAGGGCGCAGAAGGTCGGCAGGATCGGGTCGCCGTCCAGATAGCGTCGGCCGAAACGCAGCACCGCCAGGGCGATCAGGGAGACCATGACCGCGAGCAGGGTGCTGATGAAGCCGAGCTGCACGACCGGCTCCGCGCCCGAGGCGCCCCCGGCCGAGAGCGCCGGCAGGATCCAGGCGCCGGCCAGCGCGGCGAGCGGGACGATCACGGCCGCTTGCGCCCATCGCGCGCAGGCGCCGGGCGTGAAGCGCGCCAGCAGTGGGATCAGGGCGCCGGCGAGCAGCGGCGGGATGGGGAGCAGGGCGTAGGCGAGTAGCGCGCGGTCCATTTCTTGGAGGGCTCCAGGGTGTGTCGTTTCTTGCTCGAAGCGGATATCGCGAGATCGAATACACGAAATAGATGACGCTAATAACTTTCCCCACCATCGGGCCCGACGCAAGGACCGTGTAGTAAAAAACGTAAAAAAAAGTTCGCGTTTTGTTTGACGCGAAATTAATGTCGTATAGATTGCTGCCGAAACGACCTGCGAGGAGGCTGTCGTGATTCGACTCAAACGAACTCTGGGAAGACCGGGATCGCGCCCTGGAGAGGCTCTAGGCGCCGGAAGGCGCCATCTGCGCCTGGTCGTGCCCGAGCCCGGGGAGGCCCCGGAAGAGGGCGCCCCGGAGCAGGCCGAGGCCGAGGCTACGCGTTCGAGTGCGCCGAATTCGGCCTACGAGGACCCGCATTCCTTCGTCCGCACCTGCGTCGATCCCCGAAACATCTACCTGGCGTGAACCAGGGAGGCCCCATCATGTCCATCGCACCGGTTCTCTCGATCGTCCGACACCGCGTCTTCGATTCCATCGAAGAGCAGGCCCCCCGGCTCGCCTCGGCGGGTCGGCGAAGGATCGTCCTCTGCTGTGAGGAGCAGCGCGGCCAGGGCTGGGCGCGTCGTCTCGGCGACGCCGTCTTCGTCGCGGGGAAGGGCGACCAGGTCGGCGACGCCGACGTCCAGGAAGCCGTTCGCTACGCGGTCGGCGCCCACGAGGTCGAGGAGATCGTCCTCGTGGCACACACGGAGTGCAGCCACCGCGAGCGGAACGAACGCTCTAGCCGGATCGCCGCCGGCAGCCCGGGGATCCTCTGGCTGCACGACCGGATGTCCGAGCACGGCGAGGACCTCGACCGGGCCAAGGACGAGATCCGGGAAGGGATCGCGCAGCTCCGCTGGCTGCTCGGAGAAGAGATCCAGCTGACCGGGGCGGTGGAGCTCGGCTCGTCCGGCCAGCTGCTCGGCTACCTGGAAGGCGAGGACGACTTCCGGCGGGTCGGCTAGCGGATCCGGGACCGGGCTAGCGCCCCTTGCCCTCGACCATGTTGATCAGGTCGCCGATCTTGCAGTGCGCCTCGATCGGATGGCGGAGCGCGACGTTCGTCTTGAAGCGATAGCGGTTGCGGAGGCCGACGCGTTCTCGCGTGACGAAGCCACCCTCTTCGAGCTCGCTGAGGATCCGCTGCACGGATCGCTCGGTGATGCCCACCCGCTGCGACACCTCGCGCAGGGTGAGCTCCGGGTCTTCGTGCAGGCAGAGCAGGACGTGGGTGTGGTTCGTCAGGAACGTCCACGTCGGCGCCTTGTCCGGCGACGCACCCTTGCTCGTCTTGCTGTCGGCGCCCGAGCGGGCCCGGGTCTTCGCGGTGCTGCGAGCGGCCATGACTTCCCGCTTCCTCGCTTGGTTCTCTCGGGGGGCGTGCGGATCCCGGGGGATTCGCCGTCCGGAGAGTACCACGACGTCCGACTTCGCGAAGGGAAATTCCTGAATCGGGAAGCGCATCAGGGCCGCCTCGGAGGCCTCCGCGAGGAGGGCGTGGGGCTGGTTGCCTCACCCGCCCGGGCTCGCGAGACTCTTGTGTCCCGAGCCGAGGAAGGTCGCCCGATGCAGAAGCTCTTCTATCTCCTCTTCGACAGCCCCGACGTGGACGGGGACGCGCTCCGCGATGCCCTGATCGAGCAGGCCGTGCCGGCGATGCGCGAGAACGGCGCGCGGGAGATCACCGTCTTCGCGAGTGACGGGGCCGTCGCCGACGGCCATCCGGTCCGGCAGGTGGATCCGCCGATCCGTGCGATGGTGTCGTTCTGGCTGGAGGATGCAGCGGACCGGGGCCCGTCCGAAGCCGCGCTGGCCGCAAGGGTGGAGAGCGTTGCCGGCTATCTGGTGGTCGAGTCGAAGCCCATGCCCCACGACCTCGTGGTCGGGGAGCGGACGAAGGGCATGAAGCAGATCTCCTGCATCACGAAGCGCGCCGACATCAGCCAGGAGGAGTACATCCGGATCTGGCACGAGGACCACCGCAAGGTCGCGATCGACACGCAGTCCACCTTCGGGTACGTCCGGAACGAGATCTTCCGCCCGCTGACCGAAGGCGCGCCGGACCAGTGGGACGCATTCGTGGAGGAGTCGTTCCCGATGGAGGCGCTGACTTCGCAGCACGCCTTCTACGATGCGAAGACGCAGGAAGAGTACGAAGCGAACTTCCAGACGATGATGGACAGCTGCGCCCGCTTCCTCGATCACGGACCGATCGAGGTGACCTTCGTCTCCGAGTACTACTGCGGCTAGCCGCCGGCGTCCGGGCTCGGCGCCAGCCCTCGATGCCCCTCGACGGCGCTACTTGAAGAGCGCTTCCCCTCCGGCGCACCAGCCGCCGCCGAGCGCCTCGAAGGGCTCGCAGTCGTAGAGCAGCCGGCCGGCTTCGCCGTGCTGCATGTCGAGGATCCGCCGCGCATGGTCGGGCGCCATGCCGCGGGCGGTCTCGCCCTGGAGTGCCTCGGTCGGGATCGGATAGTCGACCCAGTCGAGGGGCGCACGCCAGCCGGGCGGAGGGACGAGCGCGTGCCTCGTGCCCGAGAGCGGGTGCATCATCCGCCAGGTGTGGATCTCTTCGGCGAGTCGCGCCACGACTTCGGGATGCGCCTCGGCGAGGTTGTTCCGTTCGTAGGGATCTTCGCCCGTCCGGAAGAGCCAGTTCTGGACCTCCGCCGAGAGCAGGCCCTGGTCGATCCGCTGGATCAGCTTCCACTCGTCGTCGAAGGCCGTGATGTTGAACGTCCCTCGGATCGGCGTCTCGGACGCGAAGAAGAGGAGCTCTTCCCGCGGCATCGCCCGGCCCTCCTTGATCGCCGGCCAGAGGCTCCGTCCGTCCAGCTCGAACGCGTTCCCGCGCTCGACGCCCGCCGCCTCGGTGATCGTCGGGAAGACGTCCATCGCCGACATGATCGAGTCCATCTTCGAGCCGGCCTCGATCTCGGCGGGCCAGCGCATCACGGAGACGACGCGGATGCCCCCCTCGAAGGTGTCTCCCTTGCCGCCTCGGAGGGGGACGTTGTCCGCTCCGCCCGTCGCGTAGGCGGCGCCGCCGTTGTCGCTGAAGAAGAGGACGATCGTGTCGTCGGCGATGCCTTCCTGATCGAGCGCGTCGAGGACCATGCCGATCGACTGATCCATCGCGTCGACGACGGCGGCATAGACCGGGCGTGCCGAGGGCTGGAGCGTGAGTCGGGCGATCCGGCGGGAGTCGTCCGTCTGCTGGCTGCGCGCTGGCTTCCGGTCGTCGTCCATGTCCGCGTACTTCTCGAGGAGGTCGTCCGGGGCTTCGAGCGGCGTGTGGGGCGCGATGAACGGGACGTAGAGGAAGAAGGGGCTGGACGGGTCGCGCTCGCGGACGTAGCGAGCCGCTTCCCTGCCGAGGAGGAACGTCTCGTAGCCGTCGTCGGTGATGGTCTCGCCGTTTCGCTGGAAGTCGATGCCACCCTGGTTGTTGAAGGGCGGGAAGTAGCCGACCTCGGTGTGGAGATGGCCGTAGAAGTGGTCGAAGCCACGGGCGCGCGGGGTGTAGGTCTCCTGGGCGTGGCCGAGATGCCACTTGCCGACCATCGCCGTCTGGTAGCCCGCCGCCTTGAAGGACTCGGGCATGAAATGCTCGCTCGGGTGAACCCCGTTCGTCATCCAGGGCATGATCACGCCGTAGGCGACGCCGAGGCGCATCGGGTCCCGTCCCGTCATGAGCGCTGCCCGGGTCGGCGAGCAGATCGGCGTCGAATAGAAGCGATCGAGCTGGACGCCTTCGGCGGCGAGGCGATCGATCGACTGCGTCTCGATCACTTCCTCGCCGTGGTAGCCGACGTCCGCCCAGCCGAGGTCGTCGGCGAGGAAGATGATCACGTTCGGCTGCTTCCCGGTCTCCGCGAGGGCCGGGCTCGCGGCCAGCACGGCGAGCACGGTGAAGAACAGGGCGAGCGCTTTCAGGGAGCGGTCGAGCGTCGGCACGAAAGGACCTCCATGCGCGCTGGGGGCGCGCGGGCGGCGAAGGCTAACGCAGCTGGGCGGGGATGCTTGACGCTCCCGGGGCCTCGTCCGACCATGCGCCCAGAACGCCGCGCTCGAATCGCGGGTCGAGGAGGGGCTCATGGACAGGATCCTGAATCAGGCGCGCGCGGGCGTCGCTCTGGGCCTGCTCCATCGGGCGCGCGCGGGCGTCGTGCTGGGCCTGCTCCATCGGGCGCGCGCGGGCGTCGCTCTGGGCCTGCTCTCGGGGGTCGCCTTCGCCCTCGCTGCGGACGCCGTCGGCGCGCGGGACTACACCGAGAAGCGGGACCCCTGCGCGAAGCACGATCCGCTCCGCCAGCCCTTCTTCGGCGACACCCACATCCACACCGTCTACTCCTTCGACGCGAACGCGCAGGACACGCGGAATACGCCTCGGGACGCCTATCGCTTCGCGAAGGGAGAGCGCGTCGGACTCCAGCCCTATGCCGCCGACGGCGAGGCGACGCGGACCGCGCAGCTGCGACGGCCCCTCGACTTCACGGTGCTCACCGATCACGCGGAGCTGCTCGGCGAGATCCGCATGTGCTCGACACCGGGCACGCCGGCGTACGGCTCGGACCTCTGCTTCACGTATCAGATGTTCCGTCCGATCACGTTCCAGTTCTTCGCGGTGCGGAACATGATGATGCGGAAGCGCTTCGAGTTCTGCGGAGAGGACGGGAAGCTCTGCTTCGACGAGGCGCGGGTCGTCTGGAAGGACATCCAGGCCGCGGCCGAGGAGGCCTACGATCGGACGGCCGCCTGTTCGTTCACGAGCTTCGTCGGCTACGAATGGACCGCCGGCGTCGGACTCGGCGAGAACCTCCACCGGAACGTCGTCTTCCGGAACGAGAAGGTGCCGGATCTGCCCCCCTCGTGGGTCGAGACGAGCTCCGCCTACGCCCTGTGGCAGCACCTGCAGGACCAGTGCATCGACGGCCTGCCGGGCTGCGACGTGCTCTCCATCCCGCACAACTCGAACATCAGCGGCCCCGGACTGATGTTCGCGTCGGCGAAGCTCGAGAAGTCGCAGGACATCGACCTGTCCGTGGATGCCGAAGAGGCGCGCCTGCGACAACGCTTCGAGCCGATCATCGAGATCATGCAGCACAAGGGCGACTCGGAGTGCCTGCCGAGGGCCTCGAACGACGAGCTCTGCGGCTTCGAGAAGCTCGACTACAACAGCTTCGCCGGGGTCGGGCGGATCGCGGATTCCGGGATCGACTCGGCGGTCGGTCAGACCGTGCCGGACCTCACGCCCGATCCACGCGCCTTCGTTCGCAACGCCCTCCGGAAGGGCGTGAAGCTCGAGAGCGAGATCGGGGTGAATCCGCTCAAGTACGGGATCATCGCGAGCACGGACACCCACCTCGGGACGCCGGGCCTCGTCGCCGAGGACGACGCCAAGGGCCACGGAGGGGCCGGCAGTCGCAACGTGCGGGGGCTGCCGGACGACATCGAGTTCAACCCGGGCGGGCTCGCGGTCGTCTGGGCGGAGGAGAACAGCCGCGACGCGATCTTCTCTGCGATGCAGCGGAGGGAGACCTACGGCACGAGCGGGACCCGACCCGTCGTGCGCTTCTTCGGCGGGTTCGGGCTCGACGACGCCATGTGCGAAGGCGACGACTTCGCGGAGCAGGGCTACGGCCGTGGTGTCCCGATGGGCGGGGATCTCCCCGCGCGCAGCGAATCGGACGGCGATCCCCGATTCGCCGTCTGGGCGCTCCAGGATCCCGGGACCGACGACGCACCGGGGAACCCGCTCCAGCGGATCCAGATCGTGAAGGGCTGGGTCGAGGACGGGGAGACCCGCGAGAAGGTCATCGACGTCGCGGGCGGCGAGAACCGCGCGAGCGTCGACACGTCGACCTGTGAGCCCCGGGGCGAAGGGCACGCGCAGCTGTGCAGCGTGTGGCGGGATCGCGACTTCGAGCCCGACCAGAACGCCTTCTACTATGCGCGGGTGGTCGAAAATCCGACCTGCCGCTGGAGCCAGCACCTCTGCGTCGACGCGGGCGTCGACTGTGCGAAGCCCGAGACGGTCACCGCAGGCTACGAGGCGTGCTGTGCCCCGGAGCACGAGCCCGTGATCCAGGAGCGCGCCTGGACCTCGCCGATCTGGTACCGGCCCTGATGCGCTGCGCACTCCTCGCTTCGGCGCTCGGCATCGTGCTCCTGGTCGGTTGCTCTGGCGAACATCAGGGGGCGGGAACCTCGACCGACGTCCAGCTGCCCGAGTCCCACGTGGCGGCCCGCGCCGCGCGGCAGGCCGATGCGCGCGAACGGGTCGGCGCCGTCTCGGACAAGCAGATCCTCTTCGGTGACCTGCACGTCCACACGACCTTCTCGCCCGACGCCTTCCTGACCAGTCTGCCGATGATGGGCGGCAGCGGGCTGCATCCGCCGGCGGATGCCTGCGACTTCGCGCGGCTCTGCGCCGACCTCGACTTCTGGAGCATCAACGACCACGCCGAGGGCATCACGCCCGCCCATTGGAGCGAGACGATCGACGCCATCCAGGAGTGCAACGCTCGCGCGGGGGATCCGTCCGACCCCGACTCGGTCGCCTTTCTCGGCTGGGAGTGGTCGCAGGTGGGCGGGACGCCGGACGACCACTACGGCCACAAGAACGTGATCTTCCTCGAGACCGAACGGGATCGGGTCCCGCGCCGTCCGATCGCGGCGCCGCGTCCGGAGTTCCGCGTGGCGCAGCTGCCCCTCGTCGGGCGCCTCCTCTTCTCGGCGATCTCGCCCTTCGACGCGCAGATCTATGCGGACTACGCGCTCTACACGGAGGAGGTCGCCTCGGTGGCCGAGTGTCCTTCCGGCGTCGACACGACCGCGCTCCCGGACGACTGCCACGAGGTCGCTGCACATCCGAGGGACCTGCACGCGAAGCTGGATCAGTGGAACACGCCTTCGCTCGTCATCCCGCACGGCACGAGCTGGGGGCTCATGACGCCCCGCGGCTTCGACCTCGCCCGCGAGCTCGAGACCGGGCAGCACGATCCCGCGCGTCAGAAGCTCTTCGAGGTCTATTCGGGGCACGGCGCCTCGGAGGTCTACCGCGACTGGCCCGGTGCGTTCGCGTCCGGCGAGGACGCGCTGGTCTGCCCCGAGCCTTCTGCGGACTTCCTGCCCTGCTGCTGGCGGGCGGGAGAGATCATTCGCGATCGCTGCGAGAACGAGGACGCGGCCTCCGCGGATCCCGATGCACCGGGCTGCGAAGAGCGCGAGCGCGAAGCGCGGACGCTCTATTTGAAGGCGGGGGCAGCGGGGCACCTGAGCGTGCCGGGCGCCGACGTCGACGACTGGCTCGACTGTGATCAGTGTCGCGACTGCTTCAACCCAGCCTATTCGCTCCGCCCGGGCGGCTCCGTGCAGAACGCGCTGGCGCTCCGGTCGACCGATCCGGACGGCAACGAACACGCCTACCGATTCGGTCTGATCGGGTCGAGCGACACCCATGACGCCCGCGGCGGGAACGGCTTCAAGGAGTTCGCGCGGCTCGAGAACACCGAGGCGCTGCGACGCCATCCCTTGACCACGCGGTTGATGTCGGGCAATTCCGAGCCGGCCGCCCGCAGTCGGGAGGTCGTGCTGTCCGAGGTGCCGCTCCGCGACCGTCGGGACGTGGAGCGCGGGTCTTCGTACCTGCTGACCGGCGGACTCGCGGCGGTCCATGCGGAGAGCCGAAGACGTGAGTCGATCTGGGAGGCCTTCGAGGCGCGCGAGGTCTACGCGACGTCCGGGGACCGGATCCTGCTGTGGTTCGACCTCCTGAACGGGCGCGAAGGCGTGGCACCGATGGGCTCGATCGTTGCGGGGCAGGGCGAGGCGCCGCGCTTCAGGATCTCCGCCGCAGGCGCGTTCGAGCAGAAGCCGGGCTGCCCCGACTTCGTCGGCGAAGCGCTCGGTCCCGAGCGGCTCGAGTCGATCTGCCTCGGCGAGTGCTACCACCCGAGCGACACGCGTCGTGCGATCGAGCGCCTCGAGGTCGTACGGATCCGACCGGCGGGACCGGAGGGGCCGCCGGTCGCCGATCGGATCGACGATCCCTGGAAGGTGTTCGAGTGCAACGACGAGGGTGACGGCTGCTCGGCGGAGTTCCAGGATCCCGAGTTCGCGGCGTCCGGGGGGGAGGTCGTCTACTACGCCCGCGCGCTCCAGGTGCCGACCCTGGCCGTCAACGCGGGGGGCTTCCGTTGTACCTACGACGAGGCGGGCAACTGCGTCGAGGTCGCGCCCTGCTACGGGGACGAGCGGACCGACGCGCACGACGACTGCCTCGCGGAGAACCGGGAGCACGCCTGGTCGTCGCCGATCTTCGTCCAGCCCTGACCCGGGTGGCCTCGCCTTTTCGACGAATTTCGCCGCAAATCGGTCCACGGACCGTCAGAATCCGCCCTTCGGCGGCGAGGGCCCGCGTCTCGGCGGGAAACCTTGCTCCGGACCCGCTCGCCGCCTAGCCTTGGCGATCCTTCCAGAACCCGTTCCAGCTGCCCGCACCCGATCCAGGCAGCGTCCCGAATCGAGGAGGACCGATCGATGCGTGGCAATCGAATGCGCGAAACCGCGGAGAGTGAAGTCAACATGACGCCGATGCTCGACGTCGTGTTCATCATGTTGATCTTCTTCATCGTGACCGCGTCCTTCGTGAAGGAAGCCGGCGTCGACGTCATCCGTCCTCCGGCCGTGACTGCGGAAGGCAAGGACCAGGGCAACATCCTGATCGCGATCACCGAGAACGGCCAGATCTGGGTCGACCGCCGCCAGGTCGACCCGCGCTCGCTCCGCGCCAACATCGAGCGACTCCACGGCGAGAACCCCCAGGGCTCGATCGTCATCCAGGCCGACGAGAAGTCGCAGAACCACCTGCTCGTCCAGGTGATGGACGCCGCCAAGGCGGCGGGCGTGAACTCGATCGCGATCGCGGCCGAAGGGTCCTAGTCGACGCACGCATCCGGGTGAGTGCCGTGCCAAGTCGCGAGACGGTGCGCCCCACGGCGGACGGCTCGGGGGTGGGCGAATTGCCGGTGGGCTGCCGGTGGCCGTGCGTCGCTTCCGCGTCTTTCCGGGGCACTCACGGCAGCGCTAGAATCCAGCGCGCTCGCGGCGGGATCGCCCGCGAGACCGTTCGAGGACCCCCCCTGATGACGACCGAATTCCAGCTGCGTGGCCTGTCCGGCGCGCTCGGGGCCGAGATCCACGGCCTCGATCTCTCGCGCCCCCTCTCCGGAAACGAACGAGAGGCGCTGCTCGCTGCCTTCCACCGCTACGGTGTGCTCTGCGTCCGCGACCAGAAGCTGACCCACGACAGCCAGATCGCACTCGCGAAGGTCTTCGGTGAGCCGGACGTCCATCCCATCGCGAAGGGCATGGAAGAGCACCCGGAGATCATCGAGGTCCGGAAGCCCGCGGGCGAGGCCGCCTTCTTCGGGACCGACTGGCACACGGACAACAGCTTCTTCGAGCGGCCTTCCAGCGTGACCGTCCTCTATGGCGTGGAGATCCCGCCCGTAGGCGGCGACACCGTCTACGCCTCCATGGAGCGCGCCTGGAACCTGCTCTCGGAGCCGCTCAAGCAGTTCCTGCTTCCGCTGCGCGCCGTCCACAGCGCCCGCGCCGCCTACGATCCGAAGACGACCGGAGACGCGAAGTACAACGGCGAGGCGGCGATCCAGTACGTCTACAGCGACGCGATCTACGAAGAGGTCGAGCACCCCGTCGTGCGCACCCATCCGGACACGGGTCGCAAGAGCCTCTACGTGAACCCGATGTTCACCGACCGCATCGTCGGCCTGTCGAAGCCCGAGAGCGACGGCCTTCTGGCGATGCTCTACGCCGTCTCGACCCGCCCGGAGCTGACCTGTCGCGTGCGTTGGGAGCCGGGGACCGTCACGATCTGGGACAACCGCTGGCTCCAGCACTACGCGATCGACGACTACGCCGACTACGAACGCCTGATGTACCGCGTGACCATCACGGGCGAACGGCCCGTCTGAGGGACGCTCCGCCCGCCCGGCGGCCTCGCGTCGTCCGACGTTCGAGGCCGGCGAAGAGGCTGCTCAGCGCCGTCGCGCACTGCGCGCTGAAGCCACTGCGACCAGGCCCGCGCCGAAGAGCAGCGCGGCGCCCGGCTCCGGGACCGGTGCGCTCGTGGAGCGATCGCGAGCGGGCGCCAGCTCGAGGCGAAGCGATCCGGCGAGGGCGGGGGTGTCGAAGGCGAGGCCCCGCAGCTGGACACGTTCGATCCGCAGCGGCTCATCGCCTCGTGCTAGGGAGAGGCGACGGAACGTGTCGTCGCCCGCGGTCTGCACGCGGACGTCGAGCAGGCCGCGGCGCTCGAAGCGAGTGACGGCCACCGGGCCCTCCCGGAAGTCGATCGTGCGAACGATCTTCTCGAAGTCCATCGAGCCTCCGCCGAATATGTCGATCCGAACCTTCTCGACCTGGATCTCGGTGCGGATACGGACGACGTCGCCGAGGTCGAAGGCCTCGGCGCGCGCGAGCGAGATCTCGAGGGCCGAGGCGGCGGGCGCGAGGAGCAGGAGGGCGAGCGCCAGGGGCACGATGGCGGTCGCGGAGGCGCGGAGTCCGCGCGAGAGGGAGGAGGGAAGACGGTCCATCGGGCTCTCTGTGAATCCGGTCGGCGCCGGTGCCTGCTCTTCAGGCGGAGCGAGCACGCCCGGGTCCTCGCTTCCAGCGAAGGAATCGACCCGTCCGCGTCGCGGGGCGTTGCTTCGCGCCCCCGGGAGAGGAGTCGTCGCCGGGGTGCATTCGGGGACGGATTCCTCCCGGATTTCCGGTGAGCTGCGTCTGCCTTGCGTGGGAGCTGCGCGCGGGCCGGGTCGCGCGCCCCCGGAGGAGCGGTTGCGGACCGGCGCCGCGCCGAGTTCAATGCCGCTCGGGGGGATCACATGGAAAAGGCAGCTCCGTCCGCCGAGCTCTCGCCGCGGGCGATCGCGCTCGGCCTCTTGCTCGCGGCCGTCCTCGGGGCGGCGAACGTCTATCTGGGGCTCAAGGTCGGGATGACGGTCTCGGCTTCGATTCCGGCGGCCGTGGTCGCGATGCTCGTCCTTCGTCGACTCCTGCGGAGCGGCACGATCCTCGAAGCGAACCAGGTGCAGACCGCCGCATCGGCCGGGGAGTCCCTGGCGGCGGGGATCCTGTTCACGGTGCCCGCACTCCTGCTGATCGGGGTCTGGACGGAGTTCGCCTTCTGGCCGACGACGTTGATCGCGATCGCGGGGGGATGGCTCGGGGTCCTGTTCATGATCCCGATGCGCCGCGTGTTCGTGGAGCAGAGTCCCGAGCTGCCCTATCCGGAAGGGGTCGCCTGTGCGTCGGTCCTAGAGGCGGGCAGCGACGACGAGGCGGGCGGCGCCCGGGTGCTCCAGGGGGGACTCTTCGGTGCGCTGATCAAGCTCGCCGTCAGCGGGTTCGGACTGCTTCGCGGGAGCGTCGAGGGCGCCGTGGCCGTAGGCCCCGGACGCGCGCTCTTCCTCGGCGGCGACGTTTCGCCGGCGCTGCTCGCGGTCGGCTACATCGTCCGGCTCGAGGTTGCGGTCCAGATCTTCCTCGGCGGCGCGCTCGGGTGGTGGGTCCTGATCCCCCTCGCGCCGGAGATCGTGACGACCTTCGCGCCCTCGAGTGCAGCCCTCGCCGAGGTCTCGGCGGCCGACTTCGCGGGGGGCTCGACCGAGCGCGCCTGGGGGCTCTGGTCGAGCGGCGTGCGCTACGTGGGCGTCGGTGCGATGGCCGTGGGGGGCCTGGCTGCGCTGGTTCGGGTCCGGATGGGTCTCGTCCGAGCGCTCGCCGAGCTCCGGGCCGGTTGGTCGAGGCGAGAGGAGGGCGAAGAGGCGGTCGATCTGCCCGCGCGTCTGGTCCTCGCCTTCGCTGCCGCTGCCGCGGCCCTGGTCTTCGGCCTCTACGTCCACTTCACCGGCGACGTCGTGATCGCCGCCTTCGCCGCCGTGATCATGCTGGTCGCCTCCTTCTTCTTCGTCGGCGTGGCGAGCTATATCGTCGGCCTCGTCGGCAACAGCAACAGCCCGGTCTCGGGGATGACGATCACCGCCGTGCTCGCGACCGGGGGACTGCTCTGGCTGGCGGGCTACGACGGCCTCCAGGGCATGGTGGCCACGCTCGGTGTCGCGGCGATCGTGTGCTGCGCCGCGTGCACGGCCGGCGACGTCTGCAACGATCTCAAGACGGGCGCGCTGGTCGGGGCGACCCCGCGACGCCAGCAGACGATGCAGCTGCTCGGCGTGGTCGTGGCGGCGCTCGTGATGGCGCCGGTCCTCCAGCTCCTGCACGACGCCTACGGCATCGGTTCCCGGGAGCTCGCCGCGCCCCAGGCGAGCCTCTTCGCGAGCCTCGCGCGGGGCTTCTTCGGAGGGGAGGCGCTGCCCTGGGGCCTGGTCGGGCTCGGGGGCGGAATCGGTCTCACCGTCCTGCTCGTCGATGCCGCCCTCGGCGCCCGGGGCTCGGACTTCCGGCTCCACCTCATGCCGATCGCCGTGGGGCTCTATCTGCCCTTCGGTCTCGCCTTTCCGATCCTGCTCGGCGGGCTCGTGGAGCGCGTCACGCGGGAAGAGGACGCCGCAGCGGGGCGCGTGGGCGGCTCACCCGGGGTGCTCTTCGCTTCCGGCGCGGTCGCGGGCGAAGCCCTCGTCGGCGTGGGGGTGGCGGTCGCGGTCGGTCTCGGGATCGGCGGCGGAAGCGCCGACTACGCGGGCGCGGGACTGGTCACGCTCGTCGCGGCCGTCGCGTCGATCGGGCTCTTCGCGCGGGCGACGCGCGCCTAGAAGCCTAGAAGCCTAGAACTGGCCGATCTCGCGGTCGAAAGCGTATTCCGCGGGCGCCGTGACCAGGACGTCCATGGCCCCGTCGATGCCCTCCTTGCCCATCGGCGACGCGATGAGCGCGGCGGGTACGAAGAGCAGGCCGCCCACGAGGACGCGAATCGAAGCCACCGGGCGAATCAGCGTCAGATCCACGGCCTTCGCCGTCACGTCCTGGGCCCGTGAACCGTCCCATTCGAGCGCGTCCGCCGGTCCGGCCGCGACCAGCAGCGTGATTGCCGCGAACGAGGCGAGGCAGGCGAATCGGGGGGAGCGGGTTCGGGCGGCGCGCATGTGGACTCCTTTGGCGGATGTCGGAACGACCCGCGAATGCTAGCAAGCCGCGACGCCGGACGCGCTTTCGGCCGATGGGGCCACGCCTTCGTCGCTCGCGCCGCGGGTCAGCGCGGGCCGCGCATCCGGTCGAGCACTTCGCCTCGGGCGAGCCCGATCGCCGAGCGCTCCTCGTCGACGCGCGTCCGCGCCTCGCCGCGAGCCCTGGTCCCGGCGACGAGCGGAAGTCGCTGCTCCGCCCGGCCGAGGCGTTGCTCCGCCTGACGGAGGGTCCGGAGGGCATCCCGATGGCGCGCCTGCTCGCTTGCCAGCCGTGCCGTCTCCCGGAGCAGGCTCGTCACGCGGAGCTCCCCGGTCAGCCAATCGACGGGGTCGGCGATCTCGGCCGGCGTGCGGGGCGTCGTCGCGGCGCGCGCGGCCAGCAGGGCTTCGCCCTGATGCGCGGCCGCCGAGTCGCGTTCGCCGCGGCATCGTTCGAGGCCGGCGAGCCCGCGGTGGCGTTCACTCCGGGCGGCATCGCCAGGGGGGAGCCAGGGGTCGACGCGCGCGGACCAGTCCTCCCAGGTGCCGATCATTCGGGTACATCCGGCGACGTCCCCCGCCGCGATGGCGCGATCCCCGATCGCGAGCATCCCGGTCTCGAGATGACGTGCCCAGCGATCCGCCTGGACGAAGGCGAGCGCGAGCAGCGCCAGTCCGACGGGCACCGCGCTCGCGAGCCCCTGACGAACGCGCTCCGCGAACGACCATCCGGCCCGTTCGATCCGCCGACGCGGATCCGCCGCTTCGATCTCTTCGCGCAGCGCATCGGCGCAGGCACCCTGGTCGACGACCGAGTCGAGATCCGCGGCAGCGAGGTGGCGATCGCAGGCGACCAGCAGCGGCTGCGGGCCGAGCTGGCGGAGACCCTGGGCGAGGGCGGCGCGAGCCTCGTCGACCCGCGCCCGCTCGAGGCGATGCCGCGCCAGTCGCGCGTAGTGGTCCGCCCGGGCGGCGCGGTCGGAGTCGGCGCGCCCGAGGGCCGCATCGAGCAGCAGGCGGACGTCGGTCCGCGCGCCGCCGGGGAGCTCGAGGGCGAGGGTCGCGTGCGCGACCAGAAGCAGCGCGTTCGCGAGGTCCAGGCACGCGAGCGGTGCCGGGCCTTCGAAGAGCGGCGCCGCGCCGGGGGGGACGCCGACGCCGAGGCGGCCCAGTAGCCAGGCGAGTTGAGCGGCGCTGGGGGCGACGGCCAGGATCGCGCGGCCCAGTCGGTGGCGCCGCGGGGCGCCGGAGCGCGCGACCGTCGCGCCTGCGACCGGCCAGGGGGAGACGACGAGGTCGATCGGACCGAGGGCACGCTCGAAGCGACGCCGCCCGGCCCCGAAGCGGAGCTCGAAGACGCGGAAGCCGAGGGGCAGGGCGAGGGCGGTGCGGACGATCTCGCGGGCGCAGACGACGAGACCCGCCGCGAGCCCGAGGCCCACGACGCCGTTCACGCCGATCCAGATCCACTGCGTCACCCGGTCCCCCTGGTAGCCCCGAGCTCGCCCGGGGCCTACCCGAGGTGGATCGACCCCTCTGGAGGCGCGCTTGAGGGCCGGAGGCGCGTCTCGAGGCGGGGGCGACGCCCGTGGGGGACGGGTCGGGTATGCTCGCCGGTCGGGGGTGGAGCGTGAGCGAAGAGACGCGGGACGACAGCGGCGTGGGCGATACCGGCGCGCTCACGCGGCGGATCCTGATCGGCCTGGCGGCGGGCTTCGCGACGGGAATCGTCCTGAACGTGGCGCTCACCGGGACGACCACGTTCGCCTTCCTGGTGGACGGGGTGCTCCACGTCGGTGGGCAGATCTTCCTGTCCAGTCTGAAGCTTTTGGTCGTGCCGCTGGTCCTGGTGTCGCTGGCCTGCGGGACGGCCGCCCTCGAGGACGTGACGAAGCTCGGGCGGATCGGCGGCAAGACCCTCGGGCTCTATCTCGTGACGACCGCCCTGGCGATCACCGCGGCGATCGGCGTCGCCGTGCTCGTCGGGCCGGGGGAGGGGGCCGCCTTCGCGACGACGGGTCTCGAGTACGCGCCGAAGGAAGCGCCGACCCTGGCGCAGACGCTGATCAACATCTTTCCGACGAATCCGTTCAAGGCGATGGCCGAGGGCGAGATGTTGCAGGTGATCGTCTTCGCGATCCTGCTCGGGGTCGCCATGACCCTGGCCGGGGACTCCGGTCGCGAGCTGCTGCGCTTCTTCCACTCCGCCAACGACGTGATCATGAAGCTCGTCTTCGTGCTGATGGAGGTCGCACCGTTCGGGATCTTCTGTCTGATCGCGAAGGTCATCGCGGTCCAGGGCCCCGAGTCCTTCGACAACATGGCGAAGTACTTCGCCACGGTGCTGTTCGTGCTCTTCCTGCACGCGACGGTGACCTATCCGACGCTGCTCTTCCTGTTCGCGCGGGTCTCGCCGATCCACTTCTTCCGCAAGCTGCGGGCGCCGATGAGCGTCGCCTTCGGCACGGCGAGCAGTGGCGCCACCCTGCCGGTGACCCTTCGGACCGTCGAGGAGCGGCTCGGCGTCGACGAGTCGGTCGGGTCGTTCACCGTGCCGCTCGGCGCGACGATCAACATGGACGGCACGGCGATCATGCAGGGGGTCGCGACGGTCTTCATCGCCCAGGTCTACGGCGTCGAGATCGGTCCGTCCGGCTACCTGACCGTCGTCGTGACGGCGACCCTCGCGTCCATCGGGACGGCCGGTGTGCCCGGCGTCGGAACGGTCATGCTCGCGATGGTCCTCGAGCAGATGTCGCTGCCGGTCGAGGGGATCGCGCTGATCCTCGGCGTCGACCGGCTCCTCGACATGACCCGGACCGCGGTGAACATCGCGGGGGACGCGGCGGTCTCCTGCGTGGTCGCGCGCAGCGAGGGCAAGCTCGATCTCGAGGTCTACCGCGCCCCCTGAGGCCGGGCCGCCCGCGCCGAGCGTGGCTTCCGCCCGGTTTCGAGGGCCTTTGCTGCCGGCGGATCGCTCTGTCAAGCTAGGGCGCCGCGTCGTGGCTCGACCGCGCGCGCACCGGCTCGCCGAGGCGGCGGAGTCGACAATCCCTCCAGTGGCCGACCGGCCAGAACAGGAATCCCCGATGAAGCTCTATACGGGAATGGGCCCGAACCCGCGCGTCGTGACCATCGCCATCGCCGAGCTCGGCGCCGACGTCGAGCAGGTCGCCGTCGATCTCATGTCCGGTGAGAACCGCGGCGAGGAACATCTGAAGCGGAACCCCGCCGGCCAGCTGCCGACGCTCGAGACCGACGACGGCGCGTTCCTCTCCGAGATCACCGCGGTCGTCGAGTATCTCGACGAGAAGTGTGGCGGATCGTTGATCGGATCGACCGCCGAAGAGCGCGGTGAGACGCGGATGTGGACCCGTCGTATCGACCTCAACATCGTCGAGCCCCTCGCGAACGGGTTCCGCTTCTCCGAAGGGCTCCAGCTCTTCGAGAACCGGATCCACGTCATCCCCCAGGCAGCGGACGACTTCAAGCAGATCGCCCAGGAACAGCTCGCGAAGCTCGACGGCCTGATCGAAGGACACGAATTCGTCTGCGGCGACCGCTTCACGCTCGCCGATATCCTGCTCTTCGCCTTCCTCGAGTTCGGTGCCCAGGTCGGCCAGCCCCTCGATCCGAAGTGCAGCAACCTGCAGGCCTGGTACGAGCGCGTGGCGGCCCGCCCGTCGATCGGCTGATCGGCCGCAGCGCGACGACCGTGCGGACGCCGGGAGGGGCGACGCGCCTTCCCGGAGACGCCTAACGGGAGACGGGCTCGCCCGCCTCGAGGAGCGCCTCGAAGCGGGCGAGCTTGCTCTCGCGCGCGAAGGTCCGGATCCCGCCCTCGAGTTCGAGCCAACGGACGAGGGCGTCGCGCGTCCGGTCGAGTCGCCCGTCCGGCTCGCTCGATCGCTCCACCTCCAGCTCGAAGTCGATTCGGTCGCCCGGGAATCGCGTCCGGTCGAGCTCGATCTCGACGTCGAGCGCGCCGGCCCCGTCCCGGAGCGCGAGGGCGCCGATCGAGCGTTGGTTGCGGAACGCACCGATCGTTTCGAGGGGCCGACCGCGGGTCGCCTCTTCGAGAATGTCGAGGAGCTTCGTTCGTTCGGGGTCGCCTTCGGCGTCGACCCGCCAGACCGCGAGATCCTCTTCGAGCCGGAGGCCCGTCGAGAGGGCCACGGCCAGATGCTTCGGGTCCCGGTCGCGTTCCAGCTCCACGCGTCGGGTGATCCGGGCGTCTTCGTCCCCCTCCGCTGCCCCCTTCACCGTCAGCCGGACCCCGTCCGCAGTCTCGCGCAGGCGGACGCCGATGCGGGCGCGGGCGAGGTGCCCCCCCGGCCGATCGAAGAAGTGGTTCGTCTGGTCCACCACGCGCACCGGCGAGATCCGCTCGCGCACCCAGCGCCAGGCCGCCTCGTCCGGCAGCCCGAGCTTGATCTCGGTCTCGAATCCCGATGCCATGGCCTTCTCCTCGCGTTCATGGCCCCCCGTCGGGGCCGTTCCCGTCGCAGATGTCGCGCGCTCGCCCACGATGCTAGATTCTCCGGCCGTGTGGCCAAGGGAGGGCGGTCGTGCGGCGGGTGTGCCCGCGGCGTCCTCCGGATGGAGGCGGCCGGATCCGACCGAACCGCACGGTCGCGGCGGACGGCTCGGCGGGGGCACTGGATTTGGGCAAGCGACTCTACGTTGGGAACATCCCCTTCTCCGCGACCGAAGAGGATCTGCGGGAAGCCTTCGGCACCCACGGCACCGTGTCCGGCGTCGACGTGATCATGGATCGCGAGACCGGGCGGCCGCGCGGCTTCGCGTTCGTCGAGATGGAGGATCCCGCCGCCGCGGAGGCTGCGATCCAGGCGCTCGACGGGACCGACTTCGGCGGCCGGAACCTGCGCGTGAACGAAGCGCAGGAGCGCCGAGGCGGAGGCGGTCGGCGCTAGCCACCCGAGCCGGCGACGACTCCCGTACGCCCGGCATCACATCGTCATCGAACGGAGATTGCACCCACCGCTCGACGAGCGGAGCGCGTCCCTCGACTCCGGAGTTCCGGAGTCGGGCCGGACGTGAACAGCAAGAACGAAAGAGGGTTCCCCCGCCGAGAACGACCTAGGCGAGCGGGGCCCCGAGGAAGCGGCGACCGGATGGGGGGCCACGGCCCGCGCCGCGCAGACAGGAGCAAGCAGGATGGCACGAGCAAGTCGAATGAGCGTTCTCAAGCGCAAGCGCGAGAGCGAGAAGGCCGAGAAGGCGGCGCGCAAGCGAGAGATGCGCGCGATGGAGAAGGAATTCGGCAAGACCAAGGAGAAGGAGACCGGCGAGGCGAGCCAGGAAGACCTGGAAGCCTACGGGATCCTTCCGTCGGTGGACGACGAAGAAGAAGAGACGGTCTAGTCTGCCGCCTGCGGGCGCTCGGCGGGGTGAGGGGCGATTCGCCGTCCGTGCCTCCGCCGCGAGCGCTCGGGCTTCAGGCGGGCCGGTCGCCGATGATGGTGATGCGTTCCATCACGCGTTCGTTCGGCCAGTAGTCGCTCGAGGCGTAGTGCTGGGTGGAGCGATTGTCCCAGAAGGCGACGCTGTCCTTCTCCCAGCGGAAGCGGACCTGGTACTCCGGGACCTCGATCTCGTGGTAGAGCCGCTTCAGCAGGTCGCGGCTCTCGTCCTCGGGCAGCCCCTCCACGTGGCTCGTGAAGATCGTGTTCACGTAGAGGCATTTTCGTCCGCTGACCGGGTGCGTTCGCACGATCGGATGTCGCGCGGGCGGGAACTGCTTCCGCTTCTCGGCGCGCTCCTCCTCCGAGAGGGCGAGTCCGAAGGTGTGGACGAAGTCGTGGACGGCGATGCGCCCGTCGATCTCCTTCTTCAGATCCTCCGGCAGGCCTTCGTAGACGGCTTCCATGTCCGTCCAGAGCGTGTCCCCGCCGACCGCCGGCACCTCGTGCGCGCGCAGGACGGAGCCCAGGCTCGGGACCTCGCGCCAGCTGACGTCGCTGTGCCAGTTGTTCTCGACCCCGACGACGTCCGCGTCCTTCGCGAAGCGGATCACCTCGGGCGCCCCGCCCTCGGGCAGGAAGGGGTGGACCTCGAGCTCCCCGAACTGCTTCGCGAACGCCGCATGCTCCGACTGGCTGATCGACTGGTTCCGGAAGAAGAGCACCTTGTACTCGACGAGGGCGCGCTCGATCTCGTTCCGCAGCGCGTCGTCCATCGGCTTGCCGAGATCCACGCCGCGAATCTCCGCCCCGAGGCACGGGGCCTGGGGGACCGCTTCCAGCCGTTCGAAGGAGAGGGCGTCGAGGCGTTCCCGGATCGAGGCGATGTGCCGACGTGGGCCGTAGTGGATCGGGCGGTGGGGCTCGAGGGCAGCGGACATGGAAACGACTCCTGGCGTCGGGCGTCGGGCCCGCGCGGGGCGAAGGGCGGCGGGCTAGGGGCGCCCGCTTCGACGGCGCGAGCGTACGCGCGGCGCCGCCTCCGCGCCAACCCGGGGGACGGCGCCCCGCGCCGCTTCGAGTCCGGCTATCCGAGCAGGACGAGGAGGATGCCGAGCATGGTCAGCGCGATGCCGGGGAGCTGTCGGAGCAGCTCGCGCTCGCCCATCAGCAGGATGCCGACCCCCACGGCGAGCAACGCCTCGATCTGACCGACGGCCTTCGCGTAGGCGACGATCGTGATCGAGAAGGACCAGAACCAGCAGAGGCTGGCGGTGAAGCCGGCGGAGCCGATCAGGAGCATCCGGGGCCAGAGGCGCCGGACGGCGACGAATCCGCCGGGCTCCCGCCGTGCGATCCAGGCCGAGAGCACGACGACCTCGATCCAGGTCGTGTGGAAGAGCGTGTGGATGGCGCCCTCGAAGAAGTCGGCTTCGGGATTCGCCGCCCGGAGCGCCTGGTTCGCGAGCTTGAGGGAGAAGCTCGCCCCGACGAGCAGGATCGCGCAGAGCAGGGCCCAGGCCCCCGCCGGTCCGAATCGGAGGGCCTGGCGGACGCCACTCTCGGCGCCTTCGCGGGCCAGATTGATGGCGACCACGCCGATCGCGCAGACCGCGATGCCGAGCGCGCCCGTCGTCGAGGGCACTTCGGCGAAGAACAGGGCTCCGACGATCGCCGTCAGCAGGACCTCGAGCTTGTGGAACACGATCGACTCGCCGAAGCTGCCGCGGCGGAAGGCGGTGACGAGGGCGACGTTGGCGAGCAGCTGCGTGAGCGCCGTCGCGAAGCACCAGGCGAGGAAGCCGGGGTCGAGGGCTGGCCAACCCCTCTGCGTCGCCGTCGCGACGACCGCGATCGCCGCCCACGGGAGGCAGAACGCGAAGCGCGACCAGCTGTTCAGCGTCGGGGAGATGCTGCGCGAGATCGTCTGCGCCGTGGCGTTCCGGGTGGTCTGTGCGAGGCCGCCGAGCAGCGCGAGTCCGGCCCAGAGCGGGAGCGCATCGAGCATCACGGCGCAGCGCCGCGCTTCGCTCGGGGACGACGGAATCCGACCCGGGCACGTTCGACCTCCGCGCGGGTGTCGCAATCCGCCGCGTGGTCGTTCACGAGCCCCATCGACTGCATGAAGGCGTGCGCCGTCGTGGGGCCGAAGAACCGGAAGCCCCGCTTCTTCAGCGCTCGCGCCATCGCGCGCGAGGCGTCGGTCTGGGTCACGGCGAGGAGGCTCGCCTCGTCGAGCGCCGCTCGTCGCTCGGTCTCGTCCGGCTCGAAGCTCCAGAAGAACGCGGCGAGCGAGCCGAACTCCTGTCGGAGCGCCTGCGCCCGCCGCGCGTTCTCGAGGGTCGCCTCGATCTTCCCGCGGTGACGGACGATGCCGGCGTCGCGGAGGAGACGGCCGACGCTGCGTTGGTTCCAGCGGGCGATCCGGTCGAACTCGAAGTCGGCGAAGGCCTTCCGGAAGTTCTCGCGTTTGCGCAGGATCGTGAGCCAGGAGAGGCCCGACTGGAAGCCCTCGAGGCAGAGCTTCTCGAAGAGACGCCGGTCGTCGTCGACCGGGAAGCCCCATTCGGTGTCGTGGTAGGCCTGGTAGTCGGCATGCTCTCCGCACCAGCTGCAGCGCCGGGGCTCGCCTCCGCTTCGCGCCGAGGGGGGCAAGGACTAGCGGCCCTGGAACTCGGGGCGGCGCTTCTCGAGGAAGGCGCGTACGCCCTCGGCGTAGTCTTCGCTCGCGAAGCAGTCCTCGATCGCGCGGCTCACCTCTTCGGGGCGGCGCTCCGACTCCAGGCGTGCGAGGTCCCGGAACGCGACCTTCGACGCGCGGAGCGTGAGCGGCGCGTTGTCCGCGATCGACTCGGCGGTCTTCCGGACGAAGGCGTCGAGCTCGCCCTTCGGGAGGACGCGATTGACCAGGCCCATCTTCTCGGCCTCGTGGGCGTCGAAGCGGCGGGCGGTGAAGAAGATCTCCCTGGCATAGGAGGGGCCGACCACGCGGATCAGGTTCTGGAGCCCGTCCTGCCCGTATCCGAGGCCGAGCCGGGCTGCGGGGATCGCGAAGACGCCGTCGTCGGCCGCGTATCGGAGGTCGGCGCAGAGGGCGATCGCGCAGCCGCCGCCCACGCAGAATCCGTGGATCGACGCGATGACGGGCTTGCCGATCCCGGCGATGGCGGACCACGCCTCGAGGTTGTCCATGTCGTACTGGGCGGCCTTCTCGCCGGTTCGGCTCTCCTCGAACTGAGAGATGTCCGCGCCGGAGACGAAGGCCACGTCCCCCGCGCCGCGGAGCACGACGACGCGAACGTCGGGGTCCGCGTCGAGTTCGCGGCAGATCGGCGGGATCTCGCGCCACATCGCGGTCGTGATGGCGTTGCGCCGTTCGGGGTGATCGAAGACGACGCTGGCCGTGTGGCCATCCTTCTCGACGCGGATCTGTCCAGGCATCGCGCCACGATAGCGAAGCGCCTCCGGATCCGGCGCCGGGGCGAAGATCCCGCCGCCGTTAGGCCCGGGGGATCCGGCTCACTTCCCCGGTTCGCGCTCGTCCAGCGGACGCTGGGGAATCCGCACCAGCCGATCCACGTCGTAGCCCACCGCCGCCAGGCGGCCGCGAATGCCGGCGAGTGCAGCCTCGTCGAGCTCGGGCTCCCGCGCCATGATCCAGACCCAGCGCTTCGACGGGTGGCCGACGACGGTCCAGCCGTAGTCCTCGTCGAGGTCGATGATCAGATACGCGAGGGAGAGCGGCCAGAATGGCCGCACGCGCCACTCGGAGTTCGTCTCGGGGTCGTGGATCCAGCCGAGCTGGGGAACGGACTTCTCGGGGCCGTCGAAGGCGCCGTCCCGGAAGGTCAGCGCGATGTCGATCCGCCCGTCCTCCCGGAGCGTGTAGGTCTCGACCTCGTCGTGGGCGCTCTCTTCGGCGCCGAGGCCGATGCTCTCGATCACGTACCAGGCGCCGGCGAAGCGTTCGAGGTCGACGTAGGGGACCGTCTCGAGGGGCGCGGCGGCGTTCGGACCGACGCCCTGAGACGTGAAGCAGCCGGCCGTGAGGAGCGCGGCCGCGAGCGCCAGGCCGAGACCTGCGCGCCGGTGGATCGACGAGGAAGCTCCGCTCTCGAGAAATCGCATGCCGTCTCCTTCCGCGCCCGCGTCGGGCGCGCTTCGGAGACTCTAACGGCGCGCGGCGATCGAGGAAGGTGCCCGCTCCGCGTCTTCTGCCTCGAGCCAGCCGAGCGCGCCGGTGTCGGGCCAGCCCGTCGGCACGCCGAACATGGCGGCGAGTCCCTTCGGCACGCCTCGAAGCGCCGGCTTGCCGTTCGCCCGCCCGGCCGGAACGCCTTCGCCGAGCACGACGAAGATCGCGTCCTCCTCGTGCTGCATGGCGGAGCGGATTCCGTGGTCCGAGAGGTAGACGAGCCAGTCGTCCTCGTCGAGCAGCGCGTGCAGCGCGGCGAGGCGCTCGTCGATGTAGCGATAGGCGGAGAGCAGCGAGCCCTGGCCATCGTCCTGACCGCTGCCGTCGATCTGGCTGAAGCCGCTGTGGGTCAGCAGGTCGAGGGCCTCGAGGCGGAGGAAGAGGAAGTCGACGTGTCCTTCCCGGGCGATCGCCTCCGCGGCGTCCATCTCGGCCGCGATGGTCTGGGCGAACTTGCGCGTGTCCGCCCCGACGTCGAGGGCCGGGTGCCGTGCGAGCTCCGCCGGCGTGAGGGCGCGATAGGCGCGGGGCGCCGGGAGGTCTTCGCGATGACCATGGGGGCCGATCAGCTCCGCCTGGCGGCCGACGTCGAGCTTGCCGTGGGTGAGGAGCATGTTCGCCGTGACGACCGGGCCCGCTCCGAGGGTCTCGAAGAGGTCGGGGCGTTCCGGCAGGACCCAGGACAGGAAGCCGACCGGGTTCTGGCCGATCGATTCGAGTCCCGCGAGCTCGAGGCCGAGCTCGTGGATCCGGGCGAGGGCGCCCGGGGCGGCCTGGGGCTTGGCGGGCCGGACGAGGGACTGCATCGCTGCCGCCGTGAAGGCGGGGATGCTCTCCAGGACGGCGCGATAGCCGTTCGCGAAGAGATGGTCCTGGAAGGGAAGATCGCCGCGGGCACGCAGGTACTCCGTCAGGCGCCAGTCGGCGCAGTCCGCGAGGATCGCGAACACGCGCCGCCGCCCGTCGGCCGGCGCCCGGCGTTCGGCGGCACCGTGGGAAGGAGCGACGTGCGGGGCGTCGAGCTGCGCGACCACGCGGGTCTCGCTGCCCGGGGAGGGCCAGGTCGAGCCGGATGCCCGGATCCGGCCCGTGGCGTCCTCGAGGACCCAGCGCGTCGGGTGGTCGCCGACCCGCGTCGCGGCGTGCTGCGGTCCGCCGTCCTCGATCGGGATCGAGCGGTAGCCCACGTCCGGCGCCTCGTCGGGCTCGGGATTCAGCAGCCAGCGTCCGCCGATCATCTCGGCGGGCGCTTCGAAGATCAGCGTGGCGAGCGCGTCCGGGTCGTAGTCCGCCGATCCGCGATGGACCGCGCGGACGATTTCGTCGCGGGTGATGCCTTCGAGCGGGACGCGCTGGATCGCGACGTCGTAGAGCTCGAGCGCGCGCTGCGGTTGGCCCGAGCCGAGGTACTCCCCGATCAGCCGCCGGTAGAGCCCCCAGACGACGTTGCGGTCGCGGATCGCATCGACGTGCTCGAGGGCGGCCCGGAGCAGCTCGAGCGCGGAGCGGTCGGGATCCGCCAGATGGTCGACCGAGACGCGCAGGGCGTAGCGGGCCTGCAGGTCGATCGGGTCCCAGCCTGCGTCGCGCCAGGTCGCGAAGGTCGCGCGGACCGCGTCGCCGTTCCCGTCCCGGGCGAAGGCGCCGATCCGGGCCTCGTACCAGGGTAGCGCGAAGGGGTGCTCGATGGGCGGCGGCGTGGTGCCGAGGACCTCGACGGCGCGGGCGTAGTCCATGCGGCGCGTCCAGGCGAGCGACAGCACGACGCGCTGCGCCGTCCACTTCGGGTCGTCGTCGAGGCGGGTGGCGATGTCTTCGAGGACGTTCGCCTCGTCCTCGACCTGCGCGCGCAGCGAGAGCTCGAGCTGGAGGAGGTCGACGTTCTCGGGGAAGCGGAGCGCGGCCGTGCGAGAGAGCCGGGCGCCCTCGTCGTAGCTTCCATCGCCGCGCCAGGTCCGGAGCATCATGCCGGTCAGGACCGGGTGGGGAACCCAGTCGGCGGCCTCGGGCTCGCGCAGCAGCGGGTCGAGGAGCGCGACGCAGCCGTCGCGATCGCCGAGGGAGAGCTGCGCGATGCAGCGGCACTGGGCGATTTCCCGACCTGCCCCGGCGGCGCTCGCGCCGGACGTCGAGAGCGCGAGCGCGTCTTCGAAGCGCTCTTCGTCGACGGCGGTGCAGACGAGGGCGGCGCTCTCCTGGATCGCCGGGTCCTCACAGCCCATCGCGAACAGGGCCAGGCCGAGTAGAGCGAGCAGGCCTCCGGAGCGACGGCTCATCGCGTGGTCCTCTCGAGGCGGGCACGGAGGCGGACGCCGTCGGCTTCGGGCGCGAGGTCGACGGTCAGGGACGAGAAGAGATCTCCGGCGTGGGGCGCCTTCGGGTCCGCTCCGACGCGGCGCCGATCGTCGCGGGCGATGCGCGCGAGGTCGACGGTGAGCGCGTGGGATCCGAGGGAAGGGCGCGGCGCACTGGCGACGTCGGGGGGACCGAGCGCGGCGGTGAGGGCTGCTTCCCGCCAGGCGACGACCAGCGCTTCGGGCGTCACGACCCAGCAGGGGGCGAGCCCCGGGAGGAGCGGGAGATCCTCGAAGCAGGCGCCATCGCGCAGGCTGCCGTCGGCGAGCGTGAAGCGTCGGGGCGTGCGTCGAATCGGCCAGGTCGATTCGAGCTGGTCGAGGGCCTCGTCGAGGGCGGTCTCGATCGGGCCGGCGCCGCGGTGATGCAGCGCGCCGATCGGCAGTGGCAGATCGATCTCGCCCATCGGCGGGAGGAAGGCGAGCTCGAGGGTTCCGCGCAGCAGCGCCCCTTCGAGCAGTCGCCCCTTGAGTGCGAACATCCGATCCGCCTGGCCGCCTTCGGGAAGCAGACGAGCGAGACGCAGTCCGCCGGCGGGACGGAGCCGGGCGTAGACGAAGGCCTTCGAGGCGCGCAGCACCGGGCTCGCCGGCGCGTCGGTCGAAGGTACGAGCAGGTCGAGCCCGTCCCCGCCGTCGGGACGCAGGAAACCGTCGACCTCGAGATCGCCGTCGGGCGTCTTCGCGAGAACGAGCTCGAGTCGTCCCGTCTCGCCGAGGGGCCAGAGCAGGAGTCCGTCGGCGTCTCCGCGCCGCGTCTCCGCGAAGGCGATCCGATCGGCGATCTCGCCCGGGGCGTCGTCGAGGCAGGCGGGCTTCGGGAAGTCGTCGCCGCCAGGGGCGCTACTCAGCGCGAAGCCCGCGAGCGTGCAGCCTGCGAGCGCCTCCCGGAAGAGGGCGGACTCCCGGGCGAGCGGCGTTCCCGAGAGGGTCTCCGCGGCCTCGAGAAGAGGCCACAGCCGGGACACGTCGAGCACGAGCAGGGGCTGTCGGAGCTGCGGGTCCTCATCGGACGGACCGCCACAGCCGAGCACCCCGGCCGCGATCGCCACGCACACGAGTCCCACCGTCGATCGTACGAGCCTACGCAGAACCGCCTCCTTGTCGTGCAAGGAATCGGCAAGAAGCCCGGGGATCTTGAGCTTTCGGACCGGGGTGCGTCTCAGCGCGCGGGCAGGGTCAGGACGAAGCGGGTGCCGCCCCCCTCACGCCCCTCGCAATGGACCGCCCCGCCGTGGCGCTGGGCGATTCGGCGGACGAGCGCGAGGCCGAGGCCGATCCCGCCCTCGGCGCTCGCCTCGCCTTCGGGCCGGTAGAACGGCTCGAAGATGCGTTCGCGCTCGGCCTCGGGGACCCCGGGGCCCCGGTCCGACACGGTGAGCCGGACGCCCGAGGGCGTCGGCGCGAGCTCGACCTCGACCGGCGGCTCCCCGTGTCGCAGGGCGTTCTCGATGAGGTTGCGCGCGAGGCGACGGAGCAGTCGTCGGTCGCCTTCCACCTGGCCCCCCTGGCCGCGGACCTCGACGTCGGCCCGGCCCGCGGCCTCTTCGGCCACCAGCGCGAGGAGATCGACGGGCTGTCGGTCGATCCGTGCCTCCGGAGCGTCGAGTCGGCTCGCGACGAGGAGCTCCCCGATGAGGTCGTCGAGCTCCTCGATGTCGCGGTCCATTCGGTCGAGCAGGTCTTCCCGGGGCCCCTCGCGGAGCAGCTCGAGAGCCATGCGGACCCGGGTGAGCGGCGTGCGCAGCTCGTGGCTCGTGTTGGCGAGGAGCCGGGTCTTGTCGGAGACGAGGGCTTCGATCCGGTCGGCGGTCCCGTTGAAAGCGCGCGCGAGGTCGGCGATCTCGTCCCGGCCCTCGATCGGGGCGCGGTGATCGAGGTGTCCGTCGCCGAAGGTGTGCACGTGGGACCGGAGGCGCTCGAGTCGGCGGGTGAGACGGCGCGCGAGGGGGAGGGCGGCGATCGCCGTGGCCGCCGCGAGCAGCGCCAGGGCGGCCAGCAGGTGCGCGACGGGCCGCCGCGGATCGCGGTCGCCGTCGATCGCCAGGCGTCGCCCGTCCGCGAGCTCGAGCAGCAGGAAACGGTGGGGGCCGTGCTCGGGAACGAGACGACTGCCCCGGCCCGGCGGGAGCACGATCGGCTCGCCGATCTCGACCAGACGGGTGCCCGCCGCGTCGAAGACCGTGAGATCGACGTCGAGGGGCTCGGCGAAGGCAGCGACGACCCGCTCGAGGTCGGCGATCGGCGCGTCCGCGGGAGGGAGGACGGCTTCTGCGAAGGTCTCGAGCTCGCCGAGCCAGGCTTCCGGATCGCGGTCCCGGTCGAAGGCCCAGACGAGCAGGCCGATGCCCAGCATCAACAGGACGAGGACGAGGATGAGCGCGAGCCAGAACTGGAGATAGAGACGATGCATCAGTCCCCCGACTCGCCGTCCTGGCTGCGGGCGAAGACGTAGCCGGCGCCGCGCACGGTGAGCAGGCGTCGCGGCTGTCTCGGGTCGTCCTCGATCGCGGCCCGGATCCGCGAGACGTGGTTGTCGATGCTTCGATCGAAGGCCTCGAGCGCGTGTCCGCGGAGTCCCTGCATGATCTGGTCGCGGGACAGGACGCGGCCCGCGTTCTCGGCGAGCAGACAGAGCAGCGCGAACTGATGGGAGGTGAGCGGGCAGCGTTCGCCGTCGAGCAGGACCTCGCGCGCGTCCCGCAGGATCTCGAGCCGGCCGAAGCGGAGGCGGTCCTTCGGCCGTGCGGTGTCGTCGGTGGTCTGGGTCCGTCGGAGAACGGCGCGGATCCGGGCGAGCAGCTCGCGTGGACTGAAGGGCTTGGCCAGGTAGTCGTCGGCGCCGATCTCGAGCCCGACGATCCGGTCCGTCTCGTCGCCGCGGGCGGTCAGCATCACGATCGGAAGGGCGGAACGCTCGCGGATGCGCCGGCACACCTCGAAGCCGTCGAGGTCCGGCAGCATCACGTCGAGGATCACGGCGTCGAAGCCGCCGGTCTCGACCGCATCGAGCCCGAGGTCGGCGCGCGGACGGGACGTCACCTCGAGGCCGTGCCCCGACAGGTACTCCTCGAGCATCGCCGAGAGCGTCTCGTCGTCGTCGATGATGAGGACTCGGACCGTCATCGTCTCTCCGAACCGGGGGCGGTCGGAAGGGTACCCGGCCGCGCGGACCGGGTCCCCTCGTCCGCCGAGGGCGGGTCAGTGCCAGCGGTGCCGACGGGAATGCTTGGCGAGTCGCGCCTGGACCTTCTGGCGCTGCTCGACGGTCAGGACCTCGAGCGCATCCGCGAGGTGGGTCGTCACCACCCGGCTCATCCGCTCCGCCCTTTCGAGATGTTGCTGGCGGAGCGACTCCATCGCGTCGCGGTCGATCGTCTCGGCGGTGAGCAGCCGGGAGAGCTCGGCGCGCAGGTCGTCGCGCGGACCGTGCGCCGCGGCGAGCTCGTCGACGGCCTCGGCGACGATCGCCTGGAGTCGCTCGGTCTGCTCGTCCGTCCCGTCGAGCCGCCACATCAGGTGCTCGACGCCTTCCGCGGCGTGCTCCTTGACCTCGTCGATGTCGGGCCGCTCGCGAGGAGGACCGCCGCAGCCCGAGAGTACGTTGGTCATCAGCAGGAGTGCCGCGGTCATCGCGACGAGCGAGAGCGGCCAGGCGATCAGGCTGCGATGGGCGGCCCTCTGGTCGTCGGGGTTCGGGGCGGGGCTGTCCGTGTTCGATCCGGTCATTCCGATTCCTCCTCGGGGCCGCTTCGCGGAGCGAAGGTCCGCGTCGGCGCTTGGGGTCGGATCGGAGGCTACGCGCCGGATCTCTCTGCTCGATGTCCGCTTTGTAAAGATGTGTGAAGTCCGTGGGAGGAGAGGTCTTCGTGTGCCGTGACGAGGGCCCCTTCGACCCAGGTCCGGACGACGCCGACCTCGGCGAGCGCCGTTCGGGCCCGGGACCAGGGCCGGTCGAGGAGGCAGAGGTCGGCTGGATCCCCGGGCTCGAGGCGGAGCGGCGTCGAGCGCGACGCTGCGCGGTCGGGCAGGAAGCGGACGAGGGCTTCCTCCGCCGAGATGCGCTCCTCGTCGCCGAGGACCCGCCCCTCCGGCGTCCGTCGGTCGACGGCGGCCGCGAGGGCGGCCCAGGGGTCCGGGCGCCCGAACGGGGCGTCGGTGCCGAAGCGCAGCGGGATGTCCGCGTCGAGCCAGCTGCGCACGCGGTAGAGGTGGGGCCGATCCCGCGCCTCGACGTCGCGGAGATAGTCGTCGCCCCGTTCGCCGACGAAGTTCGGTTGCGTGACGACGGTGGCGCCGAGACGGCGGATCGTCTCCATCGCCTCGGGCGTCGCGACGGAGGCGTGCTCCAGCCGGTCGCCGGGCCGCGGCCCGGCCTGCTCGAGAGCGGCGAGGGCGAAGTGGACTTCGGTGCGGGTCACGGCGTGGAAGGCGACGGCCCGGTCTTCCTCGTGCGCGGCCCGGATCCGCTGGGCGAGGGCGAAGAGGTCCGGCAACGCGGGCTCGTCGAGCATGATCTTGTGCGCCCCGATCGCGAGAGCATCGGTCCGGCCGCCGAGGCCGAGCGTGCCCATCGCCTCGACCCGCTGCGGCAGCGCGCCGCTTCGGCGGGCCGCCGCGAGGTGCGCGACGTCGCTCGCTTCGTTGCTGTACGTGCAGTCCGTCACCGCGGTGACGCCCCGCGCCGCGAGCCAACTCCCGACCGGAGCGAGGTCCGGCGGGCCGGTCCGCGGCAGTCGCTCGCGAAGCCACGCGTCCACCCGGAAGAGCCGGCCCGTCGGGACGCCGCGTTCGTCGCGTTCGACGCCGTCGGGGGCTTCGGGCCCGATCGCAAGGGCTTCGAGGGCCTTCGAGTTCAGGAACCACATCACCCCGTTGCGGTGCTGGATGCGGATCGGGACGTCGTCGCGGAGCGCGTCGAGGCGATGCCGATCGAGTTCGCCCGCGACGGACTCGAAGTAGGCCCCACCGCGAATCCATCCCTCGACCGGATCCGCCGCCCGGAGCGTCCCCGCGAGATCGTCGGGGTCGCGGATCTCCGGGGGGCCGCAGCGGACCGAACGCATCGCGGCGGCGAGCGCCTGCAGGTGGATGTGGTGGTCCTGGAGGCCGGGGAGCAGGGCCCCGCCCGCCGCGTCGACGACTTCGTCCGCGAAGGGCGGGAGCGCGGGACCGACCTCCGCGATCCGTCCCTCCGCCAGCCGCACGTCGCATCGCTCGCCGTCGACCTCGGCGTCCCGGATCAACATCCGGCACGCGTCCAGGCTTCGAGCTGCGCAGGGGAGGGCGGTGCCAGCGGAGGCGCCGATCCATCGGGACGACGGGCGCGCGGCGGAGCGACGGGCGCGAGGTGCTCGCCGTCCCGGACCACGAACCCGTCGGTCGAAGCGAAGATCTCGACGGCCTCCGTCTCGATCGGAAGCGCGGCGGAGTGCGCCGCCACGTCGCGCAGCGAGACGTCGAGCAGGCCTCCCCGACCGTTCGCGACGCAGGCGAGAGCGAGCATGGCCGCGTGGAGTCCCGTCAGCGGGTCGGCCAGCGCGTCGGCGCAGAAGCAGGGATCCTCGTCGCCCGCGCCCGGCGCCCAGCCCAGTCCTGCCGCGATCGCCGCATCGTCCCCGAACGCGATCCACTCGTGGGCCCGGCCGTAGCCGGTGATCGAGAGCCAGACGCGGCCGGCTCGGTCCGTGACCCAGGACTCCGCGTCGAAGCCGAGCTGACGGAGCGCGCGCGGCCGCGCGCTCTCGACGACGACGTCCGCCGCGTCGAGGAGTGCGTCGAAGGTCGTGCGGTCGGTCGGATCGGTGAGGTCGAGGGCCGCGCCCTGCTTGCCCGCGTTCATCAAGTCGAAGAAGGCAGCCGGACCGGCGCGCGCACCGTCGGGACGCCCGGGGCTCTCGATCTTGAGCACCGACGCGCCGGCGAGCGCGAGCAGCGAGGTCGCGAGCGGGCCCGCCCAGAGAGTCGAGAGGTCGAGCACGCGAAGCGGCCGCCCGGCCGCGCGGGACGTCGATCCGGTCTCGGCGGTGAGTCGGAAGAAGGGCGTGGTCGCGAGGGGGGCGCGCGGAGCGGGGGCGCAGGCGAGACCGAGGAGACGAGCGCGTTCGACGATCGGATCGACGAAGCGATCCCGGAGGGTCCCCTCCACGACGGCCCAGCCCCGATCGCTCTGGTACAGGCGCGCGTCGAGGGGGATCTCGAGCCAGGCCGGAACGAGGTGCCAGTCGTCCGGACGGGGGAGCTGGAGCGCGAGCCAGCCGTCCCGCGCACGCAGCATTCGCCCGGCCCCGCCCGCGGTCACCCGTCCGCGGCGCGCGTGTCCCCAGCAGGCGGCGCGCTCGCCGAGGAGTCCGGCCCAGTCGGGCGCGGCTGCGGCGAGGGCGGGGCAGAGCGCTTCGAGGAGCGCGCCGGTCCCGATCGCGGCGCTCGCGACGGTGCCCGGGGCCAGTCGCGGGGGACCCGCGGCGGGTCCGGTGAGCGCCATCGCGCCCGAGGCCGCCCAGTCGAGTGCGCCGGAGGGGCTTCCGAAGCGCCGGTCCTCGGGCGGGTCAGGAAGGACGAGATCGTGTCGTGCGAGCGCTCGGCGAAGCCCGTCCGCGTGTCGCCCGGCCGGTGTGGTCGACGGAGATCCGTGAGTGATTCCGGGCGCTTGGGAAGGATGCGACATGTCTTTTCCGAAGGCCTCGGAGGTTAGCATTCGGATTCTGGAATCCGTATGCTCGCCGCTCGCTCACGCACGGTCGCTGCGGCGCGAGGAATCCTCGCGCGAGATCGGACCGGAGAATCGGAACCCCGAAGGTCGCTCGGTCCGTCCGTGGATACGGACGATCTTCCCAGATTGTTGCCAAGGAGTCATGGAATGGCGGTGTTGAAGGCCGGTAGTCGACTGAAGAGTGCAGTGTGCAGCTCGGAGCTGATGGTCGTGGTGGCGCCCGAGGGCGACGTGAACCTGACCTGCGGCGGCGCGCCGGTGATCGAGCTCGGCGCGGAAGGCTCCGGCGACCTGGACCCGGCCCACAAGGGCGGGACGCAGATGGGCAAGCGCTACACGAACGAAGCCGGCGACATCGAGATCCTCTGCACGAAGCCAGGCGAGGGCAATCTCGCCGTCGACGGCACGGCGCTCGAGATCAAGGGCGCGAAGCCCTTGCCGTCTTCCGACTGACGTCGGAAGACGACAAGGGGATTGACTCTTGTTGGAAGGGGGGAGCCCCCCTTCCGACCCCCTGTGTTGGAAGGGGGGAGCCCCCCTTCCGACCCCCTGTGTTGGAAGGGGGGAGCCCCCCTTCCGACCCCCTGACGGCCTGTCGTGCTTCGGTTGTGCCTCCCCCCTCATGAAGCGGTCGGGATGACGCGTTGCGGGTGCTGCGACGTATGGTGAGACGATCATGAACTTGATGATGCTTCTGGAGATGGCGGCGGGGGCGTTCGGTGAGCGCGTCGCGTTTCAGAATGGCGACGACCGGCTGACCTACCAGCAGCTCTTCGACGCGGCGGGGGCCCTCGCCGCGGACCTGTCGGACGGGCGGACGAAGCATCTCGCGATGCTCGACGAGAGCAGTCTCGCTCTGCCGGTCGCGGTCTTCGGCGCGTCCTGGGCCGGGGTTCCCTTCGCTCCGCTCAACTACCGACTGACGGATCCGGAGCTCGACTCCCTCGTCAGCCAGCTCCAGCCGGGGCGGCTCGTGACCGAGCCCGACCGGCTCGCGCGGCTCGGCGACAAGATCGAGGGCGACGGCAGCGACTTCGTGTCGGTCCTGACGACCGGCGACCTGCTCTCCACGGCGCGCGCCGACGGAGCGTCCCCGCGCGAAGAGCCGTGGTCGATGGACATGGACGACACGGCGATCCTGCTCTTCACGAGCGGGACGACGGGTGCGCCGAAGGCAGCGGTCCTTCGCCAGAAGCACCTCGTCTCCTACGTCCTCGGCTCCGTCGAGTTCATGGGCGCCGACGAGAACGATGCGTCGCTCTCGTGCGTGCCGCCCTATCACATCGCGGGCATGGCCGGGATCGTGAGCGCCGTCTACTCGGGGCGGCGCGTCGTCCAGATGCCGAGCTTCACCGCTGAGAGCTGGATCGAGACCGCTCGCCGGGAGAACGTGTCCCACGCGATGGTCGTGCCGACGATGCTCGCCCGGATCGTCGACGCCCTCGAAGGCGACAAGGACGCGGGGATGCCGAACCTCCGGAACCTCGCCTACGGCGGCGGCAAGATGCCGCAGTCCGTCATCGAGAAGGCGATGGACCTCTTCCCCGGGACCAGCTTCACGAACGCCTACGGCCTGACCGAGACCAGCTCGACGATCTCGCTGCTCGGTCCCGACGATCACCGCGACGCGATGTCGAGCGAAGACCCGGACATCCGCAGGCGGATCGTCTCCGTCGGTCAGCCGCTTCCGACGATCGAAGTCAGCATCCGCGACGTCGACACGGAAGAGGAGCTGCCCGCCGGCGAGCGCGGGCTCATCTTCGTGCGCGGCGAGCAGGTCTCCGGCGAGTACCGGGGCAAGGGCAGCCTCCTCGACGACGAGGGCTGGTTCAACACCCGGGACGGCGGCTACCTCGACGAGGGCGGCTACCTCTTCCTCGAAGGGCGGATGGACGACGTGATCGTGCGCGGCGGCGAGAACATGTCGCCCGGCGAGATCGAGGACGTGCTGCTGACCCACGAGGCCGTCGCGGATGCCTGTGCGATCGGCGTCCCGGACGAGCAGTGGGGCGAAGCGGTCGCGGCCGCGATCGTGCGGAAGGCCGGCAAGGAGGCCTCGATCGCCGAGCTCCAGCAGTGGGTCAAGGACCGGCTGCGCTCCTCGCGAACGCCCGAACGCATCGATTTCTGGGACGAACTCCCGTACAACGAGACGGGCAAGCTCCTCCGGCGCAAGGTGCGCGAGGCCTTCGCCCAGGAGATGGGCAGCGGCGACTAGCAGGGCCGCCCGGCGGAGGTCGCAGATGGCTGAGCCCGACGCGCCGCCGTTCTTCACGGCCCGGAGCCTCGACGAGTTCCTGCTCGCGCCGGACGCGGGGGAACGACTGGCGCCGCTCGCGGGAGACGAAGGCGTGCGCGGACCAGGGGCGCTGGTCCTCGACCTGCGCGCGACGAGCGAAGACGACGCCCGACGCTTCGCCCCCGCGCTCCGCGATCGTCTGCCGGTGCTGCCGGCGGTCACGATCGCGCTCTCGCCGCCGGACGGGGCGTCCCCGGTCCGACACGCGCTCGCGGCGCGCTGCGACGTCGATCTCGCGACCGACGAGGCAGCGGTCGCGCTCTTCTCCGCGTTTCGCAGGACCCCCGTCGCAGCGCTCGCCTACGTGCAGCTGCTGCGCGCGGCGCCGCGGAGGACGATCTACGAGGGCCTCGTCGCCGAGTCCTTCGTGTACTCCACGCTCCAGGCTGGGCAGGAGTTCGCCCGCTGGCTCTCGGCGCGGCGCGCGGGGAAGCGTCGCAAGCCCGCGGATCCCGGGCCCGCCGTCCGGATGGATCGCGACCGGGGGCGTCTCGAGATCCATCTGGTCCGCGCCGGAAAGCACAACGCCTTCTCCCGTGTGATGCGGGACGGACTCTCCGAAGCGCTCCAGCTCGCGCTGGCCGATCCGTCGATCGAGGAAGTCGTGCTCTCGGGCGAAGGGCCCTCGTTCTGCAGTGGCGGTGACCTGGACGAGTTCGGGTCCTTTCCCGATCCGGCGGAGGCTCATGCGATCCGAACCACCCGGAGCCCGGCGCTCCTGCTCTCCCAGCTGGCCGATGTCGCGCGCGTCGAGGTCCACGGGGCCTGCATCGGCGCCGGCGCCGAGCTCCCGGCCTTCACGCGGCGGGTCGTGGCGGAAGAGGACGCCTTCTTCCAGCTCCCCGAGGTCGGTCTCGGACTGGTCCCGGGCGCGGGCGGCACGGCGAGCCTGCCGCTCCGGATCGGAAGACAGCGCACGGCCTGGCTCGGTCTGTCCGGGGAACGCATCGATGCGCGGACGGCGCTCGACTGGGGACTGGTCGACGAGGTTCGCCTCGGGCAGCATGTCGCCCCCGCGTAGCGCGGGACGGAACGGGTCGAAGCAGCGAGGCGCGTGATCGCGCCGAGGAGTCGAAATGGGCGGACCGCTCGAGGGAATCAAGGTCGTGGAGATGGGGGTCTGGGTCGCTGGACCGGCCGCGGGAGGCATCCTCTCCGACTGGGGCGCGGACGTCGTGAAGATCGAGCCGCCGGGTCTCGGGGATCCGGCCCGCATGTTCCAGTACATGCTAGGCGGGGACCTGCCGTACAACCCCGTCTTCGAGAACGACAACCGGAGCAAGCGCTCGATCGTCGCCGATCTCCGGAAGCCGGAAGGGCTCGAGATCGCCCTCGACCTGATTCGCGAGGCCGACGTCTTCGTGACGAACGTGCGGCCCGCCGGTCTGGCCCGCCTCGGCCTGAGCGCGGAGGAACTCTGTGCCCGCTTCCCGCGGCTGATCTACGGGCTGATCACCGGCTACGGCACGGACGGACCGGAGGCGGACCGCGCCGCCTACGACATCGCGGCCTTCTGGGCGCGCTCCGGGATCGCTCACTCGCTCGCGGCGCCGGGCAGCCATCCCCCGCATCAGCGCGGCGGGATGGGCGACCACAACGCCGGGCTCGCCGCCGCGGGCGGCATCTGCGCGGCGCTCTTCAATCGCGAGAAGACCGGGCGGGGGCAGATCGTGTCGACTTCGCTGTTGCGCGAAGGGCTCTACACGCTCTCCTTCGATCTGGCGGTCGCGCTTCGCTACGGCCTCTCGATCCAGGCGGGCAACCGCAAGACCGCGGGCAACCCCGCGATCAACAACTACGCCGACTCCGAGGGCAACTACTTCTGGATCGTCGGCCTCGAGGGCGAGCGCCACTGGCCGCCGCTGGCCCGCGCTGCCGGTCACCCCGAGTGGATCGAGGATCCCCGATTCGCCGATCCACGGTCGCGGGCGGAGAACGCCGAGGCGCTGATCGCGATGCTCGACGAGATCTTCGCGACGAAGACCCGGGCGGAGTGGGGAGAGATCTTCGATGCGGAGGAGGATCTCTGGTGGGCGCCCGTCCAGTCGATCGACGACGTGATCGCGGATCCGCAGGTCGCGGCGGCCGGGGGCTTCTGCGAGGTGCCGGACGGCCCGACGACGACGACGTTGCCGGCCTCGCCCGTCGATTTCCACGGGACGCCCTGGGCCCCGCGCGCGATGGCCCCGGCGCACGGCGAGCACACCGAGCAGGTGCTGCAGGAGATCGGTCGCACCGGTTCGGACATCGCGTCGCTTCGCGAGAAGGGCGTCGTCGTCTAGGGTCCGGCGAGGCCGGGGACGGCGTCCGTCAGAAGTTCAGGCGGACGCCGGCGATCTCCCAGCTGTAGAAGAAGGTCTCGTCCAGCGTACCGCCGGGCAGGAAGTTGAAGATCATCCGGGACCCGATCGTCAGGCGGTCGCTCAAGAGGTAGTCCAGCCCGACGCCGGCGTTCACGAGGAAGCCGGAGTCGCGGTTGGCGCCGCCGCGCTCGTCGTTGTCGATCACGGCGAAGCCGATCCCGGCGAAGAGGTTCGGCTCGAAGCGGGCCATCTCGCCTTCGAAGAGGTTCGCGCCGGTGATCGTCAGGTTCGCGGTCGGCGCGATCAGGTAGCGATCGTCCGCGAGCCCCACCTGGATCATCGGGCCCACCGCGACGTACTGGTCGAAGCGATAGGGCACCTCGAAGTTCAGCAGGAAGTGGTCGGGATCGACCGTGAAGCCGGCGCCCGCGCGGAGGGACCAGGGCGTGGTCGGCGGGCCCGCGGTCGTCCGGCCGCCGAGCTGGTTCTCGTTCGGCTGCCAGTCGTCGTCGTCGCCCCAGTCCTGCGCGACGACGAGGGCCGGAGCCAGCAGGCTCGAAGCGAGCAGGGAGGCGAGGGCGAGAAGAAGGTCGGATCGGCGTCGCGTCGCGCGCAGCATGGCGTACTCCTGACTCGTCGAGGGCCGACAGGCTCCTCGATCGGGGCGCGGGGATTCACACTGCGGGGGGATCCTGCAAGGGTCCGCGATCCCCCTCCGCTTCGCAAGAAATCCGACGACGACCGTCGGAGCGCGAAGGCGCTCGGATCTGATGCAATGCGCCGGAAAGGATGGAACCTTTTCCGGCGGGCGGACACGCCGCCCATCCCCTTCCTCCCGAGGAGTTCGCGTGCGCGGGTACTCGAAGATCCATCTCGGTCTGCCCTTCTGGGGCTTCGAGGACTGGCGGGGCGGCCTCTACGCCCGGGACAGTCGCTCGTCCGACTTCCTGTCCCAGTACGTGCGGGTCTTCGACGCGGTCGAGGGCAACACGACCTTCTATGCCGCGCCGTCCCCGGCGACGGTCGAGAAGTGGAAGCGGGAGACCGACGACGGATTCCGGTTCTGCTTCAAGCTGCCGAAGACGATCACCCACGACGCGATGCTCGTGGACGTCGTTCCCGAGACCGAGCGCTTCCTCGAGCGCCTGCTCCCGCTGCTCGACCGGCTCGGCCCGATCATGATCCAGCTGCCGCCGAACTTCGGCGCGCGGGAGCTGCCCCGGCTCGAGGCCTTGCTCGAGACGCTTCCCCGGGAGTTCCGCTACGCGGTCGAGCTGCGGGACCCCGAGCTCGCGACGGACGGGATGCCCGCGGAGCTCGTCGACGACCTCCTCGAGGCAGCGGATGTCGGTCGGGTGATCATGGATACGCGTCCGCTCCGCGATGGCCCGGGAGATCACCCCGACATCCTGGCGGCGCGGCACAAGAAGCCGAATCTCCCGGTCCGCGAGGTCGCGCTCTCGGCGGATCCGATCGCGCGCGTCGTCTTCCACCCGGATCCGACCGTGAACGAGGCCTGGCTCGCCCGCTGGGCGAAGATCCTGGCCCACTGGATCAAGGACGGGCTCGAGCCCCTCGTCTTCGTCCACTCGCCGAGCAATCGCGAGTCGCCGGCCATCGCTCGCGAGCTGCTCGCGCGGGTCGACGCGATCGAACCGGTCGGCGTCCTTCCGGCGTGGCCGGGGGAGGAAGGCGAGTCCGCGAGTGGGCAGCTCTCGCTGATCTGAGCCTCGCCGGTCCGCCTACAGGAAGCTCGGACGGGTCCCGACGAGACCTTCCGCTTCGAGGCGCTCGAACGCGTCGTCCGTCAGGCCGAGCTCGCCCTGCAGGATCTCGCGATTGTGCTGGCCGAGGGTCGGGGGCGGACCGCGATGGAGCTCGCGCTCGAAGAGCGAGAAGGCGGCCGGGAACGAGGGATAGCGGGTCGTGCCGGTCACCGGGTGATCCATCGTCTGGAAGAAGCGGCGGGCCGCGAGCTGCGCGTTCGGATGGAGGTGGTGGCCGTTGATCGCTGCGGAGGCGGGAACGTCCTGCGCGAGCAGCGCCGAGAGGCACTCGTCGAGGGAGCGCGTGCGCGCCCACGCGGACAGGCGCGCGACGAGCACGTCGTGGGCGGCGTAGCGTCCTGCATGCGTCGCCAGGGCCGCGTCGTTCCGCCAGTCGTCGGCCTCGAGGGCGACGCAGAGTCCGTTCCACTCCGCGTCCGTCGTGACCGACAGAGCGAGACGTTCGTCTTCGCGGCGCGTCTCGAACACGCCCTGGGGTGCGGCGTGGGGCATCTGGTTGCCGTTCCGACCGAGCACGACGCCGTGGGCCGAGGCCTCGATCACCTGCTCGGCGGCGACGGCGAGGGCGGGCTCCACGAGGGCCACCTCGACGACCTGCCCGAGTCCGGTACGCCTTCGTTCCTCGAGGGCCAGGCCGATGGCGAAGACCGCATGGGTGCTGCCGAGCGGGTCGCACACCCCGCGCATCACGAGCGGCAGGTCTTCGTACCCCGTGACCCAGGCGAGGCCCGTCACCTGCTCGACGGTCATCGCGAAGCCCGCCCGATCCTTCCACGGACCGTCCAGGCCGAAGGCGGGCATGCGAACGAAGAGGGCCTGCGGATTCAGGGTGCGGATCGTCTCCACGTCGAGCCCGAAGCCCGGCATCACCCGCGCCGAGAAGTTCTCGATGACGACGTCCGCCTCGGCGATCAGGCGTTTCAGCAGCGCGAGCCCCGCGGTGTGGTCGAGTCGTAGCGTGACGTCCCGCTTGCCCGGGTTCACGCCGTGAAAGACCTGTGACCACTCCCAGAGGGTGTCGTTCCGGACCGCCGTCGCGAAGCGCATCCCGTCCGGGCGCTGGATGGACTCCACCTTCACGACGTCGGCGCCGAAATCCGAGAGGATCGAGGTCGTGTAGGGGCCGGCCCAGAAGGCGGTCAGGTCGACGACCCGCAGCCCCGTGAAGGGCAGGTCCGCGTGGCCCATGCGGAGCGGTTCGGGCTCGGGCGTGGTCGCGAGTCGGTCGAGCACTTCTTCGCGATCCGCGTCGAGCGCAGGAGCCGGTCGCAGGGGCGCGGGGGCGCAGCTCTCGAGTCGCCAGGGGGTCCGCGGCTGGAGGAAGTCACCGGGCGCCCGCACGAACGCCCCGCGTTCCTGCATGTGGTCCATCTCCGGGAGCGTGCCGCCGTGTCCGATCGGCGTCGCGGGGATCCGCAGGAGCTCGCAGAGCTCGATCCACTTCGCGGTCGTCTTCGTTCGCATGGCCTCCTGGATCGCGCCGTGGACGAAGTCCCGGTCCTCCATCCGGGCGTTGGCGTGCAGGTACCGCTCGTCGTCGCCGATGTCCTGGCGCCCGATCATCGAGCAGAAGTCCTTCCACTGCTGTCCCGTGATGGTGCAGATCCCGATGTGTCCGTCCGCGGTCGGTTCGATCGACGGGATCTCGATCGAACGGGGAAGATCGCCGGGGATGAACTGGCTGCTGAGGTCGCCGAAGATCGTGAGGCCCTGGATCATCGCCTCGAAGAGCGAGAGGTCCGCGATCTGGCCCTCGCCGGTCTGTCGGGCGGAACGCCAGGCCGCCAGGCCCGAGAGGGCGGCGAAGCTTCCGCCGAGCCACTCTCCGATCCGTCCGCCCGCGGCGACGGGGCCGCGGTCGGGGAGGCCCCGGTAGTCGACGGAGCCCGTCGCTGCCTGGAGCGTGAAGTCGTTCGCCGGCCGCTTTGCCCAGGGGCCCTCCTGTCCCCACGGAGAGATCCGGACGACGGACGCGCGGGGGTGGGCATCCAGCCAGTCTTCCGGGTCGAGATCGTGGCCCTCGAGAACGCCGGGGCCCCAGTCCTCGAAGACGAGGTCGACCCGGGCGGCCAGGCTGGCGATCCGATTGCGATCCCAGGGCTCGCGCGGATCGAGGACGATGCTCTTCTTGCCGGCGTTCAGGTACTGGAAGAGGGGGCTCGATTCGCCCTCCGGGAGGGGGCGGAACGACGCCGTGGATCGGCGCATCGGGTCGCCGCCCGGTGGCTCGACCTTCACCACGTCGGCCCCCGCGTCGACGAAGAGCTTCGTCGCGTAGGGGCCTGCGATTCCGGTCGTGAGATCCAGGATCCGCAGGCCGCCGAGGGGCCGGATGTCGTCGTCGCTCATGGTTCCTCGCGGCGGTCGTGGGACGTGCGGCCGTGTTCCGCTTCCGCCTGTCGCCCGATCTCACGAGAATCTACCATCGCGCCTCGCGTGTGAAACGAGGAGATCAGTCGTGCTGACGGAGTTCGAAGGGAAGGTCGCGGTCGTGACCGGGGCAGCGAGTGGAATCGGGAAGGCGATGTGCGAGCGCTTCGCCGGGGAAGGCATGAAGGTCGTCCTCGCGGACGTCGAGAACGATGCGCTCCGGGAGGCAGGGCGCGACATCGAGCGCCACGGCGTCGAGGTCCTGACGGTGCGGACCGACGTCGCCCAGCCCGACCAGGTCTCCGCTCTCGCGGAGGCGACGCTCGATCGCTTCAGCAAGGTCCACGTGGTGTGCAACAACGCGGGCGTCTTCGCGGGCGGGCGGATCTGGGATGCGATCGGGACGGACTGGGAATGGGTGCTCGGCGTGAACGTGATGGGCGTGCTCCACGGGATCCGTGCCTTCGTGCCGACGATGCTCGAGCAGAACGAGCCGGCCCACGTCGTCAATACCTGCTCGATGGCGGGCCTGATCAACATGCCGCTGTCGGGCGTGTACAACGTGAGCAAGCACGCGGCCCTCTCCCTGACCGAGACGCTCTACCACGAGCTGCAGACGGTCGACACTCCCGTCGGTGTCTCGGCCCTCTGTCCGGAGCTGATCCGGACCGGGATCGGGCGCTCCGAACGGAACCGCCCGGCCCACCTGAAGCGGGGAGACGACGAGGGAACGCCGGAGCAGGAGATGGTCGAAGCCGCGATCAAGGCGAGCATCGACACGGGGCTCGATCCGAAGGCGATGGCGGATCGCGTCTTCGAGGGGATCCGGAACGACACGTTCTACCTGCTCGCCGAGGAGGGCGGGAGCTGGGATCGCGCTTGCCAGATCCGCCTCGACGACATCCGCGAGCGACGCAACCCGACGACGGGCGCGCTCTCGGGCGCGAACTGACGGCGGCGTCGCGACGGCCGTGAAGCGCTCGCTTCTCTACCAGGTCGGAGGGCCGGACGGCGGCGACTTCGAGACCCTCGCCGGTGAGGTGGCGCTGGCGGAGGAGCTCGGGATCGACACCGTCTGGTGTTTCCCCTCGAGCGGCGACGACGGCTCTTTCGCGGGAAGCGCGCCCGGGATCTGGCTCGCCGGCCTGGCGGAGCGGACCTCGCGGATCCGATTGGGTTGGGGCGTCGGAGCGATGCTGCCGCCCGAACGGCCGCCGATGCGCGTCGCGGAGCAGGGCGCGACCCTGGACCTCGCGAGCGAGGGGCGGCTCGAGGTCGCGTTGATCGCCGAGGGGCCGCTCGAAGGCGTCTGGGCGGAGGGCTACCGGATGATCGTCGACATGTGGGACACCCCGACCTTCTCCTGGGGCTCGGAGCGTTTCGAGGTCCGACCGATCGACGTCGTGCCCAAGCCGCACCAGAAGCCGCACCCTCCGCTCTGGCTCGCCGGCTGGTCCGACGACCACGCGCGCGCCGCGGGACGCGGCGGGCTCGGCTATCTCGACGTGTCCGGGGCGAACGACGAGATCGTCGAGATCCACCGCGACGCCTATGCCGAGGGCCGCGCGGAAGCGAGCCCCGAGGATCTCGTCTGCGTGCACGCGTTCGGCGTGATGGGCGACTTCGAGCCCGGGGACGAGGCGCGCGAGCGACTCGCGCACTGGGATTCACTGCAGGTCGATCACGCGATCCTGCGCGCCGGGCCCGTCGAAGGCGGGACCGAGGAGGCGCGCCGGCGGATTCGCGCGTTCACGGACGGTGCCACCGACGTCCACTGAGGACGCGCGCGCCGCGGACTCACCGGCGGCCGACCCGTCGAGCCGCCGGCGACTAGCGCTCCGAGAGGAGCGTGGGGCCGCCTCCGATCGCCTCGCTCTCCTCGCGGATCCGGCGCCATCGGAAGGGCGACAGGAGCTGTCCCCAGTAGTCCATCGGGAAGGCCGGGAGCCCCGCGATCCCGATGTCTTCCGGCGGCTCGCGGTCCTTCGGCAGGAAGCGGGTCCCGAAGACGATGTCCCAGACGATCAGGTTCTGGCCGAAGTTGGTGTTCGATTCCTCGAGGTTGCGGGAGTGATGCCAGCGGTGGAGCTCGGCCATGCTGAAGATCCAGTTGAGCGGGCCGAGTCGCAGCACGAGGTTCGCGTGCTGGAAGAGGCCGTGGACGGCGGAGACCAGACCGAAGAGCGCGATCACGCGCGCGTCCGCGCCGACGACGAGCAGCGGGATCATCGGGGCGAAGTTCGAGAGCGCGAGGTCGACGGGATGGAAACGCACGGCGTTCAGGAAGTAGAGCCGCGGCGCGCTGTGGTGGAGCGCGTGGAAGCGCCAGAGCCAGTCGACCTCGTGGCTCAGGCGGTGGATCCAGTACATGAAGAACTCGCCGAAGACGAGCGCGAGGGCGAGCTGTGCCCAGAGGTTCCACTCCGTCGGCCAGAGCGTGAAGCCGACCCGTTCGGCGAGCCACACGCCGGCGGCGATCGCCGCGATCCGTACGGGGACCTCGAGCACGCGGACCGTCAGCAGGCCGGACACGAGCAGGTGTCCGATGTCCACGCGCAGGTCGCCGTCCGAATGGAGCCAGCCCTTCTGCCAGTAGAAGACTCGTTCCAGGCTCATGATCACGAAGTAAGCCGCGACCGTGGGGAGCAGGATCGCCTCGGTCGGGGCGGCGCCGCCCTCGATCCGGTGGATCGCGTACGCCGTCGCGCCGCCGAGACCGACTGGGAAGAGCGCTCGCGCGAGCCCCCATTCGATCGCGCCCGGGAGGCCCTCGCGCTTGCCTTCGCTGCTGGCTCCCTGGTGGGCGACGTCCGTCGACATGCGTGCTCTCCGGCGATGGTGGATCCGGAGCGAGCCTAGCGCCGTCCTGCGCCCCGCGCCCGGCCTAGAAGCCGATGCGGAGGCGTGCCGTCAGGTCGTGATCGAGGGTATGGCTGGCGCGATACAGGTCGTAGCCGATCTGGATCTCGAGCCGGTTGGCGTACTTCGGCGCGAAGGTGAGGCCGGCGCCGAGCTCGAACCCACCCGGGTCCTCCTTCGCCTGGACGGAGAAGGGGGCGACGGTGTTCGGCGCCTGCACGAGGGAAGCGCGGACGTCTCGCTCGTTGCCGGAGACCGTCTGCCGCCAGCGAAGGTCGAGGGTGGGGCGCCAGACGCCGGTGGCCCACTCGAGGTAGCGGTGGAGATAGCGTCGATACTCGTAGACCGTGCCGAGGCGCACCCCGGTCCGCGTCGTGAAGACGTCGTCGTCGCGGCTCGCGATCCGCGCGTCGTAGACGCCGGCGCCGGACTCGGTCAGGCCGTCGACCTCCATGCGGATCCAGTCGAAGGCCGCGATCGGCTCGATCTGGACCGGACCGACGTCGAAGCGGGCGCCGACCTCGGCGGCGACGAGGAAGCGGCTGCTGTCGAAGTCTTCCTGGGCCGAGAGCGCCTGGACGACGGCGGTCCCGCCGGTGCCCTCTGAGAAGGCGATCGCGCGATTCGATTCGTGGCGGGTATGCGCCCAGCTCGCGACACCCTGAAGCCGCAGAGGGCCGTGGTTCCAGGCGACGTGCCCCGAGACTTCGGCCATCGTGAGATCGGCATCGCCGAAGCGTTCGAAGTCGACCTTGCCGTGCTGGCTCGACACCGCGAGGGTGAAGTCGAAGCCCGCGACCGACGGCGCGTCGAGTCCGACGACGATCCCGCCGAGGAGCGCGTCGTATTCCGGATGCCCCGCGAACCCGTCGCGGCTCCGATAGGAGCCGACGCCGGAGACCCAGGGCGCCCATCGGCGGGCATGGCAGTCGATCGGGCGCGACGAGCCCTGCCAGGGGTCCATCTCTCCCGGCGTGCAGTCCCGCGGTCGCTCCATCAGGATCCGCGCCACGCGACGCCCGCCTTCCATGACGACGGCGGACTGCGCGTCGTAGCTCTCGGGGGAGATCGCGGAGAGCACGTTGTCGACGCTGCCGTCGGTCCGGGCCAGCTCGTTGAGCGCCGTCTGGAGCGCCGGCGACGTGCCGGCGTCGCCGTTGATCGCCGTCAGGTAGCTGCCGATCGCCTGGTTGTTGGCGCCGAAGGCGATGTTCGGGTCCCCGAAGCTCGTGGCGCTCGCCAGGATCAGGTCGAGGCCGGTGGCGGTCTCGAGCGTCGAGAACGAGATCAGCCCGCTCGCGGCGGGGAGCACGATCGTGTCGAAGCTGCCGGTTCGCGTCCCCGCATCGATGACCGTGTAGGTCCCGACGCCGAGTCCCGAGTCCACCTCGATGTCGGCTTCGCCGTCCAGCGCGATCGTGCCCGCTACGACCAGAGGCGTCGTGATCCCGTCGACCCGGAGGTCGACGGCGGCGCCGGGGGCGAGGGTGAGGTCGCCACCGAGGTCGAGCGGGTCGGTCAGGTCCGTCGCGTCCAGGCGCGCGCCCGTCAGGACCTCGACGTCCCCGCCGAAGCCTGCGCTGTTCGCCAGCCGCCAGCCCGCCGAGGCGTTCATGCCCATCACCAGGGCGCCGCCCTCGAGCTGGACGCGCTCGAAGTCCGTGATGCGTCCGAGGTCGAACGTGCCCATCGTGGCGTCGTCGAAGGCCAGCACGGCGGTGTCGTCGGCCCCCGTGCCGCCGTCGACCGTCGCGCCGGGAGCGATGCTCCCGAGCACGCCCTGGCGATAGACGTCGTTGCCCGCCCCGAGGTCGACGTTCGCGAGGATCGAGCCGTCGTTGTCCACGGTGTCGACGCCGCTGCCGAAGGTCACCGCGCCTTCGACCGAGCCGCCGGCGAGGTTCGTGAGGGTGTGGCCCGCGTTGCCGAAGGCGAGGTCGGTTCCGATCCGGCCCGCGTTCCGGACGTCGCCGGCGCGGTCGAGGGCGACCGGCGTCGTCGCGTCCGCGTCGAGGGCGCCGCCCGCCTCGATGTCGAGCAGTCCCGGGAGCGCGAGGCCGTTCAGGAGCTCCCAGCCCGTGTTCGCGGAGTCGGCGCCCGTGACGCGGACGGTCTCGAAGCCGGTGAGGACCGCCAGGTCGAATTCGCGCTCGCTGTTGCCCGTGTCCCCGAGCTCGAAGACGTCGTCGCCGAGGCCACCGTCGGCGCCCGCGCCGAGGATCGCGTCGCGGCCGAAGCGGACCTCGTCGTCGCCGTCGCCGAGGTCGACCGCACCCGTGATCTCGCCGCTGTGGTCGAGGAGATCGTTGCCGATGCCGAACGTGACCGCGCCGTCGATCTGGCCGGTGTTGATGATCGTTGTGTCCGTCGACGCGGTCACGAGGTCGCCCGTGATGCGGCCCGAGTTGGTGAGGTTGCCGCCGAGCTGCAGGGGGGCGGCGTGGTCGAGGGAGGCTCCGGGCGTGACGGTGATGCTCCCGTCGAAGCCGGCCGTGTTGACGAGATCCCATCCCGGCTGCGCGTCGTCGTCGCCGAAGACGGAAAGGAACTCGAAGCCGTCGAGGACGCTGAGATCGAATACGCGCAGGATCCCGCCGCTGTCGGCGAGCTGGGCGGTGTCGGTTCCGGTGGTGCCGCCGAACACGGTCCCGCCGAGGGTCGCGGTCGGTCCATGGACGTAGAAGTTGTTGCCGTTCGCGAACGTGATGTCGCCGGTGATGCCGCCCTCGTTGCGCAGGCCGGCGCCGTCGGTCGTGAAGGTCACGGTGCCGTCGACGAGGCCACTGCTGTCGAGGATCGCGTTCTCGTCCGAGAAGGTGAGGTCCGCGTTCACCTGGCCGGCGTTGAGGAGCTGGCCTCCGATCGTCAGCCCGCCGGCGGTCGTGAGCGCACCGTCCTCGAGGATGCTCAGCAGCCCTTCGAACGTGTCGGTACCGGCGAGGTCGAAGCCCGGGTCGGTCGAGGCGAGCCCGTCGATCTCGATCGTCTCGACGTCGACGAAGGCGGAAAGGTCGAACGCGTTCAGCAGCATGTCCGTGGCGATCAGGCGGGCGGTGTCGTCGCCGGCGCCGAACTCGACCGTGCCCGTGAAGCTCCCCGAGGTCCAGTGCTCGAAGACGTCGTTGCCTCCGGCGAGGAAGACGTCGCCGGTGATCGCGCCGAAGTTCGTGATGCGTTCGATGCCGTCGGTGCCCAGGATCGCGATCCCGCGGTTGGGCGTTCCGGCGTTGGTCATGTCCGCTGCGAGGACCCCGGTCGAGAGATTGAGGATGCGATTCTCGAACGCGCCGAAGGCGTTGCGGAACTCGACGAGGGGGCCGGCATCGTCGTCGCCGGTGATGGTCCCGGCGTTCAGGAAGCTGGCGACGTCGTCGAGGCTCGCGTCCGAGGGCGTGAGGACGTCGTTCCCGCCCAGCGAAACGCCCACCGAGTCGGTTCCGGTGACGTCGATCGTGGCCCCCGAGAAGTTCGTCACGAAGCTGTTGTGGTTTCCGCTCGTGTTCGTGTCGTCGCCGACCCGGATGCCGAAGGCGTCCTCGCCGGAGACGTCGATCGTTCCGGCGTTGCGGACGTCGCTCTGGATGCTCGCGCCGGATCCGCTGTACCAGCCGTCGCCGGCCTCGATGCCGATGCTGCCGTCGCCCGCGACGTTCGTCGTGCCGTTGTTGGTGTGGTTGGCCTGGGCGGCGGGGTCGGTGCGGTCGCCGATCGAGAGCCCGCGGCCGTTCGTGCCGTTCAGGTCGACCGTGCCGTCGAGCAGGGTTCCGACGTCGTCTCCGACCTCGATCACGATCCCGTTGGCGCCGTTCACGACCACGGTTCCGTCTGTGATGGCGCCATTCGGAAGGGGGAGCCCCGTGTTGTTCTGGAGCTGGATGGCCCGGGCGTCGTCCGCATCGAGGACGATCGTGCCGCTGTTCCACAGGATGTTGTCGTCGACGCCGCGCAGGGCGACGCCGCCGGTCGCGCCGGGGGCGATCGTGATCGTGCCGCCGATCTCGTTGGTCACGTCGTAGTTGTCGACGACGTCGATGGCGACGCCGTTCGCGCCGGTGACGGTGATGTCGCCCGTGTTCTGGATCTCGATCGCGGAAGGAGAGGATGGGTCGCTGTTCGAGCCCACGCGGACGCCGACGCCGCCGTCGGCAGTCACGGCGATCGTGCCGCCGAGGTCGACGTCGTTGTCGTCGCCGCCGAGGACGCCCACGCCGTCGGTCACGTTCAGGGTGGAGTCCGCACCCAGGACGATCGTGTTGTCGTCGCCGACGACGATCGCCGCGTCTTCGGCGCCGCTGTCGTCGAGGACGGTGATCCCGCTCGTCGTGATCGTGACGTTCGTGTTGGAGGAAGCGTCGAAGCCCGTCTCGTCCGTGCCGGTACAGGTGACGGAGCCGCCGTCGGTGAGGGGCGGCGTGTCCGGGTCACAGGCGGCTTCCGCGCGAGGCGCGAGGAGCCAGAAAGCGCTCGCAACCGCAAGGCCGAGCAGCAGCGGGCGCGCGGCGTTCGAGGCGCGCTTCGAGGGCGGAGTGGGGCGCGCGGCGCCGTCGTGCGCGGCGTCGCGGTCGAGGGGGGACTGGGGCGTCATGGGGTTCCTGGTCTCGGACGACGCGATCGCGCGGCGATCGACAAAGAAGGAGGCGTATAGTACCTCTAGTGGCCGCCCGCGGGTCCGCGGTGACGACCCCTCGTCTCTCCTCCCGCATGCCAGGACGGGGTGCGCAGCTCGGCGGGCAGTAGTTCGAATCACGTGCGCAGGATTCCTCCCCGCGCACGCAGTCCATCGGAAAGGAAACGATCATGACTCTCGACCCGAGTGCCGTCGGCGCCAAGGGTGACCCCACCCGCCGCAGCTGGACCTCCAAGGACTCCCTTCTCTACGCCGTCGGCGTCGGCGCCGGAACGAGCGAGCTCGCCTTCACGACGGAGAACACCAAGGACACGCCCCAGCGTGTGCTTCCGACCCAGGCCGTGATCCTCGGCGGCGGCGGCGTGCCGCTCCAGAAGGCCGGCGAGTTCAACCCGGCGCTGATGGTCCACGGAACGGAAGGCATCGAGCTCTACCGCGAGATCCCCGCCGAGGGCGAGATCGAGAGCGTCGGCGAGATCACCGGGATCTGGGACAAGGGCAAGGCCGGCGTGATCGAGATGGAGTCGACGGCAACGCTCGTCGATTCGGGCGAGAAGCTCTTCAAGGTCAAGATGTCCCTCTTCTGCCGGGGCGCCGGCGACTTCGGGGGCGACCGGGGGCCGACGCCGACCTTCGAGCTTCCGGACCGCGCGGCGGATCACCAGGTCACGTACAAGACCCGCGAGGATCAGGCGCTGACCTACCGTCTCTCCGGCGATCGCAACCCGCTCCACTCGGACCCGTCCTTCGCGGCGATGGGGGGCTTCGACCGGCCGATCCTGCACGGCCTCTGCACCTACGGCTTCACCGGCCGCGCGCTGCTCCACACGCTCTGCGACGGCGACCCGTCCCGCTTCAAGAGCATGGACGGCCGCTTCAGCAAGCCGGTCATGCCCGGCGACGAGCTGACGATCTCGATGTGGGTCGACGGGAACAAGGCGCTCTTCCAGACGAAGAACCAGGACGGTGACGTCGTCCTCGACCAGGGGGAGTGCACTTTCGCCTAGTCGGGGAGGGCGGTTCGCCGCGCTCCAGAACGCAAGACGCCCTCGTCGAGCCTGGCTCGGCGGGGGCGTTCGCGTTTCATGGCGTCCGCGTGACGAAACGTGTGGGGTTGACGCAAACCTGTGCGGAGGGGTAAACAGGAAGGGCCTCGAGTCGATCGGCGGTCCCGCCGATCAGGAGAGGGAAGGCACGGGACGCGAATCACGCGCGGACCGTGGGAGGATCGCGGCATGGTCGATCATCGCCGGAAACGAAGCGGGCGAGCGCTGACGGCGCGGTCCGCCCGGGCGATGACCACATCCGAGAGGATGCGCGAGGCCGCGAGGCGGCCTGAGAACCAGACGAGTCCGGATCACGAGTGAGACCCCTGCGCATGCGCGCGGGGGTTTCGTCGTTCTGGGATGCGGACAACGAGCAGGAGACGAGATGAAGCCGGAGCTACAGCTGGAAAGTCGTTGGTGGACCCTGGGCGGTGCGGAAGTGCTCGACGTCATGGGCACCGTTCGCTCCCTCGTCCGCAAGGGCCAGGTCGTCCACATCGGGACCGACGCCCAGAAGTCGTCTTCGCGGATGGAGTTCGTCACCGTGGCCTGCGTCCTGAACCCGGGGAAGGGAGGTCGCGTCTTCTATACCCGCCGCTACGACCGCAAGAACGTCTCGCTCTTCGAGAAGCTGTCGACCGAGACCTGGCTCTCGCTCGACCTCGCCATGAAGATGCACGAAGCCTTCTCGCTCCAGCCCGGGGACCAGCAGATCTGTGTCCACGTCGACGCGAACCCCGACGAGCGATTCGACTCGAGCGACTACGTCAAGCAGCTCGCCGGCATGGTCGCGGGCTCGGGCTTCCCGGTCCTCGTGAAGCCGAACGCCTGGTGCGCTTCGCACGTCGCGGACTTCGCCGTGAAGAACAAGCATTTCCGGGCGCGGATGCGGGCGGCGTAGGTCGGGCCGCCGCCTAGCCCTTCCGCAGCTCCCCGCCCGCGTCGCCGACGAGCTTCTCGAAGCGCTTCAGGAACTTGCCCTCGTCCTTGTCGGTCAGCGTCTTCGTCTCGCTCTGGAGCAGGACGTGGAACGCGAGTGACTTCCGCCCGGCCCCGATCGACTCGCCCCGGTAGAGGTCGAAGAGCTCGACGTCGGCGACCTGCTTCTTGCCGGCCTGCTCGATCAGCGCGATCAGGTCTCCGGCGCTCATCGACTCGTCGCAGGAGACGGCGACGTCGACCTTGATCCCAGGGAACTTCGGCAGCGGCTTGTAGCCCGCGCCCGAGAGGGAGGCTTCGAGGAGCGCGTCGAGGCAGAGCTCGGCGACGGCGACCTCGCTGTCGAGGTCGCCAGAGAGACCGAGCTGCGGCGCGAGGCCCGGCTCGAGCTCGGCCACCACGCCGACGACCGCGTCGGTCCCGTCGAGGCGCAGGAAGAGGCTCTTCCCGGGATGCGCCCAGGCCGGCCGATCGCCGTCTGCGCTCCAGTGCGGCGTCCCGTAGCCGCGGGCGCGCACGAGGTCGTTCACGATCGCCTGCAGACCCATCAGCCGGTTCTCGGCGTAGCCCGCCTTCTTGCCCGGCCGCTGGCCGGCCCAGGCGAGCGCGAGCAGGTGGCGCTCTTTCGGTTCGCCGCGTTCGTTGCCGTTCTCCGGCTCGTAGGCCTTGCCGATCTCGAAGAGCCGGACGTCGGCCCGGTTTCGTCGGTTGGCTTCGAGTCGCGGGAGGAGGCTCGGGGCGACGTTGCGACGGATCTTCGACTCGCTCTGGTTGACCGGGTTGATCACCGAGACGTGGGGCTTCTCGAGCTCGCCGAGCTTCTCGAGCATGCCGTCGTCGATGAACGAGTAGGAGAGGTTCTCGTGGAAGCGGGCCCCGCCGGCGAGCCGGTCCTGGAGCTGGCGAACGAGCAGGCGCCGCTCGTCCCGCGGCGGCGGGACGATGTCGAAGTGGAGAGGCTGCTCGTCGATGTTGCCGTAGCGATGGATCCGGCCGATCTCCTCGACGAGGTCCTGCTCGATCGTGATGTCCTTCGTCGCTCGGAAGGACGGGACGTGGACGTCGTAGAGGTCGACGCTCTGGCCGTGAGTGCCGTCCTGAACGCGGAAGTCCAGACGCTGGAGGATCCGGCGGATCTCCTCGTCGGGCAGGCGCTTGCCGAGGGCCGTGCGGACCCGCTCGAAGCGCAGCTCGATCGTCGTCGCCGGGTCGCTCCAGCTGCCTTCGTCCGTGGGCGGGGCCGGGAACGAGGCTTCGGGATGGATCTCGGCGAGGAGCCGGGCGAAGTGGCCTGCGGCCTCCATCGGCAGGTTCGGGTCGAGCGACTTCTCGAAGCGCGCCGACGAGTCCGTGCGCAGCCCGACGTGGGTCGACGTCCGACGTACGGTCGTCGCGTCGAAGGTCGCCACCTCGAGGAGGAGCGAGTCCGTCTCCGCGGCGACCTTCGAGCCTTCCCCGCCCATGATGCCGGCGAGCGCGACGGGGGTGTCGCCCGCGCAGATCAGGAGGTCGGCGTCCCGCAGCGTGCGGGTCTCGCCGTCGAGGGTCTCGATCGTCTCGCCGTCCCGGGCGTTCCGGACGACGATCCCCCGGCCCCCGCCGTCCGCCTCCAGCTGGTTGCGGTCGAAGACGTGGTTCGGCTGGCCGAGGTCCATCATCACGAAGTTCGACAGATCGACGAGCAGGTCGATCGGTCGCTGGCCGACGGCGAGGAGCAGCCAGCGGAGCCAGTCCGGCGACGGGCCCGGCTTCACGCCGTCGATGGGCAGCCCGACGTAGCGGCTGCATCCGGGCGTCTCGATGGAGATGGGGTAGGGCGCCCCGTCTCCGGTCGCCGGCAGCGAGGTGTCGAGCGGGAGCAGCTCACGCTCGTAGATCGCGGCGACTTCGCGCGCGATGCCGCGGTGACCCCAGAGGTCCGGACGGTGGGTCAGGGACTTGTTGTCGATCTCGATGATCCAGTCGTCGACGCCGAGCGCCTCCGCGACCGGGGCGCCGACGGGGGCGTCTTCCGGGAGGACCCAGATGCCGTCGTGCTCGTCCCCTAGATCGAGCTCGCGGATCGAGCAGATCATCCCGAACGAAGGGACGCCGCGGATCTTCGACTTCTTGATCTTGAAATCGCCGGGGAGGGTCGTTCCGACCGTCGCGACCGCGACCTTCTGTCCCGCGTCGACGTTCGGGGCGCCGCAGACGATCGTGAGCGGCTCTTCGGCGCCGACGTCCACGGTACAGACCGAGAGCTTCTCCGCGTCCGGATGGCCTTCCTTCGTCCGGACGTGGCCGACCACGACGTCGTGGAGCTGGGGCGCGAAGCGCTCGAGTCCTTCGACCTCGGCGGTCGAGAGGGTGAGGTCGTTCGCCAGGCGATCCGGAGCGATGCCGTCGAGGTCGACGTGTCGCGACAGCCACTTCATCGAGACGTACATCAGAACTGCTCCAAGAAGCGCACGTCGCCGTCGAGCAGATGGCGGACGTCGTCGATGTTGTGCCGGAGCATCACGAGCCGCGACAGCCCGAGGCCGAAGGCGAAGCCGCTCCACTCCTCGGGATCCACGCCGCCCGCGCGGAGCACGTTCGGATGGACGAGGCCGCAGGGCAGGAGCTCGATCCAGGTCGTCTTCTTGCAGACGGAGCAGCCGTCGGAACAGAAGGGACACCGCGCGTCGAGCTCGAAGCCGGGCTCGACGAAAGGGAAGTGGCCGGGTCGCAGGCGCACGTCGAGGTCGCGCCCGAAGATCCCGCGGAGCAGCGTCTTCATCGCGCCGATCAGATGCGCGACCGAGATGTCCTTGCCGACGACGAGGCCTTCCATCTGGTAGAAGGTGTGATCGTGGCTCGCGTCCGTCGTCTCCTGGCGGAAGACGCGGCCCGGGGCGATCACGCGGAAGGGGGGCGTCCGGCCCTCCATCGCCCGGATCTGGACGGGCGAGGTGTGGGTCCGCAGCACGAGCGTCCCGATCTCGTCGCAGTAGAACGTGTCCTGCGAATCCCGGGCCGGGTGGTCCTTCGTGATGTTGAGCGCTTCGAAGTTGTAGTGGTCGAGCTCGACCTCGGGGCCGTCGAGGACCTCGTAGCCCATCGAGACGAACAGGTCTTCGAGCTCCCGGGTCACCTGCGTGATCGGGTGGAGGCTGCCGCGTTCCGCGACCGGGGGCGGCAGCGTCGGGTCGAAGTCGTCCGCGCGGCGCGCGGCGTCGAGCTCCCTGGCGTCGAGGGCGGCCTGGCGGTCCTCAGCGAGCGCCTGGATCGACTGCTTGAGAGCGTTGGCCTTCTGGCCGTGGGCCTTGCGATCGGCGGGGTCGAGCTTCGGGATCTCGGCCAGCATCGCCGAGATCGCGCCCTTCTTGCCGACGTAGTCGCGCAGGACGTCCTTGAGCGCCGCCGCGTCGTCGCACGCCTCGATGCGCTGTCGCGCCTCTTCGAGCGTGGCTTCCGGGTCCATCACAGTCCTCTCGCCGATTCTCCGCGCCGACGGGAGGCGGAGCCGCTCCGGCCGGAAGCGTACGCGGCGTCGAGCGCGTCGCGACCGGTTCGGCGCGCGATTCAGGCGTTGGTTGGGGGGCCCACCCGGGGGCGGGATCGGCGGATCTTAACGAATTCGGGGTGGTTTGGGACGCGACCGCGGCCGGATCCCGCCGAACGGGGCAAACTCCCGGGAGTGCGGAGCGGGCGTCCGTCGGAATCGCCCCCTCTGTGAACCGCTTCACGTCGACCTCGCCCGGGAGCCCCGATCCTATGTCTCGAGATCCCAGAAGAATCGGAGACAGCCGGGCATGGCGAGGGACGTCGCACGACGGGACGAGGCGATGAGGCAGCGCGCTCCGGGCATCCTCCTCGGGATCGGGGCGATCGTGCTCTGCCTCGCGCTGCGCGCGGCCGGGCTCTTCGACGGGCTCGAGCTGGTGCTGCACGACCGCTTCGTCTCCGCGCAGCACGGGGGCTTCGCCGACGAGGCGCCCGTCGTACTGGTGCCGATCGGCGAGGCCGAGTTCGAGCGCTTCGGCTACCCGGTGCCGGACGAGGTGGTCGCCCGGGCGATCGAACGGCTGCGGGAGGCGGGGCGACGGCGGTCGGCATCGATCTCTACCGCGATGGTCCCGCCGGCCCGAACGAGGCGGAGCTCGCCGGCTGGGCCGAGCTCGAACGCGTGATCGCGGGCGACGGTGGCGTCGTCGTCAGCGAGCTGCTCGGCTCCGACGAGCAGCGCGGGATCGCGGCGCCGTCCTTCGCCGATCCGGGCCAGATCGGCTTCAACAATCTCCTGCTCGACCCGGGACGCATCGTGCGTCGAGGCTATCTCTTCGCCTGGGACGAGGACGGAACGGCGCACTCTTCGTTGAGTCTCCAGCTCGCGCTCCGCCACCTGGCCGGACGGGGCATCGCTCTCGGTCCCGACGAGGCGAACGCGGAGTGGGTGAAGCTGGGGGAGACCGTCGTGCCGGCGCTCGAGTCGGATTTCGGGGCGTACACGCGACTCGACGCCGGGGGCTATCAGTTCCCGCTCGACTACGTGCGGGCGGACGAGGCGATCCGAACCGTCGGCTTCCGGTCGGTGCTCGACGGGGCGCTCCCCTCGGATCGCGTCGGCGGCCGGATCGCGATCATCGGCACCGACGCGCGGAGCGTGAAGGACGACTTCAATGCCCCGCACGCCGGGGGCGAAGCCGTGAAGGGCTTCCTTATCCACGCCCACGTGACGGAGCAGCTGATCCGCATGGGCGAGGGGCTGGCGGCGCCGCGGTCCAGCTGGAGCGAGGCCGCCGAGCTGGCCTGGATCGCGGGCTGGGGCGTCGCGGGGATCGGCCTCTCGCTGGTGCTCGGGTCGCTCGGCTGGGCCGTGCCCGCGTTCCTCGCCGGGCTCGCGGTGCTCGGCCTGATCGCGAACGGGCTCTTCAGTTCGGGCGTCTGGGTCCCGGCGGTCGCCCCGGGCTTCGCCTGGGTCGTGGGCGGGGGCGTCGCCGTCGGAGATCGAGCGCGCCGGGAGGCCCGGGACCAGCGCGAGCTGACCATGATGTTCCGCCGCTTCACGTCGCGCCGGGTCGCCGACTGGATGTGGGACCGCCGGGAGGAGTTCCTGGAAGACGGTCGTTTCAAGGCGCGCCGAGGCATCATCACCGCGCTCCTCTCGGACCTCAAGGGCTACACCGCGGCGGCGGAGAAGATGGAGCCCGGCGAGCTCATCGAGTGGATCGATACGTACATGAGCGCGATGACCGCGGTCATCGAGCGATACGACAAGGGCCACGTCGACGACTACGTGGGAGACGGCATCAAGGCCAACTTCGGCGTTCCGGTGCTGTCGGAGACGGAAGGCGAGATCGCAGCGGACGCCGTGGCGGCGGTGCGCTGCGCCCTCGAGATGGGACGGACCCTCGAGCGTTTGAACGAGGGATGGGCGAAGGCCGGCTGGCCGACCGGTCGGCAGCGCATCGGTCTCTTCACGGGGCCGGCGGTCGTCGGCTCCCTCGGCGGCGAAGAGCGACAGAAGTACACCTCGGTCGGCGACACCATCAATACGGCGGCGAGACTCGAGGGCATCGGTGGCGCGCTCGACTTCGATCAGGAGACCGCCCTCCAGCGGATCCTGATCGGCGAGCGAACGAGAGAACTCATCGGCGACCGCTTCGAGGTGGAAGACCTCGGACGGCACGCCGTCAAGGGCAAGGACGAGCCCCTTCAGATCTACCGGGTGCACGGCGAACGGGCCGGGCGCGCGGAGGAGGACCCGACATGACGAACCGAAGACGTGAACTCTCTTCGATCTCCAGCGCGCGCTACGCGAGGACGGTCGCGCTCGCGCTCCTGCTCCTCGCCGGGGACGCCGGCGCGGACGCACCGAAAGCGGGCGGCGACGCCGGGGACGCGACCCGAGCGACGGAGGAGGGCCAGGATGCCCGGTCCGGCGCGGCGCGGGCCGACGCACGCGAAGCGAAGGCGGACATCATCCGCTTCGTGCCGCCGAGCCGGGGCAAGGCCCGCCACAGTGCCGCGGGCGGGACGCGCGGGGTCGACTCCGCCGCGGTCGCCCGCGTTCGCGTGTCGGTCGTCGCGCCGGCGGAGGGGCTCACGACCCGGGCCCAGCCGGTGCTCTACTGGTATCTGTCGCGGGAGACGGGCGCGCGGATCGACGTCGTACTGACCGACGACGACGCGATCGACCCGTTGCTCGAGATCACGCTGCCGACGCCGATGGCCGGAGGGATCCATGCCCTCGATCTCGCGGAGCACGGCGTCTCCCTCGAGCCCGGTCGGGTCTACCGCTGGAGCGTGGCCGTCGTCCAGGACCCGCAGCGGCGTTCGAACGACATCCTGGCGGAAGGCGTCATCGAGCGGACGGGCACGAGCGAGGAGCTCGAACGGTCCCTCGAAGGAGCGCCGCTTCGCTTCGCGCCCTTCGCGCTCTCCGGCATCTGGTACGACGCGTTGGCCGAGCTGCGGAGCGCGCGGCAGGCGGATCCGTCGAACCGCGCGCTGCAGCGGCAGGAAGTCGCGTTGCTCGAGCAGATCGAGCTCCACGAGGTGGCCCGCTTCGCCGGGGCGGAAGCGCGTTAGGCGGGGCCGCGAGGAGGTCGAGGCCGATCAGGCCTCGCGAGGGATCGGGGCGGGGGCGTTCGGTCGCGGCACGCCGAGCGCGAGGGCCACGCCTGCGGCCGTGAGCGCGGCGGCGGTCCAGAAGGGCCATTCCGCACCGCGGTCGTAGAGCAGTCCGGCCGCGATGGGGCCGATGATCCGGGCTGCCGAGGCCGTCGACTGGAAGACGCCCATCACGAGGCCGCGGGATCCTTCGTCGGCCGCGAGGGAGACCAGGCTCATCATGGGCGGCTGGGAGACCCCACGGCCGACGGCGGCGATGCCGAGCGGCACGAGCAGCCAGCCGATCGAGTGCGGAACGGGGATCAGCACGAACGCCAGGGACATGAGCGAGAGGCCCGTCAGCACGAGCGAACGCTCGGGATAGCGCTCCGAGAGTCGCTTCATCCCGCCCCCCTGGATCCCGCCCATCACGATGGCCATGCCGAGCATGACCATGGCGACCTCGAAGGGGCCGTAGCCGAAGCGGTGGAGCAGCAGGAGGGCGAAGATCGTCTCGAGCTGCGTCACGGCGAGCGAGAAGAGCAGGTAGGTGAGGCAGACACGGCCGATCACGGGGGCGCGCAGGACGTCGAACCGACTCGTCAGGTCGGGCAGCGGGCCGGTGGCGTGCCGCTCCGGCTCCCGGAGCCGGAGCGCGGCCCAGAAGAAGTTGATCCCCGCCATCCCGGACGCGAAGAACATCGGCGTGCCGTAGCCCCACTCGGCGAGGAGGCCGCCGATCGGCGGCCCCAGCGTGAAGCCGACGGCGAAGCTCGCTCCGATCATGCCCATCCAACGGGTGCGGTCTGCGTCGTCCGTCACGTCGGTCAGGTAGGCCGTCGCGACGGACGTGTTCGAGCCGAAGACGCCGGCAAGGAGCCGTGCGGCCAGGATCTGTCCGAGGGAATCCGCCATCCCCAGGAAGGCGAGGGCGACGCTCGTTCCCGCGATGGTCACCAGCATGACCGGTCGGCGTCCGATCCGGTCCGAGAGCTTGCCCCAGACGGGGGCGAAGGCGAACTGGGCGGCCGCGTGGCTCGCGAGGAGGACCCCCAGCCAGGCGCCGGTCGCGCCGTAGCGCTCCGCCCAGAACGGCAGGATCGGCACGACGATCCCGAAACCGATCAGGTCGACGACCACCACGGAGAAGAGGATGCGGAGCGCGGGTTGCGCCTGCGATTCCTCTGTCTTTCCGCTCAAGTCCGTCCCTCCGTCGACCGTCCCGGGGAAACCGGGCTCGGCTCGCACCGTAGCAGCGCCCCCGGCGAAATCCGCCTAGGGGCGTCGGAGCGGCAGGGGAGGCGAGTGCCACACTCGGTTGCGCGTCCTCGCATGAAAGCGAGAGGCGGATCTTCTACGTTCCCGCGCGACGCAGGCCGGCTCACCGCCCGTGGGAGCCGGACGGCGCGAGTGGGAAGACATCGGGGGAAGACAGATGAGCGACAAGTCGGAACAGACGCTTCAGGAGTGGTCCCAGCAGCAGAGCAACGCCGAGACGATGGTCCCGATCATCGGTGAGCTCTACCGCGACCGCGGCGTGATCGTCACGATCTTCGGCCACTCGCTCGTCAACAAGTCGCCCCTCGAGATCCTCGAGCTCCACCGGATCGCGCGGGTCAACGTCGAGGAGTCGATCAGCACGATCGACACCTACCCGATCCTCTCCGAGGTTGCGCGCCTCGACCTCGCCCCGGCACGCATCGACCTCGGCAATCTCGTGACCCAGTGGCGCGCCGCCACGGGCACGACGATCGAGGACTTCGTGAAGGACGAGCTCGCCGGCATCGCGACGGGCAAGACGAGCCTGCGCGACAACCCCCAGGACGTCGTGCTCTACGGCTTCGGTCGGATCGGTCGCCTCGTCGCGCGCATCCTCGCCGGGAAGACGGGCGGCGGCGACAACCTGCGCCTGCGCGCGATCGTCGTCCGCCCCGGTGGCGACAACGATCTCGCGAAGCGCGCCAGCCTGCTGCGGCGCGACTCGATCCACGGTCCCTTCTCCGGGGAGGTCACCGTCGACCACGAGGACAACGCGCTGATCATCAACGGCAACCTGGTCCACGTGATCTACGCGAGCTCGCCGGAGGAGTGCGACTACTCCAAGTACGGCATCCAGGACGCCATCGTCGTCGACAACACCGGCAAGTGGCGGACCGAAGAGGATCTCGCCAAGCACCTGGTTCCCGGCGCCTCGAAGGTCATCCTGACCGCGCCCGGCAAGGGCGACGTCCCGAACATCGTCTACGGCGTGAACCACCACGGCATGACCGAGGCGGGCAACGTCCTCTCGGCGGCCTCCTGCACGACCAACGCGATCGTCCCGGTCCTCAAGGCCGTCAACGACGAGTTCGAGATCCAGAGCGGACACATCGAGTCGATCCACGCGTTCACGAACGACCAGAACCTGATCGACAACTACCACAGGAAGGAACGGCGCGGCCGCGCGGCGCCCCTCAACATGGTGGTGACCGAGACGGGGGCCGCGAAGGCGGTCGCCAAGTGCCTGCCGGAGCTGCAGGGCAAGCTCACGGGCAACGCGATCCGGGTACCGACGCCGAACGTCTCCCTCGCCGTGATGAGCCTGAACCTCGGTCGCGACACGACCGCCGAAGCGCTCAACGAGTACCTGCTCAAGACGTCGATCGAGGGCGACCTGCAGAACCAGATCGACTACTCGAAGTCGACGGAGGTCGTCTCGAGCGACTTCGTCGGCAACCGCTACGCCGGCATCGTCGACGCCCCGGCCACGATCGTCCAGGGCAGCCACGCCGTTCTCTACGTCTGGTACGACAACGAGTTCGGCTACAGCCGCCAGGTCGTGCGCTGCCTCGAGGAGCTCGCGGGCATCGTGATGCCGAACTTCCCGAAGCGGAACGTCGGCTGAGCGGGGCCTGCGCGGGCCCCTAGTCCGGTCCGCTTCCCGGATCGCCGATCGGGATGTGCACGGCCATCGACCATCGCCAGGCCGGGTCGAACCGCTGGTCGTAGAGCTTGTTGCCCCCCGCCGTCTCGACCCGGATCCGGCCGGCGATCCCGAGGCCGGTCCGGAAGTCGAACCAGGCGCCTTCGAGGAACTGCAGCCGGAGCCCCAGCTCGAGGGGGACGGTGGTGATCTCGCCGATCCCGTCCGTGTCCCGCGCGCTGCCGTAGTCGTCGAGGCGGAAGCGGGTCCGCTCGTAGCCCGCGCTGAGCAGGAACCGCACGGTGTCGCTCGGGCCGTAGTAGAGCGCGGTAGAGCCGCCCTGGAGCCAGTCGCCCTCGGTCCGGAGGTCGAGGCTCTCGTCGATGCGCCAGTCGAGGGCGACGATCGGGAAGGTCTCGGCGTCGCGGCCGAGCTGGCTGGTCACGCCCAGGCCCGCGCCGACCATCAGGTCGTCGTTCACCTGCCAGCGGACGATCGCGGAGATCCCGCCGGCGAAGGCGTTCCGGTCCGCCCCGCTCTCGGCGGCCCAGCGGATCGGCACCGTCGCGACGACGGAGACCTGGTCGCCGACCAGCACCGTCGTGTGGGGCACGAGGTCGAGGGTGTTGATCGTATTCCACGGCTCGCGGGGAAGCTGCGTGCCGCCGTAGACGAGTGGGGCCCCGTTGTCGAGATTGAAGTCGAAGCTCGAGTGCGCGTAGCGGGCGGCGAAGCCCACGAGGACGGACTGGTTGATGGGACCGCCGACGCCGCCTTCGATCCCCGAGCGCCACGCATCGAACTCGTCCCCGGCGTCGCTCTTCGTCTCGAACTCCATCCGGAAGTCCGAGGCGACGTGACCGCTCCAGGCCCAGCGCGACGGCGGGTCGGTGACCATCGAATACTGGGCGCGCGCCAGACCGGGCAGTCCGGCGATCCCGAGGAGGCCGAGGAAGAAGAGCGCTGCGCGAAGCACGTTCCGCCTACTCGTCCCAGCCCGACGAAGCGCCCTTGATCATGGCGAAGGGGCCGACGGGCCAGCCGAAGCAGTCGACCATCAGCCGGTTCACGTCCTCGTGGCTCGCGATGCCCTCGTTCACGACGCGGCTCGCCTCCTGGATCATCGCGGCGTAGACGCGGTTGGCGACGTAGCCCCAGGCCATCGGATGATCCTTCACGACCACCGGGTGCTTGCCGCAGTCGGCGGCGAGCTGGCGAACCGTCTCGATCGCCGCTTCGTCCGTATCCTCGCGCACGACGATCTCCGCGAACTTCATCACGACGGGCGGCGACGCCCAGTGCCAGACGAGGACCCGGGAGGGGCGATCGGTGGCGGCGGCCAGCGCGGCCAGCGGGAAGCCCGAGCTGTTGGAGGCGAGGATGCATTCGGGCTTCGTCAGCCGGTCGAGATCGCGGAAGACCTTGATCTTGAGGTCGAGCTGCTCGGGAACGCACTCGACGACGAGATCGGCGTCGGACACCGCCCCTTCGAAGTCGGTCGAGAACGTGAGGCGCGAGAGCGTGGCGTCGGCGGTCTCGCGGTCGAGCTTCCCGCGCGAGACGGCCTTCTCGACGCCGTAGCGGCCGTCGGTCACGCCCCGGCGCGCCTTCTCGACGACGGCTTCGGCGACGTCGGTTCCATGGACTTCGTGGCCGGACTGGGCGAGGACCTGGGCGATTCCGCTGCACATCACGCCGGCGCCGATGACTGCGATCTTCATTGCTTGGGAGCTCCTGAGGAGTTGGCTGCACCGGAGGCACCGTCCGTCTCCGATCGGGAGGGGCTCGGCGGCGCTTCGGGCGGCAGATGGTCGATCTGGTTGAAGGTGACGAGCTCGGGACGCGGCGCGAAGGAGAGCTCGCTGATCGCGCAGTTCTTCATCATGCGATCGAAGCGCGAGTAGTCGTCGTCGAGGAGGACGCCGAACGCGATCCCGAGCGCCCCGCCGTGGCTCACGACGACGACGCGTTCGCCCGGATGGCGCTCGGCGATCGAACGCAGGGCGCCGGCCAGCCGGAGTCCGACTTCGAGGGGCGTCTCGCCACCGTGGGGCGCGAAGTGCGGGTCGACGCGCATGTTCTGGAAGAGCTGCTTCTCCTCGTGGAGACGCTGGAAGCTCATCCCTTCCCAGTCGCCGAGATGGTACTCGGCGAGGTCCGACTCGATCGCGGGGGTGAGGCCGAGCGGGTCGGCGATCGCCTGGGCGGTGTGGTGGGCCCGGTCGAGGTGGCTCGCATAGACGTGCGCGACCGGGCGGTAGTTCGCCTCGATGTGCGACCCGACGGCGGCGGCCTGGCGTCGCCCGTGGTCGGTCAGCGGCGTGTTGATCGAGCCGTGCCAGACCCCGTCGACGTTGGCGCTCGTCTGGCCGTGCCGAACGATCGTGAGGAGGGCGTGGGTATCCGAGGGAGCTGCGGCCATGGCGGCCGGATCATACACGCCCGTGCACACCCCGCTCGGAGGGCACGCCCGGCGGACGGGAACGGGACGCGGCGCGACGGTTCAGCGGTCGGCGGCGAGGGTGGTCCCGGGCCGGCCGACGGTCACGTCTCCGTAGGAGGCCAGCCAATCCGTCGGCGACATCGTCTCGATCCGTTGACGGGCGGCGGCGCGGGTCAACGGGAGCGTGGCGTCGACGGCGCCGGTCTCCCGGGCGAGCTCGGGCGTCGGGGCGGGGCGTCCGGGTGCCTCGATCGGGCCGAGCGCCGCGGGCGACGCGTCGTCGGCGAGCGCCGAGCCCGCGGCCACGACGAGGATCAGCCCGAAGAGGGGAGCCAGCCTGCGGCTGGAAAAAATGTTGTGAATCGCACCCATTTGAAGGCACGGTTCGGAGTCGGATTCCGTTCTCTTGAGGGAAACGGGTGGAAAAACCTTCGTCTTGCGGCCGCAACGCGGGGCTTCGGAAGGGGAAGCGCAGGTCGCTCGCAGCCGATGGCGACGCGCGGGCTCAGGCGCCTTCGAGCAGCTCGAGCAGCTCGTCCCGATTCAGGCGACTGCTTCCGTCCGCCTCCTCGAGGGCCGCGTCCGCAAGGGCCCGCTTGCGCGCATGGAGCCGCAGGATTCCCTCTTCGACGGTGTTGCGCGCGATCAGGCGGTGGAGCACGACGGGGCGGTCCTGGCCGATCCGGTGCGCACGGTCCGCCGCCTGCTGCTCCACGGCCGGGTTCCACCAGGGGTCGAGCAGGAAGACGTGGTCCGCGGCGGTCAGGTTCAGGCCGGTGCCGCCCGCACGGAGCGAGAGGAGCATGACGGGCGGCCCGTCCCCGGACTGGAAGCCGTTCACGACCGCCCCCCGATCCCGGGTCGAGCCATCGAGGCGCAGCCAGTCGATGTCGCGCTGGCGCAGGCCCGGCTCGAGCAGGTCGAGCAGGCTCGTCCACTGGGAGAAGACGAGCGCCTTGTGTCCGTCGGCGACGGCCTCTTCGAGCCGGGCGAACAGGGTCTCGAGCTTCGAGGACGTCCCGCTCTCGGATTCCTGTCCCGGGACCAGGCTGGAGTGGCAGGCCGCCTGGCGCAGACGGAGGAGCGCTTCGAGGGCCGCCATGACGTTGCCCCCGGCGCGGAGGCGCTCGACCACATCACGCACGGTCGCCGCCCGCACCGAGTCGTAGACCGCGCGCTCCTCGTCACTCAGGTCGCAGTCGAGGACGATCTCCGACAGCGGCGGCAGCTCCGGCGCCACGTCCGCCTTGAGACGGCGCAGCAGGAAGGGACGGATGCGCTGTCGCAGCCGCTCGGCGACGTCTTCGTCGCCGTCCGCGATCGGCCGGGCATAGCGGTCCCGGAAATCCGTCCGCCCGCCGAGCAGCCCCGGATTCAGGAAGTGGAGCTGACTCCAGAGCTCGTCGAGCCGGTTCTCGACCGGGGTGCCCGTGAGTGCGAAGCGCGCCTTCGCGTCGAGGCGATGGGCCGCGCGCGCGATCTTGCTCTCGGGGTTCTTGATCGCCTGCGCCTCGTCGAGGATCACGCAGTCCCAGGTGGGGCGGGTGAGCAGCTCCACGTCCTGGCGCAGGAGGGCGTAGCTGGTGATCGTGACCTGGGCCTTCTCGTCGAGCCGTCGGCCGGGGCCGTGATAGAGGCTGACGTCGAGCGCGGGCCGGAAGCGCTCGATCTCGCGGATCCAGCCGTGGAGCACGGAGGTCGGGGCGACGACGAGCGTGCGTCCCTCGATCGCGCAGAGCGCCTGCAGCGTCTTGCCGAGGCCCATGTCGTCGGCGAGCAGCGCTCCGAGTCCCGCGCGGCGCAGGAAGACCAGCCAGTCGACGCCCTGGCGCTGGTAGTCACGCAGCACGTCTTCGAGGTCCGGATCGATCTCGGCGGTCGGAATCCCGTCGAAGCCGTCCAGCAGCGGGCGCAGGCCTTCGAGGGAGGGCGGCGGCGGCTCGTCGAGGTCGTCGCAGAGGCGGGCGAGATCGGGCAGGGCATGCCGCGCCACCCGTCCGCGCGGATCGCGCGCCGCCAGGAGATCCGCGATCCGGTCGCCGTAGCGCTGGAGCCAGTCCTCCGGCAGGCGCGCGAAGCCGCCGCCGTCGAGCTGGACCACGGACTCGCCGCGCGACCACGCGCGGAGCACGGACTCGGGGCCGGCGCTGCCACCGCCGGGCAGGCCGATCGAGCGTTCCCCGTCGCCGAAGTCGTCTCCGAGCCCCGCTTCGAAGTCGTCCTCCGGGTCCGCGTCGGGCTGCAGGTTGAAGTCGATGGACAGCCGGTCGTCGTCGACCGCGATCGAGGGGGCGAGGTCGCCCCGGAGCTGGAAGTCCCGATGACTTCCGCCGACCACCTCCATGGAGGTCGCCTCGAGACGACCGGCGAGCTGGATCGCCTCGCCGGCGGGCAGTCGCGCGACGATCCCGGGACGCAGACCGAGCTCCGTGCGCAGGCGGGCGACCACCTCGTTCTCCGCGGTCTCCATCCGGATCGGGACCTCGCCGCCGCCGAGGTGGACGAGCTTTCCCGCGTCGACGCGCGCGACGGGAGGGTCGCCGTAGACGAGGGTCGGGAGGACCGAGAGCCCGTCCCCGTCGCGGTGGACCTCGATCCGGATCCGGGGGCGCTCGCCGCGGCGGGCCGTCGGGAGCTTCGGGCTCTCGATCACGAGCGGAATCCGCTTCTCGAGATCCGGGATGACCTCGGTCACGAGGACGGCGAGCTCGTCGTCCGAGAAGAAGCGGCCGCGCGGCAGGTCCGCGAGCTCGCGGCCCGTGAGCTTGTTGGGTGCGAGCGGGTGGAGCGTGTCGCCGGCCTGGACGATGCCGTTCCGGAAGGCCTTCACGATCCGCGTGTCCTGCTCGACGAAGAGCCGGACGCCGGCCGGGGCATCGACGACCTTCGCGACCAGCCCGATCGGTTCCGGGTCGACCTGGATCGGCCGGCCGTCGAGGGTCACCCGATCGGAGCCGGCGAGCTTCTCGATCAGGTTGGCCACGTTCGGCCGCGAGGTCGCATCGGCCGGTCGCGAGGAGAGCTGTCGATCCACGGCGAGGTCCGCCGGGGTCGCGACGAACTCCGGGCCGTCGAACTTGCCGGTCGCGGCGGCGGTCAGGCTGCCACGGAGGACCGTGCGCTTGCCCTGGGCCTCGATGTTCCGGGTCAGCCAGAGATGGCCGTCGCGGTTCTCGAGGTCGTAGACGACGCGCCCCCGCCCCTCGCCCTGGGTCGGCAGCTCCTCGCCGTCCTTCTCCGCCCGGCGCATCGCGATCACCGCCGCGGCGACGTGCTCGCAGGGATCGTCCGGACTGTTGCAGGTGCACTCCCAGTCTTCGTCGTCCGGGTGCAGCGTCACCTGCGGTGCGTCGAGGCCCTTGCGCATGACGACGCGCAGACTGATCGAGTCGTCCGTCCGCTCCTCGACGCTGACGGCGTCCGCGCGGGCGAGGGAGACCCCTCGAGACCAGACCGCGCGCGGACAGGCCTCCTGCACGGCCTCGAAGAGCGTCTGCAAGGAATCCAAGGAAAGAACCGGGAAGGACGTGGAGTGGGGCGCGGGGATCCTAACCGATCCCGGCGCGGGATGAGCGGGCGCGACGGACGCTCCAGGTCCTGCCGCTCGGCGCGGGGCACGGCTCGCTCATCCGACGTCGTCGATCAGATTCGAATGGGCCTTCGCCCAGGCGACGAGCTCCCGCTCGAGGGCCACGGGCTCGTTCGCCGACGGATTCGCGGCGACGAAGCGTGCCAGATGGCCGAGCGCCTGACCGACGTGTCGGCCGGGGCCGGCGCCGAGCCGCTCCATGACCGCCGTTCCGTCGAGGGCGAGCGCACGGACCTCGCCCGAACGCTGCTGCGCGGCGCGGATCGCGGCGATCCGCTCCTCGATCGCGACGAGTCGGGCTTCGACCCGCGCGGCTTCGGACCGATCGGCCCAGTCGGCGATCTCGAGCCGGCGCCACAGGAAGAGCGCCTCGAGGGAGGCCTCGTCGAGTCGCGTGAGGAGCTTCCGGAGGGACGCGTCCCGCTCGGGCGCGACGGTCCGGTCGAGCGGGTGGCTCGCCTGGAGGCGTTCGATCCTTCGAGCGAGGGCATGCGGGACCCGGAAGCGGACCATCGCACCCGCCGTCGCCGCTCCGCGCAGCCAGGCGGCCCAGCGCAGGGCCGGCAGCCGCGGGAGCTGGTCCACGCGGTCGAGATGGACGGCCTGGGTCCCGGGGACCAGGTGGTCGAGCACGCCGACTTCGCGAAGAAAGGCGAGGGCGGCGCCGGGCCGCGGCGCGTCGAGCACCCGGGTCAGCTCCCGGCGCGCGGGAGCGGCCTGGGGAAGTCGCGGTGCAGCGGCTTCGAAGGCCGTCCGCGCGGATTCGATCAGCGACGGCGACGGGCGCAGGCCGTGCTCGGCGATGAGACGCGCCGAGATCCAGTAGCGGCGCGGGGCGACCTCGAAGGGGGAGGGGGCTCCCTGGCCGGGATCCGCCAGGTCGAGTTCGCCGGCGAGGAACCCTGCGAGCCCGTCGCAGGGGTCGAGCCAGGACTCGTCCCGTGGCCGGAACGCGAAGGCATAGGGGGCGAGTCCGAACCGGGTGAGGACGTCCTTCGGGTCCTGCTCGCCGCAGGGGACGAGGTCGACGGGCCCCTCGGCCGTCGCCTGGGTGAAGCGCCGGCTTCCTTCGCCGCTGACCACGGCCGCGGGCAGTGCGTCGAGCAGCGTGCGAGCGGTGCCCGCGCAGAGGAGCGAACGGCAGGGGGCGCGATCGCCGGGCCCGGTGTGCAGGTCGTAGAGCAAGCCCTCGCCGTGACTGAAGGAAGGGACTCCGCGCTCTTCGAGACGGGCACAGAGCTCGACGACCGGCTTGGGCAATGCGCGCGGATTCGGGGTCGGTCGGGATTGACGCATGGGCGCCGCGCAGTGTAGACCGTGCGGGAGAGGGGAGCCGGCGCGCGACGGCGAAGACCGCGCGAACGAGTCGAGGAGTCGAGCGATGCAGGCGACACGTCACCCGAGCCCGCGCGGGCGGACCCTTCTCCGAGCCGGAGCGAGGGGGCTGCTCCTGCTGCTGCTCTTCGCCTTCGTGCAGCCCGCGTTCGCCGGCGAGATCGGTTCGCGACGATGCGACACCCGCCTCGAGCCGCGCGCGATCTATGGGCGGAACTACGTGCTCGATCGGGTCCGGATCTGCGGACGGGTCGACGCGCCGGCCGTGGTCGTCCCGGTGCGCCGGGATCGGCCCGCGCCGCCGAGCGCCTTCGGCGAGCCGCTCGAGTCCGCGCGGCAGCGCGCGTCCTGGGACGAATCGCGGACGACCCTCCGCAATGCGCAGTACGACCGCAGCGTGCGCGCGGGGCGCCGGGCCTTCTCGCGGCGAGCCCGCTGAAACGCACGGTGCCGTACCTAACAGGGCACCCGCCGGCGCGGCCGACGAGGCCTGCCTGCGATCGGACTCAAGCTCGGGTGGAAAAGCACCGAGTTTTTGAGAACCGACCCATGCCCGCGTCGATCGAGCACGCAAGCGCGCGACGGGGCAGGGACCAGGGAGTTCGCATGGCCACCGGAGCCGAGTTCGCCGAGCACCGCCCGCGCGGGGAGGATGCCCGTCCCGACGAGCGCCACGTGCGCATCCTGCTCGTCGAAGGCCGATCCGTCGTCGCGGACGAGATCCGGCAGAGCCTCTGTGCCACCCACTGCGCATCCTTCGAGATCGTCTGCGAGTCCGATCTCGTCGAGGCGGCGGCCCAGATCCAGGGTGATCAGTTCGATCTGCTGCTGATGGACCCGCAGATGCCCGGGGTCGACCGGACCGCGGCCCTCGACCTCGCCAACGAGCTGGCCCACCGCCTCCCGGTCGTCGTGCTGACCGGGACCGAGGCCCTCGACCGCGCCGACGACGGGATCCGAACGCGGCTCGCGAACTGCGTTCGTGAAGCCGACGTCGCCGGCAAGCTGCTGAACGCGATCCGGCGCGCGCGACGGCTCGGAACGGGCGTCATGTCGCCGATGTTCTGCCGCCTCGACGGGTTGATCTCCTAGCGCCCCGTGACCGTCGGGCCCGGGCGTCTATCCTGCCGCCCGTGTCCACTCTCCGATTCCGTGTGCCCGGGCGCTCCCAGCCGATCGGGGCCTGGCTCGCTGCGCTCTTCCCGGGCGTCCCGCGACGGGATCGCCGCGCCTGGATCGAAGAGGAGCGCGTCGCCGTCGAGGGAACGCCCTGCGGTCGGGGCACCGTGGTGTGCGCACCGGGCGCGGAGATCGCGCTCGCCCTCCCGGACGTCGCGCTCGAAGACCTGATCCCCGAAGCGGTCACGGTCGAGGCGATCCGGGCGGAGCGATGGGAGGCGATCGTGGCCACCTGTCCCTGGCTGGCGGGGAGCGCAGGGGAGGCCCTCCGGTTCGAACGGGTCGAGCAGGCAGGAGGGCTCTCGCGGCTCGTCGTCCACGGCACGGAGACGAGCGGCGCGGCGGTGCTCGACGCACTCGCGGCGCTGGGCCTTCCGGTGGTCGGAGATCTGGTGCGGGGCGGGCGGGCCTTCGTCGCGTCGGCGCCGGGCATCGCGCCTGGGCCGCAGCTCTCCGCGGAGAGGACGGCGGGCGAGGTCGACCTCGCGGTCCTCGCGGCGTCGATCTGGCGTTGGGACCACGACGTGCGCGATCGATCCGCGCCGACGGAGGAGGAAGACGCTTCGCCGGGGAGACTCGTCGTCTCGGTCGAGACGGGCAGGGTGCTCGCCGGGGGCCACCCTTGGATCCTGCCCGACGAGGCGAGCGATCGTGCGGATCGCTTTCGGCCCGGGGCGCTCGTCGAGGTCGAGGACCGCTCCGGGCGGGCGCGGGGATGGGCGCGGATCGAAGGCACCCGGGCGATCGCGGCGCGCCTCTGGGCGGGGCCCGGCGCCGAGCGCGGGGGCGACTCGGTCGAGGCACGGGTCGCGAAGGCGCTGGCGCGACGGGGCGCGCTGCTCGGGCTGTCTTCGGACGAGACGTCGTGCTTCCGGTTGATCCACGGCGAGGGCGATGCGCTGCCGGGACTCTACGTCGATCGACTCGGCTCTCTGCTTCGGATCCTCGTGACGGGCTGGGCTGCGCTCGACCTGCGCGACCGGGTCGCGGAGGCGCTGGTGGCGCAGCTTCCGGTCACACCGGAAGGGCTGCCCTTCAGCGTGCTCGAGGTGCTCCACCTGCGAACGCCGGCACGGGGGCAGGTCGACGCGACGCGCTGGCTCTCGGGCGGGCTCGAAGCGCTGCGGTCGCAGGAGGCGCTCGTCGGCGAAGGACCCGCCCTCGTCGCGCACGAGCGCGGTCTCGCCTTCGAGCTCGATCCGGGCTGGGCCTCGCCGCGCCGCCCGCGGCCCGGGTATGGCCTCTTCGTCGACCAGCGCGAGAATCGGGCACGCGTCGCGGAGCGGGCGGCCGACGGCGGGCGATGGCTCAATCTCTTCGCGCACACCGGGGCCTTCAGCGTCGCGCTGCTCGCGGCGGGCGCGGAGGCGGTGACGAGCGTGGATCTGTCGGCGCCCTATCTGGCCAGGCTCGAACGGAACCTCGCCCTGAACGAGGCCGCCGGCGTCGACGCGGCGCGCCACGTGACGTTCCGGGGCGATGCCCGGCGAGCGCTCGAAGAGAGCGGCGGGGGGCTGCGCGGCATCGTGGTCGATCCCCCGACCGCGGCCGCGGCAGGGCGACGCTTCTGGTCCGTGCGCGAGGACCTCGAGCCGCTGCTGCGCGCCTGCATCGAGCGCCTCGGAGACGGAGGGTGTCTGCTGGTCACCCAGAACCGCGCGGGCCCGCCGCTCGGCCTCGACCTCGCGATCGAGCGGACGGCTCGCCGGCTCCACCGTGAGGTGGCCCGGCTCGAGTCCGCGCCCGCCGGGCCGGACCATCCGAGCCTGCCCGGCTTCCCGGAGGGGGATCCCTTCGAGGGCGTGCTGCTCACGCTGGGCTAGGGGCCCGGTCTTCCTTGCGGGGACCTTGGCTGGGATTTCCGGTGCGGAATCCGGGCGCAACGATACAATTCGGACAGTTTTTGGTGCGTTGCCGCCAATTTGCGGCCGTTTTTTCGTGCTTTTCGGTGCGAAAACACCCCATATGACTCCGCCGTGTCTGACACAAACCACCTCGCCTCACCACTTCACTGCGACCGGGAGCGGCCTTTCGTCGCGCCGGGTGTCCCTTCCCATTCCGGAAAGGGAACAGACGGAGCACGTCGCCCTGCGGCGACGCACTCCTGCAGAGTGGAAAGCACGGATCCGCGAGCGGATGCCCGCGAATCCGACGGCTCGACCAAGGGCGCTCGAGAGCGCTCCGACCGCCGAGGAAGAGGTGACTTCGATGCGACGGCAGATTTCGATTCGGACGGCGGCAGCGCGACTCGCGCTCCTCGTCGGTCTGATCCTGGGAGCGGGGCCGGCCCTCGCGCTCCCAGCCAACTTCGACCCGATCTTCGGGTTCGACGACACGAACCTCGGCGGTCTTCCGACGCTCACGATCGACGTCGAGGATCCCTTCCTGGGCGTGGGCGACGCGACCGCCGGCACCTTCGACGTGGACGTGACGGGGTCGACGGACGTCTGCATCCTGTTCAACGACGAGACCTGCCGCGCGAGCACGCTCGGGGTCACGGGGCCGTACAGCGTGCTCATGACGCTGACCGTCTCCGCCGTGAACACCAGCGAGATTCAGGGCCCCTTCACGCTCTTCCTGAGCGGCCTGTCGGGGACGAGCTACGCGGCCAGCGAGGTCGCCGTCGAGCTCGATCCGACGGTGCCGACGGCGCTCGACACGTTGGCGGTTCCGAACTTCGTCTGGAATGGGAGCTTCACGCCGCTCGTTCGCGTGAACGACGTGGCGGACTCGCCCAACCTCTACGACTACCTGGGCTGGACCGTCTCGGGCGTCGGCGACTCGGTCACCTTCCGGTACGAGGTCTCCTCCTCGCCGGGCACGCGCGGCGTGCCGGGGCTGATGGCGAACGCCACGACGAACGTGGTTCCGGAGCCGGGCACGGCGCTGCTGATGGGGCTCGGGCTGGCTGGCCTCGCGGTCGCGGGTCGTCGCGTCGAGGCGCGGCTGGACTGAGGCGGCCCGGTCGGATCCGGTCGACTCGCTCTGCGCTCGATGGAGCGCGACGGCTCGGCCCTCGGACTGCGCGGCCCGACCGGACAGTCGGTCGAGCCGGCGGGGGCATCCGAGATGGCTACCGTCTCTAGCGAATCACCGATCGAGCGACCGGGAATGGGGGAAACAGTGCGGAAGCATTCGGCGATCAGAGGCCTCGTGACGGGCATGGGGCTCTGCCTCGCGCTCTCGCTGCCCAGCGTGGCCGCGGCGGGACCCGTCGACGACGCGATGCGGCAGGCGCGCCAGGACGTCGATCAGGGGCGCTGCGATCAGGCGGCTGCACGGCTTCGCGGCTTCGCCGGTCTCGAGTCGCGCGCGGCGCTGCTCGCCGGCCAGTGCCAGATCCGCACGGGCCTCTATCCGGAGGCGCTCACGAGCCTCGACCGGGTTCGCGGTGCGACGGACCTCTCCCGCGAGCAGGTCGGAGACGTCGAACTCTACCGCGGTGTCGCGCTCTATCATCTCGAACGATACGCCGAGGCCGGCGCCGCCTTCGACAGCGCCCGCGGCCTGACCGGCGAGGAAGCCCAGCTCCAGCTCTACACGGGCCTCCTCCTGCTCCGGGACGGCGACAACGACCGCGCCGCTCCGGCCCTCGAGGCGGCGAGCCGACTCGAGCCCCGACTGACGGAGCCGGTCGCCTCCTACTACGCCGGACTGGCCTGGCAGGGGTCCTCCGAGCGGGAACGCGCCCGCAACGCCTTCCAGCGCGTCGTCGATCTCGACGGCGACGGGCCCTGGGGCAAGGAGGCGGCCAAGCTCCTGGAATCGACGGAGCTCTTCCCGTACTTCGTGCGCGGCCGCGTCGGCGTCGAGTACGACGACAACGTGCTGCTCCGCGGCAGCGTGACCGAGACCGGCGCCGCGATCCTCGACACCGCGGGCGAGAAGGACTGGCGCGGTGTCTGGGACATCGACGGCGGCGTGCAGCTCTGGCAGTCGGAAGACGGCCAGACGAACGCCGGCGTGACGGCAGGCTACTCCGGGAACGCCCACTCGGATCTCGACGGGCTCGACACGCACTTCCTGCGCGGGGGGGCGTACCTGTCCCGGCGGCTGGGCCCGCAGACCGTCGCGCAGGCCCGCTACCAGTACGGCCACGCCTTCGTGCGCAACAACGACGACTATCTACAGGAGCACCTGGGCCAGCTCTCTCTGACCCACACCTGGCAGAAGAACGGCACCACGTTCCTGTTCGCGGACATCGTGTCCGACGATCTGCGGTTCCGGAATGCGTCGGTCACCGACAATACGAGCGGCAACCCGCTCGACTGTACGCCCGACCCGGCCCCGAACGAGATCGCCTGTAGTCCGCCCGGCGTCGACGAGCGCAATGCCCGAGATCGCGACGGCATCGGATACGGCGCCGCGATCGAGCATCGCTACCTCGTGCCCCTGCCGAACGGGCTCGACGATCTCTTCGAAGAGGTCGAGATCGGCGGCGGCTACCGCTTCGGCTTCTACGACTCCGAGGGCGACGAGTGGGAGCACTTCTCGAATCAGCTGACGGCGATCCTCGAGGTCGAGCTTCCCCTCGATATTTCCGTGCTGACCCGCGGCAGCTACACGCGTCGGGATTTCGACAACCCGTCGACCTTCCCCGACGCCGAGGTCTTCGACCAGGAATACTTCCTCTCGAGCGACGACCGCGAGGAGAACGAGTGGCTCTTCTCGGGCGAGCTGGTCAAGGGCATCACCGACAACCTTTCCGCGAGCGTCGCGTACCAGTACCTCGACAACGACTCGAACCGCGACGCGTACAACTACGACCGCCACATCGTGGGCGGCTACCTGAACTTCCGATTCGACTGAATCGACCCCCGATCGACGAAATGGCTGCCGATCGTCGCCGGACGATCAAGTCGATCCAGACAGCTGGAGAGTTCCCATGACTCCGACGACTCGAAACACCCTGATGATCGGTGGCGCCCTGATCGTGATTGCGCTGCTGCTGACCTGCGGCCCGATGCGCGGCCTCTTCGGCGGCGGGGAAGACGCGACCGAGACCGTGGCCGCGACGGACACCGAGCCCGAGACGCCTCCGGTTTCGGCGGCGCCGCCCGCGGACGATGTGGACGCGATGGCGATGGCCGGCGTAGCGACGTCCGGTGCCGCGACGGGGGCCGGGGCGGGCGCGAACGGCGCGGCCGTTGCCGGACTCGACGAGGGAGCGGCCGGGCAGGCCAGCGCAGACGACGCGGCGGACGAGACCGTCGTGGCCGCCGCCGCCGTGGCGCCCGTGGGCGCTGCGTCGGGCGGGAGCAGCACGGGGGCCGGCGTCGGAACGGCGGCCACCGCGGCGGGCGTCGGGGCCGCGACGGCCGGCGCCGGTGCGGCCGCAGGCGCCTCTGGATCGGGATCGAGCGCCGCGACCGCCGCACAGACGGCGACGCCGCCGGTCTCCACCGGACCGCCCGTGCCGGCGGTCGCCGTGGCCGACACCTCGGCCGCGGATGCGGCGGCTGCCGCTGCTGCGGCGGCGGCCGGAGCCGCGAGTGCGTTCGACGACGCCTACGCCAGCCTCTCGGGCGAGGGGATCGATGCCGCGGGCAAGGTCGTCGATCGTTTCGCGCCGCCGGTGGCCGCGGTGCCGACCGGCGGGCTCGCGATGAACGGCGCTCAGCGAAGCGTGGGCTCGTCGATCGGCGGTGTCCGTCAGCCGTGTGACTCGCCGGGGGCGGGATGTCGGAACACGCTCGGTGGGGCCCGACCGCCGACGCCGCCGGCCAACCCCCCGATCGTCCCCGGTCAGCGTCCGCCGCGCGGTGGCGGCGCCGACCAGATCTAGGCCGAGGCGGGACGACCTGCTCCTCGGAGTCCGCTCGAGACCGCGTGGTGGCCCTCGCCGCTACGCGGTCTTCTTCTTTCCCGGCCGGCCTTGCGGGATCGGACCGGGGTGGCGCACGGTTGCCACGCCCGCGAATCAGGTAGAGGGGCACGATGGCCGCAACGGATCAGCCGGGAACGGATCTCGAGATCGAGGACGGGGCCTTCGCGGCGTACGTGTCGGCTCCGACCGATCCTCCCGCTCGCCCTACGCGCTACGACTACGGCGCGGTCGCCTTCTGCTACGACGAGCTCGCGGCTCTCTACTCGCTCGGTCGGATCGCGCGCTCGAAGCAGGCCTTCCTCGCGGCCCTGTCGCCGGGGGACTCGGTGCTGGTCGCCGGGGCCGGTCGCGGGGCCGACGTGCTCGCGGCGGCGAGGGCGGGGGCGGAGGTCACGGCCGTCGATCGCTCCGGCGCGATGCTCGGGCGTCTGCGCTCCGCCGCCGACCGGGAAGGGCTGCGGATCTCGTGCGTCGAATCCAGCATCGAGACCGCGGCGCTCGCCGCGCGCTATGACCACGTCGTCGCCCACTATTTCCTGAATTGCTTCGCCGAGCCCGAGGCGAGGGCGCTGCTGCGGGTCCTCGTCGGCCGTGTGCGGCCCGGCGGACGCCTCCATCTCGCCGACTTCGCGCCGGCGCGGGGCGGGCGCCTCGCTCGGATCGTTACGGGGCTCTACTACGGGGCCGTGAATCTCGCGGGCTGGGCGGTCGGAGTGTGCGCACTCCACCCGATCCCCGATCTGTGCGCCTGGCTCGAGGCCGAGGGGCTGCCGGTCGAGGCAGCGACACGATTCCCGATCGGCCCCGGGCCCCTCCCGGCCTACTGGTCCGTCACCGGGCGCGCGCCCGGCGCCTTCATCGATCCGCCGGGCCCGTCCCCGGGCTTCGCCTGAAATGCCCGGACGGATCTCCGGTTGGATGCGGAGGCTCCGATAAGCGACGCATCCCGGGAGATCGATCCCCTGTCCACGATCCTCGCCGTCGAAGACTCCGACGGCCAGCGGCCCCTTCGGCCGGGTGCTCGAGGCGAACGACGGGATCGAGGGGTTGAAGCTGCTGCTTTCGGGGGAGCCCGGCCGGGTGCTCTGCGACGTCGAGATGCCCGGGCTCGGCGGCGGAGATCCAGGAGCGCGCGGACGCGGCGCTCTACCTGGCCAAGGAGACGGGCCGCAATGGCGTCTGTCTCGAGGCGGAAGACGGAAGGGAGTAGCCCCGCTTCTCCGCTCTACTCCGACGGCGCGGTGTCACCGCCGTCGCCGGGTCGCGCTTCGAGCGCGGTGAGCTCGCGGGTCAGGCTCTCGACGAGGGCCCGGTCGGGACCGAAGTCGAGTCCCGGCACGGCGAGGGCCCGCTGGAAGAGCGCGCGGGCAGCCTCGGGGTCCCCGAGATCCCGCTCCATCCGGCCCACCTCGGCCAGCACCGTGCGCAGGGCGTGCTCCGTGACCGGCGGCGTCTGGTCGAGCCGCGCGAGGGCGCCCTGCGCGATCGCCCGTGCCCGCTCGGCCTCGCCGCTTTCGGCCAGGATCGCGGCCAGTGTGGATTCACCGACGGCGCGACTCGCAGGCGGGGCATCGATCGCCTCGAAGATCCGGTTGGCGGTCGTCACGGCGCTCTCCGCCGTGGCGAGCTCGCCCTGGGATCGCGCGATTCTCGCTCGGTAGATCTCGAGGGACGCGATCTGCCCCTTGTCGCTCGCCTGGATCGTGCGGGCGTCGGCCAGCGCGAGCTCGATCGCCCGGCGCGCGAGGGCGTCGTCGCCCTCGCGGATGGCGGTCTGGGAGATCTCGTAGGTGAGGTCCAGCCGCTGGAGGCTCGCTGCGTCCTGCTCTGCGGCGTCGACGGCGATCCGCAGGAGCGGAAGCTGGGACTCGCTGAGACCCGACTCCCGGGCCCGGGCGGCGCGCGTCGCGGCGAAGTGCCGCACGAGCTCGACGGTCGCGGGGCCGCCAATCGCGGGCTCGGCGCGGGCCTCCTCGAAGAGCAGCTCGGCCAGGGCTTCGGCTTCCTCCGGCCGGCGGAGCGCGACGAAGTCGAGCGCGAGCCGCGCACGCATGCCGTGGACCGCCCGTCGGGCGGCGTTGGAGGCCGGCCGTCCCGTGAGTTGTGTCGCTGCCTGGGCCAGGCGCTCACGGCATTCCTCGAAGTCACCCGTCTCCCGCGCGAGCCGCGCGGCCCGGGTGAGCTCGTACCACTTGCGCGGCGCTCCGTCGTCGGCATCGGACAACGAGGCGACCTGGACGGCCTCTTCTCCGAAGCCGACCTCGAGCAGGACCGGGGCCGGCGGCCCGCCGTCGGCTGCGGCTGCGGCTGCGGCTGCGTTCGCGTCCGCTTCGTCGGACGGGTAGTTGAGTGCGGCACAGCCCGTCATCGAGAGGAGGACGAAGAGGGGAAGGAGTCGCCAGGCCGACATTTCAGAACCTCAGGTAGAGCTCGTCGTCGCGGAGCTCGATGGGATAGGTCGTGAGCGGTTTGCTCGTGGGGCCGCCGGTGGGGCAGCCGTCGCGGACGTCGAACCTCGCCCCGTGCAGCGTGCAGACGATCTCCATGCCTTCGACGGGTTCGCGGGTGAGCGGCCAGGCAGCATGGGGGCATCGGTTCGAGATCGCGAAATATTCATTCCCGAGGCGCAATACGAGGATCTCCCGATCCCCGACCCGGACCGCACGCTGCTCGCCGGGCTCGAGCGGCGGACCGGGCGTTGCCTCGGACGCATCGCTCGCCATCTCGATCCTCTCCCAGGTCATGGAACCTCCGCTTGCCGCGCGACGCCCCAGTGGAGGAGAGTCTCACGGGAGCCGACACCGGCGGGGACCCGAAACTAGCGCGAGTTGGAGACCGGGGCCGTCGTCGGCGGCTATCTTGGCGACACGGACGACGCGGAGGACCCATGGAATCGATTCGAACGAGCCGGTCGAATCTCGCTCGAGCAGCGCGGGGCGTATGCCTGCTGGTGTCGGGGCTCCTGGCGCTGACCGTCGGTGGTTGTCGGACCTACGACGTTCGGTCGGATTGGGACGAGACCCTCCGCTTCGATGCGATGAAGCGCTTCCACTTCGAAGAGCCGCCACAGGTCGAAGGCGCGAATCCCTTCGCCGACAACTCGATCCTTCGGAAGCGGGTTCGTGGCGCGATCGAAGCGGTGCTCGTCGAGCGGGGCTTCGCGCCCGCGCAGGACCGTGCGGGGGCCGACTTCGTGGTCACCTATCAGGTGATGCTCGAGGAGGAGCTGCGCGTCGACGGCGTGACCGTCGGAACGGGGATCGGCGGTTGGCAGCGTCCGTACGGCTACGGCACGGTCGGCTCGACGACGTCCCGGATCGACGCCTACCAGGAGTCGACGCTGATCGTCGACGTGCTCGTGCCCGAGAGCGGCGATCTCGCCTGGCGGGGCTGGGGAAGCCGGATGCTCTCGACGCGGGACCGGAATCGAAGCGACGAGCGGCTGCAGGAAGGCGTCCGCGCGATCCTCGAGCGCTTCCCGCCCGGACGCGAAGCCGACTAGCAGCCCGGCGGCGACCCGCGCGTCGCCTCGCGGAGGGGGCGCCCGTCTCCATGGCGGTGGCGTTCGTGCCGGCCTCAGACCCGTGCGAGGTCCGGTGGGCCGTCTCCCCGGCCGGGGGCTGCTTCGGCTGGCGAGGACGTCGAAGCCTCGAGGCCCTCGAGGCGCTCGCCGATCCGACGGAGCCGTCGCGCGAGCCCCGTGACGATGCGGAGCAGGATCGCAAGCAGCAGGACGAGGGTGGCCATCGCGGCCGTGGCCACGCGGACGAGCAGGGCCACGAGCCCTTCGACCGAGGGCCGGATCTGCGCGGCGAGCCAGCCCGTCTCGCCGTCCGGGGCGTCCGGAGACGCGCTGCCGGGCGCCTCCTCGACGTCCACCTCCGGGGCATCCTCCGTGTCTGGTCCGAAGCCGAGCCGTTCGAGGGCCCCCTCGATCAGGCGGCCCGGGAGCGCGGCCAGCTCGGCCGTCCGCGCATCCGCTGCGTCCAGGGCTTCGGGGAGCGGGCTCCACTCGACGATGCGCGCGCCGGCCGTGTCGAAGACGGAAGGGACCGTCACGACGGTGACGAGCGCGGCGATCGCGAGGGCGAACACGCCGTCGGCGCCGATCCCGCGGCCCGACCAGACGCGGAACACCAGTGCGTAGAAGAACGACACCACGGCGAGGCCGACGAGCGCGAACTCCTGCCACAGCGACAAAGGGGACGACATAGGGCTCCTCGGGACGGTCGGCAGCCGGCCCCTATGGCATGATGACACGCGAGGACGCGGTCCGTCATCGGGCCCGCGCCCGAGCGTCGAGCGCGCGAGGCGGGAAGGAGATCGATGGGGCCGGACGCCATCGCGGAACGGGCGAACGCGCTCTATGGCCAGGTCGATTGGACCGCGGCCACGGGTCTGCTGCACGTGGCGGCGATCCACGGTCCTTCGGGCTGCATCCTGGCCATCGGTCCGGCGTCGCCGCCGAGTCCGACCGATCGTTTCGTGCTCGGACTCGCCCGCGCCCGTGCCGACGTCCTGGTCACGACCGGCGGCATCCTTCGCGCGGAGCCGGATCTCGTCCACCGCTACGCGGAGCAGACCGGGGAAGATCGCGCGCTGGGCGAGTGGCGGCGTCGCACCCTCGGCCTCGAGGCGCCGCCGCGGCTGCTGGTGCTCTCGGCAACGGGCCGGTTTCCGGCCGAGCATCCCGCGCTCGTCTCGGGCGCGGGATGGATCTGGACGACCGAGGAAGGAGCCCGGGAGATCGGGGATCCGCCTCCGGGCTTCTCGATCGTCGCCGCGCCGCGCGGCCGCGACTCGGCGGGGCACGCGGTCGCCTGGATTCGGGAGGCGCGGCTCACGGAGGATCGGAAGGCGACGATCCTCCTCGAGGCGGGACCTTCGACGACCCGCGCGTTCTACGAGGAGGACGCGGCCGCACCGTTGGACGAGCTGCTCCTGTCCCGATTCGAAGGGACGATTCCCGAGGCGGCGGCGGGGCCCCCGTTCGTTTCCGCCGAGGCGCGAGGCGATCGCCTCGGGACGGCCCGGTCTTCCTGCGTCGTCGAGGAGCCGAGCGGCCGCTGGATCTTCGAGCGGCTCCGCCGCGCCTAGCGCGCCCGCCGCCGGTCAGGGCGCGGGCCGGAGCATCGCCCAGACGCGCGGTCCGTTCGGGACGGCGAGCTCCTGGACGACCTCGAACCCGTGCTTCCGGTAGAACGGGACGTTCGTCTCCTTGGACGACTCCAGATAGGCGGGGACGCCCTCGCGATCCGCCCGCGCCAGCACGGGCTCGATCAGCGCGGAGCCCACGCCCTTGCCCTGGTGAGGCGGGTCGGTCCCGAGGGCCGCCAGGTAGTAGTGCGGGGCGCGCAGTCGATGGCCGCCGGTGAAGTCGCCGAGCCGCGCCGCTCGTCGAGCCCCGAGGCCGGCGATCGCGAAGAAGCGGAGCGCGATGCGCAGGTTCTGTCCGAAGCCGAGCTGGCTCTCGGTCGGGAGCTGCCAGATCGCAGCGCCCTCGACGCCCTCGGTCGTGAGGACGCGCGCGGTCTCGCCCATCGAGTCGATGGCCAGCCCCGAGAAACGCGCCCACTTGCGCACGCGGCTGTTCGGGTTCGGGAAGAGATGGCTCGCCACCGGATCGTCGTGGAACGCGCGGCCGAGGACGTCGAGCACGCTGCGTCGCTCCTCCGTCCGGGGCGCGCGGACGGCGGGGCGGGCCGGCCCGAAGTCGAAGGACTCCTGGACCTCGTTCACCGGATCGTTCGTCGTCGCGCGGGCTCGGGGCAAGGCAGCGGCCTGGGTTCGTCGGGAGTCGGGGCCTACGGGGGCGCCGGAGCGGAGTGTTCCCCATTCCGGTCGAGCCACACAAGGGTCTCGACGTGCCCGGTGAAGGGAAAGAAGTCGAAGATCTCGGCCCCGCCGAGGCGCATCCGCCCGTCTCCCAGGAGCACGGGCAGCTCTTCGAGGAGGCGTGGCAACCCACAGGCGAGATAGACGATTCGCTTCGGCGGCGCGGCCGCGAGGGCGGCGAGCAGCGACGCGTCGAGCCCCTTGCGCGGCGGGTCGACGACGACGACGTCCGCACCCGCGAGTCCGTCGAGCCGCTCGCCCGCCGCTCCCTCGAGGCAGGCGGCCCGCGCACGCTCGTCTTCGGGCCGCGCGGCGAGGCCGCGGGCGAGTCCGTCGAGTCCGGAGGGGCTCCGTTCGTTGAAGCGCACGGGACCGCGCCGCAACAGACCGAGGCCGATCGCGCCCACGCCGCAGTAGGCCTCGAAGACGGTCTCGCCTCGGGGCACGAGCGAATGGATCCGCTCGACCGCGCGATCGAAGAGCGGCAGGTGATTCTGGCCGAACGCCGTCGGTGGAAAGAACACGTCGACGCCGCCGATCCGCTCTCGGACGACGGCCTCGCCCGCCAGGTGGACCGTCGTCGGACCGAGGATCACGTTGGTGCGCTCGGGCTGGGCATTGAAGAAGAGCCCCTGCAGCCGACGGCCCATCGCCTCTGCGAACGCGTCCGGTAGCGCGCCGAGCGTCTCCGGCGATGCCCCGTTCCCCACCAGTACGACCTGGACCCGCTCGGTCTCCCGTTCGACGACGAACTGCGCGTATCGCAGCGCGCCGCGGTGGGGCGCGTCGGCGTAGGGGGCGATCCCGGTCGCCCGGATGGCGCGACGGAGATCGGCCGCCGCCTGGTTGATCGCCGGGTGGTGGACCGGGCAGCGCGGGGTGTCGACGATCCGGTGCGAGCCTTCCTGGAAGAGGCCGATCTTCGGGCTCCGGGCGCGCCCGCGCACGGCGAGGCGCGCGCGATGACGATGGCCGACGCCCGCGGTCGCATGGATTGCGGGGGCGGGGAGGCCGTTCTCCTCGCACAGCCGCTCGACGGCCGCGACGGCGTCCGGCGCCGGCGCGGGATCGCCGAAGCGCACGCAGCCCGGGCAGGGTGGGCGGTGGGAGCAGACGTCTTCGGGCGGCACGCGACGACGGTAGCGCCGACCGGGCGTCCGGGGCCCTTCGCGCGGCGCTGCTACTGTGCGGCGATGCCGAAGGTAAAGAAGGGCAGCCACGCGGCGCGGACGCGGGACACCGACCTGCCGCGGGAGGCCTTCCTCGCGACGACGGCGGAGGACGTGGCCGCGCGCGGCTGGGACCGGGTCGACGTGCTCTTCGTGAGCGGCGACGCCTATGTCGATCATCCCTCCTTTGCGATGGCGATCCTCGGCCGCTGGCTCGAGGCCCACGGCTTCCGCGTCGCGATCCTGGCGCAGCCGGATTGGAAGAGCGCCGACGCCTGGAAGGCCTTCGCGCCGCCGCGGCTCTTCTGTGCGGTGAGCGCCGGCAACATGGACTCGATGATCAACCACTACACGGCGAACAAGAAGCGGCGCAACGCCGACGCCTATTCACCCGGCGGACGGATCGGACTGCGGCCGGATCGCCCGACGGCGGTCTACGCGCAGCGGTGTCGCGAGGCCTTCAAGGGCGTGCCGGTGATCAGCGGCGGCGTCGAGGCCTCGCTTCGTCGGATCGCCCACTACGACTACTGGAGCGACCGGGTCTGGCCCTCGAATCTCGTGACGTCGAAGGCGGACCTCCTCGGGTACGGGATGGGCGAGTCGGTGATCCTCGAGATCGCGCAGCGGCTCGATCGCGGGGAGTCCTTCGAGTCGCTCCGGGAGCTCGACGGCGTCGCCTATCTGCTCGGCAAGAACGAAGGACTCGCGGACCACGCGCGGGTCGACACGGTGGCCTTGCCCTCGCTCGAGGAGGTCGAGGCGAGCCCGCAGGCGTTCGCCGAGATGACGCGCAAGCTCCATCACGAGACGAACCCGCGGAACGCGCGGCGGCTCGTGCAGCCGCACGGGGACCGCCGGGTCGTGATCAATCCCCCGGCGGCGGCCCTCGACGAGGCGACGATGGACCGCCTTCACGAGCTGCCGTATACGCGGAGGCCCCACCCCGACTACGACGCGCCCCCGCCGGCCTGGGAGACGATCCGCGACTCGGTCCAGATCATGCGCGGCTGCTTCGGGGGCTGCACGTTCTGCTCGATCACGATGCACCAGGGGCGGGAGATCCAGAGCCGCAGCCCGGACTCGATCCTCCGCGAGGTCGAAGCCGTGGCGAAGGCGGAAGACTTCAAGGGCAGCATCAGCGACCTCGGCGGGCCGACCGCCAACATGTATCGCATGCGCTGCACGAAGCCGGAGGTGGAGAAGACCTGCCGCCGACTCTCCTGCGTCCACCCGAAGATCTGCAAGCTCCTCGACACCGATCACGCGCCGACGCTCGACCTGATGCGGCGCGCCCGCGAGGTCGAGGGCGTGAAGCGCGTGCACATCGCGTCGGGGATCCGCATGGATCTGGCCGCGGACGCGCCCGAATATCTGGACGAGCTGGCGGCGCATCACGTCGGCGGCCACCTCAAGGTCGCCCCGGAGCACGTGAGCGATCGCGTCCTCGATCTGATGAAGAAGCCGGGGCGCGGCAGCTTCGAGATCTTCGCGGAGCGTTTCGAGGCAGCGTCGAAGCGCGCGGGCAAGGAGCAGTATCTCGTCCCCTACTTCATCGCGAGTCATCCCGGCTCGACGGCAGAGGACATGATCGAGCTCGCGATCTTCCTGAAGGAGCGGGGCTATCGACCGCGCCAGGTCCAGGACTTCATCCCCGCGCCGATGGACATCGCGACCTGCATGTACTTCACGGGAATCGATCCGCTGACGATGAAGCCGGTGCCCGCGGCGAAGCGCGTGCAGGACCGGGCGGTCCAGCGCGCGCTGCTCCAGTTCTTCGCGCCCGAGAACTGGCGGACGGTCCGGGACGCGCTCGTGAAGGCGGGCCGCGAGGACCTGATCGGCGACGGGCCCGACTGCCTGATCCCGGCGCGGCCCCCGCGCGTGGCGAAGCGCGGCGGAGGCGAGGGGACCGGGCAGGGCGGCTACCGGCGGCCCTCCCGAGACCGCGGGCGCGGGCGCCGTGAGGCAGGTCGTCGCTGAAAGGACGCCCGCTGACGGGCGAGCCTCGAGGAGGCCGGCCCTACCGCGCGTACGTGGTGATGCGGCTCTGGGACGGGCTCGGCGACTGAGCCGAGCCGGGCCTAGCCGCCTTCCTGCTCCCGGCGGAGGGTCGAGACGTGGACGATCCCGAAGAGGAAGGTGTGCCAGAGCTCCTGGATCAGCGGGCGCTCGCTCTTGCGCAGGACGGGTAGGAAGAACAGGCACTCGATGGCGTGGACGGCCGCCAGGACGCCGAAGAGGGCGCGGCCGCCGGGCCCGACGGACATCGCGTCGAGGGGCGGGAAATAGCACGCCGTCGCGAAGAGCCACGCGATCCCGAGCATCGCCTTCCCGACCGGGTAGATGCCTTCGCCCTGCTGCTCGTCCGCTCCGTTCGCCATCGTCGTCCCGCCTCCCGTCGCGGTCGGTCTCGCGACCGCGTCTTCGGATGATAGCCTCCGCAGCGGCCCGGTGACCGGCTGGCGAACGAGGGAGACGAGATGGGCGAGGCGCGGACGACGGTGGCGGAATGGCGGGCGGATCTCGAGGCCCACGCCGCGTCGGTGCATTCGCAGGGGGGCGAGGACGGCGTCCTGCTCCGGCTCTTCGAACGGATCGGCACCCAGCATCGCCGCTTCGTCGAGTTCGGCGCCTGGGACGGCCTCCACCTCTCGAACACCGCGAACCTGCGCCTGCATCACGGCTGGTCGGGCCTGCTCATGGAGGGCAGTGATCGCGCCGACGGCGAGCGCGTCCGCCGCGAGCGGATCGACGCGGAGAACGTCGAGGCGCTCTTCGATCACTACGACGTGCCCCAGGACGTCGACCTGCTCTCGATCGACATCGACGGCAACGACTACTGGGTCTGGAACGCCCTGCGCCGCTACCGGCCGCGGGTGGTGATCGTCGAGTACAACGTCTTCTTCCTGCCCGAGACCGCGAAGACGATCGCCTACGACGCGGCCCACGAGTGGGACAAGGAGCGCTACGGCCTCTACCACGGGGCGAGCCTCGCGGCGTTCCACAAGCTCGCGACGGAGAAGGGCTACGTCCTCGCCTGGACCGAGCCCTACGCGCCGAACGCGATCTTCGTCCGCGAAGACGCGTGGCCCGCGGACGTCGAGCGGCCCGGACTCGCCGACTGGACGCGCTGGGACTGGCCCGAGGACGGCTATCGGGAGCCGCCGTCGCCGCCGGGCGGGCGCTGGGTCAGCGTCTGACGCGGTCCCCGGGCGAGGCCGAGCCGGGACCCGGCGTCAGGGAGTGGATTCGAGCTCTCATGTCATTCGGGGGAGCATTTCTGTAGTCTTCCTCCAATTCGATGCTCGCCGAATCCCGGACACGCGACCCCGAATCCCTGCCGAAGGCGGAGCGGACCCGTCTGCGCCTCGTCCAGGCCGTGCGCGACGAGATCGAATCGACCGGCGCGTTCACCGCCGATCTCGCCGCGCGGCGGGCCGGAAGCGCGACGGCCACGTTCTACAACCACTTCCCCTCGAAGGAGCTGGCCCTCGAGGCCGTCCACGCCCTGCTGATGGACGAGCTCGTCGCGTCGGTCGAGGAGATGCTGCGGATCGAGCGGGTCCTCGAGGTCGGCCTCGAGGCGTTCGTCGGCGAGTGGGTGCTCGGCGTCGCGTCCTTCTTCCGGCGGAACGCCCGCGTCTTCCGCGCGGCGCAGGTGGCGCTCCCGGATTCGAAGGCGATGCGCGACGTGTTCCGCGAGCGGGAGGCGAGGGCGCTCGAGACCTACGCGCGCTTCGTCCGGCTCGGGCAGGCGGCGCGGGTGATCCGGGACGGCGACGTCGCGGCGATGGCGCAGGTCATGATGGTGACGAGCGAGGGGTGGCTGCATCCCTCGGTGCAGACGATCGAGGCGGGGGACGCCTTCCACGCGGAGCTGACCGGCTCCGTCGTGCGGATGCTCGCGCCGGATCAGGAGGACGCGTGATGGCCATTCGGGTACTCGGCGGGAGCCAGACGGATTTCGCCCGCAACTGGACGCGCGAGGGACTCGACATCAGCGACCTCGTCCGGAGCGTGATCGAGTCGACCCTCGACCGCGCGGCGATCGAGCCGGCACAGATCGAGAGCCTCCACGTCGGCAATGCCTTCGGGCAGCTCTACACGGGGCAGGGGCATCTCGGCGCGATGCCCGCCACGGTCGTGCCGGAGCTCTGGGGCAAGCCGGCGATGCGGCACGAGGCGGCCTGCGCTTCCGGCTCGATCGCGACGCTGACCGCGATGGCCGAGATCGAGAGCGGGCGGTACGACTGCGTGCTCGTGCTCGGCGCGGAGCTCGAGAAGACGATGCCCGGGGCCGAGGCGGCGCGGGTCCAGGAAGCGGCGGCCTGGGTGGGTCGCGAGACCGACGTCGCGGAGGCCATCTGGGCATCGATGTTCGACCGCGTCGCGGCGGAGTACGACGCGCGCTACGGCCTCGACGAGAAGCACCTGCGCGCGATCGGCGAGATCAACCTCACGAACGCGAAGGCCAACCCGAACGCGCAGACCCGTGGCTGGGCGCTCGGCCCCGAGAGCTTCGCGGCCGACGACGAAGCCAACCCGAAGGTCGCCGGGCGCCTGCGCCGCAACGACTGCTGCCAGATCACCGACGGAGGCGCGGGGGTCGTGCTCGTCTCCGAGCGCTGGCTCGCCAAGCAGGGGCGGTTGGCGGACGGCGCGGTCCTCGCCGGCTGGGGACACCAGACGGTCGGGCTCTCGAACGAGTCGAAGCTCGAGCGCAGCCGCGGCAAGACCTTCGTGATGCCCCACGTGCGAACGGCGATCACCGACGCCTGGCGCCGCGCCGGGATCGACGGCCCCGAAGCCCTCGACGCGATCGAGACCCACGACTGCATGACCCCGAGCGAATACATGGCGATCGACCACTTCGGGCTGACCGCCCCCGGCCAGAGCTGGCAGGCGATCGAGAACGGGGACCTGCTCCGGGAGGGCGGGGCGACGCCGGTCAATCCGAGCGGCGGGCTGATCGGCGGCGGGCATCCGGTCGGCGCGACGGGCATTCGCATGCTGGTCGACGCGGCGAACCAGGTGACCGGGACCGCGGGGGAGACGCAGGTCGAAGGCGCGTCGCGGGTGCAGACGCTCAACATCGGCGGGAGCACGGCGACGACGGTCAGCTTCGTCGTCGAGCGACCGGGCCCGACGGGCTGAAGACGAGGGAGTCCTTGACGATGAAGACCGAGATCCACGAACGATTCGAATCGAACCTGCCGGCCGACGACGACCATCCGTATCGGACCGGCCCCTGGCGCCCGCAGACGACGGAGTACGACGCCTGGGACCTCGAGGTCGAAGGCGAGATCCCGCGCGATCTCGCCGGCGTCTATCTACGCAATACCGAGAACCCGCTGCTCACGCCGATCGAGCGCTACCACCCCTTCGACGGGGACGGGATGCTCCATTCGATCGCCTTCGAGGACGGGGAGGCGGTCTACCGGAACCGCTTCGTCCGGACCGACGGGTTCCGCGCGGAGCGCGAGGCGGGGGAATCCCTCTTCGCCGGGGCCGCGGAGAATCCGAAGCTCGCTCGGAAGACCTGTGATCTCGGCGCGCGGCCCAACATGAAGGACGCGTCGAGCACGGACATCGTCGTGCACAACGGCGAGGCCCTCTCGAGCTTCTGGCTCTGCGGCGATCTCTACCGCCACGATCCGAAGACGATGGAGCCCCTCGGCAAGGCCGACTTCGGCGGGCGCTTTCCGAAGGAAGGCGTCTCGGCCCATCCGAAGATCGACGAAGTCACGGGCGAGATGCTCTTCTTCAATTATTCGACCGAGGCGCCCTACATGCACTACGGCGTCGTCGACGCCGACGGCGCGCTCGCCCACTACGTCGACGTGCCGCTCCCCGGCGCGCGCATGCCCCACGACATGGCCTTCACCGAGCACTACGCGATCCTGAACGACTGCCCGATGTTCTGGGAGCCGGAACTCCTGAAGAAGGGCCATCACGTCTCGGCGTACTACCCGGACCTGCCGACGCGTTTCGGCGTGATCCCCCGGCGCGGGAGCGCGGACGAGATCCGCTGGTTCGAGGCGGCGCCGACCTACGTTCTTCACTGGATCAACGCGTACGAGGACGGCGACGAGATCGTGCTCGACGGCTTCTTCCAGGAGAACCCGTCGCCGGCGCGTGAGCCCGGGGCGACGCCGCAGGAGACGATGCTCCGCTTCCTCGACCTGCACACGATGGGCGCCCATGCCCATCGCTGGCGCTTCGATCTGCGGACCGGCGAGTGCCGGGAGGAGCGCCTGAGCGATCGCATCATGGAGTTCGGGATGATCAACGGCCGCTACGGCGGGCGGCGCAACCGCTACAGCTACAACGCGCTGCCGGCGAAGGGCTGGTTCGGCTTCGAGGGGCTCGTGAAGCAGGACTTCGAGACCGGCGCCGAGGACGTCGTGCGGCTGCCCGAGGGGGTCTACGCGAGCGAGACGGTGATGGCCCCGCGGATCGGTTCGACGGCCGAGGACGACGGCTACCTCGTGACGTTCACGATGGACATGAACCACGACCGATCCGAGTGCCTGGTGTTCGATGCGGCCTGTCCTACGGATCCGCCGGTGGCGCGGATCACGCTGCCCGAGCGGATGTCCTGCGGAACCCACGCGTTCTGGCACGCCACGGCGGGGTGAGCGCGCGGCCTGCGCGGTCGGGCTTCAAGCGAGTCGCCAGGCGCCGAGGACGAGCACGACGCTCGTGAGGAGCGCAGCGAGCTGAGCCGGTACACCCGGGCGCGGCCGGGCCGCCAGGGGCAGCGAGATCGCGAGGCCGGCGAGGGCGCCGGCGGCGAGGCCGAACAGGTGGGCCGAGAAGTCGACGTCCGGTCCGGGGCCGCCGAGCATCGCGACGAGGGCGAGCCCCGCGCCGAGGGGGACCCAGACGCCGCGGCGCCGCTCCCCACCGCGATGGCGACGCCAGGCCGCGAGGCCGGCGAGCACCCCGACGAGTCCGAAGACCCCGGTCGAGGCGCCGACGGAGCTGTGGGCGTGTCCGTACCAGAGGGCGTTCGCGAGATTGCCCGCGGTTCCGCTCACCAGGAAGGCGAGCAGCGAACAGCCGAGGCCCAGACGACCGGCCAGGGCCGCGAGGAAGAAGCCGCCGAAGAGCGCGTTGCCCGCGACGTGGGGCAGGTCGGCATGGAGGGTGAGGGCGGTGACGGCCCGGTGGAGCTCCCCGGCGAGCACGAGAGCGGCCTGGCTGTCGCCGGCGTCGACGTAGGCGGCATGGCGCCCGGTTCGATCGAGCAGGAGGTGGAAGCCGACCAGGCCGAGGGCCCCGGCGTAGGCGAGGGCCAGCTGGAGCGGGGCCGGGGTCGCGTCGGGCTCGGCGGGCGGGGGCGCCCGACGCTCGGCGCGCTCGGCCTGCCACGCGGTCAGGATGTCATCCGCGGCCGCGCGCGAGGCGGCGTCGACTTCGATCCGCCAGCCTTCGTCCGTCTTCTTCGCCTCGGGTCGGAGGCCTTCGGCGACGAGGACGAGCGCCCACTCCTCGGCCTCGCGCTTGGTCCGGGGGGTCGCCCGGGTGTGCGCGCGCCCGGGCGCCGGGGCTGCGTCGTCTTCGATGGCGGCCATGCGTTCGGGGCATGGTAACGTCCCGGCCGGGTCGAGGGTCATGCTCCCCTCGCCATCGTCCGATGAGCCCGGGCAGCCCGCTCGGGTGGGGCGAACCCGGAGGATCGATGAACAGGCCGAATTTCCCGCGCTCCCTGGTTCGCGTCGAGACGATCGCGCTCCAGGGGCCGGGCGTGGTGATCCTCACGGGCCCCTCGAGCTGTGGGAAGGGCGAGGTCGCGGCCGCGCTCTGTGACCTCGTGTCGATCGATCCGGCTCGCCATCTCTCGATGGGCGAGATCCTGCGCTCGACGATCGAGCGATCGAAGTCCGACCCCGGCTTCGCCAAGCTCCTCGCGGACAAGTACGAGCTCTCGGCCGAGGTCAGCATCTTCGACTGCCTCGACACGAACGACGAGCTGACCGAGAAGGTGAAGCGGCACCTGCCCGACCTCGAGCGCCACTTCGGCCGGACGCCCGGCCGGTTCATCTCCGACGAGGTGAGCGGGAGCGCCGACGTGAGCCAGCTCGAGTGGCTGGAGTTCTGCACCGCCCGCGGCCTGCTGATCCCGAACCGCTGGACCCAGGACCTGATCTCCGCCGAGATCGATCGCGCGCTCTCCGCGGCGAAGGACCCGAGCGAGGCCCAGTCCCCGTTCATCCTGGACGGCTATCCGCGAACCGTGACGGCCGCGAAACATCTACTCGGCTTCCTGGAGCAGGTGGACGTCCCGGTGCTCAAGGTGCTCCACCTCTCGATCAGCAAGGCGGAGATGAGCGCGCGCGCCGGCAAGCGGGGACGCGCGGACGACAACGAAGAGGCGCTCCGCCGCCGCTTCGAGTTCTACGTCGACAACGTCCAGCCCTCGGTCGACTACCTGAAGACGGAGCTGGGCGGGGACCGGATCGCCTTGATCGACGCCCACCAGCCGATGTGGGACGAGGTCGGGGGCGAGCGGGTCTTCGATCTCCACCGATCGATCGACAACGTGGTGTCCTCCGCCCTCCGGGCCCTGGGCGTGCCGGGCGTGATCGTTCGGGACCTGCTCGAGGGGCGTCGGGAGACCCGGCTCGCCGCGGAAGCCGATGGCTGAGTCCGAGGTCGTCTGGCCCGGCCCCGAGAGCGACGATCTCGGGCGCTACCTCGAGGACACGATCATGATCGACTGGCAGTCGCCAGGGCTGATGGAGGTCGCGGGCGCGCTCCTCGCGGGCTGCGACGGACCCGAGGCCCGCCTTCACGCGCTCTTCCGCTTCGTGCGCGACGACGTCCCCCACGCCCTCGACGTCCAGCCCGAGCGTGCGACCTGCCGCGCGAGCGAGGTGCTCAGGGAACGCCACGGGCTCTGTTATGCCAAGAGCCACCTGTTCGCCGGGCTGCTTCGCTACGCGGGCTTCCCGACCGGCTTCTGCTATGCGCGCCTCGCGAGCGAGTCGCAGCGGAGCGGATTCGTGCTGCATGGCTTCAACGCGGTCTACTGGGCGACGAGCGAGTCGTGGATCTTCCTCGACGCGAGCGGGCGCGAGGGCGCGCCCGCGTCGAGCGTTCGATTCGAGGCACCCTGGGCGCTGCCTTTCGCGGTCGATCCCGAGGCGGGGGAGTCGTTCCTGCCCCACATCCTCCGGCGTCCACCGAAGCGGATCATCGACCTGCTCGAGCGGGCGCCGGACTTCGCCGCCGTTTCGCGAAACCTTCCCGATACGCTCTGACTCTGCGACCCTCCGCGGGCCATCGAACGAGGAGGGGAGCATGCGGAAGCGCGCGGGTCGGAATCGAACGGGACCGGGACGTCGTGCGGCGCGCGCGCGCTTCCTCGGGTGGGGCGCGGCGCTCGCGGCGACGGCGGGACTCCTCGCCGGTTCGGCCCTTGCCGACGAGGTCGCCGGGTACTCGCCCCACGCCGATCGCTCGATCCCCGACCGCGTCCTCTTCGGCGATACCCATCTCCACACGACGAGCTCTCCCGACGCCTTCCTCTTCGGCGTGCAGCTCTCGCCGGACGACGCGTTCCGTTTCGCCAAGGGAGAGCGGGTCACTTCGACCCACGGCCTCCCGGTCCGGCTGATCGAGCCCCTCGACTTCCTCGTCGTCTCGGACCACATGGAATATCTCGGACTGATGCCGAGGCTCTTCGGTGGCGACGAGCGGGTGCTGGCGACCGAGTACGGGCGCATGCTCTACGAACGTTCGAAGCAGGGAGAGGACGGCTTCTACCAGGCGGCGATGATCCTGATCCGGGACCTGGCGATGAACGAGCGGAAGATGCGGGTGCCGGAGCTCGAGCGCGCGATCTGGCGCGAGGTCGCGGAGACGGCGGATCGCCACGACGAGCCCGGACGCTTCACGGCGTTCACCGGCTACGAGTGGACCTCGATGATCGAGGGCGACAACCTCCATCGCGTGGTGATCTACCGCGGCGACGCGCAGGCGACCGCGAAGCTGCTGCCGGTCTCGAGCCTCGACAGCCCGGACCCCGAGGACCTCTGGGCGTTCATGGCGAAGTACGAGGCCGAGACGGGCGATTCGATCCTGGCGATCCCGCACAACGGCAACCTGAGCAACGGGCGGATGTTCGAGACGAAGCGGATCGACGGGAGCGCCTTCGATGCCGCCTACGCGAAGGAACGGATTCGTTGGGAGCCTCTCGTCGAGGCGACCCAGATCAAGGGGGACGGCGAGACGCATCCCTACCTGAGTCCGAACGACGAGTTCGCCGACTACGAGACCTGGGACATGGGCAATCTCGGGGGGACGGCGGACAAGGAGCCGTCGATGCTCGAGGGCGAGTACGCGCGTTCGGCGCTCCGTCTCGGCCTCGAGGTCGAAGCCGAGACCGGCGTGAACCCCTACCGCTTCGGCCTGATCGGCTCGACCGACAGCCACACCGCCCTCGCGACCTCCCGGGAAGAGAACTTCTTCGGCAAGCACTCGGGGATGGAGCCGACGCCGACGCGAATGACCGATGCGCTCGCGCAGCTCGACGACGAGCCCGTCCTCGGCTGGCAGCAGGTCGCGAGCGGACTCGCCGCCGTCTGGGCGGAGGAGAACACGCGGGCCGCGATCTTCGATGCGATGCGCCGGAAGGAGACCTACGCCACGACGGGAACGCGCATGCGCGTCCGGCTCTTCGCGGGGTACGACTTCGAGGCCGCGGATCTCACGCGTCCCGACTGGGCAACCCACGGGTACGCGCGGGGCGTCCCGATGGGGGGCGACCTCCCGCGCGCGGCGTGGTTCGCGAAGCCCGGCTTCCTGGTTCGTGCCTGGCGGGACCCGAACGGCGCGAACCTCGACCGGGTACAGATCGTGAAGGGGTGGCTCGACGATGACGGCGAGAGCCACGAGCGCGTGTACGACGTGGCCCTCTCGGACCGGCGGGAGGTCGCGGACGACGGAAAGGCCCCGCCGGTCGGGAACACGGTCGACCTCGCGACGGCGACGTGGTCGAACTCGATCGGGGCGGCCATGCTCGAGACCTTCTGGGAGGACCCGGACTTCGACCGCGACCAGCGCGCCTTCTACTACGTCCGGGTGCTCGAGATCCCGACGCCGCGCTGGTCGACGATCGACGCGAAGGTGTTCGGGGCGGAGGTGCCGGACGGCGTCGACCGCACGACCCAGGATCGGGCCTACACCTCGCCGGTCTGGTACGACCCGCGCTAGCCCGGGGGGCAGCGACCGGGGCCGCGGCGTCGGAGGGCGTCGCTCGTCCGGTGGCTTTCCGCCCCCGCGCGGCCGGGCTGCGCCCCTTTTTCTGACACAACGCACATCCGGGAACCACTCGACGATGCTCGGGCGCGCGCGCTGCGCGCCGGGCGTCTCTGGAGAGTTCCATGCTGCATCCGCTCCGGGTCCTGGCCGCGTTCCTCCTCCTGGCTCTCGTTCCCGGCCTCGCCGCGGCGACGCCGAACCAGTCGTTCGACGGCCCCTTCCGGCTCTCGATCGGCACCTCGGACTTCGAGAGCCGACAGATCGTGCCCGAGTTCAGTCAGGTCCGGACCTTCGACTTCCGCCTCGACTTCGACGGGCCCCTCGAGGCGGGGCGCCACTACACGAACATCGATCTCCACGAGGTGCGCTATGCGGTGCGGGGACGGCTCGAGACGAATCCGCCCACGCCCTCCGGCTTCTCCGCCTTCGCGCTGATCCGGGACGAGACCGGCGAAGGGCCGATCTCCCTGTCGGAGTGGGTCGCCCAGAGCAGCCACCTGGCGTTCTCGATCTCCTCGGGCGCGGATCTCACGGACGGCGTTCAGCTCTCCGAGCTCGCTCCGATCGACAAGCAGGGGCGCATCCTCGAGATCGACGCCGTCGAATGGGGTCGGCTCGACCGGGCGCGCTACCACCCGCCGCAGCTCTGGCTCTACGGCGACGGGACCGGCCTGCTGCGGAACGCGAACAACAGCAGCAAGGACACGGGGACCGTGAATCCCGCGACCGGTGAAGAGGTCTTCGTCGACTTCGGCGAGGAGTACATCACGCGGCTCTTCTTCGATCCGGCCCTCATCACGATCATCGACGCCCCCCCTGAGATCGAGGATCCGCCGCCGCCCGTTCCGGAGCCGGGGACCGCGCTGTTGCTGGGCCTGGGGCTCGCCGGGCTGGCTGTGAATCGGCGCCAGACGGCCGTTCGCGGAGCGCGCTAGCCGGCGTCGACGCGACGGTCGTCGCCTCGTCGCCTCCGAGGGCTCGGGCTCGCTGGGTTGACAGAGAGGGCTCGAACCTCGAACTTGTCGATCGACAAATTCGAGGTCGGCATGGACCATCGCGTCACCATCGTCGGAGCTGGGCCCGCGGGCGCGCTGCTCGCCTGGCTCCTCTCGTCGCGCGGAATCGACACGCTCCTGGTCGAACGGCAGTCGGACTTCGATCGCGAGTTCCGGGGCGAGATCCTGATGCCGAGCGGGCTCCGGGCGCTCGAGGAGGCGGGGGTCGAGCTCGGCGCGGAAGGGCTGCTCCCGCTCTCGGTCTTCGAGGGATGGATGAACGGCCGGCCCTTCCTCCGGCTGGCGCTCGACGCAGACGGAGACGATCCGCGCCCGCCCGCGGCAGTGTCGCAGCCGAAGCTGCTCGAGCAGCTCGTGGCGATGGCCGAAGGAACCGGCCACTTCGCGCTCCGGCGGGGAACCACCGTGCGGCGGATCGAGCGGACGGACGGCGGCCGTTCGATCCTGCGCGTCCGGGACGCCTCGGGCGAGTCGGAGATCGAGACTTCGTTCCTGATCGGGGCGGACGGTCGGGGCGCGGTCTCGCGGCGTGCCCTCGCGCCCCGCGTCGAGGACCGCGGCGCGCAGCTCGACGTCGTCTGGTTCAAGATGGCCTATCCCGAAGCCTGGGCGCCGGGGACCGCGCGCTTCATCGGCGGCCGCGGCCAGCTCCTGATCTCGGGCGCTACCGCCGACGGCCTGCTCCAGATGGGTTGGGTGATCCTCAAGGGGACGTTCGGCGAGCTCAAGAGCCGCTCCCATGACGAATGGGTCGAGGAGCTCGGCCACCACGTCGATCCGGAGCTCGCCGCGCACATCCGGGATCGGGCGGACACGATCACCCGCCCGTTCCTGCTGAACGCCGTATCGGATCGGGTCGTCGGGTGGGCCACGCCGGGGGCTCTCTTGATCGGCGATGCTGCCCACACGATGTCCCCGGTCGGGGGGCAGGGCGTGAACATCGCCCTGCGCGACGCGATCGTCGCCGCGAACGAGCTCGTCCCGGCGTTCCAGGTGGGCGGGGACGTCGAGACGGCTGCGGCGCGAGTCGAGGCCACGCGGGCGAGGGAGGTCGACCTGATCCAGCGCATGCAGGCGATGCCGCCGAAGGTGATGCTCGGGACGCGGTCGATCCATGCCTTCGCGCGCCGCGTCGCTGCGCGTGTTCTCGGCACGCCGTTCGGCCGTGCGCGCGCTTCGGCCGGCGCGAATCTCTTCCTGAACGGCGTGACGAAGGTCGAGCTGACGGTCTGAGGCGGCGGGGCGTCGGTCACTCGATGCCAAGCCGCTTCAGCTTCTTGTAGAGGCCTTCCCGCGTGAGACCGAGCTTCTGCGCCGTTCGCGCCTTGCGTCCGTCGTTGTTGGCGAGCGCGCGTCGGATCAGCCAGGACTCGATCCGTTCGAGCGCCTGGCGGAGGGTCTCGTCGGGGCGTGCGCCGTGGGCGATCGGCTCGAGGATCTCGACGAGCTTCGGCGAGAGGTGACGGGGCGTGATCAGCTGGCCGCTCGGGGTGAGCATGAGCGCGCGGAGCATCTCGTTCTCGAGCTCGCGGACGTTGCCCGGCCAGTGGTAGGCCTCGAGCAGGTGGCTCGCCGCGAGGGAGAGGTGGCAGCCGTGCTTGCCTTCCCGCGGTCCGTGGCGGGCGAGGAAGCTGCGGGCGAGGGGCAGCACGTCGCTGCGTCGCTCCCGGAGCGGAGGAATCCGGATCGGGAACACGTTCAGCCGGTAGAAGAGGTCCTCGCGAAAATTCCCCCCCGCGACCTCGTCGGCGAGCTGCCGGTTGGTGGCGGCGACGATCCGGCAGTGGATCGGTCGTGGCGTGAGGTCGCCGACTCGCCGGACCTCGCGCTCCTGGAGCACGCGCAGCAGCTTGGCCTGCAGCGGCAGCTCCATCTCGGCGAGCTCGTCGAGGAAGAGCGTGCCTTCGCCCGCGGCCTCGAAGAGGCCGACCTTGTCGCGGTCGGCGCCCGTGAAGGCGCCCTTCGCGTGACCGAAGAGCTCGCTCTCGAGCAGGGCTTCGGGGAAGGCAGCGCAGTTGATCGCCACGAAGGGAGCCTCGCCGCGCCGACCACGAGCGTGCAGCTCCCGGGCGATGACCTCCTTGCCGACGCCGGTCTCGCCGGTCACCAGGACGGTCGACGGGCTCGAGGCGGCGAGGTCGACCAGCTCCGAGACCCGGCGCATGGATTCGCTCCGACCGAGGACCCGGGGCGTCTCGTCGTCGCCGCGGTCCGAAGGCGCGGGGTCCTCGAGACGGCTGACGGTCACGACGGGCGGGGACGCCTCGGCGCTCGGCGCCACGGGGGTGCCTTCTCGCGCGCCGCTGCCGCGCCGGGTCTCGAGCGCGTCGAGGGTTTCGTGCACCTCGGTGACGAACCCGCTTCCGACGCGCTTGGGGTCGATCACGAAGACCGCGCCGACACCCAGGGCGAGGAGCGCGTCGGCGTGGGGCTCCGTCGCGTCGGCGGTCGCCACCAGGATCCCCCGACGCTCCGCGAATCGATCGAGCTCCGGGAGCGCCAGCTCGAGGGCCTGGGGCTCCTCGATCTCGACGAGCACCGCGTCGAAGCGAACGGACGGCAGCATCAGCGCCTCGTCCAGGTTCGGCACCCAGGTTACGTCGAGCTCCGGGGCTTCGGTCATGCCGCTGCGCGTGAGGCCACGCCCGCTGCCGATCCAGAGGAGCGATCGAATCGTCCGCATCACGTCTCCCTCGCCTGCGGACGGGGTCGATCCGAGGCGAGGACAAAGTGACGCGCGAGGCGGGACTTCGCGTTCCAATCCCGCTCAAGAAACCCACCGATTTCGTCGGGCCGATGCGGCGTCTCCGCCGGACGCGGGGCGCGCTAGATCTCGACTTCCCCGAGCGACTCGGTCTCCCACGAATCGGGCAGCCGGTCGAGGGCCTCGATCGCCTCGTTGGCGAGCGCATCGACGTCGCTCTGCGCCTCCAGCTCCTCGAGCATCGAAAGCGCGGCCCGCTCCGATCCGCAGGGCACGACCGAGTGATGGCCGAGCACGAACCAGTCCCCGTCGATCTGCGTGACGCGCCACGCCCCTTCGAGCGGGATGCAGTCACCGTTGCGCTGGACGTAGAAGGGGCGGGTGGGCATGGGGGGCTCCAGCACGGAGCCTAACGCATCGCAGGAAGGAGGAGAGGCCCGATCGCGCAGAGGGCCGCTGGAGCGCCCGGCGGCCGCGTTTCAGCTCCGCCTGCGGATCTCGACGTCCTCGCCGCTGCCCACGAGGACCGCGTCGGCCATCCCGAGGAAGAAGCCGGTCCCGAGAACGCCGGGCAGCCCGACGATGGTCTGCTCGAGTGCTCGCGCGTCGAGGGGCGGCGAGAGCTTCGCGTCCAGGACCCAGTTCCCGTTGTCGGTGACCAGGGTCTCGCCGTCCTTGCCTTCCCGTAGGCTCGCGTCGAGGCCCATGCCGGCGAGCTCGTGGCGGACGAGTGCTTCGCCGAAGGGCAGGACCTCGATCGGCAGCCGCCCGCGTTCTCCGATCGCCGACACGAGCTTCTCGGGGCCGACCAGGATCACGAGCTGCTCGGAGCTCGCGGCGACGACCTTCTCACGGACCATGGCGGCGCCGTAGCCCTTGATCAGGTCGAGGGCATCGTCGACCTCGTCGGCGCCGTCGAAGGTGATGTCGAGGCGGCCCGCCGCCTCCAGGGTCGTGAGCGGGATGCCGAGCTCGCGGGCGAGCTGTTCGGTGGCTTCGCTGGTCGGGACGCCGGTGATCTCGAGGCCGTCGGACACGCGGGCCCCGAGCGCCTCGACGAAGGCCGAGGCGGCGCGGCCGGTGCCGAGGCCGAGGGACATGCCGGGCTCGACGAACTCGAGCGCCGCCTGCGCGGCGCCCGTGGGAGTCGTGGGGTCGTTGCTGGGCATGATGCTAGGCGAGGGCCTCCGCGACGAGGCTCGCCAGTCGTTCGAGGGTGGCCTTCGGATCCGCACCGACGTCGATCCCGATCACGCGTCGGTCGCGTTCGGCCAGGACGCTGTAGTCGCCGACCGCCTGGGCCTCGGCGAGGGTGTCGAAGCTTCCGCCCATGCCGGGGATCGCCAGCGTGTCGCCCGCCCGGGCGCCGGCGCTCTGCCAGAGCTGGAGGCCGACGAGCCGGTTCGGGCCGCCCTTCTGGAGCTGGCCGGTCGAGTGTAGGTAGCGCGGGCCGAAGTCGAGGGTCGTCGCGACGCCGCGGGTCCGTCCGACCTGCTCGCGCAGGGACTGGAGGACGTCGCGGTGGGCGTCTGCATCCTCGAGGAAGACGTTCAGGCAGAACGTGTCGTTCCCGCCGAGGGATTCGAGGAGCGCCGCGATCGCGGCGGGTGCGTCGCTCGGCGCACCCACGGCCGGAGGCACGATCCACGCCGCGCCCTCGTCGTCGAAGGTCGACTCCGGGACGGGCAGGGCGCCGCCCTCCGCGGCCTTCGCCATCAGCTCCCGGCTCGCGACCTTCGCCGACTCGACGTCGGGCTGGTCGAAGGGGTTCAGCTCGAGAATGGCGCCGATCACCGCCGTCGCCATCTCCCAGCGGAAGACTTCCTGCAGGAGGTCGAGGCGATCCGCCAGAGCGATCCGGATCACCGGATGCCCCGCCGCTTCGAGGGCCGAGAGCTTCGCCTCCCGATCCGCGTTCGTCGCGTCGCCGGCGAGCGCGAGGTCGACGAAGACCCGGTCGTTCGCATAGCGCGAGGGCGCGTCGAGCGGCTCCCCCGCGATCGGCACGACCCCCTTGCCGTGCTTGCCCGTCGACTCGGCGACGAGCTGCTCGATCCAGTCGCTGAAGAGCGCGATCTCGGGGGAGAGCGAGAGCGTCAGCTTGTCCCGTCCGGCCCGCGCGAGGGTGCCCAGCGCCAGTCCGAGGCCTACGCCGGGGTTCTGCGCAGGCGAGACGAAGGGAGCGCACGCGGCGGACATCGTGCTGGCGCGCCCGCGCAGCGCCGCCGGGTCGAGCCCCGCCGCCTCGGCGGGCAGCAGGCCGAAGGGACTCAGTGCCGAGAAGCGGCCGCCGACGTCCGGGCGGCCGAGGGCCGTCCCCAGGAAGCCGAGCTCCGCGGCGCGGGCTTCGAGCTGGCTGCCGGGATCGGTGATCGCGACGAAGTGGCGGCCGGCGCGCTCGGCGCCGAGCTTCTCGGCGAGTCGCGCGTACACGAGCTCGAAGATCGCGTTGGGCTCGATCGTCGAGCCGGACTTCGACGACACGAAGAAGAGGCAGCGTTCGAGGTCGAGCCCGGCGAGCTGGGCTTCGATCGCGTCCGGCACGGTCGTGTCGAGGATGCGCAGGGTCCGCGCCTTGCGGCCGCCGGCCTGGCCGCCGGCCTGGCCGCCGGAGTCGTCGCCCTCGAAGGTGCGTCCCAGGACGTCGGGCCAGAGGCTCGACCCGCCCATGCCGATCACGACCGCCGTATCGGCGGGATGCTGCCGGACGGCCTCGCGGAGCGCGGCGCTCCCGATCGTCTCTTCCTCGCTCGCGGCGGGCAGGTCGAGCCAGCCCATCCAGCGCGCCTCGTCCGCGTCGGAGAAGATCGCGGCCTGCTTGCGCCAGAGCGCGTGGGTCCGGCCGTCCTGCGTCCACGCTTCCGCGGCGGCGTCGACGTCGCCCTGCGCGGACCCGAGCGCATAGCGCGTCGACGCCAGTCGATCGCCGAGCAGCTGCTGGCGCTTGGTCTCGACCGAGAGCAGCAGCCCGTCGAAGGCGTCGCTGAAGAGGGCGCAGCCCTTCGTGAGCAGGCCGTCGGTGATCTCCTTGAGCGAGATGCCGAGGGCGTCGAGCTCGGAGAGGACCGCCTGGGCCTCGGCCTTGAGCGGCGCGGGATCCTGCCCGAGCGCGTCGCGCACGGAGCCTTCCGTTCGGAACGCCTCGAGGGTCGCGTCGGGCAGCGTATTGACCGTGTGGCGCCCGATCAGCTCGTCGACGTAGAGCGTCTTCGGGAGCGCGGGGTCCTTCGTGCCGGTGCTCGCCCAGAGGACGCGCTGCGGATCGGCGCCGGCCTCGGCGAGTCGGGCCCAGCGGTCGCCGGCGAGGGTCTCGAGGAAGCGCGCGTAGGCGAGCTTCGCGTTCGCGATCGCGACCTTCGCATCGAGCGCCTCGAGCCGGGCGCGGACGTCTTCCCGGGTCTCGCCATCGAGCTTCGCTGCGAGATGCTGACCGACGGCCGCGTCGATTCGGGAGATGAAGAAGCTGGCGACGCTCGCGATCCCCGAGACGTTCTCTCCGCGGTCGAGGCGGGCCTCGAGGCCGGAGAGATAGGCCTGGTGGACCGCCTCGTAGGCGTCGACGGCGAAGAGCAGCGTCACGTTCACGTGGATGCCGTCGCTGATCAGCTGCTGGATCGCGGGGATGCCCTCCGGCGTCGCGGGGACCTTGATCATCAGGTTGTCGCGGGCGACGTCGGCGGAGAGGCGGCGGGCCTCGACGATCGTCCCCTCAGTGTCGTTCGCGAGATGGGGCGAGACTTCGAGGGACACGAAGCCGTCCCGCCCGCCGCTGTCCTCCCAGACCGGGCGGAGCACGTCGCAGCCGAGCTGGATGTCCTGGACGGCGAGCTTCTCGAACACGTCGAGGGCGTCGCTCGCCCCCTGGCCGATCAGGGCCCGGGCGGCGGGGTCGTAGTCGCTCGACTGGGCGATCGCCTTCTCGAAGATCGCGGGGTTCGACGTCACGCCGCGGATGCCGCGCTCCTCGACCCAGCGGCGCAGCTCGCCGGAGAGCAACAGGTCACGACTGATGTTGTCGAGCCAGATCGACTGGCCGTGCGCGTGGGCGAGGGCGATCGGCGACGCGGGGGAGGCGGCGCTCGAATCCTGTTCGGGCATGGGAGGGGAACCTCGGTTGGGCGCGGGGATCTAGGGGGCGGCGATTCGCGGCCGCAGTATACGCAGCTTCCCTGGCCTTCGGGACCCGAGCCGCGGTTCATGCGCCCGAATCGAGGCCCTCCGACCCGGGGTTTCTGCGCCCGAAACGAGACCGCCCGGCGAGTGGGGCTCGCCGGGCGGTCCATCTGTTCCCTGCCGATTTCGGCCCGATCAGGCCGCCGCGACTTCGATCCGCCGCGGCCGACTCTCGGGGCTCTTCGGCAGCCGGAGCTCGAGGACGCCGTCGCGCATCTTCGCCGAGACGCCGGCGGCGTCGACGTCGTCGGAGATCCGGAACTCCCGGTGGTAGCCGCCCTCGCGGTACTCCGCGTAGCGGGTCTGCCGGTCGCCGCTCGGCTCCGCGACGCGGGCGTCGAGGGTCAGCACACCCTTCTCGAGGTGGATGTCGACGGACTCTTCGCTCGCGCCGGGCAGGTCCGCGAGGATCACGAACGCGTCGGGATGCTCGAGGATGTCGACGTCGGGCTTGAAGAGGAGACCCGGTCGGGTGTCCTCGGTCAGCACTTCCGCTTTCTCGCGGGCCTGGATCTCGGAGGTTTCGTTCTCACTCATCATAGTCTCCTCGGAGTGGTGTGTTTCGGGCCTCGCCTAACGCGTCTCGATCTCGATCTGCCGCGGCTGGAGGGCCGGCGACTTCGGGAGCTCGAGGGTCAGGACCCCGTTCTTGTGGCTCGCTCGCGCCCGGTCGAGGTCGATCTCGGCGGGCAGCTCGAAGGCGCGCCGGAAGTTCCCGGACTGACGCTCGCGTCGGTGGATCGCGACGCCGTCGCCGGCGGCGTACTCGACCTTCCGCTGGCCGGAGAGCGTGACCGTCGCGCCTTCGATCTGGACGTCGATGTCCTCGGGCGAGACGCCCGGCAACTCGGCGGTCAGGACGTAGCCCTCTTCGGACTCGGAGAGATTCACCGGCGGATAGACGCCGCGAGGCCCGTGGTAGGCCGAGTCGAACGAACGCATGGCCTGGCTCATCTCGCGCTGGAGCTCGCGGGCCAGACTCGGGAAGGGGTGGGGGCTCCGGGTCGCGTGTCGCAGGAACGAATTCATTGCCAATCTCCTCTCGAGAACCCCGTTGTCCGCGATCTCGGATCGCGGACACACGAGTCTCCTCGTGGCGCCGAAGCGGCGCGCGCTTTCGCCCGTTCTCGGGGCGGGTGCCTCGCTCGAGGATCACCGCCTCCTTTCGGCGGTGCCTTCGGGCACGCCGCAATGGATTTTCACGCGCCCAGGGGTGTCAACCGGGACCGCGAAAAAATCCTCTCGGGGTCGTCAGAACGCCGAGAAGGCCTCGAAGTACCCCGGCCAGGTCTTCGAGACGCAGCCCGGGTCGAGGATCACGACTCCGGGGACCTTGAGCCCCGCGAGGGCGAAGCTCATCGCCATGCGATGGTCGTCGTAGGTCTCGATCTCGGCGCCGTGCATCGGGCGCGGCTCGATCCGCAGCCAGTCGTGGCCGGCCGTCGCCTCGACGCCGAGCTTGCGCAGCTCGGTCTCGAGCGCGTCGAGGCGGTCCGTCTCCTTGATCCGGAGGTTGTACACGTTCCGGATCGTCGTGGGCCCGTCCGCGAAGCAACACACGACGGCGTAGGCCAGCACCGCGTCGGGGAAGTCGTTCATGTCGATCTCGCCGAGGGCGCGCAGCGTTCCGGTGGGGCCGGTGACGGTCACGGTGTCGCCGTTCCGTGTCACCCCGCATCCCATCCGCTCGAGCAGCCCGAGCAGCTTGAAGTCGGCCTGCTGCGAGTCGGCGCGGACCCCGTCGACCGTAGCGGTGCCGCCCGCGATCGCGGCGGCGGAGAAGGGGTAGGCGGCGGACGAGGCATCGGGCTCGACGGTGTAGTCGCGGGCGGTGTAGGGCCGGCCGGCGCGGACGAAGAGGCGGTCGTCCCCGGTCCAGCCGGCATCGGCCCCGAAGTCGCGCATGACCTCGAGGGTCAGGTCGATGTAGGGGCGAGAGACGATGAGGCCATCCTTGAACGAGAGCTCGACGTCGTTCTCCGCGTAGGGCGCCGCCTGGAGCACGGCGGAGACGTACTGGCTCGAGCGGCTGCCGTCGATCCGGGCCGCGCCGCCGGGCAGGCCGCCGCCGTGGACCCGGATCGGCGGGCACTCGGATTCCCCCTCGATCGTGAGCTCGGCGCCGAGCCCACGGAGTGCGGCTGCGAGGTCGGAGATCGGGCGTTCCCGCATGCGCGCGTTGCCGTCGACCACGATCGGCGCGTCCGCGAGGGTGAGCGCCGCGGTCAGGAACCGCACCGTGGTCCCGGAGTTGCCGCAGTCGAGGGGATGGTCCGGAGCGGTGAAGCGTCCGCCGCGCCCGTGGACGAGCCAGTCCTCGGCCCCGGTGGCCGGGTCGCGCTCTCCCCGGAGTCCGATGCCCATCGCCTCGAGCGCCCGCCGCATGACGACGGTGTCGTCGGACTCGAGCCCGCCCCGGAGCCGCGACTCGCCTTCGGCGAGGGCGGCGAGCAGGAGGACCCGATTGGTGATGCTCTTGCTTCCGGGGACGAGGGGGCGGGCGGCGATCGGGCCGCGCGGCGTGATTTCGAGGCGATCGAGCCGGCCCGTCGGGTCTTCGTCGGCGCGGGTCATGGGGTCCTTCCGTCCCGGAGGCGAGGCCCTTCGGGGTCGCGGCGTCGGGCGCGCGCGACCGAAGCCAGGGCGGCGCGCAACGTAGCACGAGGGCACCGCGGCCCGGTGTCTCCGTTGACACTCCCGGGGCCCTCCGCCACACTCCCGCACCGGTTGGATTCCATAGGTCGCACGGCCAGTTAGACCTATTTCGCGCGGCCGCTCTCCCGGTCCGGGCCCTTCGGGCCACCCTGGGAACGCATCGCAAGCCCGGCGGCCTCGTCGGCGCCGATCGAACCGGTCCGACCCGATCAGAATCGAGCAAGAGGGTCTCTCGCGCGCGCCGGAGACGGCTGAAGCCGCGTGCCTGGACCGACGAGACCGAACTCCCTGCGCGGACGGGACCGCTCCGACCGCGTGCACAGTGATGCGCGCCGAACGCACGCGGGCCCCTGGGTCCGACCGAGACTGGAGAACAGAAGGGTGCCGAAAGTCCTCATTTCCGATTCCCTCGCCGAGCAGGGCGTGACGGTCCTCGAACAGGCCCCGGGCATCGAGGTCATCAACCGCCCCGGCGCTTCGCCGGACGAGCTCCTCGAGCTGATCGCCGACGTCGATGGTCTGGCTATCCGCTCCGGCACGAAGGTGACGAGCGACGTGCTCGCCGCCGCGAAGCACCTCCGGATCGTCGGTCGCGCCGGGATCGGCGTGGACAACGTCGATATCAACTCGGCGACCGAGCACGGCGTCGTCGTCGTCAACACGCCCGAAGGCAACAACATCACGACGGCGGAGCACGCGATCGCCCTGATCGTCTCCCTCGCGCGCCACATCCCGCAGGCCACGGCCTCGATGAAGGCCGGTAAGTGGGAGAAGAAGAAGTTCCAGGGCATGGAGCTCTACAACCGGACCCTCGGCGTCCTCGGTGCGGGCAACATCGGCCGCTTCGTCGTGTCCCGGGCCAAGGGCCTCGGCATGAAGGTGATCGTCCACGATCCCTACCTGACGGAGGAGGCCGCCGCGCGTCTCGAAGTCGAGCGCGTCGAGCTCGACGAGATGATGAGCCGCGCCGACGTCGTGACCGTCCACGTCCCGAAGACGAAGGACACGACCGGCATTCTGGGCGCCGCCGAGTTCGCAAAGGCGAAGCCGGGCCTGGTCGTGATCAACGCCGCCCGCGGCGGGATCGTCGACGAGGCTGCGCTCCTCGACGCGCTCGAGTCGGGGCAGGTCGGCGCCGCCGGCCTCGACGTCTTCGTCGAAGAGCCGCCGCCGGCGGACCATCCGCTCGTGAACCATCCGAACGTGATCTGCACGCCGCATCTCGGCGCGTCGACCGAGCAGGCGCAGATCAACGTCGCGGTGGCGGTCGCCGAGCAGATCCGTGACTACCTCCTGAACGGAGAGGTCCGCAACTCGATCAACGTCCCGTCCGTCTCGCCGGAGCAGGCCGAGGCCATCTCGCCCTACATCGGGCTCGGGGAGAAGCTCGGCGCCTTCCAGGGGCAGCTCGCCCAGGGCCGCGTGGACGTCGTCGAGGTCGAGTACTCGGGGGACGTCGCCGAGCTGAAGGTCGCGCCGGTCACGATCGCGGTGCTGAAGGGAATCCTGTCGAGCGTGCGCGAGAGCGTGAACCTCGTGAACGCCTCGCACATCGCCCAGGAGCTCGGCATCAAGGTGATCGAGACCAAGGTCGCCCGCGCGGACGACTTCGCGTCCCGCGTGACCGTCAAGGTGAAGGGCGTCGTCGACCGGCTCGTGGCGGGTGCCGTCTTCCACGGCGACCAGCCGCGGATCGTGCGGATCGACGACTTCATGCTCGAGGCGATCCCGGAAGGGCGCACGCTCCTGCTCCACAACCACGACCAGAGTGGCGTGGTCGGGCGCGTCGGCTCGATCCTCGGCGAGGCCGACATCAACATCTCGCGCATGCAGCTCGCGCTCCAGGAGGGCCGCGGAGAAGCCTGCATGCTCGTCAACATCGACCAGGACCCCGGAGACGCGGTCCTCTCATCGCTGCGCGACGTGGACAACATGATCGCCGTGCAGCTCCTGGAGCTCTAGCCATGTCCACCGTCGTTGCGGTCGGCGCCCAGTGGGGCGACGAAGGCAAGGGGAAGATCGTCGATTGGCTCGGCCCGCAGGCCGACCTCGTCGCCCGATTCCAGGGCGGCAACAACGCCGGCCACACGCTCGTGGTCGATGGCGAGACGACCGTCCTCCACGTCGTCCCGTCCGGCATCCTCCACCCGGGAAGCGTGAACCTGATCGGCCCGGGCGTCGTCGTCGATCCGGCGATCCTGCTCGGCGAGCTCGCGAAGCTCGAGGAGCGCGGGATCTTGAAGGATCCGTCTCGGATCCGCGTCTCGGGTCGCGCGCACGTCATCCTGCCCTGGCACACGGCGCTCGATGCGGCGCGCGAGACGGCGGCGGGCAAGGCCAAGATCGGCACGACGGGTCGCGGGATCGGTCCCTGCTACGAGGACAAGGTCGCGCGCCGCGGCGTGCGCGTCGCGGACCTGCGCGAAGCGGGGGAACTCCGGACGAAGCTCGAGTCGATCGCCGCACAGAAGAACGTCGAGCTGACGAAGGTCCACGGGGCCGAGCCGATCGACGTCGACGCGCTCTATGCGCAGTGCCTCGAGTGGGGCAGGCAGCTCGAGCCCTACATCGACCACACGGGCCGGATCCTCGACCGCTCGCTCCGCGGCGGCAAGAACGTCCTCTTCGAGGGCGCGCAGGGCACGTTCCTCGACATCGATCACGGCACCTATCCCTTCGTGACGAGCTCGAACTGCGTCGCCGGAGCCGTCTGTACGGGCAGCGGCATCGGCCCGACCAAGATCGACCGGGTCATCGGGATCACGAAGGCCTATACGACGCGCGTCGGCTCGGGCCCGTTCCCGACGGAGCTTCTCGACGAGACGGGCGAGCAGCTCCGCAAGGCTGGTGCCGAGTTCGGTGCGACGACGGGTCGTCCGCGGCGCTGCGGCTGGCTCGACGGGGTCCTGCTCCGTGAAGCCGTGACGGTGAACGGCCTGACCGATCTGGCGATCAACAAGCTCGACATCCTGTCCGGCTTCGACGAGATCAAGGTCTGCACGGCCTACGACATCGACGGCAAGATCACCGAGGACTTCCCGATGACCCTGGCCGAGGCGGAGCGCGCCAAGCCCGTCTACGAGACGATGCCCGGTTGGAGCGAGGACGTTCGCGGCCTCACTTCGATCGAGCAGTTCCCGGACAACGCCCGCCGCTACATCGAGCGGATCGAGGCCCTGGCCGAGATCCCCGCGGCGCTGCTCTCCGTCGGCCCCGGCCGCGAGGAGACGATCATCGTGCGGGAGCTCTTCGGCTAACTATTCGCCTGCGGGCGCTCGGCGAAGGGGCCTTCGGCTGCGGGCACTCGCCGAGGAGTTCCTACTCCTTCGGCTGCGGGCACTCGCCGAGGGGTTCCTACTCCTTCGGCTGCGGGCACTCGCCGAGGAGTTCCTACTCCGTCGGCTGTGGGCGCTCGGCGCCTCGGCTTCGAAGGCAACGGAAGGGGTCGCGACGGGACGTCGCGGCCCCTTCTGCTTTCGTGGGCCGTGCTCCGAGGACGGGGCGCAGGGCCTTCTTGCCGCTGGGTTGCCGGTTTTCTGCACCCGAAGGCGCACGGGCGGGAACTTCCTCCCGGGGCGGTTGATCCAAGCCCCGTGTCCGCCGATAGGCCTTGAGCCGCGGCGGGCGCGACTGACGGCTGTCGGGCCGTGCGGCGGAGGGAGTGGGCGTGAGCAAGTCGATCCGGGTCTTCTCGGGCAATCTGTGGTGGGGGCGCGCGGACAGCGACGCCCTCGTCGCGATGATCCGCCGCCACGAGATCGACGTCTTCTGCGCCCAGGAGCTGGGTTGGGAGAACGCGGAGGCCGTCGCCAGCGAGCTTCCCCACGGACGGCTCGAGCCCACCGAGAACTTCCAGGGGATGGGCATCGCGCTCCGCCACGAGGCGCCCTACGAGCAGATCCCGCTCTATCACCGCCCGGCGAGGCACGTGACGCTCGACCCCGGGATCTGGACCGGGCTCTCCCGGCCGATCTCGCTCCTCAACGTCCACTTCCAGGCGCCCCACGCGACGTCCCCGTTCCCATCGCCGCGGGTCCGCGCGAAGCAGGCCGCCGGGATCGAGGCCTTCGTCGACGCGAACCCGAGCGACGCGCGTCTCATGGTCGGGGACTACAACGCCACGCCGGTCTGGCCGCTCTATCGGCGCCTGGCGCGCCGCTTCTCGGACGGCGCCATGCAGTGTGCGCGCCGCGAGGGGCGCGCCGTCCAGCGCACCTGGGGGCCCAAGCCGGGCGCGCCGCGCTACCTGCGCATCGACCACGCGATGGTCCGCGGCCTTCGGGTCGACAACTTCCGGGTCGTCGACATCGCGGGCAGCGACCACTCCGGCCTGCTCTTCGACATCACACCGGAGCCGCTCGAAGCGGACTGATCCGGTCGGCCTGGACGCGACGGCTCGGACACGCGGCCGGCGACCTCGACCGACCCGATCGGTTTCGCCCTCCGATCGGGCCGGTGAGATCGAGCGGCGTGCTCGACGTGTTCCGCTCAGAGTCTTCGCCAGGGGGACCGGCGAGGCTCAGCGCAGATCGAGCAGTCCGCGTCCGAAAGCGCTTGCTTCCGGGCGAGCGTTCAGCGCGTGCGTTCCTTCACGCTCAGCGCCGCCCGGAGAGAGCCCTCGATCGGCCCTGCAAGCGCAGACGTTCGGAGCGCTAGAACGGCAGCGCCCAATCCGAAGAGGGCTTCGAACTCGCGACACGACGAGCTTGCCGCGTTCCCTGGACCTTGCGGACCGTCCGCCGCGAACGGCCCCAGTTGGCGGGCGCCGGCGCCGACCAGGCATCGACCTGGACGCTCCGCGCGCGGCGGATCGGACGGGGCGCCGCCGACGGCGTACAGCCGGGGGAGTTCGTCAGGCTCGGCACCGCCAGGGAGAGCGCGGCCGACGGGATTTCACTCACGTCCGCCGGAGCGTACAGCTCGTCCTCCGAGAGGTCGCCGAAGCGATCTAGGTCGTTCAGGTCGAGGTCGAGGGGCTTGATCGGTTCGCTCACGGGTCGTTCTCCTGGGGTTGTCGGGGTTCCCGGACCGTAGGCGAAGATCAGGCGAAAAGCAATCAAAAGGCGAAAGTGGGGGCGAAAAACGATCGACGCCGGAGGGACGTCGAGGCGCTGAGGTCGATCTGGTCGACGACGGCGGGGCGGGGTGGTATCCAACGCCCGGGCCCGTAGCTCAGTTGGTAGAGCAGGAGACTTTTAATCTCACGGTCCAGGGTTCGAGTCCCTGCGGGCTCACCGCTCGGCCCTCGTCGTCGCGCTCCCTCGCTACCCCGTCGCCAGATTCCCGGACGGCGTCCAGGGCAGATCCAGCGTGCTCACCATCCCGGCGTTCATCCCCACGACCTGCGGAATCGCGTTGATGACCCGGTTGGCTGTCGCCTGGACGCCGCCCGTGTTGTGGTCGCCGTCCTCGCCTTTCGTGAAGCACTCGAGCTGGACGTCGGGGTTGCCCTTCACGATCGCGCGGTGGACGCCGCTTCGGCCTTCGGGCGCCTTGGGCCAGTGGGGCGCCTGGTCGAGGCCGAGGCGGTTCACGTGCTCGGTGACGATGAAGGGCTTGCCGTCGACGATGCCCTGGAGCTCGAAGCGGACGGCGCCGCACTCGCCGGCTTCGACGCGCATCATCGGGCACTCGAAGGCTTCCTTCGCGAAGTCGCGTTCGTAGACCTCGCGGATCTCTTCGAGCTCGACGCCGAGCGCGTCGGCCATCAGCCGGACCATCGCGCCCCAGCCCGAGGTCAGCATGCCGGGCATGCCCATGATCGGGCTCGCGGACGCGTCCTTGCCGAAGCCGAAGGCGACGCCGGTGAAGTCCGGGTCCTCGTACGTCGAGTAGTCGCAGATCTCCTGGACGCGGATCTCTTCGACCTCGCCCGCGATCTGGAGCGCGGCGAGGGGCAGGACGTCGCCGGAGAAGCCCGGGTCGATGCCGTTGATGAAGAGGGTGCTCCCGCCGACGCGGCAGGCCTCTTCGAGGACGTCGCGCAGGTTCGGGTCACCGTGGGCCGGGTAGATGAACTGGATGAGGGCGACGCCGACGACGTCGATCCCGGCGCGGAGCAGGCGCGCCATGTCGTCGGTCGCGTCCTTGGCGCGGAGCTCGCCGTTCGCCATGTAGACGCAGCAGTCGGGCGCGAGGGCGATCAGCGCGTCGACGTCGTTCGTCGCCTTCACGCCCGTCACGACGTCGAGCCCCGCGAGCTCGCCCGCGTCCTTGCCCTGCTTGGCGTCGGAGTTGGCGTGGAGGCCGACCAGCTCGAGCTTCGGATGACGGATCAGGGAGCGGAGGCTCTGGAGGCCGACGTTGCCGGTGCCCCATTGGATGACTCGGTACGACTTGGACATGTCAGGGTTCCTCGTTCGGGAAACGGTCGTGGTGGGCGGAACGGTCGCGCGCGAAGAGCGCGCCTACAGCAGCTCGTAGTCCTCGGACTCTACCTTCCGGGTCTGCTTCCAGTAGTCGAGCAGGCCGTAGGGCCAGTTCTGGGAAACGCGCCCGTGCTGGTTCTTGTACCAGGTGTTGACCGTCGCGGCGCCCCAGGCGCGCTTCAGGTTGTCCGCGTCGATCCGCGCGTTGTAGGCGTCGTGGACTTCGGGCCGGCAGTCCATCGCCTTCCTGTCGTCGCGGAGCAGCATCTCGATCGACGCCAGCAGATAGTCGACCTCGCACTCGGTGAAGAAGATGATGCTGCCGTTCACGACGATGTTCGTGTTCGGGCCGTAGAGCAGGAAGAGGTTCGGGAAGTGGGGCAGGGTGATCCCGAGATAGGCCCGCGCGTCGCCGGCCCAGTGGTCGTGGAGCTTCCGGCCGTCGCGGCCGACGACTTCGAGGGGCATGAGGAAGTCGCTCGCCGTGAAGCCGGTTCCGTAGACGATCACGTCGGCCTCGATCTCGCTTCCGTCGACGAGGCGGATCCCCTTCTCGGTGATGCGGTCGATCGCCGTCGTCTCGAGGGTCACGTCGTCCCGGGCGAAGGTGGCAGGGAGAATCCCGTTGTCCCGGACGAAGCGCTTCGAGAAGGGCGGGTAGTTCGGCGTCATCTTCTCGAGAAGCTCGGCGTCGCCGCCGGTCGCTCCCTTCAGGTACTCGGTCAACATCGAGCGGACCTGATCGTTCAGCGCACCGACGGAGGCGGGGCCGCCCTCCCATTCGGGATCGACCTGGACGGTCTCGAGCAGGCCTTCCGCCGTGCTCCAGAAGAGCCAGAAGCGGTACCACTCCGCGTAGTGGGGGACGTGGCGGTAGAGCCACTGCAGGCCGTTCGGGACCTCTTCGTGGTAGTCGAGGGTGGGCAGCAGCCAGGGCGGCGTACGCTGGAGCACGGTCAGGTGGCTCGCCTGCTCCGCCACGAGCGGGATGAACTGACAGGCCGAGGCGCCCGTTCCGATCACGACGACCTTCTTGCCGTTCAGGTCGACGCTCCGGTCCCAGCGGGCGGAGTGGAACGCCGGGCCGGCGAAGTCGTCCATCCCCTCGATCTCGGGCATGCGCGGGCGGTTCAGCTGGCCCATGCCGGAGACGAGGACCTGCGCGCGGACCGTCTCGCGCTCGCCGCCGCGCTCGGTCTCGAGGGTCCATTCCCCGGTCGCTTCGTCGAAGACGGCCCGCTTCACCTCGGTTCCGAACCGGATGTGCTCGCGCAGGCCGAAGGCGTTGGCGACGTGCTGGAAGTATTCGAGGAGCACGGGCTGGGTCGAGAAGAGCTGGGGCCACTCGAAGCCCTGGGCGAAGGAGTAGCTGTAGAAGTGGTTCGAGACGTCGACCCGGCAGCCCGGGTAGACGTTGTCGTGCCAGGTCCCGCCGACGTCGTCGCTCTTCTCGTAGATCGTGAACGGAACCCCGGCCTGCTGGAGGCGGATCGCCGCGCAGAGGCCCGACATCCCCGCGCCGATGATCGCGACCGAGAAGTCCCGGTCGGGGGCGAGCGCCTGCTTCGTCCACTTCGGCGCGCGCGTGTCTGGCCCGTCCAGGCTGAGCTCGTCGAGGAGGAAGGGCAGCGTCTCGTCGAGCCGGGCGCCGTCGACGACGAAGGCGAGCAGTCTTCGGAAATCGGCTTCGGTCGGTCGCGCGGGCGCGGGACAGCCGTCGTCGCGCCAGCGCTTGAGCGCCTCGAAGCAGCGCGCCCGGGCGTCCGCGATCTGGGCTTCGTCGTAGCCGCCCTGGGCGCCGGCGAGGAGGCCCTGCTCCGGTCGCGGGGCGCCTTCGAGAACGCCGGGATCTCCGGTCAGGTGACTCACGGCGAGCAGCAGGGCCGGCAGCTCGGCGTCCTCGAGGTGGCGGGCGAGCTCGTCGTCCGTGGCGTCGAGCTTCTCGATCCGGCGTTCGGAGGACATCGGGACTCCTGTCGTGTCTTCGGGGAGGCAGGGCGAGCGGGGCCCGCGGCGGAAACCGATACTACCACCGGAACGTGCGCGGCGAGGCGTCGCGCGTCCCCCGAATGGGCGAGGGGAAACGGCCGAGCGAGGGGCGATGTCCGGAATCGAATCGATCAGTGCGGTTACGCTCCTCGTCGCCGACATGGCGCGCTCTGTCCGTTTCTACGAGGCGCTCGGATTCGAGCGGCTCTACGGGGGCGAGGATGCGGAGTTCACCAGCTACCGCGTCGGCGACGGCTACCTGAACCTGGCCTACCGCGCGGAAGGGGGCGACGTCGCCGGCTGGGGACGCACCATCCTCTACGTCGAGGACGTCGACGCGATGCACGCGCGGGTGGTCGAGGCGGGGTACACGCCCGAGTTCGCACCGCGGGACGCGACGTGGGGCGAGCGCTACTTCCACGTGCAGGATCCGGACGGGCACGAGGTGAGCTTCGCGCGGCCGCTCGCCTAGCCGCGCCCGGTCGGCCGCTCAGTCCGCGTTGGCGCGGACCCCGGAGTAGGCGGTCTCGGCCACGCGGTCGGCGCCGAGATGGCCGCCGGGGGACGCGCCGTCGACGTGCCCCATGATCCCGCGATAGAGCGTGAAGCCGCAGAGCTGCTGGAGCCGCGGCGGCATCTCGCGCACGTCCTCGGGCTTGAGCGCGTAATACTGGTTCTGCTGCTGCCGCATCCATCCCTGGCAGTACTGGATGTTGAGGCCGAGGCGCCAGTCGTCTTCGCTCGTGTTGGCGCCGCCGCAATGCCACGTGCCCCCGTTCACGACGAGGATCGAGCCGGCGGGCATCTCCGCCGGGATGTGCTCGTACTCCTTCGTGTAGTCGGGCTCGTGGTCGAAGCGATGAGAGCCGGGGACGACGCGGGTCGCGCCGTTGGCGTCGGTGAAGTCGGTGATCGCCCAGATCGTCGTGACCATGAAGGGAATGCGCGGGCGCGGGACGGTCACGAGACCGTCGTCGCTGTGCAGGCCCTGGAGGCGCTCGCCGGGGCCGATGTTCATCGACGTCGTGCCGGAGAGCAGGCACTCGCGGTCGAGGAGCTGCTCGGCGAAGGGCAGGGCGTTTTCGAAGACCGGGAGCTCCCAGAAGACGCGGTCCTTGTCGAGCAGGTTGTACATCCGCTTCGTCGAGAAGCCCTCGGCCGGGTTGTTGCGCGGGCCGACCTCGAGCTCGTCCTCGAGGCGCGCGACGGCATCGCGGATCCGGCGGACGAGGTCGGGTGGGATCGCGTTCTCGACGATGCAATAGCCCTGGTCTTCGATCGTTTCGAGGTGCGCTTCGAGGAGGTTCGGGTCCATGCGGGGAAGATGGCGCTCGCGGCGATCGGGTGCACGCGCGGTTCTGCGCGGGCCGCCGGGGCTGGGTTAGGGTCCGGTCATGCGCGAGAAGCCCGCTCCCGACTTCGTACCTGCCGAGGCCGTTCCGGCGGCGACGGTCATCCTCGTGCGGGACGCGCGGGAGGGGATCGAGGTCTTCCTGATGGAGCGGAGCGGCTTCGGCGCCTTCGGCGGGCTCCACGTCTTCCCGGGCGGCAAGATCGATCCGACCGACGGCGACGGTCTCTGGTCCGGGCTGGCGGAAGGGGTCGATCCCGAAACCGCGAACGCGACGCTCGGCGTCGATTCCGGCGGGCTCGACTACTGGGTCGCTTGCATTCGCGAGTGCTTCGAAGAGGCGGGCGTGCTGCTCGCGACCCGCGACGACGGGGCGCTGCTGCCGCTCTCCGATCCCGACCGCCGCGCGCGCTTCGCGCGCTGGCGCGACCGCCTGAACGGTGGCGAGAAGGGTGCGTTCGAGGCGATGTGCCAGGCGGAGGGGCTCCGGCTCGCGGCCGACCAGTTGGCCTACGTCTCCCACTGGATCACGCCGATCGAGCAGCCCAAGCGCTTCAATACCCGCTTCTTCGTGGCGCGCGCGCCGGAGGAGCAGGAGGCGCTCCACGACGGCTTCGAGACGGTGCAGAGCGATTGGATCCGCCCGGCGGTCGCGCTCGATCGCTGGAAGCGTGGCGAGCTCAACCTGATCTCGCCGACGTTCACGAACCTCCGGGCGCTCAGCGACTACGACACGACCCGCGCCGTCCTCGAAGCGAAGCGCGCCGTCGATCCGGCGACGATCCCCGTGATCCTGCCCCGCGTCACGCCGCGCGAGGGCGGGGACTACGACGAGGAGCTCGCGGTGGTCGGGCGGGGCGGGAAGGTCTCCGACGCCGACCCCCGCTCATGAGCCTCCGTTCCTTCGGCCGGACGCCGGTTCTGCCGGGCGTTCAGAGCCCCGTCGGCCGATTCGCGTACCGTCCGTCCCGGGGTGAATAGAACCAGCCGCCGCCGGCGAGGGTGCCGCCGTCCACGGGAAGGTTGTGTCCCGTCACGTAGCTCGAGAGGTCCGACGCCAGGAAGAGCGCGGCCCGCGCCTGCTCCTCGGGCCAGCCGAGTCGGCCCACCGGCGCCCACGACGGCCAGAGGTGCTCGTGCTCCTCCCACCCGGTCCGGTAGTCGACCTGCGGCGTCTCGCAGAGGTCGGTCCCGATCCCGTTCACGCGGATCCCGTTCCGCCCCTGGTCGACGGCGAGGCAGCGCGTGAACTGGGCGACGGCGGCCTTCATCGAGGCGTAGATCGGCTCCGTCGGATAGCCGCGCATCCCCTCCACGCTGTGGAAGTTCACGATCGAGCCGCCCCCGCCCTCGATCATGGCGTCGAGGAACGCGTGGGTGACCCGGACGACGTGGAGGAAGTTGATCTGGTACATCGCGTCCCACGTCTCGGGACTCGACTTCCGGAACGGAGAGAGCGGCCGATAGTCGCCGACGTTGTTCACGAGCACGTCGACGTGCGGATGCTCGGCGAGCACCGCCTCCTGAAGACGCTCCACGTCCGCCGGCTCGCGCACGTCGACGTCGTGGGTCCGCGCCCGGCCGCCCGCCGCCTCGATGTCGGCGACGGCCCGCGCGCCGCGCTCCGGATCGATCTCGGCGATCTCGACCCGCGCGCCGTGCTGCGCGAAGAGGCGCGAGATCGCGCCGCCGATTCCGTCCCCGCCGCCGGTCACGACGGCGACCTTGCCGTCGAGGAGGCGGTTCCAGTCGGAGATCGCGGGGACGTCGGTGGGCTGCTGGGTGCTCTCGGGGGGCATCGGGGTTCCTTTCCGGTCGACGGCGCCGCGGTCAGCGGTTCCGCAGGAGGGCCAGGGCCTGGTCGGCGTGGCCGGTCATGTCGAGCTCGCTGTGGATCGCGCCGAGCAGTGTCCGGTCGGTGTCGATCACGAAGGTCGCCCGCTTGCTCGGCAGCGGTCCGAACCGCTTCACGCCGAAGTGCTTTGCCACCGCGCGGTCCGGATCGGACAGCAGGGGAAAGCCGAGGTCGTTCTTGTCGTCGAAGGCCTTCTGCCGATCCACCGGATCGGCGCTGATCCCCGCGCGCTGGGCCCCGAGCTCGCTGAACTCGCTCGCCAGGTCGCGGAAATGGCAGCTCTCGATCGTTCAACCCGGCGTCATCGCCTTCGGATAGAAGAAGAGGACGAGCGGCCCTTCCGCGAGCAGCTCGGAGAGCTTCACCTGCCGTCCCGTCTGGTCGGTCGCGCTCCAGTCGTCGACCCGATCTCCAGCCTTCATGTCGGTTCCTCCGCACCGGACGGCGGACGAGGGCCCGCGGGTGCTCGCCGCAGGGTACCGGAGCCTCGGGGGAACGGGGTGGCCTCCCGAGCCGTCCCGATCTCGACCGAATCGTCTCGGGGCGGGCGAGAAGCTGGAGTAGACTGGAGTGATGTGGGACCGGTGGGGCAGGATGCGTCGATCGCGGCGGAAACGGGCCGTCGGGGCGACGCGGGCCGCGCTGTGCGTGCTCGCTGCGCTCGTCTGGGCGAGTCCGGCCTTCGCCTTCCGGCTGATCGGCGCGCCCGGCAGCTGGTCGCGCTGGGACGCCGCGCCGCGCACCGTCAACGGCGTGGAACGTTCGCTGGACGGCGGCCTCCGCTACTCGATCGAGCACGGTGACTACGGGCTGTTGCGGGACGAGTTCCTCTGGCTGGGGACGCCCCCCCTCGGACCAGGCCTTCGCCGACGCGATCGCCCGGGCGTTCGAGTACTGGGAAGTCGTCGATCCGGCGACGGGCCTGCCGGCCGCCTTCCATTTCGTGGAGGACCTCTCGACCCCCGCGGTCGATCAGGCCCCGAACAACCCGAACAATCCGAACGCCTACCTCGGGCTGAACGCCGGCGCCGAGATCGACATCTTCGCGGAGACGCCGCATGCCGGTCCCGGATTCGGGGCGAGCGTCATCTTCTTCGTCGACACGACGCAGGACGATCTCACCCTGACCTCCGGAACGCAGAGCTACGCCGGGCGGGCGATCTCCGGGGCCGACATCCGGATGAACCCGGCCTTCGTCTACACCCTGCGCTTCTTCGAGACGCTGCTCACCCACGAGATCGGTCACGCGCTCGGATTGGCCGACCTCGAAGTGACCCCGCTCGCGTCGAACGTCTCGGGCTTCCTCGACGACGACTACGATCCGTCGACGAGCACGTCCGTGCTCGCGACGACGAGCAACTCCTTCGCGCTCCTGATCGACCCGGCCGACCCCGACGCGACGCCGCTCCTCTCGTTCGACGGAAACATGAACACTGATCCCGGCATCGACACCCCGGGCGTCTCTATACTGATGGAGAGCGACGACTGGCCGGAGCTCCAGTTCGCCGAGCCCAAGCTGCAGAACGACGACTTCGCGGGCCGTCAGTTCCTCTATCCGGTCCCCGAGCCCGGGGCGGGGGCGATGCTCCTCGTCGGCGTGGGGGCCCTCTCGTTGCTCGTGCGCCTGCGGACGTCGGAGACCCAGCCATGAAGATTCAGCTCCTCACCTATCCGGACATGACGCTCCTCGACCTGGTCGGGCCGCTCCAGGTCTGGTCGCTGATGCCCGAGGTCGAGATCGAGCTCGTCTGGAAGTCGACGGACCCGGTCCCGACCGACTGCGGTCTGCCGGTCGTCCCGACGCATGCCTTCGCCGACGCATCCGAATCGACGGACCTCCTCTTCACGGGCGGCGGCGTCGACGGCACGACCCGCGCGATGGCCGATCCCGAGGTGATCGAGTTCATGCAGTCCCGGGGCGAGAGCGCGGGCTGGGTCACGAGCGTCTGTACGGGGGCGCTGATCCTCGGCGTCGCGGGGCTGCTCAAGGGCTATCGCGCGACGACCCATTGGATGGCGCTCGACGCGCTCCCGAATTTCGGGGCCGAGCCGGTCAAGGAGCGCTGGGTCGTCGATCGCAACCGCGCGACCGGTGGCGGCGTGACCGCGGGCATCGACTTCGGTCTGGCGCTCGCGGCGGAGATCGCCGGCGAAGAGGTCGCGAAGACGATCCAGCTCGGCCTCGAGTACGCGCCGCAGCCGCCCTTCGATTCCGGCACGCCCGACAAGGCGAGCCCCGAGCGGGTGGCCGCCGTCGCGAAGCTGTTCCAGGGCGGCTGAGTCGTTCCGCCGCGCCCCGGCTCGGCCGGTCGGTGCCGCGCCCGCGTTCAGCGCTCCTCGCGCCGGATCATCACGACTTCGTAGCGCCCGCCGTCGCCGATGTAGGCGTTGCCGATCCAGCCGGTCACGCTCACCAGCGCCGCGCCGAGCAGCGCCGAGCCGAAGCCGGCGACGTCGAAGCCCTCGAGGAGGCGCCCGACCAGCCAGAGCATCCCGGCGTTGATCGGCCACAGGAAGAGGCCGAGGGTGAGGACGGTGAGCGGAATCGTGAGCAGGATGGCGATCGGCCGGACGACGGCGTTCACGAGGCCGAGCACGATCGCCGCGAGGATCAGCGTGAAGGTGTCGTCGGCGCGGATGCCGTCGACGAGGGCGGTCGCGACCCAGAGCCCGAGGGCGGTGATCGCGAGGCGGACGAGGATGCCGTTCATGGTGGGGCTCCTTGGGGCAGGCCTTTCGGGCAGGACCGGAAGGATCGGCACAGGGCCCCGGGGCGCAACCCCGCCCGGGGTCAGTCCCGTTCGGTCCGCCCGTAGGGGCCAGGGATCAGTCCCGCTCCGCCCGCCAGCGCCGCCAATCCCCGCTCGGGATGCGTGCGCTCGCGTCGGGAATCCGGTTGTAGACGTAGGTCCAGGCGGAGGCCCCCTCGGGCTCGATCAGCCGGACCCGCTCGCGCAGATAGAGCGAACCGCGTGGGTTCCCCGGATCGAAGTCCTCGAACGCGTCGAGCACGCGGAGCACGTCGGGATCGAGCAGGGCGTGGATCTCGCCCACGACGCGGCCGTCGCCCGGACGCATGCCCGGCCAGTCACCGAGGTCGAAGAGCTCGCCTTCGAGCAGGCACGGCCCGACGAAGCGCATCCGGTCGCCGATCTCGAGACGCTCGACGCCGCCGAGCCCGCGCATGAGCGAGCCGTAGAAGGCCACCCAGAGCGGGGCTTCCCCCGCGTCCTCGCCCGGCTCCTTCGACGCCGCCACGCCGACTAACGCGCCACCAGGGTCCGGAGGTTCGTGAGCGCCTCGAAGGGCGTCGCGACGACCCGGGCGTTGATCAGCCACTCGGGGACGCCGCCGCCGGGATCGAGGTGCATCTGGAAGGTGACGCGCGTGCGGGATTCGCCGAGCGGCTCGAAGCGCCACAGTCCGCGTGCGTGGCGAACGCGGACGCGCCCGGATTGCTCCGGGTAGTGGTCGGGGTTCGCCGTCAACGCGAGCTCGACCGTGCCGCTCTCGACGTTCCGGGAGAGCACGCTCCGGAAGACGTTGTCGCGGTCCGAGACCGGCCACGGCGCGTCCATCACGGAATACTGGTGCGAGACGTTGCCCTCGCGATCGAGCAGCTTCGACTCGGGCGTGTTCGGGAACCACTCCTTGAAGCGGTCCGAGTCGCGCAGCAGGGCGACGAGTGCTTCGGCGGGCGCCTCGACCTCGGTGACGCCCCGGAACTCTTCGATCCCGGAACCTACGACGGGCCGCGTATGGACGGCGATCCCGTCTTCCTGTCGGCCGAGCGTCCAGTCGGCGGCTGCGCTCGCACTCGCGAGGAGCGCTGCGACGACGGCGAGCCCGATCGTCAGACTTCGCTTCGGTCCTGAGTGCATCTCGTTCCCCCTCGGCACGCGGCCGGAAGTGTAGCGGGAACGGATTCGTGCTCGCGCCTCGCGGTGTCGCGCACTACCGTGCCGCCCTGAAGCAGTGCCCCCATCGCACCAGGAGTTCCCATGTCTCGTCTCGAAGGAAAGATCGCGATCATCACGGGCGGCGCCCGCGGCACCGGGGAGCAGACCGCCCGGCTCTTCGCGGACGAAGGGGCGAAGGTCGTGATCGGCGACGTGCTCGAGGAGGAGGGGCACGCGACGGCGGCGGACATCGGGGATTCGGCCCGGTTCGTGCGCCTCGATGTGACCGACCCCGAGAGCTGGAAGGCCTGCGTCGAGGAGACCACGTCCGCCTTCGGCCTCCCGAACGTGCTCGTCAACAACGCGGGGCTCCTCCACATGGAGGCCTTCGTCGACATCGATCCGGCCCGCTACGAGGCGCTCTGGCGCGTCAACCTGTTCGGTCCCTTCCTCGGCTCCCAGGCGGTGGCGAAGTCGATGCAGCAGGCCGGGGGCGGCTCGATCGTGAACGTCGCCTCCGTCGACGGGCTGTCCGCCAAGAACGGCCTCGGCGCGTACGTTCCGACCAAGTGGGGGCTTCGCGGCTTGACCCGGGTCGCCGCGCTCGAGCTCGGGCAGATGGGGATCCGCGTGAACGCGGTCTGCCCCGAAGCCGGAGGGCCTGGCATGCGCAAGGACATCATGCCCGAAGGCATCGACATCGATCCGATGGACACCATCGCCTTCACCCACGGCGTGATCCCCTACAACCGCGAGCGACCCGGCATCGAGATCATTCGCGACATCGCGCGCATGATCCTGTTCCTGGCGTCCGACGAGAGCCTCTCCTGCACGGGCGGGGACTATCCGGTCGACGCGGGCTGGACCGCCGGCCACCGGCTGAAGTTCAACCCGGGCTACAAGGCCGATCCCGTCGAGGGCTGAGCCGGCTCAGGGGAGCGCCAGCATCTCCGCGGCCTGCGAGAGCGTTGCGACCGGACGACCGACCTTCGCACAGAGCTCGACGGCTTCGGCCATCAGCTCCTCGTTCGAAGGACTCCGGTCGGGCGAGTAGAACTCTTCGACGCCGATGTGGAGATGGCCGCCGCGCTCGAGGGCGAGCCGGGCGATCGGCGTCTCCATCAGGTCGCCGCCCCAGACCGAGACCGACCAGGGGAGATCCGTCCCTTCGAGCATGTCGAGGTACGCGAGCAGCCCGTACTCCGTCGGCATGAGTCCGAAGCTCACGCCGGGCTCCGTCGCCATCAGCCCATAGTCCCCGCCGAAGTAGAACTTGACCATCGCGCCCGCCGGGAGCTTCCCGGCCCGGTGATAGGCGAGGGTGGTGCGCAGCGAGTTCGGCTCGTAGATCCCGAGCGCGGGGCCCATCTTCAACCGTTCGCAGAAGGCGAAGGCCGTGCGGCAGTCGTCGTAGGAGACGGGGTAGACGCCGCCGACCGGCAGGCCGTCCGGTCCGGGCTGACCGATGTTGGTCGAGCCCGGGTCGAAGGCGCACATGCGGAGCGGGATCTCCTGCGCGATCAGCTCGATGTGTTCGAGCCGTTCGGCCATGGTCGGGGAGGCGGTGAGCGTCGGATACCAGAGCGCGTCCGGTCGGGCCTCGAGGATCCGCCGCCACGGGACGAGGTAGTCGTCGGCGGCCTCGCGCCCGTCGAGGGCGATGTCGCTGTTGTGGGCGTGGACGATCGTCGCGCCCATCTCGAAGCAGCGAAGCGCGTCCCGCTCGATCTCGTCGTGGCTGCGGGGCGCGTTCGGGTTCTTCTCCTTGGAGGTCATGCCGTTGATGGCCGCCTCCAGGATGACGGGCCTCTCGGAAATGGACGCGTTCATGGTGCTCTCCTCGGGCAGCGGGCCCGAGGGTCATCCTACCGCCTCGCGGACCCTGGACGCCCGAGACGGCTCCCCGCGGGCGTGGCCTCAAGTAGGTTCTCGGCTCGGCCGATCACCGGAGGGCAGTGCCGCGCGTCCACCCCGCGGCCCGGAGATCCCGCGATGAAGACCCGAGCCCTTTTCCCCGTCGCCCCCGTCTTGCGCCGCCTCGTAGGCGTCGCCCTCGCCGGGGCCATGGTCCTCTCGCTCGGCGGCTGTGTCGGCAAGGCCTGGCAGCAGGCCCTCGAAGAGGACACGCCCGCCGCCTACTACCGGTTCATGCGGGAGCACGGCGACTCGCAGTACGCCGACGCGGCGCGGGAGCGCCTCGATTTCCACAAGCTCTATCGCGAGCCGACCCTGTCGGGCTACGCGTCCTTCCAGCGCCGCTACCCGAACAGCGAGCTGCTCGTTCGTCTCCATCCGGCGCTCGAGAAGCCGGCCTTCGAGGCCGCGCGTGCCGCGGGCACGGCCGGCGCCTATCGCGACTTTGTGGACCGCTTTCCCGGTGGCGAGCTCGCCGCGCGCGCCGAAGGCAACGCGGTCTTCGTCGCGAGCAAGGGGTTCGGGGGCGACGCCGACCGGCTCGCCGCGTTCGCGCGGGAGTATCCCGAGAGCGACTTCGCCGCCGAGGCGGTCCGCACGATGGAAGCCGTCGCCGCGAGGCGCGCCGCGAGCTTCGATGCCGTCGGCCTCGTGCTCGACGTCGACGCTTCGACGCCCGAGCGGGCGCGGGTGCGGAACGCGTTGATCGACCGGATGGCGAAGCTCACGGAGCGCGCGGGCGTCCAGCTGCGGGTGGCGCCGGAAGGCGTGGCGCCGGAGCGGGTCCGCAACTTCCCCGCGGCGCGCCTCGAGGTGCGTCACGTCGAGGCGGCGGTCGGTCGCGAGACGGCGGCAGGGGAGCTGGCTCGTCCGGCGATGCTCGGCACGACCGAGGTGGTCCTGCGGTCGCAGCCCGGCGAGGCGCCGATCGCGACCCGGCGCTTCGAGCTCCGGGTCGAGGACAAGTCCTACGTCCCGGGCACGTCCGTGCTCTTCGGGGCGAACGCGTCCCGCTACTGGAGCGAGTTCTTCGTTCCGGTCGCGAGCTGGCGGAACGACACGACCGTTCGCCCGCCGATCGCGCTCGAGCGCCCGGTCATCGACGTCGACGGATTCGGCGATCGGGCGGCGGTGCTCTACGAAGACGGGGACTTCGAGCTGCTCGGCCTCGCGGATCCGACGCGACCGATCAAGCTCGCCCGATACGCGCGCCACGAGGACTACAAGAAGTGGTCCGGCATCCGTTCGATGGACGGTCGGATCGCGATCTACGGCGAGGAAGGGCTCGAGTTCGTGCGCTTCACGGCGCGGGGACCCGTCGCCGAGCGGACCTGGAATCGCGGCGACATCGGTCGCGTGCTCTCCATCGCTCCGGTCGGCGACCAGATGGTCATCGCGGGCGTCCGGGGTCTCCAGGTCCTCGATCCCGCGACCGGCGAGATGCGCCGCGTGATGCGTCGGATCGTCAAGAGCATCGACGCCCTCGGCGAGACCCTCGTCTTCGTCGACGGCGAATCGGTCTACCTCTCGACCCTGCCGCTGCTCGCCGAGAATCGCGTCATCGCGCAGCTCAAGCTCGGCAAGACCTTCGGGCCGGACAACGTCCGCGTGCTCGATCGCGCCGCGGTCGTGACGGGACCCGGTGGCGCGCTGGTCGTCGATCTCAGGGATCCGCGCAAGCCGAAGGCCGTCGCGAAGCTCGCGAGTCGCGAGGTCGGCGAAGTCTTCGACGCCTCCCGCGTCCGCGGGCGGACCTTCCTGGTCGGCGAGCGGGGCCTCCAGCTGCTCACCCGCCGCCTCGACCGCGTCGAAGAGACGATCGACGTCGGCGTCCGCGACCGCGTCAGCGTGATGGGGCGCCATCTCGTCACGTCGAGCGCCGCCGGGATCCAGGTCGTCGACTCGACTCCCTGGGCCGAAGCCCCGACCCCCGCCGCCGCACGCTAGTCCGGACGCGCCGGCCTCGCGCCGAGTGCCCGCAGGCGAAGAAAATAGGCGACGGCCCACTCGCCGAGCGCCCAACAGGCGACGTTCCGCCCACTCGCCGAGTGCCCGCAGGCGACGTTCCGCCCACTCGCCGAGTGCCCGCAGGCGAAGGAAATAGTCGACGGTTCAGTCGATGCCGATCTCCGGCGGGGTCAGGCCCTGGCGGACGAGGGTGATCTCGGGCCCCTTGCGATGGAGCGGCATGCGGTGGCCGAGGTAGGCGCCGCTGTCCGCGTCGAACCAGAACGAGAAGCTCGGCAGCAGCCGACTCGCCAGCCACGCGACGGCCTCGCCGAAGTCCGGCCCGTACTCGATCTCGACGACCTTGCGTCCCGCCCGCGCCCGGGTCTTCCCGCGCACGGCGATCATGTCGTGGAGCACCGGACCCTCGTCGCACGCCGCGATCTGGAAGCGGACCGCGTCGCGCTCGCCGCTCACGAGGGGGGCGAAGAGCAGCTGCATCGGGACGTTGACGACGCGGTCGTCGCCCTCGATCTCCACGTGGCGGCCGCCGCTCGAGGGCTCGCCCTCGTCGTAGCAGCTGACCCGTCCGGCGCGGTGGTCGATCACGAGCAGCGGGAGCTGCCGGCCGTCCGCCGTCGTGGACTGGGATCGTTCTTCGAGGACGCGCAGGGTCAGGTCGTCCGTGGACGGCGCGCCGGCCAGCCCCCCGGCGATCGGGGCGAGCACGGCCTGCGAGACGTTGCGACCGCCGTCGTCAGTCCCCATCGTCACCCGCATCCGGTGGGATCCGTCGTCTTCGGTCCAGGCTTCGAAGCTCGATCGTCCGATCGCACGCCCGGCCTCGTCGAAGGTGGTGGCCCCGATCGGTTCGAGCGCCGTCTCGGCGTGCAGCGCGAGACTCGACTCGGCGTTCGCAGCGATTGGCGCGAGTCCCACGACGACCGAGAGAACGGTCGAGGCGGCGAGGCTCGAGAGACGCGGTCGGGTTCGCGCGGTGACGATCGATACGGGCATCGCGAGAAGATACCCGAGCCGCGCGGAAGGTCGCCTTTCGTCTGCGAAACATCGCCACAGGGCAAGGGTGTGCGGCGGGCGCCACACCGGGGCGACCCCTGCTAACTTGAGCGCATGCCGCAGGTCTGGACTCGATCCCGAGCCGGAACCGCCTCGTCTCCCCAGGTCCGTCAGCCGGTTCCGGAACGTCCCTCCATCCACTCGATCGAGCTTCCGCTCGACTGGGGACCCGGCTCGACGCAGATCTATCTGATCGAGGGTCAGCCCCTCACGCTGATCGACACCGGTGTGGCGAGCGCCGCCTCCCGGGCCGCGCTCACCGTGGCGCTCGAGTCGCTGGGGTACGGCCTCGCCGACGTCGAACGTGTGGTCGTGACCCATGCCCATCGCGACCACTTCGGCTTCGTCGAGGGGCTGCGGGACGCCGGGGCCGATCTCGAGTGCTGTGTGCACGAGCGGGATGCCGACCGCGTGGAGGGATACGAACGGATCCTTCGTGACCGGATCTCGGGCATGACCGCGCTCTTCGTCTCGTTCGGGGTCCCTCGTGACGTCGCCCTGCGACTCGAAGAAGAGCGGCGGAGGACGCTTTCGGTCGACATCGCCGAAGGCGTGCCGACCCGGGTCGACCGGCGGCTGGTCGAGGGCGACCGGATCGCCTGGAAGGACTGGAGCCTTTCGGTGCTGCATGCACCGGGGCACACGCCGGGACACATCGTGCTCGAGGATCCCTCGACGGGGCTGCTCTTCTCCGGGGACCAGGTCATGGCGCAGGCGATCCCGCACGCCGAGAACTTCCATCTCGACGGGTTGCCCGATCCGGCGGATCCACTTCGCCGACCGCCACGTTTCCGCGGCCTGGTCGAGATGCGACGGACGCTGCGGCGCCTGCGGCGGCGGCCGGTTCGCCTCGTGCTGCCTGGCTACGGCATGGCGCTCCGTCGCGCCGAGCGCTCGATCCGGGACACGCTGCTCCACTACGACGTGCGGCTGCAGCGAATCGATCGCGGCCTGCGCAGTCTCGCCGCGATCGGCCAGGAGGTGACGGCCTACGAGCTGTGGAAGGCGCTCTTTCCCGCCGACGAGCCGAGCGGCGACATGCGCGCGCACCTGCTGCTGTTGATCGGTGCCCTCGACTGTCTGGAAGAGGACGGGCTGCTCGTGACCGAACGCCGAGACGATGGCGTCTTCCTGCACCACCACCGTTAGGCGGTCGCTCCGTCGCGCTCGTCGGCGCCGTCGGGCGGTCTCCCCGGCGTGCTCGTCGGCCTATTCGAATCGCGAGAGCAGATGGACGGCGAGGGCGCGCCGATCCTCCTCGGGCAGCTCGAAGGCCGGCATCGGCGGCGTCGGGGACAGGAAGAAGCCGGTGAGGGCGTCGAGCGAATACTTCGAAGCGAGGCCCTCGAGCGGCTTCGCGACGACGCCCGCCTCGGCCTCCTCGGCGAGATGGCACGTGCCGCAGGCCTGGGTCTCGAAGAGCGCCTCGCCCGACGCGTCGAGGGCCTCTCTCGTCACCCGATCCAGGTTCGCGAGCCCCGTCCCGTCGGCATCGCGCGGAAGCGGGACCGTCGGCGCGGGGGCGCCCGAAGCGGCGGCGGTCGCCGTTCCCCGGTGGAGCCGGAAGATCGCGCCGGCGTAGTCGTCGCTCACGTAGATCGAACCATCGGGGCCTTCGATCACGTCGACCGGACGCCCCATGACGTCCTCGTCCATCTCGAAGCCCGTCAGGAAGTCGCGCTCTTCGATCTCGCCGTTCCGCCAGTGGAGCGACACGACCTTGTAGCCATCGAGGGTCGAGCGGTTCCAGGATCCGTGGAGCGCGACGAGCGCCGCGCCGCGCAGGGCCTCGGGCGTGTCGGGATGGCGTAGGAAGGTGATGCCGAGGGGGGCGTTGTGGGCGCGGAAGCCGTGAACGGGCGGGATCGTCGCGGCGACCTTTTCGGGGTTGTCTGCGCCGAAGTCCGGGTCCGCGTCGCCGAAGCCGTTGGCGTAGGGCCAGCCGTAGAAGCCCCCGCGCTCGACCCGGTTGAGCTCGCACGGCGGGTAGTCGTCGCCCAGCAGGTCGCGGCCGTTGTCCGTCGCATAGAGGTCGCCGGTCTCGGGGTTCCAGTCGAAGCCGACCGAGTTTCGGAGCCCCGATGCGTAGATCTGCTCACCGCTGCCGTCCGGCGCGTAGCGGAGGATCGCCGCGCGCCGCGGGTCCTCCTCCTCGCACACGTTGCAGCTCGACCCGACGTGGACGTACATCCCGCCGTCGGGGCCGAAGCGCAGGGTCCGGGTCCAGTGCCCGCCGCCCGGCGGGATGCCCTCGACCACCCGCTCCACCGGTCCGGCCACCCGGATCGAGTCCGGGCCGTCGTCGGCGATCGGGACGCGGACGATCGCTCCGGTCTCCGCGAGATAGAGGTGGCCGTCGTGGAAGTCGAGCCCGTGGGCGCGGTCGAGTCCCTCGATCAGCACCCGCGTGCCGTCGGACCGCCCGTCGCCGTCGTTGTCCGGGAGGATGTGGGCGACCTGCCCCTGTCTCGGCTGGCTCACGAGGAGGGCGCCGCCGGGGCTGAACCGCATGAAGCGAGCGGTCTTGATGCCCTCGGCGAAGAGCTCCACGGTGTACCCGGCGGCCGCCTGGTAGCGCTCCCGGAGGGTCTCCTCCGACGGAGGCTCGATCCCGCGGCCGAACATGAAGGCCACGATCGGTCCCCGGACCACCGGCAGGGCGATGCAGGCGCCGATCCCGAACAGGCTGAAAATTCCGATGGCAACCAGGAACTTGCGCATTCCGACCTCCTGCCGCGCCTCCGCGGCGGCGCGAGAGTACCCTACGGTCTTCGAGCCGCCCGTCCGATCCAGGCGACTCGGGGATCGCTCCGGGACGGGGGATTCGGTGGTTTTTCGCCCCTTGGGGCCTTGACGAAAGCCCAAAGATCCCGGATACATAGGCGCTCTTTCCCGGCCCCTCCTGGCCGGAAGCAGGTACCCAGGCATGCAGAAGATCCGAAGAGGCGACCTCGTCCAGGTCGTGAGCGGCGCCGGCGCGTCCGCGAACCCGCCCGTGCAGGGACGGGTGATCGCCGTCGATCCGCAGAAGGGCCGCGTCCGCGTCGAGGGCGTGCGTCTCCAGAAGCGTCATCTCCGCCCCGGTCGCAGCGGCGCCCGCGAAGGCGGCATCGTCGAGACCGAAGGCTTCATCGACGCGTCCAACGTGATGGTCGTGAACCCCTCCGACAACAAGCCCTCGCGCATTCGCTTCGAAGAGCGGGACGGCAAGAAGGTCCGCGTGTTCGCGCGCGGCGGGGACGTCGTTCCCGAGCCGTAGGCCGGGGAAGCGACGACGCCAGTGGCCCGGCCGGCAGGCCGCGAGCCAGTAAGGAAGCAAGACCATGGCCAAGGGCAAGCGCGAGCAGATCAAGCTCGAATCGACCGCGGGAACGGGGCACTTCTACACGACCTCGAAGAACCGGACGAACACGCCGAACAAGCTCGAGTTCAAGAAGTACGATCCGGTCGTCCGCAAGCACGTCGTCTACAAAGAGACGAAGCTCAAGTAGACGGGGCGCCGGCCCGATGCCGCCCCTGTTCAGACCGGTCCGCCGCTCGGATCAGGCGGACTAGACCGTCCCTGAGGGCTCGCTACCGTTGCGAGGCCGCGCCGATGGGGGCGGGCAGGGAAGCGCCAGCTACACGCCTTCGCCAAACGAAGCGAAGGCGGATCAGAAGAGAGGGATTTCGAATGGCCTGGGTGATCACCCGAATGTGTCGAGACTGTGTGGACATGGCATGCGTCGAGGTCTGCCCCGTCGATTGCATCGTTCAGCACAAGGACAAGGGCGACGCTGCGGGCTACGAGAACCAGCTCTACATCGATCCCGAAGAGTGCATCAACTGCGGCGTCTGCGAGCCGGAGTGCCCGTGGGAAGCGATCTTCGAGGACGAGCAGGTCCCGAGCGTCTTCGAGGAAGACGTGGCGCTGAACGCCAAGATCGTCGACGAGCGCGACGACTTCGAGGTTCCGGAGCGCGAGGAGGTCGACGTCCCGACCCCCGACCAGATCTCCGAGAACAAGGACAAGTGGGGCTACGCGGGCTGAACCGCGGATCGGCGTTTCGAGCGCCGAACGACCCCGACCGAAACCGAAAGGGCCGGTGCCGCTGAGGCACCGGCCCTTTCGCGTTCTCGGGGCACACCCGCTCGATCCGGTGGAGCGCGGCGCGAGGTCAGGCGAGACCGTCCGGGCCGATCGGTTCGTAGATCGCGGCGGTGGCGAGGAGCAGCCGCACCACGATGAGCGTCGCGAGGGCGAGGTGCAGCCGTCGGTTCGTGCTCGCGATGCCCGTCGCGCCGATGGCGGTGTCGACGGCCGCCACGATCAGGAGCATGCCCGCCTCGTCCATGTGGCCGAAGGAGGCGACCAGCGCGGGCCCGGTCCAGCTGCTGGCGATGAAGCCGCCGAAGAAGCGGCGGCGCGCGGCCATGAAATGCGTGCCCCAGTCGGCGACGTCGTCCGGCTCGCGCGTCGTCAGGGTCGTGATCTGGAAGAAGAGCAGGACGGGACCCGACAGGCAGAGAAGGAACGACGGGTAGGTCCAGCTCGCCTCGTCCTGGAGCCCCCAGATCGACCACCAGACGAGCGCGGGCTCGAAGGCCTTGACCAGAAACCAGATCAGATGGATCCGATCGCGGCGCGCGGGATCGAGCACGTCGCCGACCGCTTCGAGGCTACGCACGATCGACATCGAGAGCACGATCGAGATCGCGACGGTCAGGTATTCGAAGAGGCTCAACGGCTCGCCCGTCCCGCTTCGTCGAAGGCCTCGGCCATCACGTCGGGCATCGCCGCGAGCTGCGCCTCGCTCGGCGGAGCCGGGAGCAGCGCCGTCCATCGATGCAGCTGCTCGACGGCCTGGAACACGAGCATCCACTTGCCGCCGACCGGGTTCGCGCCGGCGGCCTTCGCGTCGGCCAGGAGCCGCGTCTCTTCGGGCGCGTAGACGGCGTCGAGGACCGTCATGCCCGCCGCGAGCCAGGACGCTTCGATCGGCGACCGATCCTCGTTCATGCCGACGCTCGTCGTGTTGACGACGATCTCGGGGGCGAGGTCGGGGAAGCGGGCGAGGGGGCCCGCTTCGGTCGCACCGAGCTCGTCGACGAGGGCCTGCGCGCGCTCGACCGTGCGGTTCAGCACGAAGACCTCGCAGCCCCGCTCGCGCAGGCCGTAGACGAGGGCGCGCGCGGTGCCGCCCGCGCCGAGCACGACGGCCCGGCGGCCCTCCACGGGGCCGGCCCGCTCGAGTGCGCGGAGCGCCCCGATCCAATCGGTGTTGGTCCCGACCCAGCGGTCGCCGGTCAGCGTGACCGTGTTGATGGCCCCGATCGCGCGGCCGACGGGCTCGAGCTCGTCGACGTACGCCATCATCGTTTCCTTGTGCGGAATCGAGACCGCGAGCTGACGCACGCCTTCCTCGCGAAGCCGCGCCACCGCGTCCGCGAGCGCGTCCGGCGGCACGTCGAAGGCGCGGTAGTCGGCGTCGAGCCCGAGCGCCGCGTACGCCGCCGTGTGCATCGCCGGGGAGCGGGTATGGCCCGCCGGATGCAGGACGATCCCGCAGCGCAGCGCCGCGGTCATGCCCGTCCCCGGGCACTCACGACTGCACCCGTTCCCACGCCGCCTTCAGGTCCTGCCAGACCGCCCGGCGATTCTCCGGCGTGTACTGCCGGAGCACGAAGGCGGGATGGAGCGTCGGCATCAGCGGGATCCCGCGGTAGTCCTGCCAGGTTCCGCGCAGCCGCGTGATCGCGATCTCGCGGTCGAGGAGCAGGCTCGCCGCGGGCTTGCCGAGGGTCACGATGACCTTCGGCTGGATGGCTTCGATCTGGCCGTCGAGGAAGGGCCTGCAGGCGGCCACCTCGGGCGGCAGGGGCGTGCGGTTCCTCGGCGGGCGGCACTTCACGATGTTGCAGATGTAGACGTCGCTCCGCGGGATCCCGATTCCCCTCTCGATCATCTGCGTGAGGAGCTCGCCCGCGCGTCCCACGAAGGGCAGACCGCGCTTGTCCTCCTCGGCGCCGGGTCCTTCGCCGATGAAGAGCAGATCCGCCTCGGGGTTGCCGTCGCCGAAGACGATCCTCGACCGACCCTCGCACAGGCCGCAGCGCTGGCAATCTCCGAGATGCGTCTCGACCTCGGTCAGGCTCGGGCGGCGGCCGGCCCACGGGACCGGGCCGCCGATCTCGACCGGCGAAGCGATTCCGTGGGAGGGCGCCGCGGCGGCCGACGGTCGCGAAGGAAGGGACGCGGCGGGCGGCGAAGGAGGAGGTGCTGCGGTCTCGATCGGGACCGCTGCCGCGGGTGTCGCGGGGGCGGGGGCGGGGGCGGGCGGGGCGGCGGCGTCGACGGGCGGGGCGGCGGCGTCGACGGGCGGGGCGGCGGCGTCGACGGGCGGGGCGGCGGCGTCGACGTTCGGGGCCGGCAGCCGCTCGAATCCGGTGACGTCCTCCTCCACCAGCTCGCGGACGAGCGCGGCGGCGGAAGCCACCAGGCTCCGGGCCTCCGCGAGGACGTCTCCGCCTTCGCTCGCTTCGGGCGTCTCCCCGGCCATTCCCTAGCCGCGCTCGTCCGAAACGGCCGCCCCGGTCGGGTCCGTGCCGTGCTCGAAGGCGTGGCGCAGGAGCATCCGGTCGTGAGCGGCGAGGTCGCGCTCGCCGTCGGGGTGCGCGTTCGGCGCGTGGAAGGCCGAGAGCCCGGCCCGTGTCGCTGCCGACTCGATCGTGCCGTGGCGCTGATCGTCGATCCGCTGCTCGACCTCGAACTTGAAGCCCGGGTCGTTCGCGTCGTCATGACAGGTGCCGCAGACCTTCAGGATCACGCAGGAGTCGCACTTGTCTCCGAGCGAGAGGATCGTCCCGACGCGACGCGCCCCATCGCCGACGTGATCGCCGCCCGGTCCGTGGCACGATTCGCACCCGACGCGCGCGAGATCCGGATGGTGCACGACGGGCGCGCCTTCTGGGAAGCCGCCGGTCTTGCCATAGGCCGTGGTGTGGCACTGGAGGCATTCGGCGTCGCCGTCCTTGCCGGCCTTCGTGAGGGTCTCGACGGCGTGGCCGTGCGGGCTCGCCTCCCAGGTCTCGAACTCCTTGGCGTGGCAGCTCTGGCAGGCCTGGCTGCCGACGTAGTCGGCGGTCGTCGGGAGCAGCTCCCGGGCGGGGCCGCCTCCTTCGACGAGCTCCGCCCGCTCCGCGTTCGAGAGCGCGGCGATCTTCGTGTGGGAGACGCGCGGGTGGAACGTCTCGAACGCGAAGCCGAGGGAGTGGGTCTCGTTGTGGCAGGTCCCGCAGACCTGCGCGTAGTCGCGGGCGCCGTCCTTCATCGGAACGAAGGTCGGCGAGAGGTGCGGGCCGCCGCGGCCATGGCAGGACTCGCAGCCGACGTTCTCGAGGTGGCCGGGGCGCCGATAGAAGTCCCAGCCGCCGGTCTCTTCGTAGCCGACGACGTGGCACCCGACGCAGTCCTTGCGGCGGTCGGCCTCGTGGGTCACGAGGGTGTCGAAGGCGGTGGAGTGCGACGTGTACTGCCAGGTCGCGTACTCCTGCTCGTGGCAGGTCCCGCAGACGTCGTTCCCGCTGTAGCCCTTGGGGTCGAGGAGCATCGGCACCCGCGTGCCGCTGGCCTGTGCGACCTGCATGCGAAGCAACGCGCTGTCCCGCTTTCCGTTCCAGCCCTGGGTGCGGTGGCGGATCCGGCCTTCGGCGTCGACGACGTTGACGACCGGCACGCCTCCGGTCACGCCCCATGCATCGGCGGCATCCCCGTTCGGGTCGAGGTAGGGCGAGAAGAAGTCGAGCCCGAGGTCGGCCATCGACTTCCGCACGGCGGTCGGGGCGTTCTGCACCGAGACGGCCACGAGGGCCGGGCGCTTCTCCTCCGGCATGCCATCGAAGATGGCCTTGATCGCCTCGAGCGCCTTGTGACAGTGGGGACAGGTATGGAGGAAGAAGATCACGATCGCCGCGCGCCCGCGGAGCTGCCCGGTCTCGAGCTTCTCGCCGTCCTCCATCGAGAGGACGCCCAGCGACGGCGCCGACGGCCAGGCGTACAGGGCGCCGTCTCCGCCGTCGTCGAAGGAGATGCGCATGGCGTCGGCGAGCTGCTCCTTCGTCGCTTCCTCCGCGTCCGGGGCCGGCGGGAAGTAGGAGAGCCCGAAGGTCACGTAGCCATCGGCGTCCACGCCGAGGATCGCGAGGGGGACCTGCAGCCGGAGCCGGCGGCCGATCGCGCCGCTGCTGTCGTCGATCACCGGGAAGCCGAGCCCGTTGTCCCGGGAGAAGGTCGCGATCGCGGCGCTGCTGCTGCCGCGGCCGATGCCGATCACGCGAAAGTTGTTGTCGGCCCCCTTCTCGTGCAGCGCCTGGACCGCGCGACCGACGGCCTCGCTCTTCGGGTCGCTCGGGTCGAAGAAGAAGAGCACGACGCGATCGCCCAGCATGGACTGCATCGAGAGGCTCGTCCCGGCGAGCGTGCGTCCCTCGAAGTTCGGGACCGGTCGCTCGCTCGAATGCCGGGCCGCCTTCTCGGCCTTCTTCGACTTCGTGACGACGCCGCCGGCGGCGACCGGAATCGAGTCGGCGGAGGCGTCCCTGGTGTCGGCGCGCGTCGCGACGGCGTGGGGCGCTTCGGAGGCCTCGCCGGCGGCCGGGGCCGCCCGGGACGCGGCGTCCGCTTCGTTCGATTCATCACCCGAGCAGGCGAGGAGGAGAGAGCTGCCGATCAGAACGCAGAGCAGGGCGGCGTGACTGCGACGCCCGCGAGCCGGTGTCTTTCGCATGGGCCGCAGGGTAGCAGCCCGGTCGGGCGAAGTGTCGGTCCAGACCACGCGAGGGGCCGTGGGGCCGTCAGTTTCCGCTCTTCTGCTTTTCCTTGAGCTCGGCGACGAGCGCCTTGAATCCCGCGTTGGCGGGCTCGAAGGTGAGGGCCATCTGCAGGTTCTGGATCGCCCCGGCGAAGTTGCCGCTCTTCATGTCGGCTTCGGCCTTGGCGTGGAACTGCCGCCCCTGCGCGGTGGCGCCCCGGCACTCGGACTTGCGGGCCTCGACGTGGGCATTGCGGGCCTCGGCGATCTGGATGCGGAGCGTCGAGACATCGTCGTTCTCGCCGCGCTTCGTGTCGTAGGCCTTGCGGCGTCGCGAGTCGCGGAGCACGCAATACGCCTCGGTGATGCGCTTCGAGATCCGACCGCAGGTCTCGCGCAGCTCGTTCGGGAGCGTGCGATTGGCGTCCGGGTGGAAGCTTCGCGAGCTGGCGTGGTACGCCTTCCGGATCTCGGCGGAGGTCGCCTGCGGATCGACGCCCAGCAGCTGGTAGTAATCCAGCTCGTCCATGATCCGGGCGAGGGCTTCGATCTCGAGGGGTTCGATCGCAGTGCTCATGGGGGCCGTGGTCTCTCTCGTCCGAGGGAATTCGCGAGGGGCGGACGCGGGTCCTACTTCTCTTCGTCCAGCAGCTCGATCTCCGGGCCGGCGAGGTCCGTGCCCGACGTGTCGAAGAAGCCGTCGTCCTCGTCGTCGTCCGCCGGCGCGTCCAGCGTGATGCCGTCCATCGGGGCGCCGTCTCCATTCTCCATGCCGAGCTGCAGGAGGTCGTCGTCGTCGACGAGGTCGAGCTCCGTCTCGTCGACGTCGAGCGCGTCGAGGTCGAGGGCGTCGTCGCGTCCCATCGAGAGGTCCTGGCTGCCGTCGCCGAAGGGCGAGTCCTCGTCGGCGGACACCCTCGGCGTGCCGGATTCCGGCTCGTTCCCGGCGACGGTGATCGACTGGAGCTGGTCACCGGCCGCCTTCTCTGCGGCGACCACGTTGGCGACGCGGCCGGCGACGTCCTGCTCGATGATCTTCTCGATCTCCTGCTCGGCGAGGCCGGAGGAGAGGGTGATCTGCGTCGAGGCGGCTTCGCCGGTCCGCTGGTCCGCCGCCGTCACGTTCACGATGCCGTCCGCGTCGATCTCGAAGGTCACGTCGATCTTCACGTCCGATCGGAGTCCCTTCTCGAAGCCCGAGAACTCGAACTGACCGAGGAGGGTGTTGTCCTCCGCCTGGCGGTGGTCCCCCTGGTAGACGCGGATCTGGACCGACTCCTGGTGGTCCTGGAAGGTGGTGAACGTTCGGGTCTGCTCGATCGGGACCGGCGTGTTCCGCTCGATCACGGGCTCGGCGAGTCCGCCCGCGACGCCGATGCGCAGGTCGAGCGGCGTCACGTCGAGAAGCATCGAGTCCTGCGCCTCGCCGACGAGGGACGCGGCGTGGATCGCGGCGCCCATCGAGACGACCTCGTCGGGATCGACGTCGACGCGGGGCTCCTGCTGGAAGTAGTGGGCGACGGCTTCGCGGATGATCGGCAGCCGGGTGGGGCCGCCGACGAGGATCACGCCGTCGAGATCGCGGACCGTGAGGTCGGACTGCTGCAGCGCCTCGTCGCAGACCTTGAAGGTCCGCATGACGAGATCCTGGGTCAGCTGCGTGAACTCTTCGCGGGTGATGGTTCGCTCGAGACCGAGGACCTCGCCCGCTTCGTTCGTCATGACCTCTTCGATCGCGACGTGGGTCTCCTCGTCGACCGAGAGCGCCTTCTTGGCGTTCTCCGCGGCGAGCTTGAGCTTCTCGTAGGCGTAGGGGTCGTTCCGGGGATTGATGCCGTACTTGCCGACGAAATCGTCCGCGAGCAGGTCCATGATCCGATCGTCGAAGTCGTCGCCGCCGAGGAAGGTGTCACCGCAGGTCGCGAGGACCTCGAAGATGTCCTTGCCGATCTCGAGCACCGAGATGTCGAACGTGCCGCCGCCGAGGTCGTAGACCGCGACGCGCTGGTTCAGACCCATGCCGAAGCCATAGGCGAGGGCGGCCGCGGTCGGCTCGTTGAGGATGCGGAGCACCTCGAGGCCGGCGATGCGTCCCGCATCCTTCGTGGCCTGCCGCTGGTTGTCGTTGAAGTAGGCGGGAACGGTGATCACCGCCTTGGTGACCGGCTCGCCGGCGTGCCGCTCGGCGATCTGCTTCATCTCGCGCAGAACCATCGCCGAGATCTCGGGGAGGGAGAACTCCTCTTCGCGGATCTCGATGCGGACGCCGTGGTTCGGGGCTTCGACGATCTCGTAGGCGTAGATGGCCTGCGCCTTCTTGACCTCTTCGGAGAAGAAGTAGCGGCCGATCAGGCGCTTGGCGGAGCTGACGGTCTGCGCCGGCGCGTGGATCACCTTCGCCTTGGCGGAGTTGCCGACCTCGACGCTGCCGTCGTCGTGGAAGTGGACGACCGAGGCGGAGGTCCGCTCTCCGTATGCGTTGTCGAGGACCTTGACCTGGCCGTCCTGCATCATCGAAACGCAGGTGTTGCTCGTCCCCAGATCGATTCCAACGGCGATCTCCGCCATGACAGTCGGCTCCTTGACGCGCCCGGGCGGGGCGACCGGCTGGGCCGGGTCGTTCCTCGCTCGACGCACGGGTCGCGGGCCTGCGCGCCCTTCGGGGGCGACGCAGCGCTCGGCGCTACCCTGGGCGTATCGGTCGGCGGGAACCCCGACTGAACGGGACATCGCGGCTCCGGGTGGGCCCCGCGCGGCCGCGCCAGGGCGCTTTCAGGATGGTTCCCGACCCGGCCTGTGCTATCTGGGGCTCTGTCCACGCGGGGAACGCCCTGGCGCCCGTGCGGGGCCCGCGAAACCCGTCCGGCGGTCGTCCCGGCCGCGATCCGACCAGCTTCCAAGGAGAGGTCCAGCCCGATGTCCGGTCATTCCAAGTGGTCCACGATCAAGCGCAAGAAGGGCGCCCTCGACGCGAAGCGGGGGAAGATCTTCACCAAGCTGATCCGTGAGCTGCAGACCGCGGCGCGGATCGGGGGCGGCGAGATCGACTCCAATCCGCGGCTGCGCCTGATCGTCGACAAGGCGAAGCAGGCCAACATGCCCAAGGACAACATCGAGCGGGCGATCGCCAAGGGCGTGGGCGGGACCGACGGCGAGGCCTTCGAGGAGATGGTTTACGAGGGCTACGGCCCGGGCGGAACGGCGATCCTGATCGAGGCGCTGTCGGACAACAAGAATCGAACCGTCGGCGACGTGCGCCACGTCCTCTCGAAGAACGGCGGGAACCTCGGCGAGAGCGGCTGCGTCGCCTATCTCTTCGAGAAGAAGGGGATGATCGCCTTCGATACCGACGGGCTCGACGGCGACGCCGTGCTGGAGGCGGCGCTCGAGGCCGGCGCGGACGACGTGGTCGAGGGCGAGACGAACATCGACGTCGTGACCTCGCCCACGGACTTCCACGCGGTCAAGGAAGCGCTCGAGGCCGCCGGGTTCACGCCGGCGACCGCCGAGCTGACGATGGAGCCTTCGACGACGGTCCAGCTGGCGGGCAAGGAGGCGGAGCAGATGCTTCGCCTGGCCGATGCCCTCGAGGACCTCGACGACGTGCAGAATTTCTACGCGAACTTCGACATCTCCGAGGAGGAGTTGGAGAGCTTCGCGAGCTAGCGAGAGCGAGGTCCCCGCGTGCGGGGGGGCCGACGCGGCGCGAGCCGCGACCGAGGTGAGACATGCGGATCCTGGGGGTGGATCCCGGTTCGAACGCGACGGGCGTCGGCCTGATCGAAAGATCGGGCGCGCGGGTGACCCACGTGCACCACGCGGTGCTCCGCCCTCCGGCAGGCGCGGACCTGGCGATCCGTCTCGACCATCTGCACCGCGAGCTCGGACGCGTCCTCGCCGAGTTCTCGCCGGAGGTGGCCGTCGTGGAACGCGTCTTCCTCGCCGCGAATCCGCGCTCGGCGCTCGTGCTCGGGCAGGCGCGCGGCGCACTGCTCGCTTGTCTGGGCTCGGCGGGCGTCCGGGTGGCCGAGATCGCGGCCCGTGAGGCGAAGAAGGCCATCACCGGGGCCGGCGGCGCGGACAAGGAGCAGATGCAGCGGATGGTGACCCGACTGCTTCAGCTGCCGAAGCCCCCGCCGACCGACGCGGCCGATGCCCTGGCCCTCGCGCTCTCCCACGCCCAGGCCGGGAACCTGGCGGACCTTCCGATTCGTGGCCGTCGGCGCAACCATCGGCGCGCCCTGACCGAGGCCCTGGCCGGTCGCGGGGCGGGGCCGCGCTCATGATCGCCTGGCTGGAAGGCAACCTCCGGGAGAAGGCGCCGACGCGGATCGTCCTCGACGTGCGCGGCGTGGGCTACGAGCTCCTCGTTCCGCTCTCGACCTTCGAGACCCTGCCGGATCTCGGCAAGACGGTCTCGCTCCTGGTCCACACGGCGGTCCGAGAGGACGCGATCACGCTTTATGGCTTCGCGTCCTCTCTCGAGAAGGAGCTCTTCCATCTGCTGTTGAAGGCGAATCGGGTCGGTCCCAAGCTCGCCCAGTCGATCCTCTCCGGGATGGAGCCCCATCGGTTGCTCCGCCTCCTGCGCGACGCGGATGCCAAGGGTCTGAAGAAGGCGCCCGGCGTCGGGCCGAAGCTCGCCGAGCGGATCGCGGTCGAGCTCCGGGACGAGGCCGAGAAGCTGGCGGCGCGGCTCGGTGGCGATGCGCCGACCGGGGAGCCGGCCGACGTCGGTGGGGTGGCCCCCGACGAAGAGCTCTTGTCGGCGCTGGTGAACCTCGGCTATCCCCGCACGCAAGCCGAGCGCGTGGTCGAGTCCGCGCTCTCGGAGGCGGCGCCCGGCGCCTCGCTCGAAGAGCTGATCCGGGTCGCCTTGCGGCGTCTGGCGCCGTGAACCGCCGAGTGATCCGGAAGGAGGACGCGTGGAACGAAGAGAACTGAGCCTCTCGCAGCAGCCGGAAGAGGGCAGCGCGGAAGAGTCGCTCCGCCCGCAGAACCTGCAGGAGATGATCGGACAGCCGCGGCTGCGCGAGAACCTGTCGGTCTTCGTTCGTGCGGCGCGGGAGCGCGGCGAGCCCCTCGATCACGTGCTCTTCCACGGGCCGCCGGGGCTCGGCAAGACGTCGCTGGCCCGGATCGTCGCGGCGGAGCTCGGCGCCCAGTTCCGGGCGACCAGTGGTCCGGCGATCGAGCGCCCCGGGGACCTCGCGGCGCTGCTCTCGAACATCGAGAACGGCGACGTGCTCTTCATCGACGAGATCCACCGCCTGTCGCCGTCCGTCGAGGAGATCCTCTATCCCGCGATGGAGGACTTCCAGCTCGACCTGCTGATCGGCGAAGGGCCGACGGCCCGTTCGATCCGTCTCGACCTCCCGCGCTTCACCCTGGTCGGCGCGACGACCCGGGCCGGCCTGCTGACCTCGCCGCTCCGGGACCGCTTCGGCTGGTCCGCGCGGCTCGAGTACTACCCGGTCGAGGACCTCGAGCAGATCGTGCGGCGATCGGGTGGGCTCCTCGGTGTCGACGTCGAGGGCAAGGCCGCCCACGAGGTGGCCCGCCGCGCCCGGGGAACGCCGCGGATCGCGAACCGGCTCCTGCGGCGCGTGCGCGACTTCGCGGCCGTGCGCGATGGCGATGCCCACCGGGTCCTGCTCGACACCGCGCGCTTCGCCCTCGACCGCCTCGACGTGGACGAAGCCGGCTTCGACGGGCTCGACCGCCTCTTCCTCACGACCCTGGTCGAGAAGTTCGCCGGCGGGCCGGTCGGGCTCGAGACGCTCGCCGCGGCGGTCGGCGAGGACAAGGGCACGCTCGAGGACGTGGTGGAGCCGTATCTGATCCACTGCGGCTATCTCGCCCGGACGCCGCGCGGCCGCGTCGCCACCGAGCGGGCCTTCGCGCACCTCGGCGTGCCGTTCACGGGGAGCTGATCCGCGCCCCGGCGTGTTCTGCGCCGCGGCTCGATCCCGCCCGTTCTCGGACCGCGGGGTTCCGGCGGATCCTCCAGCGCGTGGGTCAGGGCGCGGGCGACAGGCTCGCGCCGGTGCCCGGCAGGCGACCGAGGTTCTCGAGGACCACGAGGGGAACGTCCGGATCCTGGGTCGTGAACGTGACGATCTCGTCGAGGCCATCCCCGTCGAGATCGACCGCACGGCTCTGCCCGCTGCGGAGCGGCACCGGCTGGCGATCGACGGTCGGGCCGAAGGTGGGCACGCCGTCCTCGACGCGGCCGATGCGAAAGGTGATCGCGTCGTCGCCGTCGGCCAGATAGAAGTCCGCGACGCCGTCGCCGTTCCAGTCCCCCAGATTCGGGATCACGCCGGCGATGGCGCCCTCGGCGAAGTCGATGCGGAAGGAGAAGTCGTCCTCGAAGAGGACCCGAAGCCCCCTCGGCGCCTCGGGATCCAGGCGCAGGACGCGGATCGTCGTGGTCGCGCTGCGGGTGAGCAGGAAGCGGACGATCTGGAGCACGCCGAACTCGATACTCGCCTCGAGGATCTCGTCCCGGCCGTCGCCGTCGGCATCCACGAAGGTGAAGGTCGAGAAGCCGCCTTCGACCCGGCGCTCGGCGGAGGGGGCGGCGGGCAGAACCACACCCGGGCCCGGGTTCAGAAAGATCTGCGTGAGCGACGCCCCGTCGGAGAGGCCCCCCGAGATCGTGCTGAGCATCAGGTCCGCGCGGGCGTCGCCGTCGAGATCCCGGGCGAAATAGTTCGTCGCCGTGGTCTGGGGCTCGCGCTCGGTCTCCTCGTCGAAGGGACGGAACGGGATGCGTCGACTGGGCTCCGCCGGGAGCCCCTCCGGCCCCGCGTGATAGACGAAGATCTCGAAGCGACCGAGGGTGAAAAGGTCGAGCCGCCCGTCGCCGTCGTCGTCGGCCCGGGCGAGTGAAGGCCAGGTCACCTGCTGGACCATCCACTGCCACTCGATCTCGGGCAGGTGCGGCGTGTAGGTCCGGTAGGTCGCGTGCACGGGCATGGGGAGCGGTCGGCTCTCGCCGGTCTGGAGGTCGACGAGCCAGCCGCCGCGCAGAGCCGGGACCAGCGCCGTCGGCGTTCCGAGGCCGTGCCAGTCGTCCACGATCGGGATGCGCGACACGTCCCAGGGCCGCTCGGGCAGGGCGATGCCGCCGGGGACCGGGAACTCGCGGGGCGGGTCGTCGCCGGTCAGCGACTCGACCCGCAGACCGTCCGCGGAGGCGAGCACCACCTGCGGTCCCTCGCGCCCGGGGAGCGTCGCGACGTCGAGCACGCCGGTTCCGACCGGCAGGGCCCGTTCCACGATGCGCGGGTCGCCGGGGACGAGTGCGGAGCCGCAGGGCATCCAGGTCAAGCGCTTCTCGAGGGCAGGCGGAGTGCCGACGCTCGACAGCACCAGCAGATCCTGCGCAGCGTGGGCGCAGGCACTGCGCCGGAGGGGCCAGACCTGATGGATCCGCCCCTGGATCTCGTGGCGCTGGAGGGCGAAGGGCGTCCGCTCCTGGGCGCGTGCGGGGGGACCCGAGAGGGGGCCGAGACCGGCCAGGAGCGCCAGGAGCGCGGCCCAGCCCCTCGATCGGGCGCGAGCGCTCTGCCCGGGCGCGAACGGTCGGATCGTCGGCAGGTGCGGCACGGCCGGCAGGGTAGGCGAGTCGCCGCGGGATGCCGCCCCCGAGGTGCTTCCGGGCTCAAATCGCCCCGGCGAACGACCGATGAGGCAGGGTGGAGTCTCTCGCACGCGGACCGGGTGGTCGGCGGCGAGCGCCTCCACGTCGGCGAGCCCCGGCCCGGGGCTCGCGTGGAAACGTCCCGTGCGAATCGTCGCCCGAATCCTGTCTCTGCCCATCGCCCTCGTGCTCGTCGCGTGCGGCGCCTTCGCGCTGCTCGCGAGCTACGGAACCGACACCGAGCTCGCCGATCAGACGCGGCGCCAGCTCCAGGCGCTCAACCGATGGGTGGTCGAGCAGGGCGTCGGCGTTCCGTGGGACGCGGCGGTCGTCTTCGAGGAAGCGGTCGCGGAGACGTTCCTGCGCTTCGTCCTGCTGCCCGCCGGACTCGTGCTCCTCGCCTTCGCGGTCGGTGTGCTCGGTCGCGGCGGGGCGGCCGATGGCGCCCCGCGCGCGAAGGACGAGGGCGCCTCCGAAGACGAGGCTGCGTCGCAGCTAGACAAGCGGGCCGCGAAGAAGATCATCAAGCAGGCCGCCACGCTCAAGAAGCAGGGGGAGGTCCTCGAGGCGGGAGACCTGCTCTGGAATCACGAGCTGCTCGACGAAGCCGCGGAGGTCTTCATCGAGGCCGGCGAGTTCGCCCGGGCCGCCGAGATCCGACACGACCAGAACCGCTTCCTCGAGAGCGCGCAGCTCCATCTCGAAGGCGAGAACTACGAGGCCGCCGGCTCGATCTTCGGTCAGCAGGAAGAGTGGGCGCAGGCCGCCGATTGCTACCTCAAGTGCGGCCACAAGAGCGTCGCGGCCGAGATGTTCGAGAAGGCCGGCAACTACCGCGAAGCCGCCCACTGCTACCGCGAGACCGATTTTCAGCGCCACGCCGCCGCGATGTACGTGAAGTGCAAGGACTGGCTCCTGGCCGCGCAGTGCCTCGAGAACGTCTTCGTGGAGGAGGGCGGGGGCGCCGGCCTCGACCCGAAGAAGGCCGCGGACATCGGGAAGCTCGTGCGTCAGGCCGGAAAGCTCTTCCTCAAGGCGGAGCAACCGGACAAGGCCCTCGAGATCTTCGAGCGCGGGGGATGCGCAGCGGAGGCCGGCGAAGTCTCCGCGATGCTCGGGGACCATGAGGCCGCGGCCAGCCACTACCGGCAGGCCGGGGAGATCGAGAAGGCGGCGGACGCACTCCGCCAGTCGGGCAACGATCAGGAAGCCGCGCGACTGCTCGGCCACCACCTGCGCGACGCGGGCGAGAACGAGCGCGCGGCGTCGCTGCTCGAGGAAGCCGGCGACTACATGGAAGCCGGTGATCTCTACCGGAGTCTGGAGCGGTACGAGGAAGCGGCCGTCAACTACGAGAAGCACAACGGCTTCGCCGCGGCCGCCGAGATGTACCAGCTCGCCGGGGATCGCGAGCGGGCCGGCGCCGCCTTCGAGAAGGCGGGTCGCTTCACCGAAGCCGCCGAGTGCTTCGCCCTCGCGGGCAACGCGCCCCGCGAGGCCGAGCTGCTCGAGAAGGCCGGGGACTTCCTCCGCGCGGGCGACATCTACCACCGCGAAGGCCTGGACGAGGAGGCGATCGCCGTCCTCCAGAAGGTTCCTCAGGAAGACGACGACTTCGCCCGTGCGGCGGCCATCCTCGGCGACGTCTTCGCCGCGCGCGGACAGAACGCCATCGCGATCACGAAGCTCCAGCAGGCGATCGGGGACGCCGAGCTCACGCGCGAGAGCGTCGACGGCTTCTACAAGCTCGCCGTGATCTACCAGGAAGACGGCAAGGCGCGCGAGGCCCTCGAGATCTTCGAAAAGGTGATGGCCTTCGACTACCACTACCGCGACGTCGAGAACCGGCTCGCGGAGACCCGCGCGATCGTTCAGGAGAACGAGCCGATCGCCGCGATGACCGACGCCGGCGTCGACGCCGCGGGCGTCGACCGGACGCCGAATCAGCGCGCCGACGACGGGCGCTACCAGATCGTCGGAGAGCTCGGTCGGGGCGGCATGGGGATCGTCTACAAGGTCCAGGACACCGTGCTCGACCGCCTGGTCGCCTTCAAGGTCCTGCCCCAGGCGCTGACCGAGAACCCCCAGGCGATCACCAACTTCATGCGCGAGGCCCAGGCCGCCGCGAAGCTCAACCACCCGAACATCGTCACGGTATACGACACCGGTGAGCAGGCGGGCCGCTACTACATCGCGATGGAGTACGTGGAGGGCACGACGCTGAAGGAGATCCTCCGGCGTCGTGGCGCGATCTCGCCCTCGGGAATCCTGCACGTGCTCATGCAGATCAGCGAGGCGCTCGCCTACGCCCACGAGAAGAAGGTCGTGCACCGCGACATCAAGCCCGCCAACGCGATGTGGACCCGCGACAAGAAGGCGAAGCTCATGGACTTCGGTCTCGCGAAGGTGGTCGAAGAGGCGCGCAATCACACGACCGTGGTCGCCGGGACCCCTTACTACATGAGTCCCGAGCAGACCCTCGGCAAGAACATCGATCACCGGACCGACATCTACTCGCTCGGGATTTCGATCTTCGAGATGGCGACGGGGACGGTGCCCTTCAAGGAAGGGAACATCCCCTACCACCACGTCCACACTGCGCCGCCGCGCATGCAGGACCTGAAGCCGGACGTGCCGGACGTCCTCTGCCGGATCGTCGATCGCTGCCTCGAGAAGGATCCGGCGAATCGCTACCAGTCTGCGCACGAGATCCTGACCGAGGTTCGGGCCTCCCTGCAGAACGCCGCCGCCGTCGGACTCGACAAGACGAACGAGTAGCCTCTCCGCGCTACCGTCCAGGAGGGCGGGTCCTCTCCCTGGATCCGTTCGGGAGGGAGCGCTTCGTGTCACAGGCGACGATCGCGAAGCCGGTCGAGGTCTCCGGCATCGGTCTGCATTCCGGAGAGCCCGCGACGGTTCGGCTCGAGCCGATGCTCGGGAACGGGCGCACGATGGGGCGGACCGACGGGGTCGTCTTCTCGGCGCACGTCCACGCCGTGCGGGACGACACGCGAGCGACCCGCCTCGGGGTCGACGACTGGGACGGCGCGGACGTGTCGACAGTCGAGCATCTGCTCGCCGCGCTGGCCGCCTTCGAGATCGACCACGTCTTCGTCGGGGTCGAGGGCGGGGAGGTGCCGGTCCTCGACGGGAGCGCCGCGCCCTTCGTCGACCTGCTTCGACAGGCGGGGCGCGAGGTCTCGGGCAGCGACCGGGCGCTCCATGCCCCCGTCGTCCTGGAAGAAGCCATCGAAGTCCGCGACGGCGATCGCTTCGTGCGCGCGGAGCCGGCTCCGCACTTCGGCTTCCGCTACGAGATCGACTTCGCGCATCCGGCGATCGGTCGGCAGTCGATCGAGGTCGACCGCCTCACTCCGGAACGGTTCGCGGACGAGATCGCCCCGGCCCGAACCTTCGGCTTCCTGCAGGATCTCGAGGCACTGCGCAGGGAGGGCCTGGCGGGGGGCGCGAGTCTCGAGAACACGCTCGTGTTCGACGAGGCCGGCGTCGTCAACGACGGGCCGCTCCGCTTTCCCGACGAGTGCGTCCGACACAAGGCGATCGACCTGATCGGGGACCTCGCCCTGCTCGATGCGCCGCTCCAGGCGTTCGTGACCGCGCACAAGGCGGGGCATCGCCTCCATCACGCGCTGGTGCGCGAGATCGAGGCGCGGCGTTAGGTCCACCGGCGCGAAGCGCGTGGCCTAGCCCGCGTAGTCCTCGAGCTCGCGGGCGAGCGGCGCGGTGAGCGTCGGGTCGGTGAACTGCAGGCCGACGCCGGGCGTGCGGAGGCTTCCGTCCGGCTCCTCGCGCGCGGCGTGGTACCAGGTCACGCGTGCCTCGAGCTCGTGCAGCTCCTCTCCGCCGGGGATCCGGAAGCGCACCTTCACGATCTCGCCTCGCGTCATCGCGAGCTCCGTCTGGAGGAACATGCCGCCGGCGCCGAGCGTCGTCGCGTAGTCGCAGTGGATGCCGCCCTGCGCCTGGTAGTCGACCAGGATGCGGACGGTCATGCGGCGATGCTTGCGGGTGTTCTTGGGGGTTCGACGGGCCATGAGGTCGCCTTTCTCGGGCTACCGACCACGCTCGAGGCGGTCGCAGAGCTGGGTGAGGATCCGGGACAGGAGCGCACGGGCGGTGGGGCTCGACGCGGTGAGGGTCGAGATCTCGGCACTTTCGAAGGCGGGCGCCTCTTCGGACCCGGGCTCCATAAGGAGGAGCGCGCGCAGGACCGGAGCGAGAGTGCCCCCGGTCCGGTCGACGACCTGGGCCGCCGCGATCGCGCGCAGGGCGTCGCCCCAGGCCGCGTGGTCGTGGGCTTCGATCGCCTCGATCGTCGTCTCCTCGACGATGCGACGGACCTTGCGCCGGGTCCATCGTCCGAGCGCCTCGTCGAGACTCGCGCGGAAGCGGCTCTCGGCACCGTTGCCACCGGGATCGAGGAAGAGGGCGCCGAGGCTCGAGAAGAGTGCCGCGCGGTCGTCGGCGTCGAGACGCGCGAGTCCCGGTGCGCACAGCTCGTCCTCGACGTCGCAGATCTGCTGGATCGCGCGGTCGATCTCCTCGTCGGTCGAGGAGGCGCGGTCGGGGACGGCGCCCCGCAGCACGCTGCCGAGCTCCTCGTTCGCGAGGTGGGCGATCCGCCGCAGTCGTTCGGCTTCTTCGTCGACCATCGGCGGGCCCGGATGGATCGGGACGCGCAGCGCCGCGGCGCCGGTCGCGTATTCCTCCGGCGAGGCGAGTCCGAGCGCCCGGAGGACGACGAGTCCGCCCTCTGCGACCTCGGACTGACCGCGATTCTCCGCGATGCGGATGACCGCCCGGAGCGACGCTCCTGCGGTCGGATTCGTCTCGAGCAGGTCGCGATGGATCGCCAGCGCTTCGCGCCAGCGCTCGGTCGAATGGAGGAGCAGTCGTCCCAGCGCCGTGCGCGCCACGCCGAGATCGGGCTGGAGCGCGAGCGCCTTCTCGTAGGACGCGATCGCGGCGTCGACGTCTTCCAGGGGACCGGAGAGCAGGCGGCCACGTTCGAGGTGGACGTGCGCGAGCGAGGGGCTCTCGGCATCG